>Ga0209422_1000276_pt1 | contig 12727 bp, 10 predicted proteins | sample BlaSpr_A8_OM2_M3_FD_187983 | JGI IMG/M metagenome (GOLD analysis project Ga0209422, IMG submission 187983) | Forest soil microbial communities from Thunder Bay, Ontario, Canada - Black Spruce, Ontario site 2_A8_OM2_M3 (SPAdes) (version 2) | ecosystem: Environmental > Terrestrial > Soil > Boreal... | reverse complement strand
CGAGCCGGCATGGGTGGCGCCGTCGGCGCCGACCAGGCCCGCGCGATCGATCGCAAAGCGCACCGGCAGGCTCTGGATCGCCACGTCGTGGACGACCTGATCGTAGCCGCGCTGCAGGAAGGTGGAATAGATCGCGCAGAACGGCTTGTAGCCTTCGGTGGCAAGGCCAGCCGCGAAGGTCACCGCATGCTGCTCGGCGATGCCGACGTCGAAGGTGCGGGTGGGAAACGCCTTGGCGAAAATGTCGATCCCGGTGCCCGACGGCATCGCCGCGGTGATGCCGACGATCTTTTCGTCCTTCTGGGCCTCCTTGACCAGGCTCTGGCCGAACACGTTCTGGTAGGCGGGCGCGTTCGGCTTGGCTTTCGCCTGCGCGCCGGTGGCGACGTCGAACTTGACCACCGCGTGAAATTTGTCGGCGGAGGCCTCCGCCGGGCCGTAACCTTTGCCCTTTTGCGTCACGACGTGGACCAGGATCGGGCCGGTCTCCATGTCGCGGACGTTCTTCAGGACCGGCAGCAGATGGTCGAGGTTGTGGCCGTCGATCGGGCCGACGTAATAAAAGCCGAGTTCCTCGAACAGCGTGCCGCCGTCCATCATGAAGGCGCGGGAATATTCCTCGACACGGTTGGCGCGGTTGGAGATGATCTTCGGCAGATGCTTGCCGAGCTGTTTCGCCGCTTCGCGTAGCGTACGATAGGTCTTGCCGGAATAGAGCCGCGACAGATAGGCCGACATCGCGCCGACCGGCGGCGCGATCGACATGTCGTTGTCGTTGAGGATGACGATGAGCCGGGAATTCATCGCCCCGGCATTGTTCATGGCCTCATAGGCCATGCCGGCGCTCATCGCGCCGTCGCCGATCACGGCGATCACATTGTTCTTGCGCCCCGAGAGGTCGCGCGCCACCGCCATACCGAGGGCGGCCGAAATCGAGGTCGAGGAATGCGCGGCGCCGAACGGATCGTAGTCGCTTTCGGTGCGCTTGGTGAAACCGGATAGCCCGCCGCCGGTGCGCAGGGTGCGGATGCGGTCCCGGCGGCCGGTCAGGATCTTGTGCGGATAGGCCTGGTGGCCGACGTCCCAGATCAGGCGGTCGCGCGGGGTGTCGAAGGTATAGTGCAGCGCCGTGGTCAGCTCGACGACGCCGAGGCCGGCGCCGAAATGCCCGCCGGTCACGGAGACGGCGTCGATGGTCTCCTGGCGCAATTCGTCGGCAACCTGCCGCACCTGCTCTATCTTGAGCCGGCGCAAATCTTCCGGGGTGCGGATTGTATCGAGGAGCGGAGTCTTACTGAATGCGGTCACAGCGATATTCCAATTTTGCATGTCGGGAGCAGGGGCCCGACGTGAGATGGGTTGCGCCATCCTGGCGCAGCGAAAACCCAGACGCCGGAAGCCACCTGAGGTGGCCGAAGCCTGAATATTGAGCCTAGATGCACTCCGGGTCGGTCAATGTGATCTTCATCACCTTTGGCGTTTTCATCCTGCCCAGCCAATTTTATTAAGCTTTTGAGGCGCTTACCACCGCGGTCGGGCGGCGGCGGGTCGCTTTCAACAGCCCATAGTCGCCCCAGCTTTACACTAAAGCGGAGGTTAAAGCCAACCCGCCCGCACCCTAAGGTGCAAAGGAACCGGTCAGCGGCGATGGTCGAGCTTAACCGCTGCGGCGCGCAGATGGTTCCATGTCGCCCAAATCGGCGGCATCGAGGCGGCCGGTGGGGGCGGTTTCGAGCCGTTTCCAGGCCCATTCGCGCGCGGCGGCGTCGCCGGTCGCGATCGCCAGCGCCGCCTCGGGTCGAGCCATGCGTTCGGTCAACGGGATCGGCCCGCACACGATCATGAAAAAATCGTAGGCGTGGGGCCGCTCGTTGGCCATGACGAACTGGAAGTGGACCCGGAAGAACTTCCAGCGGAACAGGTAATAGTGCTCGGGCTTGATGATTTCGCGGAACCGGACCGCCACGATCGTCGGGTTGCGCCGCAACGCCCCGACCTCGATGCCGTGGCTCGCGATCGGATCGAGGTGGAAGAAATTCATCACATCCTTGCGGGCCTGGCAGTCGATCCAATCGATCGAAGGCTCAACCGCCAGCTGCCGCAAATGATCGCGGAAATCCTGCGACACCTTGTGAAATCCGACGATCGGATAATTGCCGCCGAGCGTCAGCAGCACGATGCGCGGGCCATGGCGGCCGAGCGAGGGATCGAGTTTTAGCGCGCGCGCCAGGATTTCGGTGCCCAGGAAGGATCCCGACGAATGGCCGACGATGACGATTTCCTCGGCGTCGTTCTTGCGGGCGACGTCGACAAGGTATTGGGCAAAGCGGTCGATGCGCTCATCCCATTCCGGCCGCTGGCGGTGCGAGAATTCCCAGGTCCAGATCGTGTCGCACAGGAGATAGAGCAGATAGGTCTGGTTTTCGGTGTATTTCAGCGCGGTCCCGAGCAGCGCAACGAACAGGGCGGTGGCGGCCAGAATGCTGAACAGGTCGGGAATGCCGATCGCGGCGAGCCCTTGTTCGAAGATGAATGCAAATCCCGCGGCGCACAAGGCTTCACCCAGCAACATCAGATGCGGATAGGTGATGAAGGTCGCGAACCGCCAGTTCGCCTTCCAGAACCGGGCAATGGTGCCGCTGAAGACCAGACGCCAATAAATCCACACTGCGTGGAAAACCGTGTGCCAGATCGGTGCGGCGAGGTCGCGCTGGATGAAGTCTTCGAAGCGCAGAAAATCGTAACGGGTGCGGGTCTCCCAGTCGGGAGCCGTGGTCTCGATGGTCCAGGACGCGATCTCGCCGTCGGCCGCGACCTGCGGCCGGCCGATATTGGCGGCGAGTTCGTACAGGCGGCCGAACTTCCTGAGCTCGGTCCGGAACATGCGGTAATACTGCGCGAGGCCGCGCGGATCGTATCCCTGCACATAGATGATATGGCGGTTAAGAACGCGCACTTAACTCATGATCCCCCACCTGACGGCCGGACTATATCAGGCCGGCTAGCGGGCCAAGAGAGCTATTTCAGCGCAACCGGGGGGCAAGGCGGAAAAGCTTATTATTCCGACCTGTTGCCGGGGATGGACGTGCGCACCGCACCATGCGGTCTTCTTAACCTCTCCCCGCGAAGGGCGGGCGAGGAGCGGTCTCCTCACTGCACGTCGAGCGGCTCGGTGCCGGTCGGCTGGCCGGAGGCGTCGGTGGTGATCTTGTCGACGCGGGCTTCGGCCTGGCGCAGCAGTTCCTCGCAGCGCCGTTTCAGCGATTCGCCGCGCTCGTAAATCGCGACCGATTCCTCGAGCGGAACCTTGCCGTCCTCCAGCCGCTTGACGATCGTTTCAAGCTCCTCGAGCGCGCGCTCGAAGCTGAGCTTCTTGACATCAGCTTGCGTATTTTCGGCCATGTTGCTTTCCCGGATGCGCCGATTCGAAGGACGCGAACTTCATTCAATTTATGCGGACGCAGTGTGGCGGGAATCCGCGCCCATCAAGGCGGTGACGTGGGCCGCGACCGACTCCTGCAGGCCCTGCAGATCATAGCCGCCCTCCAGCACCGACACAATTCGCCCCCCGGCGCTGGCATCAGCCAGATCCATCAGCTTGCGCGTGACCCAGCCGAAATCCTCCGCCTTCAGGTTCAGCGAGGCCAGGGGATCGCGATAATGCGCGTCGAATCCCGCCGAGACGACGATCAATTCGGGGGAAAATTTCTGCAACTGCGGCAGGATGACGTTCTCGAAGGCGGCGCGGAATTTGGCGCTGCCGTCTTCCGGGGCCAAAGGCGCATTGACGATATTGTCGTGCTCGCCGCGCTCGCCGGCGGCGCCGGTGCCGGGGAACAGCGGCATCTGGTGGGTCGAGCAGTACATCACGGTTTTGTCGGCCCAGAAGATATCCTGGGTGCCGTTGCCGTGATGGACGTCGAAATCGACCACGGCGGCGCGGCCGATGCCGTATTTGCGCTGGGCGTGACGCGCGGCGATCGCCGCGTTGTCGAAAAAGCAGAAGCCCATCGCCGTCTTCTTTTCCGCGTGATGGCCGGGCGGACGGATCGCGACGAAGGCGTTGTCGTGTGTGCCGGACATCACCGCGTCGGTGGCCGCGACCGCGCCGCCGACGCCGCGCATCACCGCTTCCCAGGTGCCCGGAGACATCGAGGTGTCGCCGTCGAGATAGATCAGGCCCTTTGTGGGCGCGATGTGCCGGAGTTCGCCGACGTAATGTTCGTTGTGGCAGAGCGTGACCTGGTCGAGGTTGCCTTCCGGCGCCTCGCTGCGCACCAGCGCGTTGAAGCGCTCGTGCGCGAGCACCTGGTTGACCGCGCGAATCCGGTCGGGCCGCTCGGGGTGTCCTGGCGGCGTCAGATGGTCGAGGGAGGAGGGATGGGTAACAAGCAGCGTGGTCATGCAAGGTCCTGGCGCGGGAACCGCGCCGTTCGAGAAGAAGACGCTAACTTAAGGGCTTGCCGGCCGCTCGGAAAGAGCCATCGGGCCATTCAGTTCAATCGCGCGATACGATTCGCGGCCGCGGGCCCGATCGGGCTGTTGCCCTGGAAATAGGCGTAAAGCGCGTCGGAATCGTAGATACCGAAGCGCTGCGCGGTGCCGTCCTTCAGAACCGAAAATCCGTCGCCGCCGACCGCGAGATAATTGTTCACGGTGACGCGGTAGTTTTTCCCCGGATCGATGCGCTGCCCGTTCAGTGTCATGCGGTCGGCGATCACATGCTCGCCGAACGGCTTTGCGTTGTCCCAGGCATAGGAGAATCCTTTCGAGACCTGGAGGATGCGCGGCCGCTTCGGGTCGAGCCATTGCTGCTCCAGCATGCTTTTCATTTGCGCCCCCGTCAGCGTCAGCGTCACCAGCTGATTGCGGAACGGCTGGCTGGCGAACACGTCGCCATAGGTCACGGTGCCGTCGTCCTTCTTCGCGATATCGATGCGGATGCCGCCGGGATTGGTGAAGGCGATCACGGCCGCGCCGTTGGCCTCGGGCGCGGTCGCGGCCAGCTGCGCGTCGGCGATGATATCGCCGAGCGCGCTCTCGCCGGCCTCGTTCGGCGTGCGCGACAGCGTCTCGGTGATCGAGCCCGCCTTGCGGTTGGCGATCGGGGCCGCGAACTTGTCGTAGGACTCGAGCAGCGCGGTCTGTTCGGTATCTTTGGCGAGTGCGCCGATGCGGACGATGACATTGTCGGCCTTGGCGCTGATGACGTCGCGCGTCGTACGATCGAGTTTTAAATCGATCGCGGTGACCAAGGTGCCGAACTTGTCGCCGGAGGTGACGAGCCGGCCGTCGATCTCGCAGACATAGGCCTGATGGGTGTGGCCGCTTATCACCACGTCGACCGCGCGGTCGAACTTTTTCACGATGTCGACGATCGGGCCGGAGATGCCGGGGCATTCATTGTAGTCCCCGGTCGGAACGCCGCCTTCGTGGATCAGCACCACGATGGCCTCGACCCCGCGCGCCTTGAGCTCCGGCACCAGCGCATTCACCGTGTCGGCCTCGTCACGAAATTCGAGGCCGGCGATGCCGACTGGCGAGACGATGTCGGCCGTGCCCTTCAACGTCAGCCCGATGAAGGCGATGGGCACGCCGTCGAACTCCCTGATCTCGTAGGGCGGAAAGATCGTCTTGCCGGTCGCCTTCTCGAAGGTGGAGGCGGCCAGATAGTGAAATTTGGCGCCGGCAAACGGATGCGGCCCCTGGCATTGGTCGACCGGATGACAGCCGCCATTCTGCATCCGCAGCAACTCGTCCTTGCCCTCGTCGAATTCGTGGTTGCCGACGGAGGCGATCGCAAGCCCCATCATCGACAGCGATTCGATCGTCGGCTCGTCGTGGAACATCGCCGACAGGAACGGGCTGGCGCCGATCAGATCGCCGGCCGCGACGAAGATGGTATTGGCATGGCCCTCGCGGAGCTGCTTCACCAGCGTCGCCATGGTTTCCGAGCCGCCCGCGGCGACAGTGATCTTTTTGGATTTGTCGGCGGGATCGACGATCCGGATGCCGCCCGGCGGCGGCCGCAGATAGCCGTGGAAATCGTTGATCGCGAGAATCCGCAAATCCACCGGCGCCGGCGTCTCGGCGGCCGACGGCGAGGCCGGGCACCACAGCGCCAGCAGCAAGGCAAGGGCGGGCAAGATCGGTCGGTTCATGTCACATCGATGGTTTGGCGATTTTCTATTCGCATCCTACATGATGCCGGGTGACGCCAAAATGTCCGCGCCTCGTCATGGCCGGGCTTGACCCGGCCATCCACGTCTTTCTTGCTTCTACACCGTTAAGACGTGGATGCCCGGGCGTAGGCGAGCGGAAGCGACGCCGTCCTTCGGACGGCTAGGCCCGGGCATGACGAAGAAGGGGAGCGTTCGATGCAATTGACGGGGATTCATCACCTGACCGCGATTTCCGCAAACCCGCGGGAGAATTTGGCGTTCTATACCGGCGTGCTCGGCATGCGGCTGGTCAAGAAGACCGTCAACCAGGACGACGTCAGCGCCTATCACCTGTTCTACGCCGACGGCAAGGCTAATCCCGGCACCGATCTCACCTTCTTCGATTTTCCCGCGGCGCCGGAGGGGCGCGGCAACAACAGCATTTCGCGCACCGGCCTTCGCGTCTCCGGCGAGAAGACCCTCGGCTGGTGGCGCGATCGCCTGAAGCAGGCCGGCGGCCACGTCCGCGACGTCGTCGAAAACGACGGCCGGTTGACGCTGCCGTTCGAGGACATAGAAGGCCAGCGCCTGGTGCTGGTCGATGACGGCGGCACAGGGCCGGCCGCGCCGTGGGAGAAGAGCCCGGTGCCGGCAGAGCACCAGATCCGCGGCCTCGGCCCGATCGTGCTGACCGTGCAGGATCTTGCGCGCACCGAGATGGTGCTGACGCGTGCCATGAACATGCGCCGCGCCCGCGACTATGTCTCGCCGCATGCCGACGCGCCGATCGCCGTGTTTGCGATGGGCGAGGGCGGCCCCGCCGCCGAGCTGCATATCCTCGAGCTGAAGGACCTTGAGGCCGCGCGCCAGGGCGCCGGCGGCGTGCATCACGTTGCCTTCCGCACCCCTGACGAGGTGCAATATCACGCCTGGACGCAGCGCCTGAATGAACTCGGCATCCGCAACTCCGGCGAGATCGACCGCTTCTATTTCCGCAGCCTGTATTTCCGCGAGCCCAACGGCATCCTGTTCGAAATCGCCACCGACGGCCCGGGGTTTGCGACCGACGAGCCGATGGAGACGCTCGGCGAGAAGCTGGCGCTGCCGCCGTTTCTGGAGGCGAGGCGGAAGGAGATCGAGGCGGGGCTGAAGCCGATTGGGTGATGACTCGCACTAGTTGCTTGCGGCAAAAAGGTCCCATTTTCCAGGCAGACCCTTCAGTTCATACGATCCCCGCTCGGAAAATCTTAGATCCGTACCAGCTACAAGGTCCATCACCACGCGTGATACGAGTACCTCATTACTTCCCGAGTGCGCCATCACACGGGCGGCGGCATGAACTGCAATGCCACCGATGTCGTTACCCCTGACTTCGACTTCGCCGCAATGAAGGCCGGCGCGGACCGGCAAGCCAATGACCTTGGTCGCCTCGCTAAGCGTCAAGGCGCAACGCACGGCCCGTCCAGGGCCATCAAACGTCGCCAGAATGCCATCTCCCGTGCTCTTCACCAAGTTCCCACGATGTTTGCTGACGATGCGGTTCGAAAGATCATCGTGACGATCCAACAGATCGCGCCAGCGGTTATCGCCGAGCTGTGCGGCCCGGTTAGTCGAGTCCACAATGTCGGTGAAGAGAACCGTAGCGAGAATACGATCAAGGTCCGATTCCGGGCTCCTCCTGTGTCCAGTGACGAACTCTTCGATGTCCCCTGCAACTAGCTCGATGTCGCCTGTCCGGAATGCGTGATCTCCCGATGGATACTCGTCTGCTGGTCGAGCAAGGCCGCCAAAGAGAACGACGTGGGAGACGCGGTCAGGATAGGTGGTTGCGAACATAACGCTCGTGGCCGCGCCCCCCGAGAAGCCGACCAGTGCCGCACGCTTGGAGTTGATCGTGTCCATGATCGCGCGGACGTCGTCTATTCGTTTCTCGAGCGAAGGCACGTCGGCCAGCCGGTCGGACAGGCCTTGACCTCTCCTATCGAACGTGACGACTCGAGCGAATTTGGCGAAACGACGGAGAAGGCTTGTATAACCCATAGCTGTCATTCAGCGCCCTGAATTGACGCGTTGCGAAAGGTTCATTCGATTACTTCGTCGGCGCTCGCGAGTAGGGTCTGCGGAAAAGTGAACGCCTTCGCCGTCCTTAAATAGACGGCCATCTTGCTCGCAGATGGCGAGAGCACACCTGCTCCCGCCATCTGTTGTTTCCGTCGAGGCTTATTATGGCGTGTCGCCGTACATGGCCTTCAGTCGGCCATGCGCGTAGGCAAGAGCCGGCGGCATGTCCATCTTGCCGCCGATGATCTCGATATACGCCCCGGTTTTGCTGGCGCGCGCGGCCTTCATTGCCTCATCGAGCTCGCCGAGAGTGGTCACCCGCGCCGTGTACCATTCCGAGCATCCGAGCGCCTTCGGCAGTTCGGCGTAGTTCCAGGGCGCAAGATCGTTGTACGTCCAGTTCGGGTTTTCTTCCAGCGCGCGCTCGATCAGATAGCCGCTATTGTTCAGGACGAAGACAATGACATTGGCGCCGAACCGTCCCATGGCGCCGATGTCGTTCGCCGTCAGCTGATGCGAACCTTCGCCAGTAATCAGAATCGTGCGCCGGTCGGGTTCGGCAAGCGCGACGCCGAAGGCGGCCGGCGTCGCCCAGCCGATCGATCCCCACAGAACTTGTGCCTCGACTCGTACGCCGTCGGCCAGGAGCATTGGCGTAATGCCCGAACTAGTGCTGCCGGTTTCAAGGACAACCGTGTCTCCCGCACGCAGGAATGCAGCATAACGGGGATAAAGCGTGGCCATTGTGATCTTGTCGGACGGCTTGCCGTTCACCGATGCAAGACCCTGCGGTGTTCCCCGATAGGGCGCCAATGGTGGCTTGAGCTCGGCCAATTCCGCCAGCACGTCGGCAAGCCGCACACTGGCAATGACATCGTCTCCGATCCTGACGTCGTTGAGACCGACCGTTATGAAGCGGGACGGGTCAAGCTTGGCGGAATAGGCCGCCGTAGTGATGTCGTTCAAGTTGACGCCGCCCAGATCGAGAACAAGGTCGGCGCCTTCGACGAGTTGCCGGGTTTTCGGATCCGACGCCGCGCCGGCATACATGCCGGCAAACTGTGGGTGGCTCTCATCGATGACGCACTTTTCCATGAGCGTTGTGGCAAACGGATAGCCCAGCGCTTCGATCGCCTTCTGCACCTCCTTCTGCAAGCCGAGCCGCAGAACTGTGAAGGCTGGAAGTACGACGACGGACTTCGCCTTGTTAGTGCGTTCAGCAATGACCGCCATCGCCTTTTGCAGCGCCGCGTCGTTTGATCGGGCCACGATCGGCTTGACGTCAGCCGGCACCACTGGCGAAAGCGCGTAGTCCGACGGCACGGCGATATAGGCCGGCTGATTGTTGCGGCGCGCCTCCGCGATGACGCGCTCCATTTCGACGACGCAGTTCTCCGGGGTGATCACCGCATGACAACATGCGGCACCTGCGGACAGGTCGACGAAATTGCCGAACACGCCGTCGCCAAGGGTGTGATGGGTTATCTTGTGCACGCGCTGATGCTGATAGGAGGGCATTCCGACGACGTGAAAGACAAGCGATCGTTCCGCCTTCGCGCCCATCACACCGTTCATGGCTGACAGTTCTCCGACGCCATAGGTCGTCGCCAGCATCGCCGCGCCCCGAATGCGCGCATAGCCGTCCGCGGCGTAAGACGCATTCAGCTCGTTGGAACAACCGATCCACTGCACCTTCGCGCTGCTGTCCACCGCATCGCAGATCGGAAACAGATAGTCGCCGGCAACGCCAAAGCAGCGACTGATGCCCTCTGCAGCGAGGCGCTCGACGATGTAATCGGCGACGCTAGCCGCCTTCACCGTTCCTGACGTCTCGGTTTGTCGGATTTGCTGGGTCATAATGGTCTCCTTTACCTCTTGAGTTATGCTGCAACGTGGCAACTTGGAATTCCGCGGTCTATTGCGCGCAGGTCGCATGCGATACGCTCATTGTTGCGCTGCGCTGAACCTTGGTTTACAGGCCTGTGCGAAAACGCAACCGTATGACCCGCACGTTTCGCCTGTCATATCGGACGCAAGGGAGGCTGAGATGTCGACTCGGAAGAGCGTGGGCGGTCAACGATCCCAGCGCCACCAATGTCGCCCAGATCGTGGTCTCCGGCACCCGGCGCCATGTGCCGGAGTGATGTGGCTAGTCGGGTAACAGTTTGAGCTTGTCCGCCATTCGGCTTAGCTGGGGAAGCGAACGGGCCTTCATCTTGTGCATCAGACGGCTCCGATGCACCTTCACGGTGGCTTCGGCAATGCCGATATCGCCGGCAATTTGTTTGCTAAGGCGGCCGTGCGCGACCTGAACCATGATCTCGCGCTCCCTGGGGCTCAGCGACTCGAAGCGTTTCGTGAGGGCGGCCAAAGCTTCTTGATTCTCCCGCCGCGCGCGATCACGACAGAGGCCGACCTGAATGGCGTCGAGGAGCTCCTGATCACGGAACGGCTTCGTAAGGAACTCAATGGCACCACCCTTCATCGCTTGCACCGACATCGGGATGTCGCCGTGCCCTGTGATGAAGATGATTGGGAGTTCCCTGTTCGCCGCGGCGAGCTCGCGCTGAAGATCAAGACCGCTCTGCCCCGGCAACCTGACGTCGAGGATCAGGCAGGTGGGGCCATCCGGCGGATCGGACTTGAGAAAGTCGGAAATGGACGCAAAGAGGTGAGCATCCAGGCCGAGCGATCGCAACAGACGCCCAACCGATGCGCGAAGGTCCGGATCGTCATCAATGACCAAGACAGTGGGGTTTGCGTCGGGCATCGCTCCTAGTCACGATTAAAGGACCAAGGAAATGGGCCTTTGTCTCGGTTCGCAAGTTCTAGCGTCGCCGTGTGGTTTGTAGGCTAGTCCCAATCTGACGACATGAACAGTCCCATCCTGCGCCATATGACACGAGATAGACAAAGGTTTACGTGTCATGACACTGCTCGGTGGAACTCTTTGCGTGCAGCTTGCTCAATTCGGCTCCTGGCATAAGCCAAAGTTTACGGGCCACTGGCATTGCACCAGCGGTATCTTTGCGCACGTTATGGAATTCGCATGTGGACGCGACCACATTGTTGGGCGCCGCCCGCATGGCGGTTCGGACGAGCTGCCGGAGACCCCATGCCGAAAGCGTCATTCGTTTCGGTCGTTGACGATGACCAATTCTTTCGCGCGTCCACGACGAGGCTCGTGACGTCGCTGGGCTATACCGCCGAGAATTTCGTATCGGCAGCCGATTTCCTCGCTTCCCCTCGTCTTGCCGAAACCGCATGCTTGATCGTCGACGTCCATATGCCCACGATGACCGGCGTTGAGCTCCACAGACACCTTGTCGATGTGGGGTACGCCATTCCCGCAATCCTCGTTACTGGTCGCCCCGACGATGGCGAGCGAGCCCGCGCCCTGAGCGATGGAATCGTTTGTTATCTCGGCAAGCCGATCAGCGAGGAGTGTCTCGTACGGTGCCTCGATTTGGCTCTCCAATCTGGTGAGCCGCAGGACGAGGATTCGTGAGTTCCTTTCCAGCGCTGGGCAAGGTGAACTGAAACAAGGCTCCGCCAGATGCATTTACATCGGCCCACAGCCGGCCACCGTGGGTATTGATGATCGACCGGCAGATCGATAGCCCCATCCCCACGCCGCTGGATTTCGTGGTGTAGAAGGCGTCGAAAACCCGATCGAGATGCCCTGGATCAATCCCCGGGCCGGAATCGCGCACTGCTACGAGGACGCCATCCGCCTGGTGTTGCTCGGTGCTGATCGCCAACTCTCGCACCCCCTTCTTGACAGAGCTCATTGCTTCGACAGCATTCAAGATCAAGTTCAGGACGACCTGCAGCACTTGGACACAATCCGCTTGAACATGAGGCAGTCCATCCGTAAGGCGCGTCTGGACCGAGACTCCATTTTCGATGATTACACCTTGCGCCAACGCAATCACGTCAGTGATCGCATGATTAAGATCAACACGCTCCTTTCGCGGAGGAGCTTTCTTGATGTGATCCCGGATACGGTCGAGGATCTCCCCGGCTCGATCGGCATCATCCACGACGCAGGCGAGCGCTTCCTTGACGTGGTCTGGATCTGGCGGGCTTCGGTCCAAGAAGTGCATGGCCGCACGGGCATTGTTGCGCGCCGTTGCAATCGGCTGTGCGATTTCGTGAGCCAGCGAGGCGGCCAGTTCTCCCATCATGCTCAGGCGGTTCATGTGCGCAAGATCTGATTCAAGTTGGCGTAACCTCTCGTGCTCCTCCTGCGCCCGGATGAGTGCTGTCACATCAGTGCCGGTGCCGCGATAGCCACGGAATTGTCCGTCGGCGTCAAACACGGGCTTGCCGCTGGCCTTCACGTGCATCGGAGAGCCGTTGCCGCCCATGGAGCAATATACGAAGTCGCGGAACGGCTTGCGTGAATCGAGGGTTGCCCGGACAAGCCGCCACTTCTCCGGTTCCGTTTCAAGGTCGAGAGCGTGATCCCAGCACGCCGTGCCGATTCGATCGGTCGGGCGTGA
>Ga0209422_1000275_pt1 | contig 12777 bp, 11 predicted proteins | sample BlaSpr_A8_OM2_M3_FD_187983 | JGI IMG/M metagenome (GOLD analysis project Ga0209422, IMG submission 187983) | Forest soil microbial communities from Thunder Bay, Ontario, Canada - Black Spruce, Ontario site 2_A8_OM2_M3 (SPAdes) (version 2) | ecosystem: Environmental > Terrestrial > Soil > Boreal... | reverse complement strand
CGGTGCAGCGACACCCTAATTGAACCACGCTTGCCGCCGGGGAAGGCATGGTCATAGCTGTTGGTGACCACCTCCGCGACGACGATGCCGAGCGCCGTCACCACATCGAGATCGAGGACAATGGCGTCGCTGTCGCAGTTAAGCGTGATACTGCCGTCCGCCGCCGACTGAATCTCCGCCAGATTGAGGCACAGCGATTTCAGATAGCCGCCGAAATCGGTGGTTCGCGTCATCTCGCTCCCGAGCAGATGGTCGTACACCTGCGCCAGCGCCGAGACCCGGCGCGAAATCGCCTTGATGCCGCGTTGTCCGACGGTGTCCGGCGTTTCGTCCAATTGCTTGCTCAGCATTCCGTGGACCAGTTGCAGATTGTTGCGCACCCGGTGCTGCAGCTCCTCGGCCAGCACCTTCTTCTGCTCCAGCAGCCGGTCCTTTTCCTCGACCAGGACCTTCATGCGCTCGATGGCGCCCTGCAGGACGCCGATGCGCGCCGATGTCGCGACGGCCTCGGCCAGAACATTGGCAAAACCGGTGAGGAAATCGACGTCATGCTGGTCGTAATCATGCTGCTGGTTGTTGTCGATCTCCAGCACACCGTAGGGCCGGTCGTCGCTGCCTTTGATGACGACGTCGATGGTGGAGATGATGCCATGCTCGACATAGAATGACGGCAGCTCGAAATCGTTGTCATCGCGCAAATCGTTGCAGATCGACGGCTTGCCGGTGATGAAGGCACGCCCCTGCGGCGAGGTCTCGTCGGCACGCGAGATGACATTTCCGATGACGCCCGCGTGCCAGCCGTATCCGGCTTCGATGAGGAGATCGTCCTCCGCGGCGCGGTAGCGGCACACCTTGGAAAACGGCACGCCGAGGCATTCGGCGCAGACCCGCGCCGCCTCGGTCAGGACTTTCAACACGTCGTTCTCGCGAAGCGCAAAGCTGCCAAAGCGGGCGACCGCCGCCTGCTGGCGAAGAAGCTTGTGGACTTGTGTGGCGTTTGAGTCGTTGTTGCTCATATGTGCACCGCCCGCGATTTGGCAGTTTCCCGGTTCAGCAGCTGGAACCCCTGAGGAAACGGCGGCTGCGCCTTGCCCGTCGCGACGAGCTCGGCGACGATTTGCAGGCCGCGAAGCAGATCGACCGCGCGGTAGGGTTTGGCAAGGCAAGCGTCGCCGTCGGTCAGGGTGACCTGGGACATGTTACCGGTGACATACAGAACACCGGGACTGCCAAGAGGGAGCAGTCGGGCGGCGACCTCCGTCCCGAGCCCACCGTCGGCCAGCCGCAGATCGAGCATGACAAGGTCAGGCCTGGAATGGGTTGCGAGCGCGACCGCCTCAGTGACGGTGCGGGCGATGCCGCTGACCTCGTAACCGCGCTCGACAAGGATCTCTTCGGCAAAATCCGCCAGCATCAGATCGTCTTCGACAATCAACACCTTGAGCATGCGCTGCACTCCAGCCTGCGGCCCGGTCGAAACCCGGGCGGCGGCGTGTAAAGAAAATCAAATCCTTCTTGCTAAGCGGCCCACGGGCCGGTCGTGCACGCGACGCCAGGCCACAACATCTGATTACGGGGGTTGAGCGCGCGATTGCGCTGCCTCCTGGATGCAATAGGCGGCTGTGCGAATGGTTCCGCCTGATGTTCAATCTACCGCCGCGAAACCGATTCGGCATTGCCGTCGAGTGAGCAATATTGACCACCCGAGACCAGACCGATAAAAGCAAGCGGTTCGGCCGTCTCCATGGCTCTCACCGTGAAGTTCACTGACTGGCCAGGCAAAGAACATGGACCGTGACGAATAATTTCCGGCACACGCGCAAAAATCTGCGCGCCGGCTGTGGGACAAGATCGGCAAGCGGCGGGGGAAAGAGCCGACGGCTTGGATCGGCCCGGCCGCATGCTATAAGTCCGGTTGGTCTCGCAAAACCCGGCCTCCCTTGACGGAAGAAAAAATTATCCATGGCATTTGCCGCACGCGCCGTCCGCCGCATTTCGTTCGCGGCGTTTCTGACCGGATTGGCACTGTGGGCACTCGCGGCCCCTCAATATCAAGCTCACGCCGAGGCCCCGTACCCGGACAAACCCGTGCGCATCGTGGTGCCGTTCGCGGCCGGCGGTGTCGGTGATATCACCGCGCGGATCGTTGCGGAAAAACTCGGCGACAGGCTTGGGCAGCGCTTTTTCATCGAGAACATGCCCGGCGCCGGCGGCATCGCCGCGGCCCGCGCGGTGCTCGCGGCCCCGCACGACGGCTATACTTTGGTCCTGTTCGCCAACGGCACCGCGATCACCGCCTCGTTGTTCGAGAAATTACCCTACGATCCCGTCAAGGATTTCGAACCGATCGCCAGCCTCGGATTTTTCGATTTTGTCCTGGCCACCGGCGCCAGTTCCGAATTCAAGACGCTCGGCGACTTCATCGCCGCGGCCAGGGCAACGCCCGGCGCGCTGAATGTCGGGACCATCAATATCGGCAGCACCCAGAACCTGTCGGCCGAACTGTTCAAGACCTCGGCCGGGATCGAGTTCACCATCGTGCCCTATCGGGGAACGCCCGAGGTCGAAGTGTCGCTGCTGCAAGGCAACATCGCGCTGATGATCGACAGTTACGCTTCGATCAAGGGCAATCTTGCCGACGGGAAATTCCGGTCACTGGCGTCGTCCGGACCGACGCGCTCCGCCGGCACGCCGGAGCTTGCCACCGTGCAGGAAAGCGGCGTTGCGGATTACGATGTGGTGTCCTGGAATGCGCTGTTTGCCCCGGCCGGCACGCCGCCCGAGGTCGTGAAAACGCTCAACGGCGCGCTGCAGCAGATACTGGCCGACACCGACGTCAAGAAGCGGCTTCTTGAGCTGGGGATCGAGGCCAAGGCGGGTACCCCACAGGAACTCGCGCTGCGGCTCAAATCCGACATCGACAAGTGGCGGAAGGTGATCGAGAAGGCCGGAATTCCAAAGCAATGACCGCGTTGCGTTTCACGACCGGACCTGGAGAGTGTTTCGAATGACCGTGCTGTCGACCAACCCGAGAGACTGGAATGTTGGCCTCGTCGGCTATGGCGAGGTCGGCCGCATTCTCGCCGAGGACCTGCGCAAGCAGGACGTCAACGTCTCCGCCTATGACATCAAGCTGCGCAGCGATCAGACCGGCGGCGCCTTGCGCGATCACGCTCGCGCGCAGGGCGTAGCGCTGACGGCTTCGCATGCCGATCTCGCCGCGCAATCCGACTTCATCGTCTCCGCCGTCACGGCGAGCCAGGCCGTGCCAGTGGCGCAGGCCTGCGCGGGCGCGTTGAAACCGGGTGCCTGGTTCCTCGATTTCAATTCGGCTTCGCCCGGCGCCAAGCGGCGCGCGGCGGCGCTGATCGACGGCAATGGCGGCCGTTACGTCGAGGGCGCGGTGATGACGTCGGTGCCGCCGAAACGCATCAAGGTGCCGTTGCTGCTCGGCGGCGTCGGCGCCGGCGAGCTCGCGCCGCTGTTGGTGGCACTTGGCTTCGACGCCAAGGTTGCGAGCGCGGAGCTCGGTGTCGCCTCCGCCGTCAAGATGTGCCGCAGCATCATGATCAAAGGCATGGAGGCGATGGTGATCGAAGCCTTCACCACCGCGCGCGCCTATGGCGTCGAGGACGCGGTGCTGGCCTCGCTCAAGGAAACCTTTCCCGGCATCGATTGGGAAAAGCAAGGCGCCTATTTCTTCCAGCGCGTGATCGAGCATGGCAGGCGCCGCAGCGAGGAAGTTCGCGAGGTCGCGGAAACCGTGCGCGAGGCCGGCCTCACGCCATGGTCTGCGCAAGGTACCGCCGAACGCCAAAGCTTCATCGCCGACCTGGCCGACGAGGGCCTGTTCGGCGCCAAAGGCACCGACGCCTTCGCCCGCAGCGCCGACTGGCGCCTCGAGGCCGACCGCATTCTCGCCGGCGTCAGGTCGAAGCACGGCAAGGCGAAGAACTGAGACAGCCGGATGCAATTTGAGAAAACGCCGGGCTGGCTGGACTGGTATGCCGGCCCTTCAAAACCGCGCTTCAAGGTGCCGGCCGGCGCGGTGGACGCGCATTGTCACGTGTTCGGCCCCGGCGCCGAATTCCCGTTTGCCCCCGAGCGCAAATACACGCCCTGCGATGCTTCGAAGCAGCAGCTCTATGCCTTGCGCGACCATCTCGGCTTCGCCCGCAATGTAATCGTGCAGGCGACCTGCCACGGCGCCGACAACCGCGCGATGGTCGATGCGCTCTCGCATTCCGGTGGCAAAGCGCGCGGTGTTGCGACCGTCAGGCGCAGCGTCAGCGACACCGAACTGCAAGCGATGCATGATGCAGGCGTCCGCGGCGTGCGCTTCAACTTCGTCAGGCGGCTGGTCGATTTCACGCCAAGCGATGAACTGATGGAGATTGCCGGCCGGATCGCGAAGCTGGGCTGGCATGTCGTGATCTATTTCGAGGCGGTCGATTTGCCCGAACTGTGGGATTTCTTCACCGCGCTGCCGACGGCCGTCGTCGTCGACCACATGGGCCGGCCCGACGTGACCAAGCCGGTCGACGGGCCGGAATTCGAGCTGTTCGTGAAGTTCATGCAGCTCCATCGCAACGTCTGGTCCAAGGTCAGTTGCCCCGAGCGGCTGTCGATCTCGGGACCGCCGGCGCTGAACGGCGAACCAAACCCCTACCGCGACGTGATCCCGTTCGCCCGGCGCATTGTCGAGACCTTTCCCGACCGGGTGGTGTGGGGCACCGACTGGCCGCACCCCAATCTGAAGGGAGACATGCCCGACGACGGCCTGCTGGTCGACTTCATCCCGCATATCGCGGTCACGCCCGAACTGCAGCGCAAGCTCCTGGTCGACAATCCGATGCGGCTTTATTGGCCGGAAGCCTCCTGAATAGCGTTAGCCCATCGCGACGTCGCCCGTGGCGCCGTGCTTGCGGCGGTCGAGCCACATCGTGCCGAGCGCGAAGGCCAGCCAGCCGAAATTGTAGACGAAGCCGATGATCAGAACGACCCATCCGGGAATCGGGCCTACGGCGGCGCGATCGGAAAACTCCGCGAACGTCGCCGCGGGCACAGGATGGATCGCGATCTTGCCGTAATAGGCGATCACCTGGACGGCGAGAATCCAGACATAGTTGCGGCGCAGCCGCCGACCCGCGGCGCGGGCAAACGAAATGTGGTGGCGCGGCGCGGTGTAGTCGCGCGCCAACGTCACCTGCCAGCCATTGTCGCGCGCCTCACCGGTGAAGATCGGCGCGTAGAAATTCGTCTCCAGCCAGCGCGCCCGGGCGCGCCAGACATTGAAATAGCGGTAGCGCCGCGCCTCCATGCCGAGAAACACGGCAATCAGCAGCCCCACCAGCAGCAGCGGCAGCGGCGAAGCTTCGGGGCTGGAAAAGGTCGTCGACAGCGCAATGCCCATGGTGACGATCGACCAATTGGTGGTGTTGTCGAGCCGCGTTCGCCAGATCGTCGAACGATAGACTTCGCCGCGGTAGAGATGAGCGATGGCGCCCATTTCAGCGGAATCGAAGGTGTGTCGCGGGGTTGCTTCGCTGGAAACCATCAGAGACATGGCGGGGCTCCGGTTGTCCGATTGCGATGCCGCCACTATGCTTGCCATGGACCGGAAATGCCAGCATCGGGTGCGGGAATGCCGCCCTGCGCCCCTAGGGCGCTTTTCCCACGGTCATGAGCTGGAACTGGGCATTGACCGGCGCGGTCGGACGGTTGTTGTCCAGCATCTGCTCCTCGCCGAGGCCGAGGGACTGAAGGCGCTTGCCCGAAATTTTGAACGTGTTGACCATGATGTCGCGGATCACGTCGGCCCGCCGCTGGCTGAGCGTCAGATTGTTTTCGCGTCTGCCGGTCGAGGCGGTATGGCCGACGATCAGGAATTTGTATGCCCACAGCGAGGGATGGCTGAGCGTATCGGCGATTCGCCCGAGCGTCCGGTAGGATTCCGGCCGAACCACCGCGCCGTCCTCGTCGAACTGGATATCGGCGGCGATTTGAGGGAGCTTGAGCAGTTCCGGCGCGATCGGCGCCCGTTTGAGCGGGGCGGCGTCGGCCTTGGACCTGGCCTTGATGCGGTCCGTTGCCGCCTGCTTCAGGGCGGCGACATCGATATCCGGCGCGGTGTCGGGGCTGGCGAGCCTGGTGATCCATTCTTCCGCCGCGCCGGCCGCCTGGGTCTGCGCGAATGCCGGAATCGCCATCGAGCCGGCCAGTACGACCGCGAGCAGAGCGACGCCGCGCCGGCTGATGTTCCGGAAACGCATCAGCGATACCCCGCTTCGGTGAGGGCCTTGTTGCAATTGATGGTCATTCCGCGCGGCCCGGCCAAAACGCAATCCAGCGCCTTGGCGCGATCGGCCTTGACGCTGGCGCAGTACTTGTTGACGTCGCGCTCGCATAATTTGGTGACGGAAAGGCGCGCCGCGACGCGCTTCTGGATGGCGTCGAAGGCCCGAACATAGTCGGTCGCGCATTGGGGCGACAAACTATCCTGATTGCGGTAGAGGCAGTCTTTCATGCGGGCGGGGTCGAGATTGACGCCGCGGCAATTTGCAACGATGTCCTTGGCGCAGCTTGCGCCCAGCAACGCCGTGGCATCCTCGAATTTGATGGTGTCCGCCGCGGCAGACGACCAGGCGGCGATCAGAAGGAGCGGAAATAGCGCGCGGACGGGGTTCATGCTTTCATCTCACATGAATCGGGCGCCCGCGGTCAAGCGCTTGCCGCCGTAAAACGGCTGGATAGCGGCGTCGCAACCTGCCGCGGTGCGCCCCTCAGGCGAAGGCGGTGGCCAGGAACGCGGCGAGGATGCCGCCGATCAACAGATATTTCACCGCGTAATAGACGCGCTTGTTCCAGGCCTTCATGCGCTTGCCGAGCAGCCGCACCTGGTAGATCGAGCCGAACACGCGGTTGATCCAGCCGACGCGCTCGCCCTCCTCGTTTTGCGTCGCGCTTTCGTTGATGACGTGCTTGGACACCCAGCGGTTCACCGCGGTCATCGCGTGGGTACGCAGCGGCCGCTCGACGTCGCAGAACAGGATGATGCGGTCGTCGGAGGTGGTGTTCTCGGCGTAATGCAGATAGGTCTCGTCGAACAGGATGTCGTCGCCCTCGCGCCAGGAGTAAGGCTCGCCGTCGATGAAGATGCGGCATTCGCCCGGCGTCTTCGGCACCAGCAACCCCAGATGATAGCGCAGCGAGCCGGCATAGGGATCGCGGTGCTGCACCAGTTTACCGCCCGGCGGCAGGCTCGCGAACATCGCGCCCTTGACGTTCGGGATCGAATTCAGGAGTTCAACGGTCTTCGGGCAGTTGGCGAGCGCCGAGGGCAGCGGCGCCTCGTACCATTTCAGATAGAACCGCTTCCATCCGGTGCGGAAGAAGGAATTGAAACCCCAGTCGTTGTATTTGTCGGCGGCCTTGATCTGGCCCTGCGCGAACAGCGCCAGCGCCTCTTCGCGGATGGTTTGCCAATTGTCGCGCAGCAGCACGAGTTCCGGGACCATTCCGACCTGCAGGATCGGCCGGTTCGGCACCGCCGAGAACAGGTACATCAGCACGTTATAGGGTGCCATGATGGTGGAATGGTCGGAAAACTGCCGCCAGAATCCGAGCCGTACCTTGCCGCGAAAATGCACGGCGATCGCCGAGCCGAGGAAAGCCCAGACCACAAGGAATTGCGGCGCGAACAGACGCATGACCATGGCGAGAACCCCCCAAAAAGCCTCTGGCGCGGTCTTTATTAGCAGGATTGCATGGCCACACTCAAGGCGGCCGCATGCGTCCCTTCGCCGGGAACTCGTGTCCGGTGGCCTACAATCCGTGGATCAGGCCGGCGTCGATCAGGAGCCGGTTGAAGCGGCGGGCTTCGGCGCCGTCCTTGCAGCCGTAGAACATCCCCTTGCAGCGCAGCATGATGTTCTTTTGCTCCTCGAACGACGGATCGAGCGGCACACCGGCCGCCTCCTGGATCACCAGCGGCAGATAGGGCCCGTCGATCGTGTCCATCACGGCCGGACTTTCGATCGGCGTGAAGTTAATGGCGTCGATGGCGTAATAGGTCGCGTAATAGCGCGGGTCGTAACCATCGAGCTTTTTGCCGACGCCGGCCTCGTCGAGACCGGGATCGAGAATGTGCGGCGAGAATTCCGGCTGGTGATCGCCATAGCGCACGATCAGAAACGGCTGCGCCGGGAATTTCTTTTTCAGGCCCGCGATGAATCCGCGGTAATCGTCGGCGCTCATCGCCTGCCGCCGCAGATATTCATCGACCACCGGCTCATTGCCGGGGGCGCGCCATGACGGCGTCAAATCGGGACGAAACCGCGTTTCCCATGGGAAGTGGTTGGCGGCGAGGTAGACGAACATGAACAGCGGCGTATGCGGCGGTTCCTGCGACATCAGCCCCAACGCCTTGTCGTAAAAGAAGTTGTCGGGCTCGACGTCCCGGGCGCCGAGATCGTGCGCGTCGTAGAAATGCTCGATGCCGGTGGTGAGTTGGAAACTGCGCGCGCTCATGAACGCGCCATAGGCCGGGTACAGCGAGATCGTGTCGTAGCCACAGCGCCGCAGCGCCAGCGGCAGCCCGCGCTCGACGCGGCCCGAGGCGATGCGGGTCACGAAATAAGCGAACCGGCCGAACGAGCGCGACGACAGCCCGGCGAGCACGTTGTATTCGGTGAACCAGCTCGGGCCGCCATTGCTCTCGGCCAGGAACCTGCGCTCCTTGCCGTCGAAGGATTTGAAATGGCTGCCATAGCCCGGCGGCACCTTGATGCCACTGGCGTCGCGCACGTCGAAACTGGACTCATCATGGATCATGATGATGTTCGGCCGCAGGCCTTTCGGATGACAGGAATCGAGCAGCGGCACCTTGAGGCGCTCTCTGGCTGACGCGTCGGATTCCATGAAGCCGTAATTGATGAAATCCGACACCGCAGTCACGCCGGAGCGGGCGAATTTCGACAAATAGCCGTCGTCGTAATAGCCGCGCCAGGCTTCGTCGGGCCATTCGAAGGAATATCCGACCAGCGCTGCAAGACAGGCCAGCAGGCACGCCAGCGCCGGCAGGCGGCGGATCCGGAACGGATCGAGCCACCACAGCCCATACATCAAGGGCACAATGACGACGGCAGCTCCGATCACCGACCACCGCAGATTGGGGAAGATCGTAAACAGAAACGCCGCGGTATCGCGGTCGATCACCATCAGGTCGACGAAGTTGGCGGTCATCTGCACGATGTCGTGCTTGAGCCGCGATAGCAGGATCAGCACCACGACCAGCGTCAACGACAGCGCACCTGACAGCGCCGGGCGCCGCAACAGCGCGATAAAGAAGAAGTTCAGGATTCCCCAGGACAGCAGGAAGCCGCTGCGCGAACCGAAGTCGGTTTCGGTCTGCAGCATGACCGCGAGCGCGGCCAGATGCGGCGCAGCCACGGCCAACAGCCGCCAAAGACCGATCGAGGCGAGACCCGCGGCCGCGGCGCTGGCGGATGGACCTGGATTTGGCGCGGGCGCCATTCGGCTGATACGCAGACTAGGCCCGGCGCTGTCCTTGGGCCTTGGCTGGCGGCGGCCAGGAGGCGCACGACGCAGCCGGAACCCGCGGCGTGTCATAAAAGCGTAGTGGAACTGTCATCACGGCGCAACAGAAGCGGGGCGCCCTGCCCTCGTCCGCGGCAATTTGCGCGCGTCAACCTTACCGCGCAGGGTGAAAAATCGGGCGGCGCGCCCGGCACCGGATCGCCAGCCTTACGGCTGCCGCCCCTCCAGCAGTTCGATATAGCGCGTCGCCGAGCGCTCCACGGCGCGCGCGCCGCCCGCCATGACCTGCCGTCCGGGGAAGGCGCCGTAAATTCGTTCGAACCGCCACGGCGCCAGGGTGTCAGCGATACGGCGCACCGTTGCCCCCGAAAGCGGCATCATGTTGGGATAGCTCCACAGAAACGAGACCCGGCTGAGGTCCCCGGCCACTTGCACGATATCCCCGCTCAACAGCGCACCGCGTCCGCCCGCGCCTTGAGCCCAATGCAGCACCGTGCCGCCGGGAAAGTGGCCGCCAAGCCTGAGCAGCGTCACGCCTCGTGCGATTTCCAATGTCTCGCCGTCCCAATGCTGGATCCTGGGATCGCTTCGCATGACCCATTCGGCATCGGCGGCGTGCAGGTGAACGGGACATTCGAAAGCACGCGCCCAGTCCTGCATGCACGTGTAGTAATGCGGATGCGAGATCGCGATCGCGCGCAGGCCGCCCAAGGCGCGAATGAGCGTCTCCGTCGCATCGTCCAGCAGCGAGATGCAATCCCAGAGGATGTTGCCCTCGGGCGTTCGCAGCAGCAGCGCGCGCTGGCCGATCCCGAATCCCGGATGGGTATGGATTTCGAGCAGGTCCGCTTCCAATTGCCGCCAGGCGTTGACGTGCCCGCCCGCAAGCTTCTCTCGCGTGGTCCAGGCCTGTCCGCCCCGGGGCACATATTGCCGTTCGTCGTCGCAGATCGGGCAGCGCGACGGCGGCGCATCGCCTTCGGGATAGGAGGTACCGCAGGTGCTGCAGATGTGGATCGGCATCGAACTGTACTCATTGCTGGGGCGGCATGCCGAGCATAGCCTTTATCGCACGGCGATCCGGGCGAGGAAGAGGTCGAGCACGGCTTCCGCTGATTGCTGATGGCCGGGGCATCGCGGCTTGGCGCGGGCATGTCAGGCTGCGCAGGCGCTCGTGGCCCTCTTTCTTATCTGCCTTATCTGTGCGGCCGAGCTTCCGACTTCGGAACTTTTCTCCTCCTCCGAAATTGTCGGCCCAGGTTCCCGAACGGGAATTCGGATGGAAACAAGCGCGAGGGCAGCCATGCACCGGCTCACGGATAAGCAGTATTCCCGATCCACCTTGACAGCGCCAGTCCTCAAACCGTCTCGGGCAATATGGCCGGCGCTGCTGGCGTGCTGGGCGCTGGGGGGGCCCGCCGTAGCAGGCACTCCGACAAGCTGTGCAAGCCTTGCAACGTTTTCATACCCGAACACGACGATCAATTCCGCCAGCCTGCAACCCGGCGGCCCCTACGTCGCTCCCGACGCCTGGCATCTGGTATTCACCAATTTGCCGCCCTATTGCGACGTCTCCGCGACCATCAAGCCGACCGCGGATTCCAGCATCAATGTCCATGTCTGGATGCCGACGACCAACTACAACGGACGCTATCTCGGCACGGGCAATGGCGGTTACGCCGGCGGCTTTTTCTTCAGTGAATTGGCCGATGGCATCAACCGGGGCTTTGCCACGGCCAATACCGATATGGGAACGGCACCCGCCGCGGGCGTGAACGCCGACGTGTTGGTCGGCCATCCCGAGAAATGGAAAGACTTCGGATGGCGCGCGACCCATCTGATGACCACCTTCGCGCAGGCGCTCATCAATACCTTCTACGGCAATGCCGCGGCCAAATCGTACTTCGCCGGCTGCTCGACCGGCGGCCAGCAAGCCCTGATGGAGGCGGAACGATTCCCGAACGATTACGACGGAATCCTCGCCGGCGCGCCGGCCTTCAACCGCACCCACCTGCACACAGTTTTGATTTCGCAGTATCGCGCGACCCATCGGACGCCTGCGAGTTATATTCCCCCGACCAAGCTCGATACCGTCAACAACGCCGTGCTGGCGCAATGCCGGAAGCAGGACGGCGGCGCGCCGAACGATCCATTCCTGACCGATCCTCGCGATTGCACGTTCAATCCGGCCTCAATCCAGTGCCCGGCGGCCGACGGACCGACCTGCCTCAACGCCGACCAGGTCGCGGCCATGAAGGTCTATTATGCCGGCTCGACCAACCTGGCGAACGGTTCGATCATCGCACCCGGCAACGCACGCGGTTCCGAAACGAGCAACCCCTCGGCGCTCGGATTCGCCCTCAATGAAAGTTCGACCGAGCCCACCTTCGATAGCCTGTTCAAATGGGTGTTCGGCCTGACCTGGCAGTGGCAGACGTTCGACTTCAACAACGATATGGCCAAAGTGGACCAGGTGCTCGCCGCCGATCTCAACGCCAACAGCACCGACTTGCGTCCGTTCGCAGGCAAGGGTGGCAAGCTGGTGCTTTATCACGGCTTTGCCGATCCGCTGATCCCCTCGCAAACCACGATCAACTATTACGACGCGCTGATGCAAACCATGACCGGCGGCCAATCCGGGCAATCGCTGGCGCAGACGCAGCAATTTGCACGATTGTTCATGGCGCCGGGGATGTGGCACTGCAAGGATGGTCCGGGGCCGAATGCATTTGGCGGCCCAATCCAGCAACAGGCGCCGAGCTACGATCCGAAATACGATCTCCTGAGTGGACTGACGCAATGGGTCGAGCGCGGCATCCCGCCCCAGTCGGTGATCGCGACCAAATATGTCGGAGATGCCGCGCAATCGAGTATCGAAATGCAACGGCCGCTCTGCCCCTATCCGCAGTTTCCCAGCTACAACGGCAGCGGCGATCCCACGCTGCCCCAGAGTTTCAAATGCAGCGGCGACGAAAAAGGCGATTTCAACGAAAAGCCAGCGCCGATCTATGGGCCATGACTGAGCGGATCGGCCGCCCCGTTCATGCCGGCGGTATCAGCCCGAGCCGCCTGGCGATCATCTTGTCGACCATCCGCTTCGGCAGGATCGCCGTCATCAGGTGCCGCATCGGATCCGGCGTGATCTGGTAACGCACCTTGGGGTTCGGCAAAGTCAGGGCGTCGGCGACCGCTTCGGCGATTTTCTCCGGCGGCAAACCG
>Ga0209422_1000274_pt1 | contig 12786 bp, 9 predicted proteins | sample BlaSpr_A8_OM2_M3_FD_187983 | JGI IMG/M metagenome (GOLD analysis project Ga0209422, IMG submission 187983) | Forest soil microbial communities from Thunder Bay, Ontario, Canada - Black Spruce, Ontario site 2_A8_OM2_M3 (SPAdes) (version 2) | ecosystem: Environmental > Terrestrial > Soil > Boreal... | reverse complement strand
TCCTGGGTGCATAAGTTGGCAAGTTCAATGCCGGATACCAGAAGCACTACAACAAAAAGTGGCCGGGTGCGAAGGGGCAGAACGTCAAAACGTATGACGGATCAAACAAGAGCGGTTCGCCCAAAAGTATGTTGAATTGGGAAATGCCAGTGAGGCATACCCCCAGTCCTACGACGCCGAAAACATGGCGCCGAAGACGATCAACAACGAAGCGCACGTTCTGCTCAATCACCCTGAGGTTTTCGCGAGGGTCGAACACCTTGAGAGTCTCCGCAGAAAACGTCACGAGGTGACGATAGATCGCGTTGTTTCCGAATACAGCAAGATCGCCCTTCTCGACATCCGAAAGGCCTTCACCTGACGACGGCAGCCTCAAGGCGATTGTCACGCTCGATGATGAAACCGCTGCTGCGATAGCCCGAATCCACCACGACCGCGAACGATGACGTCCTTTATTATTCATGATCCAGACGAGCTTGAGTAGCATGGCGAAATGCCTGTACCTGAAAGCGGCACACAACTAGCGCACTGCCAACTCGAAAGGATCAGATTTCACGTGCGCACAAGAGAGCGTCCGACTGATGGGCCGTCAGTCGGCTGTTTGATGCTAGGACGGACTCGCCAAAACGACATGTAGGGGAGACATCGAGAGCCAAGAAGCGCGGCAGCACCCCGCAGCGGTTCGGCCCATATGAAGAGAAGGTTTTGTGGGGCGATTTGGCCGATTTATTCCAATTGGTCTACACCTCTTCTCAGTCCAACGATCCTATTCAAAAGAAGTTGGCAGAAAGTCGCTTTGATGCGATTTACCTGGACGCGCGCCGGAAGGGTTTCATCAGCGAAGAGTTTCGCTCTTTAATGCTCGAAATCTGGAAGGTGAAACACTTGCAGATGCCTCGATTTCGCGATCTGATAAGCTCGATTCCGATTGAGATACGCCTCGAACATTTTCTCAACGACGGCGACTCACCCGACATACCCATCCCCATCTACGTCGGCTACTTGAATCAGATTCGCGACCTCGCCCGCGCAACGCCTGAGAGGTAGGCATTCAAGCCTCAACGTCGGTGCTCGCTACTCGCAAAATTGTTCATTTGATCGGTGGCCCGATCTTTCGACGCGCGATTTGACCCACTCCGAAACTCATCGGATAATAAACTAACTGCCCCCTCGTTCAACGGCAGGACACCTGCCTCTGGAGCAGGTTATCGGGGTTCGAATCCCTGGGGTGCAGGCAATCTTTAATTACTTCTTGTCGGCAGCTGGTGCTGGACGCACCGGTGCAGGCGGTATGATGGCGCTCTCCATCCACGCCGTGTACCACAGATTCAAAAGCATCTGCGATCCTGCTGCGAGCCGGTGAGTGGTGAACTCGAACGCCTCGGGCGAACCCTTCTCGCGAAAGCCTCCCGCCTTTTCCAGTGCGTAGACTTTTTCCACCAGCGCGTTCGATTGCTTCAAGTAAGAAATGTAGTCGGCGAACGGACCAGTCAGGCGCTCAGGCTCGTGGACGAATCCGGCAAAGTTATTGGTCGTAATGTTCGCTGCCACATACACAGTTTCGAACTGCGCATGAATGTCGTGCTGCGTGGTGTAGCCGTTCGGATTCGGCCCGACCCAGCCGTTGTACTGGATGGTCGTGTGCAGCGGCTGCGACCCGTCGGCCACATAGTGGCCCATCCATCCCGCATAAAAGATGATGGCATGCTCAACCGCCGCGGTCGGCATGTGCGCAGCTTTCAATTGCCGATACTCGCGGAATGCGGCCTTCAGCCGGCCATAAACCTCCGTCGTAATGTAAGGCTGCAGCCCAACCTTCTCGGGAAGATAATCGTCAGCATGCTCGGTGGTCGCGGCGCGCTTCTCGTAGAGCTTCCGATAAAACTCGTAGCGCCCCTTGGGTAAAGGATCGAGCCAGGCCACGCGCTCAAGGTCGATGAAGTGGTCCGGCTCCTGCGCATTCTTAAGCGCAGACTCCGCCGGATTGCGCCAGCGGTCCGGCTCGGGCCCGAGATAAGCAATCTCCGCAACCGCACGACGCAGAAACCGTGGCATGCTGGCAGGAATTTTCTGCGCCGCAACGCGGTTGATGTAAACGTGGCCTTCGTTGCCCCAGGCGAACGAAGCTTCGGTTTGAAAAAGAACGAGGGTGATCAGCATGTAGCTGATCACCCCTTTCTTAATGGTTTCCATTCTATTTTAAGTCCCCGAAGCCCTGATCTGAATCCCGGTTAGAAGTTCAAGTGCATTGCCAACTGCAGGAAGCGGTTGCTCCCTACTGTCTGCCGGATCACGCCGTAGTTCTTCGTATTTGGTGAGGCGGCGGACAATATCTGCGTGGTATCAGGAAAACAGGGCACTGGATTGAAGCAGGCATTCAGCGCGAAATTGCCATTCGGAGCGTCGAAATTCGGCTGGTTGAATATGTTGAACGCGTCCGCCTGGAATTTTAGGGCATAGCGTTCTCCAAACTTAAAACCCTTGAAAACCGAGACATCGAACCGTGTTTGGAATGGAGCCCGGAAGATATTCCGTCCATTGTTCCCATAGCTCGTTTCCTGCGTATCGCAAACCGTTCCCCCGCCGAGGGTCGGACCGCATGGCGGAACTCCACTTTGGCCAGGTTGCAGGAACGGGATGGAGAAGCTGTTCGGGTTGACATACGGAACTCTGACTCCAGCGAGCGGCCCAGAGGAGAAGGAATTGTCGGTCCCACCCTGGGTAGCCTTTTGTGGCGAGATTCCGGGAGCCAGAGGAAGAATAGGATTGGTGATGAAGTCGTCAGCACTGAAGAAAATGCTGGCGGCTGTTCCCGAGAAATCGATGATGCTGAAAGGTTGCCCGCTTTGAGCCACCGTCACACCCTGAATACCCCACCCGTTCGCCGCCTTGTCCACAAATCGGGACGCATAGGTGCGAGTCGGAAGCTGATACACATAGCTGATGGTGAACACGTGTGTTCGATCGAAATCCGACGACGCGTAAGCGGTCTTCGGCTTGAGCGGGTCGTTCCCGTTAAAGAATAAGCCCGCTCCCAGTCCGCTCCCCTCATCCAAGGAATGCGAATAGGTATAGGAAGCGTTCACCTGCAGACCATGGGACATTCTCTTGGTTGCCTGGAGCTGCAACGCGTTGTAGGTCGAAACGCCCTCAGCTCTCCAGAAATCGGCGTTGGGATTAAACCCGGTGAAGGGCGTACGCAGCGCCGTGTTTCCGTCGGAGAAGGAAAATGCTCCGATGGTCGTTTGTACCTGTTCCGTAAGCAGCGGGCACGGAGAATTATTCGGCCCGCTACAGGCAGGAGACGTACTATCCTGCGCCTGGAAGCCGTAGCTGTAGATTTGCCCGTTGATAGGATTACTCGGTGTGGCCACCCCGGGCTGGTTGAACGGAATGGGTATCGGCTGGTGTACACCGTGATTTCCAACATACCCCAGCGTCAGAACCAGATTGTTCTTCGGCTGCCACTGCAGATCCAGGCTCCAGTTTTCAGAGTACGGAAGTTTGTTCTTGGGATCGTAGCCACCGAATAAGAAGTCGGGATTGGCGAAGCCGGTTGGCGTACAAGTCGGTGTAACGGGCTCCGCGCAACCACTCAACTGGGATTGATTGAAAACAAGGTTGGCTACTTGAGTCAGATTGTTCGGCGGTGGCGTAGTCGCCGCCGTGCCTGCAAATGGAGCGGCGGCCAGGCACTGCACCCCCGATGGATTGTTGCAAACGGCATTAACCGGAACCGTAAAAGGTTCTTGCGTGGTCACACTAAACGGCCCGCTGATGCCCAAACCAGCACTGGCGGAAAGCTCGGTAAAATACTCACCCCGATCTGCGTAGATTCCGAAGCCGGCGCGCACTACAACGTTCTTGTAACGCGACGGGCTCCAGGCCAGTCCGATGCGAGGAGCAAACATCCATTGCCGGCCCGTGAGCGTAGAGTTGCTGACGCCCTTGAATCCGAACGCCTTGTTGTTTCCCGCTACGACAAGACCGATCCCGGGCTCTCCGTTAGCAAGGGTTCCGAAAGTGTCGCAATTCGCCGCCGCCGTTGGGGAGTTGCACGTCCCGGTGTACTGGTAATCCGACGGGTAGAAGTTCGTAAGCAGCCCGTTCTTTTCGTAAAGAGGGCCATCCCAGTCCCAGCGCAAACCCAGGTTCACCGTCAGATTCGACCTCGCCTTCAGATTGTCCTGAACAAACAGACCGGCCGATCGCGAACGGAAATGGCGATTCGTCTCGCCATTCAGGAACTGGCCGCTACTGTGATCGGACCCGATGGTCCCAGTCAGGAAGTCCGCGAAGGTGTTGAAGCTGAAATTGGCTACTTGGTTTTCGCGATTCTCAACATTCAGTTGCGTGTAATCGACGATTCCGCCGAAGGACACCGAATGACGGCCATGAACCCAATGGTAAGTCGACGACCCTTCATGCTGGTTTTGAAAGATACCGGCGTTCGCGAAGTTGGTCGAAGGTCCAATGCTCATCTGGTTGCCGCCGAAAGGAGACACGGTCGACCCGTCCACCACGGCCGCACCAGCATCCGCGTTTGAAATCGTAATGCCGGGGAAAAACCGGCTGCCCAGAAGATCGAGTCCCACAGCCGAAGGCGTCAACGATTGGTTGGTTGTAGCATTGGCGACTTCGCGGATAAAGCCATATCGGTTCTCCCACGTCGAATTCGGGGTAAGGACCGTGGTGTTATCAAGAGAAAAGAGTTGGCTCGCTGCGTGCAAAGTCTGCGGGAAGCCGAGCACCTGGCTGACCGCAAAGGGAATATTTGTTGGATCGCTTTGAAAGTAGTATTTGCCGGCAAGACGATCTTTTGCGCTGAAGTTGTAGTCGATATTGCCGTTAACTTGCGTCGCGTTAAACTGGCTCGCCGGGCCCTTGATGAAGGAGTTGAAAGCTTGGTTCCCGCTCTCTGGAGTGGTTGCATTCGATGACGGGACAATGAACTGTCCACCCGGCGTCTTGGCACTGAGGATCGCCAGCGACACGGGATCCAGTTGGCCCACGGTGATGCATGCCGGAGTATCGGCTTGACCGCAGGCGTCGTTGGCGTTCACCAGGTTAACCAGCCCGGCCTGATCCGTCCGATTAGTGTCCGTCAGACCCTGAAGCGTGGGAACTCCGTTGAACGCACCGCTGAGCGCATCGCTGATTCGCTGTCCCTGGTAAGAAACAAAGAAAAACAGTTTGTCCTTCTTAATAGGGCCGCCCAGCGTACCGCCAAACACGTTGCGATGAAGTGGAGGCGCGCCGCTAAAGAAAGGATTGGCTGTCAGAAATGTCGGAGCCGCGTCGAAAACGTTATTTTGGAAATATTCGTAAACCTGACCGTGCAGATGGTTGCTGCCGGACTTCGTCGTGGTCTCGATATGAGCTCCGCTGGCCGAGCCCATTGATGCGTCGTACATCGAGGTCACGACATGGACCTCTTCAATGGTTTCGATAGGCGGTGTGGGCAAAGCCTGGCCGATCGCGTCGAACACGGAACTGTTGGTTTGAACCTGTCCGCCCACTCCGAAAATCTCACCCGTGTTTAGCGTGAATCGGCTGTCGGAAATGTTGCTCGTGGAGTTTCCGTTAAATAAATTGTTTGCGTTTACTCCATTGAAAGTGAACAGATTGCTCGTATCGCGTTGGCCATTGGCCACGATTCCCTGATTGCCCAGGCCTTCATTCGAGCCGGAACCCGAGAGAAAGTCCGCGCTAACGCCAGGGGCTTGAATCGCAAGCTGCGTGAAGCTACCCGTGCCCAGCGGAACCGACTCTATCTGCTGCGCGCCCATCGTGTAGCCGTTGGCCGTGTCCGTTTCGTTCAGCAATGGCGTGCCTTCGACGGTGACCGTTTGCGAGATCGCTCCCGGCTTGAGCTTTGCGTTTACCGTCGCGGTGCGGCTGCCCTGCACGCTGATCTGCGGATAAACCGCGGTCTGAAATCCGTCTTTCGTGAACTTGACTTCATACGTTCCGATGGGAAGATCGGCAATACTAAAGGATCCATCCCCTTTGCTTGTGGCGGTTACCTCCAGGTTGGTCGCGGTGGCGCGAGCTTTAACGCTCACCCCCTGCACCACGGCGCCACTGCTGTCGGTTACGGTGCCGTTCATCGAGCCGAGCGTCTGCTGTGCGAACGAGAGTTGGGAAAGACCGATGATGGTTACGGATGCTGTCAGTAGAAGACGACGAAAGAATATTCCAAAGTAGTGCGCGAAAACGGTAAGACGAGTGGTCACGGGCAAGACGCTCCTTGAATGGACTCGCCGTTATAGCAAAAGTCATTGCCAAGCTTCAAGGTCAGACAGTGAAAGGACTGTGAATACTTTGTCAATTCTTTTTCAGATTCAAGGAAGGTGGCCTGACGCCTCCGCTGCGGCGTCCAACCCTCAGCTTCCAACATATCGCGCGTAGAAGCTACGCGCGATTCCAGTGATTTCGCCGACAACATCCGCAAGAGAGGGCAACCGGGTAGCATAAAGCTATGGATCATAAATGAACTGAGAAATCGGCGTCAACACCGCACAAGCTGCGGACTGTCTCGATTGTGCGAAACAATCTGAGCGCCCATGGACGTTGGCGGTTCGAGCAAGAACGGCGATTGCGGTCGAATGGCGAGCAACTCGGAATCAATGCGTGTCCGACTGATCGGCCGTAAGCAGCTTCGCAGTGGAGGAGCCCATTATCGCCACTCGAACAGGCTCAACCAAGGCTCGCGGTTTCAGCGCGACATAAGGAATCGCACTTCCTGTTCAATTTTCCGAGATCGCGATCGGAGCCAGACTTTCTTCGCGCAACTTCTGATTAATCTGGGCCAATTTCATTTGCTTGAATGTGGTCCACTGAGCGATACCCTCTTTGACCCGCTGGCTGGACTCTTTGTAGACAGCAATCGCTTGCGATGGCACGGCACGATCTCCACCTTCGACAACCTGCAGTGCTGAAGCCAGTTCGATATAGCTTGGCTGTAATCCTTCATTCTGCTGATGAAGGTTTTCTTTATTCGAAAGAATCTTTGCGATTTCCAATTGAGCGTCCGCCAAAGCCGCCATGAGAGCAGGGTTTTGTCTAACTTTCTGCTCAACGTCAGCCAGTTGTTTCCGTACCGAAGCGATCTCGGCGAGGGTGCGGCGTGCCTCGATGGCCTCGGCGAAGATCTGTCGACCGAGTTGCACCTGCTGCTGAAGTACTTGGGGAGTCGCGGGCGAGCGCGGATCCATGATGACCTTTAGGGGCTGACTCTGCGTCCTTCCGTCGACCGTCAGGTGGACTTGGAAGATTCCCGGCGCTACCTTTGGGCCGCTGGGACTACGATATTCAGAATCTTCATCCGCCGTCGGTCCACCGGAGCTGCCCCAAGCAAGACTCCAGAGAAAGCGATGCATTCCCGGAGTTCTCTGTAAGGATTCGGGCGTATGGAACCAACGCTCCGCGATCGGGAGAGAGGTATGCTTCTCCGTAGGTTTATCTTCCGAGGAGAATTTGCGCACGAGGGCCTTGTGCGCGTCGAAAATCTCCAGCGTGACGTTGCTGGCTGAAGACTTGAGAAAATAATCAATCATGGCGCCAGCGGGAGGGTTCTCGGCAGTCGGTTCTTCAGGCGGGAGCGGGGTGCCCACAAAGGAATCGTTATCAATGCGATAGGCTGGCGGTGGACGGTAGAGCCAAAATCCGTTTGCCTTTCCGGCCTCGGACGCCTGGCGCAGGGGTGTAATGTTGTCCAGAATCCAGAAGGAGCGGCCGTGCGTCGCAATTATCAGATCGTCGCCATGAATCGTGAGGTCGCGAACGGAAGTCGCGGGAAGATTGAGTTGCAAGGGTTGCCAGTGCTCGCCGTCGTCGAATGACACATAAACTCCCCCTTCGGTTCCGGCGAAGAGCAGTGACTTAGTCTCTGTGTCTTCGCGAATACCGCGCAGGAAAGAGTCTGCCCGGATGCCGTTTGTAATCAATGTCCAAGTGGATCCATAGTCGCGCGTTCGATAGAGATAAGGCGTGCGATCATCGAGGCGGCTACGATCCACCGCCGCGTAGGCAACGGCCGGATCAAAGTGCGAAGCTTCGAGGAACGAAATCTTGCTCCAGTCGCTGAGGCCATGGGGTGTCACGTCCTTCCAGGATTTTCCGGCGTCGCGCGTGAGGTGGATTATTCCCGTGTCGCTTCCGGCCCAGACTAGATCACGGTTTAGAGCCGAGGGCGCAATGGTGAACACTACACCGTATCCTCGCTGTTTCGCATTTTCGATCGTAGGCGGTCCTTGCGCTTTGTTATCTCCCACCTGCTGCGTCGATCCGGTGAGATCAGGGCTGATGGTCTGCCAGTGCAGACCCCCATCGGCGGTTTTCATCACATATTGCGTGCCGAGATAGAGCGTTGTGGCATCGGCGGGTGAAAACAGCAAGACTGGGGTCCAAGGATCCCTGTATTTTCGCTGATTGATCTCCGAACCAAACGTCAACCCCGGCCACGGAGAAATATCCTGGCTCAGTCCGGTCCGCTTGTCGAAGCGGTCAACGCTGCCATAAGTTCCACTCAGATAGACGATGTTCGAGTCCTTAGGGTCGGGCGCCATGTATCCGCTCTCACTTGCGCCGGAAGGAAACCAGTCGCGGGGCGTGATTTGACCGTGGTCTGTGCGGCTCAAAACAGCAGCGCTCCCGCTATCTTGTTGCGCGCCGTACACGACGTAAGGGAACTGGTTGTCAGTAATCACGTGGTAGAGCTGAGCAGTGGGCTGGTTGTACCACGAAGTCCAAGTCTGGCCGCGGTCGAGACTGATTGTGGTGCCCTGATCCGTTCCCAGAACCATCCTGGCAGAATTCTTGGGATCGATCCATATCTGGTGGTAATCATCGCCGCCTGGCGCTCCACGGACAATCGAAATCGTCTTTCCTCCGTCTTCGGATCGATAGAGAGCTACATTTGGGATGTAGATGACATCGGGATTGTTTTGATCGATTGTGATGCCGTTGAAATACCAGGAGCGACTGGTGAGACGCGCGTCGGCGTTCTCAAGAACCCAGGTGTCGCCGCCGTCATCAGAACGATAGAGGCCAGACTTCTTTGCTTGTATGAGGGCGTAGACTCGCTTGCCGTCTGGCGCAACGTCAACACCTATGCGTCCCCAATCGCCTTCAGGTAATCCGCTGCCGTTAAGGTGCGACCAGGTCTTGCCGGCGTCCTGAGAGCGATAGAGGGCACCACCGGGTCCGTCGATAGCAGCATACGTGCTCCAAGGAGGACGATGCGCATTCCATGTGCCGGCAAGCAATATCTGCGGATTGCCGGAGCAGACCGCCAGATCTGAAACGCCAACTTCGGACCCCGCATCGAGCGTCTTAGTCCAATGCGCTCCTCCATCGACAGACTTGTACACACCACGTTGTGCGTTTGGACCATAAGCATGACCGAGCGCTCCGACGTAGACGACGTTCGGATCATGCGGATCGATCACGATCCGGCTAATTTGGCGCGTGTCCTCCAGTCCGATGTCGATCCAGGTAAAGCCGCCATCGGAGGATTTGTAGACCCCATTTCCGGACGACAGATCGGAACGAATGTCGGACTCGCCGGTTCCGGCGTAGATAGTCTTGGGATCGGAGGGAGATACCGCGATCGCGCCGATGGAACCGACTGGTTGGCGATCGAAAATTGGGGTCCAGACAGTTCCGGCATCAGTAGTTTTCCAAATCCCGCCATTCACGGCGCCAAAATAGAAAGTAGCAGAGTCGCCAGGAACCCCGGCGACTGCGACTACCCGGCCGCCACGGAATGGCCCAATCAGGCGCCATTTGAGGCCATTGAACAATTCCGCAGAAACAGACTGTGCGATCGCTGAAGTGGCAAGCAAAAGGAAAAGGAGCGTGATGCAACTGCGGTTCAAATACGATCTGAGATTGTGCAAGCGGCCATCCCTCGGTTGGATAGCCAGTCTACTTGAATAAGCTAGCGTTCTTAAAGCGGTTGTAGGTGGCCGGTCAGGCAGTAAGCTTGCTTTTCGGTCGAAGCTAGCATGCCCTGTTGAACTCACCGAGACGTGCTTTAGGGTGTGATCGCGATAACTCGCAGCGGACTGCCCGAGCCGCCAACGATTTTCAGTGGTGCGGCGATCACGATGGCGCCGGTCGCCGGAAGCTGATCAAGGTTCGACAGGCCGGCCAGCCCAAACTTGCCGCTGCCGTGCATGAGGTAGTGGTTCGGGAAAGGCGGATCAAAGGTGGCAGCCTGACCGGCATCTGTCCCTACAGTTTCCACACCGACTCCGAGCACATCTCGTTCTTGAGCAAGCAGAACTGAGCTTTCCTTAGCCAATCCTGGCGTGTGAGGTCCATCCTCTTTTAGGTTGATGTATTCCTTGGGATCCTTCCGCTTCGACCAGTCTGTACGTAAGAGAACCCATGCGCCCGCCGGGATACTGCCGTGCTGTTCTTCCCATTGGCGAATACGCTGTGGGGTCAGCAGATAGTTTGAGTTTTTCGTCGCCTCCCCAGAGATGTCGATGACGCAGGCGGGACCGACAAATTTCTGCGGCGGGATGCGATCCACACTGTTGTCCGGAAGGTCTTTTCCTGAGATCCAGTGGACTGGAGCGTCAAAGTGAGTGCCGGTGTGCTCGCCGGTCTCAAACGCATTCCAGTACCAGGCGGGACCGCGCGCATCGTACCGCGAAAGTTCCCATATCTTGAATGCAGGCGTGTTGTTGAACTGCGGCGGCAGGGGCAGCAGAGGTGTCTGTGGACTCAGGGGCTGGGTCAGATCCACTACTCGGAGCTGGCCGGATCTTAGTTCTTCGAGCAACTCAGCCAAAACAAGAGACATTGTCGCACCTCCATGCTTTGCATTCCGCAGACCAACCCTGCTCGATCGCGGCCGAACGACGCGGCCGCTTTACCGATCCTTCAGCGACTGGATATGCCGGCGGAATTGAAACCGATTCTCAACCAGCGACAGGTCGGTGACATAGGCAGCGGGACCCTTGGCTTCAACCTTGGCAATGATGGTTGTAAGTTCCCTGCCATGCAGAGCGTTGGTCACCGTGGCTTTGAAATTTTCCACACTATGTACGGTAGCCACTTGGGGAATACCCGAGGCACGGGCGATCCCTTCCAGGTCTGCACCTGCGCTCGTCGCTGTTGGGAACCCGCCGACCGAAAGCAGGCTTTCGTTGTCAAAAACAACATGAACTAATTTCTTGGGCCGGTAGCGCGCCATCGTACTAAGACTGCCAAGGTTCATCAAGAGCGACCCGTCGCCATCGATGACGATCACTCTCTGTTCCGGCAGGCACAAAGCCAGGCCCAACCCCGTCGAGGACGCCAATCCCATTGCATGTTGCAGGTAGAAAAAATTGGGACGGTGACCCAAGGACTGCAGCTCCGCCGCCGCCGCTCCCATGATGGTGACGACCAGACAACTTTCCAGCTCCGAATAAATTGACTTAAGACATTCAACGCGCAGCATCACTCCTCCCACATCAACTCGCGCATTAGGAGAAGCGCAACCGGCTGCAAACTGCTTTCAGCGAGGGTTTGCGCCTGTCGGATCCGCGTTTTGGCGCTCTCCGCCTTATCAAGAAAAGAGTAAGGGATGCCCAACGCCCGCAAGAGCGGTTCGGTGACGTTGCCGCCTTGCGTTTGCCACGGGTCGCGCTCCCCGAAGGAGCCGCGGTAGCTGATGAGCATTAAGAGAGGAATCTTGTATAGATGCGCGAAAGAAACGATGCCGTTGATGGATGCTAGGAAGCCGTGGTTCTGCATCAGCATGGCCGACTTGACCCCAGCAAAGTGTGCTCCGGCCGAGATGCCGACTCCCTCCTCCTCTTTTGCCAATCGCAACAGAATCATCTCAGGATCTTCGTCAGTCATCCGGATGAGATGCACCAGCCAGGTTTCCGGCAGCGCTGAAAGCAGGCGGATGTCACATTCCTTCAATGCATCGTAGATCAGCTTGGAGTTGGTCAGAGAAACGGGCATATGTTTGCTTTCGTTTTGTTTGTCGTGCCGCCCCGGCGGCGCTCCTGGCCGCTAACGCTATAACCTCTCTCTTACCTCTGCAAACGAAGCGCACATATTCTATCCTGCAAAGGTGGGAAATGTGCTCTTGACGAGCGTTTGCAGTGGGGTATAGGTTGGGCGCTGCTTATTTCACAAGAGTTTAGCGCTGACTTCAGGTGGATCAGGAGCAAAAGCTTGCAGGCTAAAGCCCAGGGTGTTCTGAACCCCGAAATCGCGTCTGGATCGAATGCGGACTTTCCGATTGAAATCGTTCGGGCCACCTTCCCAGCTTTAAGTCGGACCCCTGGATTCATCTTTTTCGACAACGCGGCCGGTGCGCAGGTTCCACAGATCGTGCTGGACGCGGTGAATCATCATCTCCTCCAGTGCAATGTTCAGCGCGGCGGGCGCTACGCGAAAAGCCGTGAAGTGGACGCGGCAATTCTGCGCGCCCGCGAGAGTGTGGCTGATCTGGTGAATGCACGCGATTCGAGCGAAATCGCGTTTGGCATGAACGCCACTTCCTTCATTCGTCTGGTGAGTTTGGCGATCGGACAAACGATTGGCAAGCGGAACGAGATTGTCGTAACCGATATGGACCACGAAGCTAACGTCGCCACCTGGATGGCGTTGGAACGCAACGGTGCAAGAATCCTTTGGTGGAAGATGAGGGACGATGGAAATCTGCACATTGACGATCTCATGCCTCTGGTATCTTCGGCGACGCGCCTCGTGGCGTGCACGCTGACGTCGAACGCGATCGGCTCGATCGTGGATGTGGCGGCGGCGGCAAAA
>Ga0209422_1000273_pt1 | contig 12801 bp, 10 predicted proteins | sample BlaSpr_A8_OM2_M3_FD_187983 | JGI IMG/M metagenome (GOLD analysis project Ga0209422, IMG submission 187983) | Forest soil microbial communities from Thunder Bay, Ontario, Canada - Black Spruce, Ontario site 2_A8_OM2_M3 (SPAdes) (version 2) | ecosystem: Environmental > Terrestrial > Soil > Boreal... | reverse complement strand
CGCAGCAATCATCGGCGAAAGCAAGAGTCCGATTGCCGGATAGAGGACGCCGGCCGCGATCGGGATACCGAGGGCATTATAAGCGAACGCGAAGGCGAGGTTTTGTCGAATGTTGCCGATCGTCGCTTCGCTCAGGTGTCTCGCTCGCACGATGCCGCGCAAGTCGCCCTTGACAAGCGTCACGCCGGCGCTCTCCATCGCGACATCGGTCCCGCTTCCCATCGCGATGCCGACCTGAGCCTGTGCTAGCGCCGGTGCGTCGTTGATGCCGTCACCCGCCATCGCGACGAAGTGGCCTTCGCGCTGCAGGCGCTTGACGACATCTGCTTTCTGATCTGGTAGCACGCCGGCGGTGACTTCGTCGATGCCGAGCCGGCCGGCGACTGCTTTGGCCGTCGTTTCGTTGTCACCGGTGAGCATGACGATGCGAATTCCGGACTGGTGCAGCGCGTTCACGGCCTCGGCGCTCGTCGCTTTGATCGGATCGGCGACGGCGACGAGGCCCGCCGGCAGCCCGTCGAGGGCGACGAACATGACGGTTTTTCCTTGGTCCAGTAACGCTTGCGCGCGCCCCGCCAAGGTTGCGACCTCGACGCCTATATCGTTCATCAACGCGAGATTGCCGAGCGCGACGCTCTGCGTCCCGGTTCGCCCGCGAACACCTTTTCCCGGAAGCGATTCAAAATCGACGACGGCCTCAAGCGGCAGCGAGCGGCTGCGCGCCCCTTCTACTATCGCCGCAGCCAGCGGGTGTTCGCTGGCACGCTCGAGGGAGGCGGCGAGGCGCAGGATCGTCGATTCGTCAAAACCCTCACCAGCAACGACGTCTTGAAGACGCGGGCGGCCTTCCGTGAGCGTTCCAGTCTTGTCGACGACCAGCGTGTCGACGAGACGCAGCGTTTCTATTGCCTCGGCATTCTTGAAGAGCACGCCGAAGGTCGCGCCTTTTCCGCTCGCCACCATGATCGACATCGGCGTCGCAAGGCCGAGCGCGCACGGGCAGGCGATGATCAAGACGGCGACGGCGTTGACGATCGCGTAGGCCATCGACGGCGCGGGCCCGACGACCGCCCAAACGACGAAGGTCGCGAGCGCGACCGCGATGACCGCCACGACGAAATACCCCGAGACGACGTCCGCGAGTTGCTGAATCGGCGCGCGGCTGCGGCTCGCTTCACTGACCATGCGGACGATCTGCGCGAGCAACGTCTCGCTTCCGACGCGGCGCGCTTCCATGACGAGCGAACCGGTTCCGTTGATGGTCGCGCCGACGATCGAATCGCCGGGACCCTTCTCGACCGGGATCGGTTCGCCCGTGATCATCGATTCGTCGATCGAAGAGCGGCCCTCGATGACGACACCGTCGACTGGAACTTTTTCGCCGGGCCGAACCCGGAGATGGTCGCCGACGTGGACGTCGTCAAGGCCGACGTCTTCCTCCGACCCGTCGGCAGCAATGCGCCGCGCCGTCTTCGGAGCGAGCTGCAGCAGCGCTCGGACCGCGGCGTTCGTTTGGCTGCGAGCGCGCAGTTCCATCACTTGTCCGAGCAGGACGAGCGTTGTAATGACCGCCGCCGCTTCGAAGTAGACTTCGACCTGCCCCGACATACCGCGAAAGGACGCGGGAAACATCGACGGCGCCACGGTCGCGACCAGACTGTAAACGTACGCGACGGCGATTCCGAGGCCGATCAGCGTGAACATGTTTAGGTTGCGTGTCACAACGGAGCGCCACGCTCGCACGAAAAAGGGCCAAGCGCCCCAGAGCACGACCGGACTGCTCAACGCGAGTTCTATCCAACGGATCGCGGCCGGCGGCAACGGATTGTAGACTCCCGGGAAATTCTCGCTCATCGCGAGCGCGAAAATAGGGACGCTGAGTGCGGCGCTGACCCAAAAGCGTCGCGACATGTCGCGAAGTTCCGGATTCTCGATTTCCTCGATCGTTACCTGACGAGGCTCGAGGGCCATTCCGCAGATCGGACAGGCTCCCGGCTCGGAGCGAACGATCTGCGGGTGCATCGGACAAACCCACTCGACCCGCGTGGCCGCGGATGGTGTCGCCGGCTCGAGCGTCATCCCACACTTCGGGCAGTCGCCGGTCTCGCTGGCAGTGATTTCGGGATGCATCGGGCACGTGTACGGAGGGCTATTCATCGTCCGAGCGATTATGGGCCGTGATTTTAAAATGTGCAAGTTGACCCGCGCCGCCGCTAGCGTGATCGAGTTCTTACGCCGGGCGACCGCGGTTGAAAGCGATGGTCTGGTCGAAATCCGTCGGCTTAGGCGGAACGCCTGTGAACAATGCGGACGCAAATTCCTCCGCAGTCGCGTACGCAAGCGACGCGTTATGACGACGCTCGAACCCGATGGTGGACGACGGTTTTCCGCTTATCGCCCGGCCGCACGGACTGCCGGAGATGTGCGCCGGGTAGACTTCGACGTCGTCGGGGAGCGCGAGCAGTTTCTCGTGCAGCGACGCGTAGAGCGTGTGCGCGGCGTCGGTGCCTCCGAAATCGGGCCGGCCGACGTCGCCGACGAACAGCGTGTCGCCGGTCAGCACCATCCACGGGGTTTCGCTCCTGGTCCGGTCGACGACGAGCAGCGAAATGCTTTCCGGCGTGTGGCCGGGTGTGTGCAATGCACGAATAACGACGTTGCCGAGCGAAATCTCCGAGCCGTCGTCGAGTGGTGTAAACAGATAGTCGACGTCAGCGCTGCGATGTAAGTAGATCTGTGCGCCGCTAACGTCGGCGAGGACGCGTTCGCCGGAGCGATGGTCGGCGTGAACGTGGGTCAGAACGATCGCCTCAATACGCATTCCGTAGCGATCGGCGATGGTCTCGTATTGAGCGACCTCGAACTGAGGATCGACGACCGCGGCGCGGCCCAGGCCGCCTCAACCGAAGACGTACGACGCGCAGCCGGTCTCAGAGTTCAGCAGCTGTCGAAAAATCACGAGGTGCTTCCCGCAGTGTGAAGCATAGGGTGCGTTTCGCGCATGCGCGCCGCGACGATGACGCCGGAAGCAAACGTGATCGCCGCGACGGCGACGATCGCGCCGCGCTGACCGAACGAGTGCGCGACGATTCCGGCGATCAGCGCGCCGAACGCATAGCCGGCATCTCGCCAGAGCCGATAGACGCCGACCGCCGAGGCGCGAACGAGCGGATCGACGACGTCGCCGATAGCCGCCAGCAACGTGGGGTAAACCATCGCCGTACCCGTCCCTAGCAAGACGGCGGCGAACAGCCATGCGCCAAAGTTGGCCGGGATGAGGAACATCCAAATCGCGAAGGCTTGCAGGCACATTCCTCCGACAATCAGCCACTTACGGCCGATCTTGTCGGATAAGGCACCTGTGAAGAGCTGCAGGAAGCCCCAGGTCGCCGGATAGACGGCGGCGAGGAGGGAGATGTGCCCGATGTCCAGTCCTGCCAGAGCAAAGTAAAGCGGCAGGAGTCCCCACGCTAAGCCGTCGTTGAGATTGTTGACGAGCCCGGCTTGGCTGATTGAGAAAAGCGTCGGGTTGCGCCACGAGACTTCGGCGAAGAGTTGCCCAAACGTGGCTGAAGATCCAGCCGCTTTACCCGCTTCGAAGCGCGCGTGTCCGTGCGTCTCGCGCACCGCGAATACCGAAAGGACGAGGGCGACGGCGACGGCGACCAAACCGAGCGCGAACGGCCACGGCCGCAAACCGAAATGCTCGGCGACGATGCCCGAGAGATACGCGGCGATGCCGACCGAGAGATATCCTGCGAATTCGTTGAGCCCCATCGCAAGCCCGCGTTGTTTTGGCCCGACGAGATCGATCTTCATGACGACGGTCATCGACCAGCACAAGCCTTGGTTGATGCCGAGCAATACGTTCGCGAAGATGATCCAGCCCCACGCCGGCGCGTACATGAGCAGAAACGGTATCGGCAGCGCAAACAACCATCCGGCGACGAGCAGCGGCTTCCGTCCGGTGCGATCGGCGACACGCCCGGCATAGAGGTTGGCGAGGGCTTTCGTGAAGCCGAACGTCACGATGAAGGAGAGCACGGCCGTTTCGGAGGCCAACCCGAAAACGCGCTGACCGGCGAGTGGAAGGACGTCGCGTTCGATTCCAACCATCGCGCCGACGAATGCGTTGACGAGGACGAGCAGCCAAAACTGACCTGCGTTCGCGCGCAGGCCCAGTCGATAGGCGGTCACGCCGAACGTGCGGTGGCGAGCCCTAACTCTTCCCATTCGGGGAAGCCGATGCGCATTCGTCGCGCGCGATAGCCGCGCTTGCGGAGAATCTCGACCGCCTCGTCGGCGAAGGTGCAGTATGGTCCGCGGCAATACGCGACGATCTCGCACGTTTTCGCGAACGGCAATCGTCGGCGTTTTACCAATTCATCAACCGGAAACGCTTGCGCACCGGCGATGTGGCCGGCGTCGTATTCGCGAATCGGCCGCACGTCGAGAACGACAAGAGACGGATCGGAGAGCCTGCGTGCGACCTCATCCGGAACGACGTCGCCTCCCGACTGCCGCCCCAGATGAAGCTGGACGACGCGCGCCAGACGGGCATCGTGGCGTTCGGCGGTCTCGCGCAGGACGCGCAACAAACCGGTGACCTCGCGCGCAGCGAGCCGGTAAAAGACTCGGGTTCCTTGCTTGCGCGTCGCGACCAGATTCGCCGCCAGCAGCTTTTGTAAGTGCTGGGAAACGTTAGCGACGGTGAGATCGGCCTCGAGCGCGAGTTCCTCGACACTTCGCTCGCCCTGGGCCAGCAACTCGACGAGTTCGAACCGCCGCGGACTTCCGAGCGAGGCGGCGATCTCGGCGAACCGCGGGTAGAGGTCGTCCTTGAACGCTCTGGAACCCATAGAGTTCCACTATTCAATTGAACGATTGAACTACCTGCTCCCGTCGGGCCAGGACCTCGGCTGTGAAGCAGACGAGTGAGCAGGATGCCGCGACAATTCGTGAGCGAGGCGATCGAGCCGCAAGCCGGGAGTTTCGACGCGTCCACGATCGCGCGCGGCGAGCCTTCGCTACCGTCGGCCTTTGCTTGGCGGGGCGCCGAACTTACGGTCGGTGCGCTCTCGCGAACCTGGCGCTCGCACCGCATGGACCGGGGCGACAAGTACGTCGCGCGTCATTACTTCGAGTTCAGCACGACCGATTCGCGTACGGCCATCGTTTACTGCGAACGGCAGACGCGCAAGCCCGGCGCCCCGCGCTGGTGGCTCTACACCATCGAAGATTGAGTTCGCGGGTCAGTCCGGTAGTGAAGCAATCTCCGCTTCGGTGAGGCGGCGGAAAGCATACCGGTAGCCGCTGTAGACGGCGAAGCCATAAAAGAAGAGATCGAGAACCTGGAAGTCGGTCTTGAGCAACAGATAGGCGAACTTCGGCGTCAGCTTTTCGAGGATGGTCAGGACCGGAATCTTCGAGTACTGTGAAAACGTCACGATACCGGCGCCAAGGTTGCCCGCGACGCAGCCGAGGAACGACAACACCGCGCCCGCGATGCCGAAACTCCGATCTACGCCGCGGCCGAGCGCGCGAACGCCGAAGCCGACGATGAAACCGACGGCGAGCGACATATAGCCGATCTGGAAATGCGTCGCCGCCGTGATCGCAGCCCAAAGAGCCGCCGCGACCACCGCCCCGATCAGGCCGCCGACGATCCCGAGCGGCAAGCTCTGCTGCGCCCGGATGTTTCCGATGAGCCCCATGAGCGCGATCTGCCGCGCACTCGGTTGTACGTGTTCGAGGTCTATTTCGCCACCGCTTCCAGGCCGGCGTAGAGCGGCGCCAGCCGCGGAGCGACCAGCGCCCTCAGATGTTCCGGCTCGGCGAGGAACGCGTCGTGGCCGTGATTCGAGCGAAGCTCGACGTAGACGCTGTCGGCGCCGGCGGCCGCGAAACGCTCCGCCGCCGCGCGGACGTACTCGGGCAAGAACAGCCAGTCGCTCGAGATGCCGACGAACGTGTATGCCGGGTGCGGGTCGGAGAGCACGCGATCCCGCGTGTCGAACAGATCCATCGCGCGCGTCACGGTGAGATAGGCCTGCGGATCCATGCGGGCCGAGAAAAGTTTGCCCTGATGGTCGAGATAACCCTCGACGTCGAATCGGTCGTTTGCGTGCTTCGTCGGGTCGCCGCCTTTGCGGTCGAACTTGCGGCCGTGCCGTTCTCCCAGCAGCGCCTCGCTCTTGTAGGTCAGCATCGCGATCTTCCGTGCGAGCTCGATGCCGGCTTGTGGCGTCGCGCCGATCGCGATCGCTTCGCGCGCGACGGCGTTGAGCGCGATGCCGAAAGCGGAGGACCAGTCGTACGCACCGACGATCAGAGCGCGATCGACGTGCCTCGGCGCCTGCAGCGTCCACTCGAGCGACTGCATCCCGCCGAGCGAACCGCCCGCGACGATGGCGAGGCGCTCGATGCCGAGCGCTCCCAACGCGAGCCGTTGCGCGCGCACCATGTCCGAGACGCCCACGACCGGGAAATCGGCGCCGTACGGCTTCCCGCCCGGCCCGAGCGACGTGGGTCCGGTGGAACCGTAGCAACTCCCGAGCACGTTCACGCCGATCACCGCCAAGACTCGCGTGTCGAGCAACTTGCCCGGCCCCGCGATCTCGCCCCACCAATCGGCGACGCGGCTCGAGCCGGTCAGCGCGTGATTGACGAGCGCGACATTGCGCCCATCGGCGCGCGGTTCGCCGTAGACGCTGACGCGCTGGACGACGTCGAGCAACGTGACGCCGCAATCGAGCGCGAACGCGCCGATATTGACGTCGCGCTCGAGGGTCGGTTCCGTCCTAAACCCCCACCGGCTCGCGCGCCGCGGTCCTCTCGCGCGCCGCCGCCAGGGCCTGGTCGAGATCGGCGATGATGTCGCGCGGATTTTCGATGCCGACCGAAAGCCTGATCATGTCCTCGGCGACGCCGGCTTCGATCTGCTGGACGACGTTGAGCTGCTGATGCGTCGTCGTCGCGGGATGGATCACGAGCGACTTCGCGTCGCCGACGTTCGCCAGCAGCGAGAACAACTTGAGGTTATCGATGAACGCTTTCGCCGCCGGTGCGCCGCCCTTGATGCCGAAGGTCAGGATTGCCCCTTGGCCGTTCGGCAGATATTTTGCGGCGCGCGAGGACGCGTGATGGTCCGGCAAACCCGGATACGAGACCCAGGTCACGTCCGGATGGGCTTTGAGGTGGCGAGCGACTTCGAGCGCATTCTTTGAATGTTTTTCCATCCGAAGTGCGAGCGTCTCGAGGCCTTGTAGGAAGAGCCAGGCGTTGAAGGGTGAAAGCGCGGCGCCCAAGTCGCGCAGCAATTGCACCCGCGCCTTGATGATGTAGGCGAGGTTCCCGAACGAGGCCGTGTAGCGCACGCCGTGATACGATTCGTCGGGCTCGGTGAACTCCGGGAACTTCCCGGAGGCGGCCCAATCGAAGTTTCCGCCGTCGACCAGCAAGCCACCGATCGATGTCCCGTGGCCGCCGATGAATTTCGTCGCCGAGTGGACGATGACGTTCGCGCCGTAGTCGAAGGGGCGCATCAGATACGGCGTGGCCAGCGTGTTGTCGACGATCAGGGGGATCTTGTGCTCGTGAGCGACCGCCGCGACCGCTTCGACGTCGAGAACGTCGACCTTTGGGTTGCCGATCGACTCGGCGAACAGCGCCTTCGTCTTGGGCGTGATTGCCTTCGCGAAGTTTTCGGGCTTGGCCGGATCGACGAGCGCGACGTCGATCCCGAATTTCGGGAGCGTGTGGCCGAAGGCACTGTACGTCCCGCCATAGAGCGACGCCGACGAGACGATGTGGTCGCCGCAGCGCGCCAGATTCAGAATCGAGTAGATCGTCGCGGCCTGACCGCTCGCAAGCGCGAGGCCGCCGACGCCGCCCTCGAGTTGCGCGATGCGTTGTTCGAGGACGTCGCTGGTCGGATTCATGATCCGCGTGTAGATATTTCCGAACTCTTGCAGCGCGAACAGACGCGCGGCGTGATCGGCGTCGTCGAATGTGTACGACGTCGTCTGGTAGATCGGAACGGCGCGCGCTTTGGTCGTTGGATCGCCGCCGTGGCCGCCGTGGATGGCGGCGGTTTCGAACTGGAACGGTTGCTCAGACATGGGACCTCTCCGGATAGGTGTGAGGATCGACATCTTCCCACAGTGGAATGATGCTTTGCGCGACGATGGCATGCGCGGCGAGGAGGGCTTCGATCCGCATCGGAGCTTCGCCGTCGACGCGTTCGCTGCGGATCGCGGGGACGCCATCGAGTGCCCTCGCCTGAAAGCCCGCCGTAAGCAGGGCCTCGCGCGCGGGCCGTGCGTCGCGCAACGAATGCAAGCGAATGATGCGTGGCAACGTGATGGAGGGCTCGTGCGCCGTGGTGACCGGCGTCAGTGAATCGTCGACCGGCAGAATCCCGACGTGACGGCCCACGCCGATGTGCCGCAGGACGGCGACGACGTCGCTGATGACAGCCGACGCCGTTGGCGCTCCGCCCGCGCCGGCCCCGGCGAACGTAAGCGAACCCGAGTTGCGGCCGGTGATGCGGATGCAGTTTTGCGGGCCGGCGGGTTGCGCGAACGGATGATCGGCCGGGACGAACGCCGGCGTCACGAGCGACGCGTCGCGCCGCGCGCACGCGACCAGCTTCAAACGATATCCAAGCCGCTTGGCGAGCGTCACGTCGTCGGGCGTTAGGCCGGTGATGCCCACGCGCGGAATCTCGCTCGTGACGAGGCCCCGCCGAAATGCCAACTGGGCGAGGATCGCGAGCTTGTGGGCCGCGTCGATGCCCTCGACGTCGTTCGTGGGATCCGATTCGGCAAAGCCCAAACGCTGCGCTTTGGCGAGAGCGCTCGCGTAACTCTCGCCCTCGAACATCGCCGAAAGGATGAAATTCGTCGTCCCGTTGAGGATGCCGCCGACCTCGAGGATCTCTTCACCGGCCAATGACGCGGTCAGCGTTCGAACGATCGGGATCGCGCCACCCACGGCGGCTTCGTACGTGATCGTGACGCCGCGCGCGTGGGCGAGCGCGCGCAATTCCGGTCCGCGCGTCGCCAGGAGGTCTTTGTTAGCGGTCACCACGTGTTTCCCGCGCAGCAGCGCCGTCTCGACCAAGTCGGCGGCGACGCCGGTGCCGCCGATGCACTCGATTACGACGTCGACCGCCGGGTCGAGCACGACCGAACGGGCGTCGGCGGTGAGCAACGAGCGAGGGATCCGATCGGTGCGCGGCTTGCCGAGCGAGAGCACGGCAATCGCCTCCAGCGTGAACGCGACACCGCTACGAGCGGCGATCGCGGAGGCCGAGCCGATGAGCAGATTCGCGACGCCGCTTCCGACCGTGCCGCATCCGAGGAGGGCGATGCGAACAGTATCACGGTCGAGTTGGGTGCGATCCGCGTGCGCTGGGTGAGTGAGCGACAAGCGTTCCACCTTCGAGGAGTGAAGTCGTCCCACTATACCGAACCCCGCGCCGGTGCGTCAAGTAAGCCTTCTCAAGACAAGACGGGCGTGAGCGCGCCGCGGCGTTACCGCCTCGCGTTGACCGTCGTACTCGTCGCTGGGCTGCTCGCCGCGCTCTTTGTCGCAGCCTATCGCGCGAAGGAAGAGCGAGCCTCGCGGCGCGTCGAGCTTGCGATGGACTATCCCGATTTCTCGGCGCTGGCGCGGTCGTACGCATATAATGAAGAGCAGTTGCTCGTCGCGCTGCGCCGCGCCGGCCTTACGTCGCTCGCCGTCTCGGAAGAGTTGGGCGCGAACGTCAACAACGGGACGGCCGCCGTGCTCCTACCCGGCGCGCAGCTCATCGCGCAAGCAAGGCTGTCGCCGCTCAGCGAGCCGACGCTCGCGCGGCTGGCTCGCCGGAACGCCCTGCGCCCCGACGACCTCTATCTTCTGATCTACGACCCGCGCGAGGTCGCTCGTTATCGCCAGGCCGTTGGGCTCCATCTCGGTTCGCATGCGGTCCGCACGCTCCGCGCTTCGGGCCCGACGATTCTCGCGATCCGCTCGCAATATGATTTCTTCAGCACGCTCGGGCTCGGTTTGCAGGCCGAACCGATGGCGCTTGCGAGCCGGCTGCAACTCCTGCTCGTGCCGCGCATCCAGAATGACGAGCGCTTCGGGAAACCCGAGATCGACGCGCTGTTCGCGAGCTTCATGAACGGCGAAAAGCCCAGCACCGCGATCTTCTTCGGGGCGCGCAACGAGGTGCTCGGCTACGCCGACCACCTCGACGACGTCGCCGCCGATCTCAAAGCTACCGGCATCAACTTCGGGTCGATCGAGGTGTACGACCGCAACCAGATCCAGAAAGGGAACGACGGGCTGGCGGAGCGAGCGATCGAGCGCACGGCGCGCGTCCAAGCGATTTCGAAACTCGAACTGGATAAATTGGACTTCGAGACGGTGATCGCGCGCTATCTGCTCGGCGTCCGCGAACGAAACGTCCGCGTCGTCTATCTGCGCCCGTTCTTGCATGAGCAGAACGGTCTCTCGCTCGAGATGACCAACGTCGAGATGATCCGGCGCATCGCCGACGGGCTTCGCCAGCGCGGCTACAAGTTGGGGCGCGCGACGCCCGTCCCGCTCTTTCCGATCAACCCCCTCATCATCGCGCTCGTTTCGCTGACGGTGCCGACCGTTTATCTGTTGTTGCTCGAAGCGTTCGGGATTCGGCGGCCGCGGCTGGTGTGGGCGCTCTTTGCCCTCGACCTGATCCTGATCGCGCTCGGTTACGCCGCTCATCAGGATCTCTTGGTTCGCAAGTTTCTCGCGCTCGCCGGCGCGATCGGCTTCGCGACGCTCGCGGTCGTCGCGATCCCGCGTGCGTTCACGGCTCCCGAGCCGCGCGCGTTTTTTGGGTGTGTCGTGGCGGGGTTGCGGACCGTCGGCGCCGCGCTCGGAATCTCGGCGCTCGGCGCGCTCGTCGTCGTCGGCCTCGTCTCGGTTCCGCTCCTGATGGAAGAGATCGATCGCTTCAGCGGCGTGAAATTGGTGATCGCCGTCCCACCGCTGCTGGCCTTCCTTTTATACGTGTACACGCGCCGCTTTGGGAACGAGCCGCCCGGAATCGGCCAAAGCGCGCTCGCGCCGGTGCGCATCTATCAACTGGCGATCTTGGGCGTGCTGCTCGGCGCGGCGTATATCTACGTCGCTCGCAGCGGGAATACGAGCGACATCACGCCCTCGTCAGTCGAGTTGGCCCTGCGCTCGAACCTGACGGCGTTGCTCGGCGTCCGGCCTCGCTTCAAGGAATTCTTGATCGGCTGGCCGCTCCTGATGCTCTTGCCGGCGCTCCGTCTCGAGCACCGGCGCCTGACCGGCTGGATCTTCGCCGTCGCGGCCGCGGTCGCGACCTCGGACGTCGTCGACACCTTTTCGCATCTGCACACCCCGCTGCTCGTCTCGATTTTGCGGGTGATCAACGGGACGGTGATCGGTTGCATCATCGGCGTGCTGCTGATCGCGATCTACCGCGTCGCGCTCGCGACGCGGCCCGCACGCGATTGACGAGCGCTCGGTGCGCTTTTTAATCAGCGGCTACTTCGGCTTCGGCAATATCGGCGACGAAGCGCTGCTCGCCCAACTCGTCGCGCAACTGAAGACCCGCTATCCGCTAGCGACGATCGACGTCCTTTCGCCGTATCCGGCGGAAACCGCTCAGCAATACGGCGTCGCGGCGACGCCGCGCATGGACCTCGGTGCGGTCCGCAAAGCGATCGAACGCAGCGACGTTGTCCTCTCCGGCCCCGGCGGTTTGTTGCAAACGGCGACCAGTTTCAAGAGCCTGCTCTATTACGCCGGCGTCGTTCGCACCGGCGTTCGGGCCGGGAAGCGGACGATGATCTTCGCACAATCGATCGGCCCGCTCGATTTTTGGGGGAAGCAGACCGTGAAGGAATGCTGCAGAGGCATCGCCGCCGCAACGGTGCGCGACGAGCGCTCGCGCGCCTTGCTCGCGTCGATTCTGCCGGGCGTCGAAGTCGAACGAACGGCCGATCTGGTCTTTCTCTACGATCCGCCCGACGAGCCGGTCGACCTCACGCCATACGGTCTCGGAGCGGAGAGCGAACCGCTCGTCGTCGTCGCTGCGCGTAAGACGACGCACTTCGACACGGTCGCGCCGACGATCGCGGCCGCCGTCGACCGTCTCGCCAACGAACATGGTGCGCGCGTCGCATTCATTCCGTTCGGCGGTCAACCCGACGCCGAGACGGCGACGGCGATCATTCGCAAGTGTCGCTCGAAGCCGGTGCTCGTCGAACTCGACGGCATCGACGCGATCGCGGCGGCGATCGCGCGCGCACGCCTCGTCATCGGAGTTCGCCTGCACGCCTTGATCTTGGCGGCGCGATTGGGGATCCCGTTTCTCGCGGTCGCGTACGACCCAAAAGTGCTCGGCCTGTGCGAGGATCTCGAATATCCGCTCGAGCCGCTCTGGTCGGCGCCTTCGCTCGGCCGCGGTGCCGCGCCGCCCGACGCACTCGTCGACTCAGCCTGGACGCGGCACGACGAGTTAGCGGCGAATCTTCGCGAGAGCTACCCCGCGCAACGCGCGCTCGCCGAGAAAAACTTCACCGTCCTCGCCCGCGTCACCGGCTCTTAGCCCGTGGCCGGGTTCCGATCCGCCCAGCGCCGAATATGATCCGGACGATCTTCTCCGACAAAGCCAGCCGCTAGTAAAGGCCGTCACCATGCCGCAATCGTATCGCGCGCCGCTGCGCGACATGCAATTTGTTCTCAAGGAACTCGCCCGGATCGACGAGGTCGCGAAGCTCCCCGGCTTCGAAG
>Ga0209422_1000272_pt1 | contig 12808 bp, 7 predicted proteins | sample BlaSpr_A8_OM2_M3_FD_187983 | JGI IMG/M metagenome (GOLD analysis project Ga0209422, IMG submission 187983) | Forest soil microbial communities from Thunder Bay, Ontario, Canada - Black Spruce, Ontario site 2_A8_OM2_M3 (SPAdes) (version 2) | ecosystem: Environmental > Terrestrial > Soil > Boreal... | reverse complement strand
TGTGGAACACATCATCCAGGCCAAATTGGAATGCGATCAATTCTCCGATCTTCTCTCCGTAAAGAACCAATACCAACGCGACGATAATCAGTGCCGCCAGAGCCAAGGTCAGTCCAAGGGCAGTGAGTTGTTGTTTCCACCAGGCACGGGTTTCATCGATTCTATGCACCACGTTCAAAGAATCGATTACAGCGCTCATTCCCGCGGAGGCTGCCCAGAGTGTTCCTATAATTCCCGCCCCCACTTTGATTCCGTTGCTGGCATTAGTGGTTTGATCGACCACGCTGTAAACCAACCCCGACGCTGAACCGGGCGCCATCAGTCTCAAGAAAGAAAGAATACCCTCTCGAAAGTCTGAAGCCGAACCAGCAATCAGTCCGAATATCGAAAGCACAAAGAGGAACATCGGAAACAGGGCGAGAATGAAGTAATAGGATAAGGCGGCGGAACGGGTGGAGAGTTCGTCTTCTGCAAGTTTTTTGATTGTGCGTTTAATTAATACGGTTGGACCAAGACCACCAAATTTCCATCGAGAAGGCATGGGCGACTTCCAACGTGTTTGCCGGTTAACAAACAGTCTCTGACGATTGACGAAGTCGCAGGTGTCAAACTATAAACTGCAGCCAATGGTTCCCCAAATCCGGTTGATGCTGTACCTTACCCGACGTGGGGAAGTAGCCAACATCTCCCATTGCTGTAGCATCAAAGATAGCTTGCGGCGGCTTCAGGAACCCTGACATTTCGCCTTACGGAAGGCTTGCAGCACGGATGTGCCTCCCCAAGCCCGATCCGTCTAGCCCTTATGCGTTTGTCTGCTCTTTTTGTAATCGTCGCATTTGCAATCGCCGCAGCGGCTGTCGCGTGTGCTCAGATGAATACCCTGCGTCCGCAAGCCGTCTACGACGGACAGAATGTGAGCGCCATCGATCTCATCGGCAATCCTCATCGCGATCTCGAACCTCTTCGAGCCGTCGTTGTGCAAAAAGCTCACGAGCCTTACTCTGAGTCGAAGGTGGAAGCGACAATTGGGGCGCTGCAAAAGGCGGGAGGATTTCCCCAAGTTAATGTTCAGATTGTGCCGGATCCGTCGGGGCTGCGGCTTAATTTCTTACTCGAACCGGCCTACTACCTTGGCATTGTGGACTTTCCAGGGGCAGTGAAGAAGTTCTCGTACACGCGGTTACTGGAAGTCGCAGATCTCGCGGACGAAGACCCCTACGATCCGGCTCGAGTGCCGGTTGCCGAACGGGCCTTGCAGGATTTTCTTCAGCACAATGGCTACTTCAAGGCGTCCGTCCATTCGGATTCTCAAATCGATGATGCGCATCAATTGGTCAACGTCAATTTCACGGTAGTTCTTGGCAAGCAGGCGCGCGTGGGTAGCATAGAATTTGAAGGCCCGGACAATCATGAGGCCGCAAGCCTGTTGCATTCCATACGATCGCTCCGAGCGCGTCTTATGGGAGGGTTGCTGAAATCGGGCAAGCCGTATACGGCGGAACGTCTCAAAGCTGCCACTGCCGTGATCAAACGGACGCTTGCGCAGCAGCATAGACTCGCCAGCGTGGTACAGCAAAACCCTCCGCTCTTCCATCCCGAAAACAATCGTGCCGACGTTTCTTTCAAAATTGACCTTGGTCCGATGGTCACCGTTCGTACTCAAGGCGCGAAACTCTCCAACATTCGTTTTCTTGCAGGACGGCAAATCAAGAAACTGATCCCGATCTACTCGGAGGGAGCCATCGATCGCGATCTGGTCGAAGAAGGCCAGCAAAATCTGATTGACTACTTTCAGAAAAAAGGTTTTTCCGATGTGAAGGTCGCGATCAATTACACGGAGCAGCCGGAACAAATTGTCGTGGTATATGAGATCGATCGTGGCAAGAAGCACAGAGTTGAGAGCATCAGCTTCCATGGAAACCAGCAGATTTCCGATCAGGATTTGATGGCGCAAGTGGTAGTCAAGCGGTCGCATCTCTGGACCCACGGCAGCGTAAGCCCGAAATTGTTGAAGCAGAGTGTATCTAACCTTGAAGCGATCTATCGCGACAAGGGATATGAATCAGCGAAGGTGTCAGCGCAAGTTGTGGCGCATGAATCGAAATTAGCGGTCGGGTTTGAAATTCAGGAGGGTGAGCAGACTCTGGTTGACAATGTCGAAATCACTGGCAACATCAGCATCCCGCAGGAGGAACTGACGGCGCCACAGGGTTTCCAATTGCGGCGCGGCGGTTCTTACTCGGCTCGCCGCCTGTCGGAGGATCGCAACCGGATCTCCGCGACCTATCTGAATCATGGCTATCTGAATGCGGAGGTGAAGGCCACGATCACGCGGCGCTCCGATAATCGGCAGCGGGTAATTGTGGCCTATGCGATCAATGAACATCAGCGTGTCAGCGTCAGCGATGTGCTTTATCTAGGCCAGAAGAAGACTCGCGTCGAACTGATCGCGAAGACGGCTAAGATCCCGGCTGAGGCTCCCATGCGAAAGGCCGACTTACTCGAGGGCGAAAGCCGCCTCTACGACTTGAATATATTCGATTGGTCGAGCGTGGGACCACGGAAGCCAATCACCGATCAGAGCGATGAGAACGTGCTGGTCAAGGTGCATGAGTTGAAGCGATACGACATTACTTATGGTTTCGGCTTCGAAGTATCGCGTCGCGGAGGCAATGTACCCACTGGCACGGTTGCGGTGCCGGGCTTGCCGGGAATCAATTTAGGCAGCAATAGCGTTGCTCCTACCGAGGCTACGTTCGCCAGCCCGCTAGGGTCGATTGAGTTCACTCGGCGCAATCTTCGCGGGCTGGGCGAAACTGCGAGCGGCACGATCCTGCTTGCACGTTTGGATCAGCGGGCCCTGACAACTTACAGCCAGCCCCACTTTCTTGACTCGCAGTGGAGTTCGCTCAGTAGTTTTTCCATCGAGCGCACCAGTGAGAATCCGCTTTTCACTGCGGGGCTCGGCGATCTTTCTTTTCAGGTTGAACGCCTGATCAGCCGTAAGAACAACACGCGGCTGCAGATTCGCTACGATTTCAACAAGACGATTCTGTCGCACCTCCTTGTGCCCGAACTAGTTCTCCCGCAGGACCGCAGCGTCCATCTCTCGACTATTTCCGGCACGCTTATTCGCGACACTCGTGACAAGCCACTGGACGCGCATCGTGGAATCTTCACAACGCTTAACTTGGGTATAACTCCGGTGGCGTTCGGGTCCAGCGCTAATTTTGCGAAGCTCCTCGGCCAGTTTGCCTACTACAAGCCGGTGCATTCCCTGGTTTTTGCCAACAGCATTCGTCTTGGATTGGCGATGCCGTTTGCGGGGAGTTTTGTTCCGACCAGCCAACTTTTCTTCTCGGGTGGAGGAACGTCGCTGAGAGGATTTCCTATTGACGAAGCTGGGCCGCAACGACTTGTTCCGTTCTGCAACGTCCTAAAAAATCAGACGGGATGCGTGAACGTAACCGTGCCGGTCGGAGGGCGAGAACTCTTTATCTTGAATTCCGAGATGCGGTTTCCACTCAAGATGATTATGAAAGCTCTGGGCGGAGTCGTCTTCTATGATGGGGGAAATGTATATAGCGCCATCAATATGAATAACTTCGTCGATAATTACAGCAATACATTGGGACTCGGGCTTCGCTACTCCACGCCGATCGGGCCGATTCGAATTGACGTTGGCCGCAACCTGAATCCCGTCCCCGGGCTTAAGGCAACGCAATACTTCATTACATTGGGTCAAGCTTTTTAGGCGGCGAGCTAAGGAGAAGCAATGAAGTGGCGAGATATATTCGGCTGGGTGGTCGCCGGCGTTCTTATCCTTATTATGGCCGCAGTGATTGGCGGCTACCTTTTTCTTAAGTCCAATAGGTTCCAGCAGATCGCGATTCGTAAGATTACCCAGGCGGCAGATCAGGCGAGCGGCGGGAAGACTGAAATTCGCGCTCTCGATTTCAGCCTGCGAACGCTAACCGTTCATCTCTACGACATCACGGTTCACGGGACGGAAAAAGCTGGCCAGCAGCCGCTTCTGCAGGTTGACAATTTGACTGTTGGCATCAAAATTCAATCGATATTCCAGCGAAGGTTCAAGCTCACTGAGTTGGTGATCGCACGCCCCGTCGCGTACGTTCGTGTGAACCGTGATGGGAGTAGCAATTTTCCGCAACCTGTCTCCGGCAGCGCCAACAGCACTAAGTCGAACGTCTTCGACCTGGGTGTAAGCCACGTTCAAATACTAAGCGGAGAAATCAACTACAACGATAGGAAGATGCCGCTGGATGCCGATCTCCACGACCTCGACCTTAATACGCATTTCGACTCAACCGCGACGAGTTACGTGGGGTCGATATCGTACGACAAAGGGCATGTACGATACGGACGATATGCACCCATGCCGCACAGCCTCCGAGCAAATTTCAACGCGACCGCTGCTGGACTGACGCTGCAACCGGCGAATGTTACGGTCGGCTCTTCTACCGGCGCGCTCCGCCTCAGCATTACCGATTACAGCAATCCCGCGATTACCGGGGACTACAACATTCGCGTTCACACTCCGGATTTCGCAGCTATGTCGCCCGGCACAAATCCGGCCGGCGATGTTGTGTTGGTTGGCAAAATTAACTGTCCTGGCATCGGCGACAAGTCGTTACTGCGCGTTATTACAACCGACGGCGTTTTCCTGAGCGATGCATTTTCGGCGGCTACGTCTGGCGGGCGCATCGAAGCTCGAAGATTGCACGGGAACTATCACATGGCGAACGGCTCCTTGCGGGCGAATGGAATCGGTTTGGAATCGCTGGGTGGAATTATTCAGGCAGAAGCCGTCGTACAGCATCTGGATGCGACTCCATCCACGCAGGTCCGCACGAACTTTCGCAACATTTCATTGCATGCGGCGCAACGAGCGGCGAACAGAGAAGAATTGAAGGGGATCGACCTCTCCGGACTCGTAGATGGTAGCGCCGAAGGGTCTTGGACGGGAAGCTTCAAAAGCATTCGAGTGAGTTCCGATTTCCAACTGCGCGCTGCCGGCAACGAAACGAAGGGCGTCGCTAACTCGGCGACTAGCCTGCCTATTGAGGGCGTTGTTCACGTCGCTTACGACGAGCCGCGGGGCACTTTGAGGCTGCACGACACGATGCTGAACATTCCTTCGACTGCTATTACGGCACAGGGCGAAGTGAGCGATCGCTCGAATCTGCGTTTTCACGCCACCACTAGCGATCTGCACAAGCTTGCAGATTTGGTAAATGCAATCCATCCCAAGGCGGCCCTGCCAGCGCTTTCAGGCTCGGCTACGCTCGCTGCCACAGTCCGGGGGTCCATGAAACGGCCGGAGATCTCAGGAGAAGTTGCGGCACAGAATCTTAAAGTGCAAGGTAGTGAATGGCGAAGCGTTAATGCGAACCTCGAAGCGACGCCTGACCATGTCGTGATTTCGGATGGCACTCTGATCAGTGCGCAGCGCGGTCGTGCTTCCTTCAGCGGATCGGTGGGGCTGCAGGATTGGTCCTATCTGCCTTCAAATCCCGCCCGGGCAAATGTTGCTGTCCAACAGGTGTCGATTGCGGATCTGCAACATTTGGTCAATACGCACTACCCCATCAGCGGAGATATTTCTGCCACGGTCTCTTTGATCGGCTCCCAGCTTGATCCGATAGGTTCGGGCACATTACGGATTGATCACGGCCAGGCGTATGGCGAGCGCTTGCAGAACTTTGACGTGAAATTCAGCGCCGATAGCGAAACCTTCAAATCTTCTTTGGATGTCACGATCGCGGCCGGATCGGCGACGGCGAATGTCGCTTTCGCGCCGAAAACGAAGGAATACAGCGCCAAGTTTGATGTTTCTTCCTTGAGCCTGCAACGGTTGCGCTACGTACACGACAGGAATCTTCTGCTTTACGGCTATCTTAGTGCGTCCGGCAGCGGGTCGGGCACTTTGGATAATCCTGAGTTCAATGCCAGCCTTGAGCTTCCCAAGTTGACCTTGCGCGATAAATCCATCTTCGGTGTGAAAGCCGAGATGAAGGTGGCAGACAAGAAAGCCGAATTTTCATTGAATTCTCTCGTGCTCGATGCTTCCGTGCAAGCTCACGGCAAAATAAATCTTGAAGGGGGTTATTACACTCAGGCGTCAGTCGACACCACCACTCTGCCTCTCGATTTGCTTCTCGCACTTTACTTGCCCAACCTGCCAGAGGGCCTGAAAGGTCAAACCGAGTTTCATGCAAGGCTGGCGGGACCGTTGAAGGATCCATCCCAAATGCGGGCGGATTTGACGATTCCGACCCTGAATGCGAGTTACCAGACGCTGCAGATTGGAGCCACTGCCCCCATTCGCGCCGACTATGCTAATTCAGTCATCACGGTGCAGGCTGCGGAAATTGGGGGAAGCGATACGTCTCTTCGCTTCCATGGAGCCATCCCGCTGTCGGGGAATTCCGCTCCGACCTTCGTTGCGCAGGGCTTAATTGATCTTAAAGTTCTTCGAATGCTCTCGCCCGATCTTCGCAGTTCGGGCACTATCACCCTTGATCTGCACACATCCGGAACGGCGCAGCAGCCGAACGTGAACGGCCAAGTGCAATTGAAAGATGTTGCGCTGATACAGGCTGGAGCCCCTCTTGGCGTCGAAAAACTGAATGGCAGTTTGAACATCGACAATGAGCGTATTCAACTCTCCAGCCTGAGTGGACAAGTCGGTGGCGGACAGCTCTCGGCGGGCGGTTCGATTACTTATCGGCCTTTGCAGTTCAATGTTGCCTTGCAAGGGCAATCGGTTCGCCTGCGTTATCCAAATGGGCTGAGAACGTTGCTCGACGGCAATCTCGCTTTGACGGGCACCAAGAATTCGTCGGTCCTGAGCGGGCGCGTCCTGATCGACTCGCTTTCCTTCACTCAGGATTTCGATCTGGCGACTTTTGCCGATCAGTTCAGCGGCGACGCCGCGACGCCGGCACAGCCAAGTTTCGCCGAGACAATCAACCTTTCAATCGCAGTGCAGTCGAAGGAAAATCTGAGCGCCTCCAGTTCGCAAGTAAGTCTCGAAGGCAGCGCCAATTTTCATGTCAGCGGGACCGCCGCCGTTCCCATCATCACGGGCCGCACTGACCTCAGCTCGGGAGAGCTTTTCTATCGCAATGTGCGGTACCAGTTGCAGCGCGGAATTATTACATTTGACGATCCCTATCAAACGCATCCGGTGCTGAACGTGTCGGTGGGTACTACGGTCGAGCAGTACAATCTCACCTTGAATTTGCGTGGACCGTTCGAGAAGCTCACCACTTCTTACGCTTCCGATCCTCCATTGGCGACAGCCGATATCATCAACCTGCTCGCCATAGGCAAGACCACGCAGGAAGCGGCCGCCAGCCAGAGCACAGACTCGATGATCGCCTCACAAGCAGCGAGTCAAGTCAGCGGCAACGTGCAAAAACTCGGGGGCCTCTCGAGCCTGCAGATCGACCCGCTGATCGGCGGCAACAATCAAAATCCCTCGGCGCGAATCGCGGTGCAGCAACGCGTTACCAGAAATTTTCTCTTCACTTTTTCCACCGACGTGTCGCAGCCGGGCAGTGAAGTTGTGCAGGGCGATTACCGGATCAACAAGCGCTGGTCAGTGAGCGCGGCTCGGCAGGAGGCGGGTGGAGTTTCGGTCGAAGGCCGGTTTCACACCAGTTTTTAACACTTTTTTGACAATCGCTTCAGGCCTTCAACAATTCCCATCCCAACGCGAGTCCGTTCGATACGTAGTCGCGCGCGGAACCTTCCCCTACGTGCATCGCCAGCATCCCGGCAAACGAGAGCGGACTAGTCTGAAAGACCTCCATGGTACGTTTTCGCAGATGGTGGTGATCGGCCATCGAGAGCATGAGGCGTGCCATCAGCGTGGGACGGCGGCTCAGCGTGCGATGGCCTCTTTGATAACGCATAAGGTCACCACTTGCCAGACACTCTCCAAGTAATGCGGCTTGACGAAAGCTGAGGGAGAGGCCTTCTCCGGTGATGGCATCGACTCCACCCGAGGCGTCGCCGATCAGCACCGAGCGGTCGCGATATACACGACGCACTCTGCGGGTAACAGTGATCGCGCCGCGTTCGCTGGAGGCGAATTCCGCACCTGCGAGATGGGCGAGGAGTTCCGGGAATTGCCTTAGCGCCTCGGCCAGACGCAACTTCGGGTCAGAAGAGATGAGCGCTATGCACACTTCTTCGCGGCTAACCGGCGTCACATAAACCTGGCACCGCTCACCCCAATGGAGTTCCATGAAATCGGTCCAGGGGGAAATACGATAGTGGCGGCGAAATGCGAAGCGCAATTTGCTGCTCCCGATAGCCAGTTCTTGTCGATCGAGGTTTGCCCATTTGCGAACTCGGGAACTGGTTCCATCGGCGCCCACCATCCAACGCGCACGAACTAAATTTCCCGCAACCATTGCTCCCTCGGGATGGATGCCGGTGACAGCCGCACGCCAGAGCATGTGAACTCCACACTCTGCCGCGTGATCAGACATTACCCGGTGGAGATGGGTACGCCGAATCCCATAGGCCGTTCCACGCGGAAACGCAGACTCCGCTACCGCGCCGTTGTCCACAAACCTGATGCCACGGAAAACATAAGCCTCATGTTCAGGAATTTGTATGCCAAGATTCTGCAGCGCTTCGACCCCATCGGGCATGAGCCCTTCACCGCACGATTTATCGATCGGAGGGACAGCACCGTCTACTACCAATACACTCAAACCGCGGCTGCGAGCGGCAATGGCCGTTGCCAGACCGGCAGGTCCGCCGCCGACTACAAATACATCCCACGACTTCTGTAGGTCGCTTAGCATGCGTTTCTTTCAGGGCAACGAAGTTGCGGTTGATAAATTTCGACAAATTACGATCGAAGGTCTGACTTTCGAACTAGCGAGGCGAGCGAACTACCATTCCAATAAAACGAATTCCGAGCAGAAGCCCGGACCCATGGCGGCTAGCAGGCCGATGGTGCCCGGCTCGGGACGGCGATTTTTCATAACTTCTTCGAGCACGACGAGCACCGAGGCTGAGGACAGATTGCCGGTCCGGCGCAGGCATTGCCAGGAAACTTCGAGCTCGCCATTCTTTAAGCCGAGCGCATCGGCGGTAGCTTCCAGAATCTTGGGGCCGCCGGTATGCAGCACCCAGCTTCCGATGTCGGCGCGAGTGAGTCCGCGTCCGGCGAGGAAGTCATCGAGATCGTGCGCCAGGTTTTTTCGAACCAAGTCAGGAATTTCTCGAGAGAGAACGATGCGAAAACCTTTTTCCGAAATATCCCAGCCCATCATCTCTTCCGTATCGGGATAGAAGACAGAGCGGGTGGCGAGGATCTGAGGACCGGAAAGCCCGCACTCAGCGCCAGCTACGATTACCGCCGCGGCGCCATCGCCAAACAGGCCAGCCGAAATCAGGTTAGCCATCGAGACATCCTCGCGTTGCAGCGTCAGGGAGCAGAGTTCGACCGAGAGCACGACTGCGGTTTGATCCGGATAAGCGCGAACATAATCTGCCGCGCGCGAAATGGCTGCCGCTCCTGCCACGCAGCCCAGTCCGAAGATGGGGACCCGCCGGATGTTCCTGCACAGACCCATCTGATTAATGAGGAGCGCGTCGATGGACGGGCTGCTGATGCCGGTCACCGAAACAAAAAAGAACGCGCCCAGATTTTTGCCATGCAATCCGGCCTCGGCCAGAGCGCCGGAAACTACTTTTTCACCTAATTCCTTGGCGGTGCGAATCCAGTGGTGATTGGCCTCACCCCAGGTTCGCATCTTCATATACTCTTCTTTGGGGAGAGCAAGGTATCGCCCGTCGACTCCGACGTGGCGATGCAAACGGCGCAACACGTGCGGGTTTTGGACATGATCGCCCCAGTATTCCTGGAGGGCCGCCAGCAACATCTCCTGCGTGTAATAGTGCTTAGGAAACGCGCTCGCAGCGCTAACAATTCGCATAGGTATTCTCTTCTCCAAGGGAACCGGGCGCCAGGCTACCTAAAATTGGATGCAGATTTATCTGGCTAAGATGCTGATTCGGGATGTTAAAGTATGAAATTCGGAAAGGCAGGGCTCACCATTGAAATTCGTCGGCGGAGTAGTACTCGGACTCATTCTCGTTCCACTCGCGGTTTTCCTCTATTTTATCAGCGGCAGCGCTCCCGTTGCCACCACTGATTCAGACATGCCCTTCGAGACCTATTTTGCTCACAAGGCGCTGAACGCGCGTGTTAAGAAAGACATGCCAAAGAACGTCCCGATCCCGGCTACCGAACCCAACTTCGTGGCCGGAGCCGACCTCTATAAGCAGAATTGCTCAGTTTGCCATGGCGTTCCACTTTCCCCGAAGACAGCAATCGCGATAGGAATGTACCCGCGGCCACCGCTGCTCTTCGAAGGAAAGGGAGTGACCGACGATGAACCTGGCGAAACTTACTGGAAAATCTTCAATGGCATTCGGCTGACGGGCATGCCCGGATTCAGCAAATCGCTGAATCAAACACAGATGTGGCAAATGGCGCTATTGCTGGCCAACGCCGACAAATTGCCGCCGGCGGCAAAAACTGTGCTGGTCACGCCAGTGGGGGCTGTTCCCAATGCAAGTGTGCCGGCTGGGAATCAGGCGCCGACGCCGACAAAATAAGGAAACAGATCAAGAGCACTGACTAGTTCGCGATTATTCAAATCGGCCATAAGCAGCTAACGTCCCACCCCTGTATCGCGCTATCGTATAGCCATGGCATTCGGGCGTCCCAGAAAGCTCTTTACCGAGGCTGAGCTTTATGACTACGCCATCGGTGCGCTCGGGCGTCGCATGCGTTCGGTTGCGGAGCTGAAGCGGTTGCTGCGGAATCGGGTCGAAGCCGATACCGAAATCGGCAAGACGCTGGTGGAACTGATCGTTGTTCGCCTGAAAGACCAGGGATATTTAAACGATGCCAAGTACGCGGCGGCGTTTTCTTCGTATCGGCGGGACAATGAAAAATTCGGCAGGATGCGTGTCGTCAATGATCTGAAGGCGAAGGGCGTGCACGGCGATGTGATCGACAAGGCGGTTTCTTCGGTCTACGACGATGTGAAAGAAGAAAGTCTGGCGCGCGAGTATCTCCGCCGCAAACGCCTGCAAAAGCCGAAGGATAGAGACCAGAAACAGGCGGCTCGCATCTTCCGCAACCTGATGCGGGCCGGATTCGGAGCCAAAACTATTTTTGCCATTCTGAAGAAGTGGGACGTGGACGAAGAAACTATCACCGAACTGGAGAGCGAAGCTTCCTAAATTTTACTGTAGAGACGAGGCTTGCCTCGTCTCAGCATCTCCACCAGGCTCGGCAAGCCGCGGCAAAACTCGTCCATACATTGCAAACCAGTTAACGTCGCAAATGCTTGCACACCTATCTCCAGTCTGATAAAACTTTGCAGCTGAAGATCTCTTCAATTTCTCCGGAGGAACTATGAAAACCAAGTTCTGTTTAATGATTACAGCAGCGTTGCTGGCTCTGACCGCGTTCTCGTATGGACAAGCAGGAACCGACGTGAAGGACGCGGCCGAAGATACCGGCCACGCAACGAAAACCGCTGCCAAGAAAACGGGGCACGCCACCAAGAAAGCAGCCGTGAAGACCGGCGATGCCACTGAAACCGCCGCCGACAAAACGGGACACGCGACCAAGACAGCGGCAGTGAAGACGGGGCACGCCACCAAGAAGGCGGCAGTTAAGACGGGCGATGCTACTGAAACCGTCGCCAAAGATACCGGACATGGCGTGAAGAAAGGCACCAAGGCGACGGGGCACGCAATAAAGAAAGGCGCGGATAAGACTGCGGATGAGGTGAAGTAGCAGCAGGCTGGGCGCTCATGCCCTTTTGCTGGTTAGATCAATTTATTCGCACATCTGTTCACGTAGTGGAGCGACGGGCGTCCTCGCCCGTCGTTTTCATTTTCATCTTTATCTTGCGCGCTAGGCAGTTGTCTGTCTCCCTTTTCTTCGGCTAAATCCAGCCTTCTTCAGTTCCCCAACTAAGCCGAATTGTGGTTATCGTTTAGAATTTGTCTTTACGATTTAAACTCATGCTTACAGGCTCTGAAATTCGCCGAAAGTTTCTGGACTTCTTCATCCAGAAGGGACACCGCGAGGTGCACTCCTCATCGCTCGTCCCGGCGAACGATCCGACGCTGCTTTTCACCAACGCCGGAATGAATCAGTTCAAGGACGTCTTCCTGGGCCTCGAAAAGCGCGATTACTCGCGGGCCACAACCTCGCAAAAATGCGTGCGCGCCGGCGGCAAGCACAACGATCTGGAAAACGTAGGCTTCACGAATCGCCACCATACGTTTTTTGAGATGTTGGGGAATTTTTCGTTTGGCGATTACTTCAAAAAAGATGCCATCGCTTACGCATGGGAGTTGATTACTTCGCCGGAGTGGTTTGGGATTGATAAGAAGAAGCTCTACGTAACCATTTTTAAAGGCGAAAACGGCGTTCCGCGCGATGCCGAGGCCTATGACCTGTGGCTCGGGCAAGGCGTGCCGAAAGATCGCATCTTTGAATTTGGCGCAAAAGATAATTTCTGGCAGATGGGCGACACGGGACCCTGCGGCCCATGCAGCGAGATTCACTACGACATGGGCGTTGCGGCCAGCGATCAGAGCCACGCAGACTGCGCGTTTGGCTGCGATTGCGGGCGGTATGTTGAGCTGTGGAATTTAGTGTTCATGCAGTTCAATCGGACTGGTGAAGGTGAACAGTTCCTAGATCCCGACACGGGAACGTTGAAATATCCGA
>Ga0209422_1000271_pt1 | contig 12811 bp, 9 predicted proteins | sample BlaSpr_A8_OM2_M3_FD_187983 | JGI IMG/M metagenome (GOLD analysis project Ga0209422, IMG submission 187983) | Forest soil microbial communities from Thunder Bay, Ontario, Canada - Black Spruce, Ontario site 2_A8_OM2_M3 (SPAdes) (version 2) | ecosystem: Environmental > Terrestrial > Soil > Boreal... | reverse complement strand
GGCCTCGCGCCGCGCTTGACGGTCTATCTCGCCGTCGCGCCGGGAGCGGGGAAGACGCGGCGGCTTCTCGAGGATGCGCTGGCCCTGCAGCGGGAGGGGACGCGCGTCGTCCTCGGCTGGATCGAGACGAAGGGAAGACCCGATCTCGATCGGCTGGCCACTCAACTGCCTCGCGTCCCCCCACGAAGGGTCAAAATCGAAAGCTCGGTCTTCGAAGAATTTGACTACGACGCGACGCTAGCGACGCGACCGCAATTCGTCGTCCTCGACGAGCTCGCGCATACCAATCTTCCAGGCAGCAAACACGCCAAGCGTTGGGAGGATGCGCTGGCGTTACGTGCGGCCGGCATCGGCGTCGCCGGCGCTATCAACATCCAGCACGTCGAGACCGTAGCGGGGGCGGCGGAACGCTTAATCGGCCACCGGATCCGCGAAATTGTCCCAATGTCGTTCCTGCGCGCCGCCGACCAGGTCGTGGCGATCGATCTCGCGCCCGAACAATTCGAATCCCGCCTCGCCGCCGGAGCGATCGTCGCACCGGACGACGTGGCTGCGGCGCGCGGCGGCGTCTTCCGCCCACAAACCTTGCGCTTCCTGCGCGAGATGATGCTGCGAACGATCGACGATCTCACCGAACCGGCGGTCATGGCGCGCAAAGCTTCGACGCTGATCGCTCTCGCGACCGGAAACGGCGACCTCGGCACGTTCTTGCGCAAATCGGCTTCGCTCGCCGACGCACTCGATCTCGCGCTCGACGTCGCGCTGGTCGGCGAACGAGACGTCGATAAGCTCGCGACTTTGGCGCGCGACATCGACGCGCACGTCGTTCCGATCGCGACCTTCGATCCCAATCGGCCGCGTTTTGGCGATTTGCGCGCAAGCCTCGTCTCGATCCCGCTCGGACCGCTCGCACAACGCGTCGCGACCTCGCCGGCCGAGCGTGACGTCTTCATCGTCGATCCCACGGTCTTTGCCGGCGCACCCGACCGTTCGATGAGTTTCTCGCGCTACGCGCAGACGGCGGCCGATCGAATGCGCATCGGCTACGGGAAGTTGACGATCTACTTAGGCGCGGCCGCGGGAAGCGGAAAGACCTACGCGATGCTCGAGCGCGCGCATCAACTGCGCGAGGAAAGCATCGATGTCGTCGGCGGCCTGATCGAGACCCACGGCCGGGCGGACACTGAAGCGAAGATCGGCGAGCTCGAGGTCTTGCCACGCCGCATCATCGGATCCGAGGGCGTGCAGGCCAGCGAGCTCGATCTCGACGCGCTGCTAAAACGGCATCCGAAGGTGGCCTTGATCGACGAACTGGCGCACACCAATGCCGTCGGTGACGAGCACGCCAAGCGCTTCGACGACGTCTTACAGGTGCTGCGCGCGGGGATTTCGGTGATGACCACGCTCAACGTTCAACACCTCGAAGGTCTGGGCGACGCGGTTTACCGTCTGACGGGCCAACGTGTCCGCGAAACGATCCCCGACGACATCCTCGAGATCGCCGACGAGGTCATCTTGATCGACACGACACCTGAGACGTTGCGCGAGCGCTTGCGCGCCGGCAAGATCTACCGGCAAGAAAAAATCGACGCCGCCCTGGCCAACTTCTTCAAGACCGAAAATCTTTCGGCGTTGCGGGAACTGGCGCTGCGCGAAGTCGTGCACGCTCGCGGCGAGCGTGAGCCGTCGCCGTTTGCGGGCCTCGCGCTCGGCGTCAAAGCACGCGAACGCGAGATCGATCTCATCGAACGCTGCGCCCGTCTGACGCAGCGACTCGAGATCGACTTCACGGTCGTTCACGTCGGAAGCGGTGGCGCTTCGGCTTCGCGTGTCACGACGGCCCTCGAGGACGCGACCCACCGCGTCCGTGGCCGGTGGCGCGTCGTCAGCGGAAAAGATCCCGCCGTCGCCCTCGTCGCGGCCGCAAAGGAAGAGGGGGCCACCACAATCGCGGTCGAGGGCGCACGGCACAAACCGCTTTGGCCGCGCGGCGTACCCTTCGGCCGGCGCCTTCTCGACGCCGGCGCGAAGCAGATCCTCATCCTCGCCGCGGCAGATTAGCGGTTCTTCCGAGCGCCGTCTAGGGCGAGATTAAGTTCAAGAACGTTGACGCGGGGTTCGCCGAGGAAGCCGAGCATGCGCCCCTGCACGTGACGGTCGACGAGGGCAGACACCGCCGCCGGCAACAGGCCGCGCGCTTTGGCGATGCGCGGAACTTGATAGTACGCAGCCTCGACGCTGATGTCGGGATCGATGCCGCTCGCGCTCGAGGTGACCAAGTCCATCGGAATCGGCCCCTTGGCGTCGGGATTCTCCTTCTTCAGCGCGACGACCGCCGCTCGAGTCGCGTCGATCAGTTTCTTCGAGGTCGGCGCCAAATTCGTGCCGCCGGTCGAGGTCGGATCGTAACCTTTTCCCGCAGCCGACAAGCGCCCGTGGAAATACTCCGGCTTTGTCCACTGCTGGCCGATGATCCGCGAGCCGACGACTTTGCCGTTGACCGTGACCAGCGAGCCGTTGGCTTGCGCGGGGAAGACGAGCATCGAGATCCCGGTCATCACCAGCGGGTAGATGATCCCGAGCGCGATTACCGAGAAGCCGGTAAACAGCGTGGCCGTAACGAGATGCTTCTTCATGTCAGGTGGAACGCCGCAAGCAACATGTCGATCATTTTGATTCCGATGAAGGGGAGGATGATTCCGCCGACGCCGTAGACCAGCACGTTATCGCGCAAGACGGCGTCGGCACCGCGCGGACGGTAGGCGACGCCCTTGAGCGCGAGCGGGATCAGCGCGACGATGATGAGCGCGTTGAAGATCACGGCCGAGAGGATCGCGCTCTGCGCCGTCGCGAGCCGCATGACGTTGAGCACGTCCATCGCCGGATAGGCGATTTTGAACATCGCCGGCAGGATCGCGAAATACTTCGCGACGTCGTTGGCGATCGAGAACGTCGTGAGCGCACCGCGCGTCATCAAGAGCTGTTTGCCGATCTCGACGACCTCGATCAACTTGGTCGGATCTGAGTCGAGGTCGATCATGTTGGCGGCCTCTTTGGCCGCCTGCGTCCCGGAGTTCATGGCGACGCCGACGTCGGCTTGGGCCAAGGCCGGCGCGTCGTTGGTGCCGTCGCCGGTCATTGCGACAAGCCGTCCCGAGACTTGCTCGCGCTTGATGAGCGCCATCTTCGTTTCCGGCGTCGCCTCGGCGAGAAAATCGTCGACGCCCGCTTCACGCGCAATCGCGTTGGCCGTGAGCGGATTGTCGCCGGTGATCATCACCGTGCGAATGCCCATCGTACGTAGCCGGTCGAAACGTTCCTTGGTGTTCGGCTTGAGGATATCTTTGAGATGGATCGCGGCGAGCACGCGGCCGTCGCGCGCGAGCAAGAGCGGCGTTCCGCCGGAACGCGCGATCCGCTCCACGTCTTTCGAAAGCTGGCCAGAGTCCTCGCCGCCCCGTTCGCGCACCCACGCGCGAATCGCATCGGGCGCGCCCTTGCGAATCGCGCCGCCGCCGGCGAGATCGAGCCCGCTCATCCGCGTGTACGCGCTGAACGGCACAAACGTCGACCCGGCCGGAGTCGCGACCTCGCCCGAAATCGAGGTCTTCGCCAGAATGACGATCGACTGACCCTCCGGCGTCTCGTCCGGGAGCGACGAGAGGTAGGCCGCAAGCGATAACTCTTCTGCGGTTACGCCCGGCGCCGCGATGAACTCGCTGGCCTGCCGGTTGCCGAGAGTGATCGTCCCGGTCTTATCCAGCAAGAGCGTGTCGACGTCGCCTGCGGCTTCGACGGCGCGGCCGCTCGCGGCCAGGACGTTGCGCTGCATAACGCGATCCATCCCGGCGATCCCGATCGCCGAGAGCAGGCCGCCAATCGTGGTCGGAATCAGGCATACCAAGAGCGCGATCAGCACCGTCACGCTCTGGTGAGCGCCGGCGTAAATCGAAAACGGCGCGAGCGTAACGACCGCGATGACGAAGATGATGGTCAAGCCTGCGAGCAGGATCGCGAGCGCGATCTCGTTCGGCGTTTTTTGCCGTTGCGCACCTTCGACGAGCGCGATCATCCGATCGAGGAACGTCTCGCCGGGATTCGAGGTGATGCGAATCAAGATGCTATCCGAAAGCACACGCGTTCCGCCGGTGACGGAGCTGCGGTCGCCGCCTGCCGCGCGGATCACCGGGGCAGACTCCCCCGTAATCGCCGATTCGTCGACGCTTGCGGCGCCTTCGATCACGTCGCCGTCGCCGGGGATTAACTCGCCGGCGTTGACGCGCACGACGTCGCCGCGACGCAACGCAGAGGCGCTGACGACCTCCTCTTTCCCGTCGACGACGCGCCGCGCGGTTGTCTCGGTCTTCGTGCGCCGCAAGAACTCTGCTTGCGCCTTCCCGCGACCTTCCGCCATCGCCTCGGCGAAGTTCGCGAATACAACGGTAAACCACAACCAGGCCGCGATCGCGAAGTCGAAGCCGGCACTGCCGTGGCCGGGCGTAAGGAGATCTCGGATGAAAAAGCCGGTAACGGCCGCGGCACCGACCTCTACGACGAACATGACGGGATTGCGCATCTGGACCCGAGGGTCGAGCTTCACGAACGAGTCAAGCGTCGCGCGCCACAGGATCGCGGTGTCGAAGAGCGAGCGAGCCTGCGGACGGCGTTCGATGCGGCGCTGCGAGATCATCAGAACACCTTGCCCTGTTGGAGTTGGAGTTGCTCGACGATCGGGCCCAGCGCGTCGGCCGGGACGAACGTCAAGAGCCCGACGATCAGGATCACGCCGAGCAGCAAGAACACGAAGATCGGCGAGTACGTTTTGAAGGTTCCGGTCGTTTCCGGGACGCTTTTCTTCCCCGCGAGCGAACCGGCGAGCGCCATGATCGGGATGATGAACCCGTAGCGGCCGAGCAGCATCACGCCGCCGGTGACCAGATTCAAGTAGAGGTTGCCGCCGATGCCGGCGAACGCGCTCCCGTTGTTCTCGGTCGTCGACGAGAACATGTAGAGGATCTCCGAGAACCCGTGCGCGCCGTTGTTGCCGAGCGTCGCCGTGCCGACTTTCAACAGCACCGAGACCGCAGTTGGGACGAGCGCGAGCACGGGGAGGACGAGGGCCGCCAGAATCGCGAGTTGCATCTCGCGCCGCTCGATCTTCTTTCCGAGATATTCCGGCGTGCGCCCGACCATCAGGCCCGCAATGAAGACCGTGAGCACGACGAAGACGATCATCCCGTAGAGGCCCGTTCCGACGCCGCCGAAGACGATCTCGCCGAGTTGAATGTTCGCGAGCGGGACGAGTCCGCCAAGGGGCATGAACGAGTCGTGCATTGAGTTCACGGCACCGCACGACGTGTCGGTCGTGACCGTCGCAAACAGCGTCGACGCCGCGATGCCGAAGCGCTGTTCCTTCCCCTCGAGGTTGCCGCCCCCAACGGCAAGGTGATGGACGAGCGGATTTCCGGCGGCTTCGGCGGCGTACGACGCGGCGAATCCTCCGACGAAGAGAACGCTCATCGCCGCGAACAGCGCCCAGCCCTGGCGCTGGTCGCGCACCATCCGACCGTACGTGTACGTCAAGCCTGCGCCGATGAGAAAGATCGTGAGCATTTCGACGAGATTGCTGAGCGGTGTCGGGTTCTCGTTGGGCGATGCCGAGTTCGCGTTGACGAAACCGCCGCCGTTCGTTCCAAGCTCCTTGATGATCTCTTGCGAGGCCATCGGTCCGCCCGTAATCGACTGCTTGAAGCCCTCGAGCGACGCGACGTCGTGGTAGGCGTGGAAATTCTGCGGAACGCCCTGCCAGATCAGAACCAGCGCGCCGACGATGCTGATCGGCACGAGAACGTAGAGCGTCGCACGCGTGAGATCGACCCAGAAGTTACCGAGCGTCTTTTTGTCGGTGCGCGCGATGCCGCGAACGACCGCGATCGCGATGGCGATGCCGGTTGCGGCGGAAACGAAGTTATGCCACGCGAGCCCCGCCATCTGCGAGAAATAGCTCATCGTGCTCTCGCCCGAGTAGAATTGCCAGTTCGTGTTGGTCAGGAAGCTGACCGACGCATTCCAGGCATTGTCGGCGCTCAGGTTCGGAAAATGCTGCGGATTGAACGGCAACCACGCTTGCGTGCGCAAGAGCACGTAGAGATAGATCAAGCCGATCACGCTAAAGCCGAGCACCGCCATGACGTACTCGACCCAGCTCATTTCGACGTTGGGATCGATCCGGCAGAGGCGGTAGAAGCTGCGTTCGATCGGCCCCAAGACCGTCGAAAGGAAGGTCCGCTCGCCTTCGAAGACGCGCGACATGTACAGGCCGACCGGCTTCGCCAGCAAAGCGACGAGCCCGAAGAAGACCGCGGCCTGAACCCAACCGTACGTGTTCAACGCTTAAAACTTTTCCGGGCGCAACATGGCGTAGACAAGGTAAACCATGCCGAACACCGTCAGGACGATGCCCACGACGTCATCGGCCATCAGCCACCCTCCGCCGGATGCATGGGGCTAAAGCCGCTCCAAGGCACGCGTGTAGGCATCGAGGAGCCAAAAGCCCGCCATGCCCATCACGACGACGCCGATCTCAAGCCAGAGCATCGTTCGCGAGCATAGCAAAGGCGGGCGCCGCTCGGGAGCGTCCGAACGGATGGACTTTAGTCGCTTGGCCGCTAGGCGGCTACAGGATGTTTACGGCGCGCGAGGCGACGATCGCGATCGCGACCAGCGAAACCACCGCCTGAGCTGTGAAGAGCGTCTTGGCCCAGGGCGTCAGCGGAAACGTATCCGTCGGGCTGAACGCGGTCGAGTTGGTGAACGCCACGTAGACGTAATCGAGGAAGCTCGGGGTCCAGTCCGGCCTCCCGCAACCGGGCGTGATCATCTGCGGGAAGAGAAAATCCGGCGCGGCGTGGGCCTCGCGCATCCGGTCGTCGGGCCCCCCGCGATCCAACTCCCAATACCACAGCGCGAAGACGATGACGTTGGTCACCCAGATCACCAAGGCCGAGACCAGCAAATGCGAACCGGTGACGTTCTTCGAGTCGGTGACGAGTTGGCGGATCAGGAGGACGAGCGAAGACACGTTGAAGACGTTGACGATCGCGATCGGCACCACCGCGAGGATTTGCTGCCAGCGCTGCTCTTCGGGAAGACGGCGGGGCGCGGCGATCATGAGCGGGATGAGGAGCGCCGCCACCAGCACTCCTTCCAGCCAACTCGGTCCCATCGAATAGCGCGCCGGAAGGGCAAAGTTGAGGGCTGCCGCGATCAGCACCGCGAGCGACGCCGGCCAGCGGGGCTCGCTTTTCGCGGCAACGCCCCAGGCTTTGGAAGACTTGTGCGCGGCCATGCCGCCGCTATTGCGCGACGCTCAGCGCGCCCCTGCGTGCGCGGCCGAGAGCAACGCATAGAGTCCGACGAGTGCGACGAACACGCCGCTGAGGACCTCGCCGTAGCGCTCGACCGAACCGAGCGAGATCCGTTGTAACCCGAGGGTCGCGGTGGTGGTAACGACGACGTACGTGGCGATCGTCGCAAACGCAAAGACGAGAGACATCACCGCAATGAGCACCGGGCCGGCGGTCGAGGCCGCAAAAAACAACGGGAGGCCTTCGATCATCGGCGACGAGCCGAGGATCAGAATGAGCGCGGTCCGGCCGCTCGCCGCATGCGAGTGCTCGTGGAGCGCTGTCGCGGCGCCTGCGACATGCCAGTCCCTATCGTGATGCTCGTGCCAGTGCGCGTGTTCCAATCCGCCGGGATGGCGATGCAGGTGCCCGTGCCCGAAGTGGTCGCGCCCGTGCGCGCCGCCGCCATGAATCTCGCGCCAACCCGAAACGGCGAACCATAATCCGAATCCGATCAACGCCAGCGCTGAAGAGACGTCGACGAGATGGGCGAAGCGCGCCGCCGCGATTGCGCCGATCGCCCACACGGCGACGCCAAGGAGCAGCGTCGAACTCACGTGGCCGAGCCCGGCCCCCGCCGCGGCGAGCGCGGTGCGCAGCGGCGACCAACCGTGACGTCGCGCGAGCGCCGCGAGCGGCGCCCAGTGATCGGGGACGAGCGTGTGCAACACGCCGACCGCAAGAACGGCCGATAAGAACAGCGCCGCATTACTCGGCATGACCATGGTAGACCGTCCTTATCGCTCGAGACCGAAGCCGAATCCAAGGTAGTGATAACGAGACGCGCCGGCATTGTTGAGCGTCTGTCCCAGTTCGACGTCCACCTCGACGCCCCGACCCAGCAACTTTTGCACGCCGCCGTTCAGAATCGTGCGCGACCCGGCGCCGGGCGCGACGTGGCTGGTGTGTGCCACCTCGATGTAGAGCTGCACGGCACCGGGGAATTGCGCCGTCACGACGGCAGACGGCAGAAACGCGAAGTACCGAGCGTTCGAGCCGCTTGGGAGCGACCCGGCCGTCGAAGAAAACCCGGCGGTCGTCGCAAAGCCGAATACGGGGCTCAGCGAATACGCCGCGTCGAGGTTGACGGTCAGGGCGGGGGCGCCATTCGAAAACCCACCGCTCCCACTCGGAAACGTGAGCAGCGTGTCGATCGCGAAGATGCTCCGGGAGGACGGCGGCACCTCGAATTTCGCTCCGACGCCACTGTCGTTGAAACCGTGAGTGCGCGGCATCCCGTTCGGATGGGTCAGGTTGTAATTCGGCGGGATCAGATCGAGTTCGACGCGATCGGCCGCCCCAATCCGAATAAATGGTTGGGTATACTGCGTCGAGGCAGTCGGAAGCGGGCCGCCCTGAAGCTGATTCTGGTAACCAATCTCCGTCAGAACGCGACCGCGAGCCTCGGCGCAAGCGCTGAAACCGATCGTCGGGCGATTGAGGACCGCGAGCAGATGCGTATCGCCCGAGCACGGGTCGGCAGGAGCCGCCGACGCCGAGGGAGCGGGGGTCGGGAGTGCCGCCGTCTGCGCCGGTGCGGCGAGTGGACGAGAGAACACGACGCACACTGCAAGTGCGGTCCGCAAACAAAAAACACGAGCCCGATTGAACCTCACTTAAACCGTCCTTTCATTCGCCTGCGCCCTTTACCTACGGTCATTCGCGCGCGATCACGGCGTCGACGTCGCCCGGCCCGACGTCGACGCTTCCGGTTCCGAGCGCCCGAGCGACTTCCCAGCCCCAGCTCGGATGTTTCGACGGATACGTGACGCTATTCGCGCCGGTGGCTCCGCCGGCACGGCGGACGAGTCGAAATCCAACGTGCCGTAAGTGGAGCATCATGTGCGCGCTCCCGTATAGCTTCACCGGGATCGTCGCAGGCGGCGAAGACGTTTCCAAGCCCGTGCGGGAAGAGCGTGAACCGAACTTCGCCAGCCGCGCCTGGATTTTTTCGGGATCCAAGACGTCGTAAGTGGCTCCGCGGATTCTTCCCTCGGCGTTCACTCCCGGAATCGTCGCGGAACTCAGCGACATCGCGTCGGCAATCGTTCCGAGTGGAACCTGGTAGACGGGCGCGCCGCTCGATGCGATCCCCAGCCGTACCAGTTGGTCTTGAGAAAAGTTCGTTGCGATGTTGCCTTTCATACTCGAGATGAAACGCGGGAGGAGCGCTGCGGCGTTTTTCGGATCGAGCACGCGATCACGCAGTAACCCGAGAACTTGGACCTCGGCCTGCATCCGCTGAAAATCGTCGATGCGGTAATCGTTTCCGGCGTGATTCTGCCGAACGCGAACGAAGGCCAAGACTTGTGTGCCGTTCATGTGCTGAATCCCCGGAAGAAATTCAGCACGGGCGTCGTGCGGATCGTAGATCCGCTTCTTGACATCGATCGTTAACCCGCCGACGAGATCGACGGCCGCCTTGAACGACGCAAAATTCGCAACGATGTACCCGTCGACGGGGAGGCCGGTGAGATCGGTGACCGCCTTCGCCAGCAACTGGGGTCCCTGTTTCGGCGATTCCTGATTTCCCATGAAAAACAATGTCTTGATCTTCGGAACCGGATTGCGCCAGCGCGGCTGCGCGACGAGGGTGTCGCGCGGGACCGTAATCGCGTAGATCGCATGCGCCCCGGGGTCAAAGTGAACGAGGACGATCGCATCCGCTTGACCGGCGGCCGATCCCAAACCCAAGGGATCGTTCGCCCTGACGCCCCGAGCGTTGTTGGCGATGAACAACACGTTGATCGGCCGATCGCCGAGCGCGACGCGCGTCGCGACCGCCGCGACGAGTTGCCGTCCCGCGGGCGAGAAGGTTACCCAAGCGATGGCCGCGATGACGGCCGCCGCGATGAGGGCGAGGGAAAGGGTGACGATCCGTCTGCGGCGCGACCTTGCGCGTCGAAGACGAAAGCTTCGAGACATGCGAGAGATTCCGTTCGTGAAGGAGAGTGACTCTACTTAAACGCGAACGGAGGCGCTCGTTCACCGATAAGACAGACGAGCGGAGCGAAGTCGAATGGCGCGGGGACGTAGCGGAGCCGACGAAGCACAAGGCCACCCTCGCGCGGCCTACGCGCGGAGAGGACAGCGACGAACTGCGCGATGCGTAGCGCCGTCTTCGCGAACGCCCGCACAACGCGTGCGATCGCGAACATCGAAATGGCGCAAAAAGCCGCGTGGATCGTCAGACTGATGAGAATCGGCGCGCCGAGCCAAATCGTTCCGCCGAGCCCGTGACCGAGAACGACCAGCTGTTCGGATGTCTCCGTCAAGTACAGAGCGACGATTTGTAATGCAAAGACGCCCGGCAAGAGTCGCGTCAGCGTCCTTGCGTCGAGAGCACGGGCCCACGCTCCCAGCCAAGCTTGCGGACCGCCCTGACGCTGCCGGCTCACGTGCCGGGTTCGCACGACGAGCTGCAACGCGAAAAACGCGAATCCGACAAAGAAGGCCGGCAAGACGTCCGCGTTGCTGTGATCGGTAAAATTACCGGCCCCGAAGAAACCTGCGTTCGAGGCCCACTCGGTCAGCGGGTCCGCTATCGCCAGGGCGACGAACGCGACTGCGACACCGAACCAAAGGCGAATCATAAGGCTTGACATCTTAGCGGGACGTAGTACATTCACACGCCTCTAGGCCGCTCCTGCGGCGTCGCGAAGGGAGTGAGCCCTGCTAATGCGTGTGCGTGAAGTTTCCGAGGGCAGTCCCGCAAGCGCGTATGCGTTCGAGTGCCACGCGCATTCCGAGCGGCTCGACCGCCCGCCCGACGGCGGCGAAATAGCGTGCGGGGTCGATGTTCAGCGTCCGCGTCTGCACCATGTCGACGCGCACATCGCGCAGGAACGATTCGGCGGCTTCGACTTCGGCGCGCTCGTCGGTGACACCGGGATGCGTAAGCAGGTTCAAGGAGACGCGTAGGCCTGCGTCGCTCGCGAAACGCACGCTCTCCAAGACGTCCTCCAACCCATATCCCACCGGACGGTAGTACTTGGCGTACATCTCCGGGCGAAACGAGTTCAAGCTGACGCGCACCGCGTCGAGTCCGGCGTCGATGAGCCGCCGCAACGAGCGCGGCAGACTGCCGTTGGTGTTGAGGTTGATCGTTCCGTCGGTCGTCGCCGCCCGGATCTGCGCGATCGCCGACGCGATCGCCGGCGTGCGAAGCAGCGGCTCACCCTCGCAACCCTGGCCGAACGAGACGATGCCGCCCGGGGCACGGGCGAGGTGCTCGCAGGCGATGCGCGCGAGTTCCGCGGCGCTCGTTTCGAAATCGATGCGGGTTTGCGGGGCCGGGATGCCCGCATCGGCGTCGAGTTCCGAGATGCAACCGAGGCAGCGTGCATTGCACTTGGGCGACACCGGCAGCGCCGCCTCACCTCGCTCGCGGAAGACGTTTTGCGCGGTGAAGCATCCGTAGTCGAGCGCGCAGACGCGCAGTTGGGCGAGCACGCGATTGTCGGGGTCGCGCCGGCAGCGCTCGTCGACGAGTCGTTCGAGTTCGCCGGCGCCGAAATAGCGGGGGGACCAGTCTTCGGCTTCATCGGTCTTTATGGCGGCGACGTGCAGCGTGTCGTCGATCGCGCAGGCAAACGTGTAACCGAACAGCGGCAGCGGCGGCGCGCCGTCGCGTTCGCGATAGGCCGGCACGAGCAGCCGCGTGTAGCCGGCCGGCAGCAGCGCACCGAGCGCGGTCCGACGCTCGGCCTTGCCACCGGCCGTCTCGACGAGCGGCACGCGACCGGGAAGCATCGTCGGCACCGTCCCGGGCGGCGCTGGAATCAACTCGTCGCCGCGCGGCGAACGAACGGCCCCGCCGTCGGCGAGCGGCGCGCTCGCTTCGTCAAAGTAGATCCGGCCGCCGGCGTCGCTGTACGCCAAGCCGGCGCGCACCGCGATCATGCCTCGACCGTGCGCTCGAAAACCTTTTCGACCGGTCCGGTCAAGGTCGCCGATGCGCCGAGGCGCCATTCGACGACGAGCGTTCCACCCGGGACTTCCACCGTCACCGGCGACTCGGCACTGCCGGCGACGATCGCCGCGGCCGCCGCGGCGACCGAGCCGGTACCGCACGATTGTGTGACGCCGACGCCGCGCTCGTAGTGACGCACCCGAACGCGGTGTGGGTCGAGCACCTGGAGGAAATGAACGTTCGTACCCTGCGGAAAATCGCGATGCATCGCGAGCGCGGCTCCGACGCGTGCGACGTCGACAGCCGCGATGTCGTCGACGAAGATCACGACGTGCGGGTTGCCGAGCGAGACCGCGCGATATCGCCAGATGACGCCGGCTGATTCCAGCGTGCGTTCGGCTCCGCCGATTTCGATGTCCGGCGTCCCGACGTCGACCCGCACCCGATACTCCGGCGCGCGCGACAGGACCTCGACTCCGATCGGACCGGCGAG
>Ga0209422_1000269_pt1 | contig 12902 bp, 10 predicted proteins | sample BlaSpr_A8_OM2_M3_FD_187983 | JGI IMG/M metagenome (GOLD analysis project Ga0209422, IMG submission 187983) | Forest soil microbial communities from Thunder Bay, Ontario, Canada - Black Spruce, Ontario site 2_A8_OM2_M3 (SPAdes) (version 2) | ecosystem: Environmental > Terrestrial > Soil > Boreal... | reverse complement strand
GGCTCGTATCTGTTCCGCGCCGATTTTTCATCTCAGTAGCCGTCGCGTGAAACATCCGGCGGCGCTCTTACTCGCGGACGGGACGCGCTTCGACGGGGAGGGACTCGACTACGAAGCGCTGGCGCTCGGCGAAGCCGTCTTCTACACCGGCATGACCGGTTACGAAGAGGCGCTGACCGACCCGTCGTATGCGGGCCAGCTCTTGACATTCACCTATCCGATGATCGGCAACTACGGCATCTCGGGAAGCGCTTCACAGCATAGCCGCGCCTGCGTCGCCGGCACCATCATCAAGCGCCTCGCCATGCACCCCTCGCATCACGCGTCGCGCAGCGATCTGGGCACGTGGCTCGTCGAACAGCGCGTCCCGGCACTCCTCGACGTCGACACGCGCGCGCTGACCATCGCGCTGCGCGAACACGGCACGATTCGCGCCGCGCTCGCAGTCGGCGCCGGCGCGCTCGAAAAGATGGAAGCCGCGCTCGTTCCCTACGCGCGCGAAACGAGCACCGTCGGGCTCGTCGCCGATGTCGCGACGCGCCAGATCACGACGATCGAACCTGGTGCCGACGGCCCACACGTCGTCGTCATCGACTGCGGCGTCAAGCGCGCGATCGTCCGCGAGCTCGGCGCGCTCGGCGTAAGGCTGACGATCGTGCCTTACTCCGTCTCGCGCAACGAGATCCTCGAACGCCGGCCCGACGCGGTCGTCATTTCGCCCGGACCGGGCGATCCCACCGACCTGCCGGAGACGATTGCAACCCTCAAAGGATTGCTCGGCGAAGTTCCGTTGTTCGGCGTCTGTCTCGGCCACCAACTTCTGGCGCTTGCCTGCGGCGCGAAAACCTACAAACTTCCCTACGGCCACCGCGGCGGAAACCAGCCGGTCAAAGCGCTGCGCACCGACACCGTCATCGTGACGGCGCACAATCACGGCTACGCCGTCGACGGCGCGTCGCTCCCGGCGGATCTCGAAGCGACGATGGTCAACCTCAACGACGGCACCAACGAAGGCTTCCGCCATCGGCATCTGCCGATCGAAGCCGTCCAATTTCATCCCGAAGCGTCGCCCGGTCCGTTCGACGCGCGCTATCTCTTCGCCGAGTGGATTTCCTCGCTCCGATCGTAGCGCCGGCATCGGCGCAAAGTCTCGTGCGTCTCCACGTGCGTGCCTTCACGATGACCGCGGAACCGAAGTCGTTGCGTGTCGGTGAGACGCTGCGCCTGCGCATCGTGGCGCACGTCGACGAGAACATCCTGCAACTCGACAACGCCACGCTCCCCGATCTGAGCGGCTTCGATTCGCTCGGCGACGAGCGCCGCTGCTCGACCTCGGGTCACGGCTCCGACTGCGTCGAGGTCATGACGCTTTCGCCGACCGAAGCCGGCGACCGCACGATCGCGCCCACGACCCTCGACGCGATCGACGCACGCAACGGTAAACCGAGCCATTTCGCGACCAACTCCGTGACGATCCACGTCGGCGGTTCGGTGCAGCCGCACGGCGTGACGCGCGCGCTGCTCGACGACCTGCTCAAACCGATCGCGATTCTACTGATCGTCGGGGCTGCGGCCTACGCGCTCCTGTGGGGCTTCGTTCGTCGCAAACCGCCGCCCGCTCCGGTGCCGCCGCCGGCGCGGCCCGTGACGCCGGCGACCTCACCCGATCCGCTCCTGCAACTCGTCGCGGCACTCGCCCGAGAACGAACGCGCGCGTGTGTCCTCGCCGTCCGCGACGAACTTCGCCGCCGCGTCGGTGCGCGCGAAGATGAAACGCTCGACGATCTGCTCGCTCGCCGCGCCACCGGCGACGATCCCGCAGTCCCAGGCGCGCTGCCCGCGGTCGAGCGTGCCGCATTTATCGACGATTTCCAGCTCGACGGCGCCATCGATGACGCGCTGCGCACGCTGTCGAAGTGGCACCAGTCATGACCGTGCCCGCCCCACAAAAGCCCCAAGTGTTGCTCGACGCTCTCGCAGCGACGATCGTCGGCCAACGCGCCACGCTCGAAGCGCTGCTTTCCTCGTTGATCGCGGGCGGGCACGTGCTGCTCGAAGGTCCGCCGGGCCTGGCTAAGACGCTCGCCTGTCGTGCGCTGGCGAGCGCCGTCGGCGGCTCGTTCAAGCGCATCCAATTCACGCCCGACCTGTTGCCGAGCGACATCGTCGGCACGCGCATCTTCGATCAACGCGCCGGCGAATTCACCACCGTGCTCGGCCCGATCTTCGCGAACATCGTCCTCGCCGACGAAGTCAACCGAGCGCCGGCGAAGGTACAATCGGCGTTGCTCGAAGGGATGCAAGAGCGCCAGGTGACGATCGGGCCGCAAACGTTTCCCTTGCCCGATCCGTTTGTGGTGACGGCGACGATGAATCCGCTCGACTCCGAAGGAACCTACGCCCTCCCCCTTGCCCAAATGGATCGCTTCCTGGTGAAAATTCTGGTCGACTATCCCTCGAGCGACGAAGAGGGCCGCATCCTCGAACGTTTCGGCGGCGAAACGCCCGTGCTGCCGGCCGACGTCGTCAGCATCGACGACATCTTACGCTGGCGCCACGACGCACGCGCCGTTCACGTCGAACCGCGTCTGAAACGCTACGTCGTCGAGCTCGTCGGCGCGACGCGCGCCCGACACGATTACGTCGATCGCGGCGCGAGCCCGCGCGCGACGCTCGCCATGGCCGCGCTCGCACGCGCCCGCGCTCTCGTCGCGGGACGCGATTTCGCATTGCCTGACGACGTTCGCGCGGTCGCACCGGCGGTGCTGCGCCACCGGCTCGCTTTCAACTACCGAACGCTTACCGATAAAGTCGACCCCGAGACGATCGTCGCCGGCATCATCGCGGCGGTGCCGACACCGTGAAGCGCGCGCTCTTCGCCGCCGGATTCGGAACGACCGCGATGATCGCGTCGCTCGGTGCGCGACCGAAGCCGGCCCCGACGCCGCTGCCGTCGCCCGATCCGGTCGCGGAAAAATTGTTCGCGAGCGCCAAGGACTGGTGGCGCGACCGCACAGACTTGCCCTATCTGGAATACGGGGCGCTCGTCCGCTACAAACGCAACAAGTACGTCTTCGACAACTGGTGGGAAGCGACGTTTCGCACCAAAGATGGTGCGCTGCACCTCGAACGGCTCATGATCCTCGAAGACGAAGCGAAGCGCCTGCGGGGATTTCCGATCACGATCTTCGGCTTCACGATCGGCGACACCAACCCACAAGCCGAACCGATCCGAGCCGAAGTTCCGTTCATCGAACCGACCTCGAATTTCGGGCTCCTCAACCGCTACCAATCGCACGTCTACGTCTCGAGCGAACCGACCGAGAACCCGCTGTTGCTCCCCGAGCCGAGCGCGACGCCGCTGCGCCAAATCGGCCGGGTCGAAGCCTCGACCCGCGACTACGACGTGAGGCTGCTCGGCGAAGAAAGTCTGCGCTACGGGGACGCCTACCACCTCAAGCTCACGCCGCTGCGCGAACCCAAACTCTTTCGGCTGCGCGACCTTTGGATCGACAAAGCGACCGGCGCGACGGTGCAGCTGACCGTCGACGGCATCTACAATGGAAAACCGTACGACGGAATCCGCTGGACTGCGCACTACGTCCCGCTCGGCGGACGCTGGTACGTGCAGCAGCTGCGCGGCGACAATCTTCATTTCGGGCTCGACATCAACATCGATGCGATGGAGATCGATTTCGTCGACTACCATTTCCCGACCGACGTCCCGCGCCAGCGCTTCGATCGTCTCCTGTGAAACGGCTGCTGCTGCTCGTCGGCGTAGCGCTCGTCCCGCTGCTCCTGATCGTCGTCGCCGTCGTGGCCTACGTCGGCGACGGCGTGATCGCCGGCGGCCGCGACGCAACCGGCGTCCTTTCCGGCACGGGCGTTCGCGCGCCGGTGCGCATCGTGCGCGACGCGCGCGGGATCCCACACGTTCGCGCCCAAAACGAACGCGACGCATTTTTCGCCGAAGGCTACCTCCAAGGCAACGACCGGCTCTTTCAAATCGATCTCTACCGTCGCGTCGTCGCCGGCCGCTTGGCCGAAGTCTTCGGCTCGAAAGCGCTTGCGACCGACGAAGATTCGCGCATCTTCGATCCGGTTGGCCTCGCCACCGAAGAAGAACGTCGCTTGAAGCCGGCACTGCGCGACGACCTCCAAGCCTTCGCCGACGGCGTCAATTTCGCGATGCTCACGCGTCCGTTGCCGCCGGAATTTCGCATCCTCGGGTACCGGCCCGAACCGTGGACGCCACGCGATTCGCTGCTCGCCGCGACCTCGACCGTCTTGACGTTGGCCGACCGTTGGTACGATGTCGGGACCCGCATCGCGATCGGCGACGCTTACGGCAATGAGGTTCGCAGCGCGTTTTACCCCCTGAGCGATCCGAAGTACGACGTTCCGATCGCGGGAACGAAGCCGGCGCCGCTCGCGCCCTTGCCGCGTTTGCGCTCCATCCCGTTTCCCGACGCGTCGCCGCTCGCGTTACGGCGCGAATCGGCGCGTGAAGGCTTGGGCAGCAATGACTTCGCCGCCGGTGCGGCGCTCACCGCGACGCACCGCGCGCTGCTCGCCAACGATCCGCACCTCGACCTGCATATGCCCGGCGTTTGGTATCTCGCCGACCTCGCGTCGCCGACGATGCACGTCGCCGGCGCGACGCTGGCGGGCGTGCCCGGTATCATCCTCGGTCACAACGCGCACCTGGCCTGGGGCTCGACCAACGGAACCATCGCTTCCACCGCGCTCTACCGCGAACGCTTCCGCAACGCCGATTCCGACGAATACCTTGCCGGCGGACGCTGGGTTCACGCGACGCACCGCGTCGAGATCTTCAAGGTGCGCTTCGGGAAAAGCGCGACGCGCGATTATCTCTCGACGCGTCACGGCTTCGTGGTCGGCAGCGGCGCAGCGCTGCGCTACGCCGTCGCGTGGACCGGCGAGCGCGACAAACGCGTCCACTTCGAAACCTTTTACGAATTGACGAAAGCGCGTGACGTACGCGCCGCGTTCCGCGCCCTCGACGGCTATCCCGGTCCCGCGCAGAACTTCGTCTTCGCCGACGACGCGGGCAACGCCGGCTACGTCCTCGCGGGCGACGTCTGGCTCGACGACGCGTGGGGCCTCAAGGCGCACGACGGCGCCAAAGAGCCGTCGAAACTCGGCGTCGTCCCTTACGCGCAGTTACCCAAAGTCGCGCCTTCGCGCGACGCGCTCGTCGTCACGGCGAACAATCAGACGTACGGCGCGGGCTATCGCTACCGTCTCTCGTCGAACTTCGCGCCGCCCTATCGCGCCGCGCGAATCGCACAGCGTCTTCACGCGATGAAGAACTACGACGTTGCCGACTTCTCGTCGATCCAAGCCGACGTGACCTCGCTGGCCGAACGCGAACTCGCGCACGCCGCCGCCGTCGCGCTCGCAAAGCGCGATCCTCCGGGCCCGGAACTGAGAGCGATGGCCGACGCGCTGCGCGACTTCGACGGCCGCTTCGTATCCGATTCGAAGGCAGCGGTGTACGCGTCGTATCTGCGTCGCGCCGCCAGCGAACGGCTCGTTCGGATCCATCTTGGCCGCGATCTCGGCGTCGCCTATCTCGACGGCAACTACGGCACCGCGCTCGAACTTGTCTTGCGCGTGGTCCGCGAACGCCCGCGCGGCTGGGTCTTCCGCGACGACGTCGACGCGTTTCTCGTCGACTCGGCGCGTGACGCGCTCGTGCTGATGAAAGCGCAGAACCGCCTCGGCGCGACCTGGAGCGACATCGGCGCCCGCACCGCGCGTCATCCGCTCTCAAGCCTCGGCATCGGTTGGTGGGACGGCGTGCGCTTCCCCGGCAACGGCGACGGATACTCGCCGCACGTCCAAAGCTCGAGCGTCACGCAAAGTTTCCGCGCCGTCTGGGACGTCGGTAATTGGGACGCCGGTGGAATGGTCATCCCGCAAGGCGAGTCCGGCCAACCCGGCTCACCGCACTATCGCGACGCTGCCGCGCCCTGGCTCGCGGGCACGCTCATCCCGCTTCCGTTCACCGACCGCGCCGTCACCGCCGCCGCCCAAGAAACGCTAGAACTGCGTCCCTAGCGTCGCCGTGCCCTGAGGACCGTGTCATGAATGGCGATGGTTCGGCCGGCGCGGTCGGTCGTGCTGCGCTCGCGAGAAGCCTCGACGATGATGTCCCAGTTATTCGGTTCGAGTAAAGCCGCGACGTCGGCGGCGGTATAGAAGAGCTCGGGCAGCGGTGGGCGCGAAGCCGTTGTCTGAAGGTCGGAGGGATGGTGGCCGACGACGAGCAGCGTGCCCTGTGGCTTGACGGAAGCGGCGAGTCGGCGGAACAGCAATTCGCGCGGCTCCCGCGGCAGCTGCATGAACTGCGCGGAAACCAGGTCGTAAGACGCCGAGGGGGGCGCCCCTGCGACGAGGTCCGTATGGAGCCAGTCGATGCGTCGCGCTACGTCGACGCTGACCATGGCCGCCCGGGCGCGCTCCAACGCGACGGAGGAGATGTCGGCTGCGGTGACCCGCCAGCCGCGCTCGGCCAGCCAAATCGCGTCCGCGCCTTCCCCGCAACCGACGTCGAGTGCGGTGCCAGGAGTGAGGTCCGCCACCTCACTGACTAATTGAATGTTGGGATTGCCGGACCATACTGCGCTGCGCGAGCGGTAGAGCTCGTCCCAAAACTTTCCGTCGGACTCGACCTTCACGGTTTTCTCCCGTTCGCCCCTAGTTCTGGGAGACGTGCCGAAGTCGTTCTTCGGTGATATCCAGCACGCGCTGGAGTCGGCGCAGTACGACGTTGTCGATCTCGCCGCGCTGGCGCATCTCGATGAGCGCCGCTCGTTCGGCGCGCAGAACCTCCAGTTCCGCTTCGAACGCGGCGCGTTCGCCCTCCGGATGGCCGTCGGCATGACGTCGCCGATGCTCGTAGTCGTGCCGCAGCCGGCTCGCATGGTCCGCGTCGATGCGGCCCTCGCGTTGCAGCTCGTCCAGCCGCGCGAGCGCCGCCTCCGACATCCCCACGATTCCGCGCTGCAGATCCTCGTCTTGTTCCGCGCTTCCGTCGGTCGTTTCGAGTCGCCGAATCACGAGCGGAAGCGTCAGTCCGCCGCCGACCATCGTCACGAGGATCACCGTGAAGGTCAAGAAGATCACAAGATTCCGATGCGGCAGCTGCGCGCCGCCGAGCATTGTGAGCGGAATCGCCAGCGCGGCGGCCAGCGAAACAGCTCCACGCAGTCCCGACCAGCCTGTGATGAACGCGTGCTTCCAATCTCCGCCGGGATGTTCCGAAGCGCCGCCGATGACCGGGACGAATTCCTGTGCCAGCACCCAAACAAACCGCGTCACGATCACCGTCGCGTTGACCAGGAATGTATACCACAGCAGGGTCTGCCACGAGTACTCGGCGAGAACCACGCGACCGACCTCGTGCAGCTGCATGCCGACGAGCAAGAAGAGCAGCGCGTTGGCCAAGAAGACCACCGTCTCCCAATAGCCGCTCACTTGCAGACGTGCCGCGGGGGTGATGACGAGCGGCGTAAACCGGCTCGCGTAGATCCCCGCAAAGACGACGGCGAGCACGCCGGAAAGCCCGAGCCGCTGCGCCAGGAGATATGCCAAGAACGGCAAGTTGAACGAGATGACTCCCTGCAACTGCGTGTCCGTGATCCGTCGCCAACCTTCCACCGCGAGCCGACCCACGACCAGGCCGACGACCACGCCGCCGACGCCGGACAAAAGGAATTGCAGGACATCCGGCCCGAGTCTGAAGACGCCGGTAACCGCTGCCGTCACGGCGGCGGCATAAAGGATCAACGACGACGCGTCGTTCAGCAAACTTTCGCCGACGACGATCGCGATGAGGTGGCGCGGCAGGCGCATCTTTTGGAGGACCGGGAGCGACGCGAGCTCGTCGGTCGGTGCGACGATCGCTCCCAGCACGAACGCCATCGACCACGGGAGTTGCGAGATACTTGCATGCGCGACCAGCGCGACCGTCACCGTCGTCGCGATCACGAGGCCAATCGCCAGCAGCCAGATCTGTCCGGCGTTCGCGCGCATCACGTCGGTCGGCGCCGTGATCGCGCCCCAGTAGAGCAGCGGCGGAAGAAAGATGAGCAGGACCAGATTCGGGTCGAGGTCGATGCGCGGCAACCCCGGAACGAATCCCAAGAAAAGTCCCCCGACGACCAACACGATCGGATACGCGATGTTCGCCCGCTGGGCGAGCGCGACGAGCGGTATCGTAACGCTGAACAGCCCGACGACGAGCCACACTTCGCCTTGAGCCATGCTCGGAGGCGCATTCTTCCGACTGCAGTGACCGTCCCCCGCAGAAGGGTTTCTGCCTGCTTGGGCTGCGTTCGGTAAGGGGATGGAACCGTAGCCGTCATAAATGGGAGCCATCGATACCGCGCTCACGCGTCTTCGCGTCGCTACACCCGGGCGGTCCTACACGTTCGCGCTCGCCGTCGGCCTCGTACTGGCGCTCGCCGGTGCGATCTACCTCTCCTATTGGGGCGGCCTGACGACGGAGGACGCCTTCAAATACCAATCGGCAGTCGTCGCCGCGCAACGTGACGCCGAGGTGCTCGAAGTCGAGCAATTCGAGCGTCGCGCAAAGCCCGTGCAGTTACGCGCGTTCGAGAAACTTCTCGAGAGCGACTTGGCGCGCATCGATGCGATCGCTGCGAATCCGGCCGAGCGCGCCCCGGCGTTTCAGATTCCACCAGAATCGGTGGCGGCTTTTCAGACGCTCAACGAACAACTTCACGTTCGCGAAGCATTGGGAGAGAAACGTTTCGAGGCTTCCGTCAACAGCAACGTTCGCAACCGTAATCTCTCGAACGTTCTGTTCGCGGTCGTCGCGCTGCTCTTCACCTTCATCTCGGCGCGACTGCGCCGGCGCGTCGAAGAGAGCCGCACGCTGGTCGAAAATCTCCAGCGCGCCTTCATCTCGCGCCGCACCGAACTCCCCAACCTCAAGATCGGCAGCGTCTTGATCTCGGCGACCGAAGGCGCGCAAATCGGCGGCGATCTGTTCGACATCTACAGCATCGACGGCCGCTACGGTTCGTTCTTGGTCGCCGACGTCAGCGGCAAGGGCGTCGCCGCCGCGGTCGATACCGCCTTCATCAAGTATGCCATCCGCACGCTGCTGAGCGAAGTGAAAGATCCCGGCGACGTGCTGGCGCGTTTTTCGTCGCTGTATTCGCGCAACGCCGAAAGCGACGAGACGTTCGTCGTCCTCTTCCTCGGCATCGTCGATACCGAAACCGGCGAAGTCTGCTACGCGTCGGCGGGGCACGAACCCGCCTGGCTGCGCACCGAGAGAGACGTGCAGACGCTGACCCCGACCGGCCCGCTCGTCGGCGTCCTCAGTGACACCCAATACAGCTCGCAAACGGTTCGGCTGCAGCCCGGCGACGCGCTCATCGTAGCCACCGACGGGCTCACGGAGTCGCGCGACAAGCGCGGACGCATGCTCGACGCCGACGGCGTGCGCCGCTGGCTCGAAGAGATCGAAGGCAGCGCGCAAGCCACCGCCGACGCGATCGTCCGTCGTTTGCGCCGCCGCAGCCGACGCATCGACGACGACCTCGCGATCCTCGTCCTCCGCTATGAACCGAGCACGCAACCGCGCCCCTCTGTCCCCGAGCCGGTCCTCTTGGGCAGCGGACACTGAATCCGCTCGCCGCGCGGCTGCGCACGGCGATGCTCACCGGCCGTAAACGTCCAGGCGTGCGCGGCACCGGCGCGCCGGTCAAACGTCGCTCCGACGGATACGAGTTCGCCGAATTGCGCGCCTACGTGAGCGGCGACGATCCGCGCCGCATCGACTGGGCCGCGACGGCGCGCGCCGGCGCGCTGCAAACGCGCGTCGTCTTCGAAGACCACGCCCTTACGCTCGCGACCGCGCTCGACGCCTCGGCCTCGATGTTCGTCGGAAGAACGAAGAGCAACTACGCGCTCGCCGGCGAGGCCGCAACGTTCTGGTACGAAGCCGCGATCGACGACGATCGTTGTGCGCGCGTCACACGCGACGGCCTTGTCTTCGCGCGCGACCTGCGCGGCCGCGTCGCGGCGCGCCTCTGTCTCGACCAGGGCGAAACGCCCGGCACGTCGTTCGCGACCACACTCGACATCGCGCTCGCGGCGCTTCCCCGCGAAGCGCATCTCTTGATCGTCTCCGATTTCTTCGAATTCGATTCGCTCGAGAAATCCGCGGCGCTCGAACCCCTCGTGCGCGCCTGCGCCGCACGCTTCGATCTCACCGCTCTCGTCGTCGCCGACCCGTGGCGTAGCGGCCTGCCGCTCGGCGGCTTCGTTCGCCTACGCGACGCCGAAACCGGAAAGCAAGGCCGTTACTTCATCGGCCCGCCCGAACGCGCGCGCTACGCCGAAGCCGTCGGCGCGCGCGAACGCCGCACGCTCGGCGCGCTTCTCCGTATGGGCATCCGCGCCGCGCTGCTCACCGACGATCGCCGCATCGAGGACTCGCTCTTCGAAGCCTTCGGCATCGGCCGGTAACCTGCGGCTCTCTATCGAAACGGTGCAAGGATGCTATCCCGTCGTGATTTTACACTCTGCGCCGGAGCGACACTTCTGTGCACGACGGTCGAGCGAGCGCGAGCCGCCGGGACCGTCAACGTCTTATACGCCGGCTCGCTCGCGACGATAATGGAACGCACGATCTTTCCGCTGGCGGTAAGCCGCGGCCTCGACGTTCGTGGTGAAGGAAAAGGCTCGGTCGCGCTCGCGAACATGATTCGCGGCGGGCTGCGCTCGCCCGACGTCTTCATCAGCGCCGATTCGGCGGTGATCGACTCGCTGATGGGCTCGGCGCACGGCAACCTCGTCTCATGGTACGCAATCTTCGCGACGACGCGTCTGGTCGTCGGGTATTCGCCGGTGTCGCCGTTCGCGCAACGTTTCATCGACGTCACGGGCTCGCGGCGCGCCCTCGTCGACGTGCTTTCTCAACCGGGATTGCGTCTCGGCCGCACCGACCCCGCGCTCGACCCCAAGGGCTATCGCACGATCATCGCAGCGCGTTTACTGGAAACCGTCGCAAACCGGCCCGGCTTCGCCGCGCAACTCCTCGGCGACGATCGCAATCCAAATCAGATCCTCCCCGAAGAGACGTTGCTCGCGCGTCTCGAAGGCGGCGAGCTCGACGCCGCATTCTTGTACGCCACCGAGAGCGTGGCGCGTGGCGTCCCCGCCGTGGAATTGCCGCGAGCCGCAAACCTTGGCGACTCGGCACAGGCCACGACCTACGCCACCATCAGCGTCACGATCGACGGCAAGAAACACGTCGGCGCACCGGCCGCCTACGCGCTGACGATCCCATCCGCGGCGCCGAACCGCGACGCCGCCGCCGAATTCATCGCGTTTCTCCTCTCCGGCGCCGGTCGCGCGACGCTAACTCGCGGCGGCATGACCGTCCTCGCTCGCGTCACGCTTAACGGCGACCGCGCCGCCGTTCCTGCGTCGTTGCGATCGGTGCTCGAGTGACCTTCACTCATCCGCTTTGGCTCGCCGCCGCTGCGCTCGCCGTCGCCGCCTTCGCGTGGCTTTACGTCACGCTCGAGAAACGCCGCGACGCGCAAGCGCTCGTCTATTCTAATCTCGACTTCGCGCTCGGCGCGATGAAGCCGTCGCGCCTCCCCGCTGCGGCGATGCTCGTCGCCGCGCTGATCGGCGTCGGAACGCTCGCGCTCTCGCTCGCCGGTCCGCGCTTCATCGCGCGCGTTCCTACCCGCGACGGCACCGTGATGATGTGCATCGACACCTCGGGTTCGATGCGCGCACACGACATCGCGCCGACGCGCTGGGACGCCGCTCGCGCCGCAGCGCGCGCTTTCATCGACGCCGTCCCACCCGGTACGCGCGTCGGCATCGTGTCGTTTTCATCCGGCGCGAACATCATCCAAGCGCCGACCTCTGATCTCGATGCCGCTCGCGACGCGCTCGACCGCATCCCGCCCGCCAACGGCGGCACCGCGATCGGCGACGCGCTCGAAGCCGCCGCCTCGCAACTCCCCGACAAAGGCCGCCGCGCGATCGTGCTCTTGACCGACGGCGTGAACAATCGCGGCGTCGATCCGATCGAAGCGTCGCGCCAAATCGGTTCCCGCGGCGTCGTGATCTCCACCGTCGGCATCGGAACTAGCGGCAGCGGCGAAGTCATCCCGGGGACCAACGAACTCGCCGACATCGACGAGAACGCATTGCGGACAATCGCGAGCAACGGCGCCGGGACGTACGCGCAAGCGACGAATGCCGGAGAATTGAACGCGACGTTTCGTCGCATCGCCCTCGATACCGTGTGGGAGAAGAAGCGTATCGACGCGAGCCTCCCGCTCGCGCTCGCCGGCGGCGTGCTGTTGCTCGCCACCTTCCTCGCTGGCCTCGCCACCGGAAAGATTCCGTAGCGCTTTGAAGGACCGGCCGATCGAAACGCATCGACCCGCGTTTGCCGAGAGCCCACTCGACGAAGCGAACCTCGACGCCGATCCGTTCGCGCAATTCGCGCGCTGGCTCGACGACGCGCTGAGCCGCGACGACATCCTCGAACCCAACGCGATGGCCCTGGCGACCGTCGGCAAAGACGGTCACCCGTCGGCGCGCATCGTCCTGTTACGCGGCCTCGACCAGCGCGGCCTTACGTTCTTCACAAACTACGAGAGCCGCAAAGCCCTCGAGCTGGGCGCCTCACCGGCGGCCGCGTTGCTCTTCTACTGGGAACCGCTGCACCGCCAAGTTCGCATCGAAGGCGACGTGTCTCGCATTGCGCCGGAAGATTCGGACGCGTACTTCGCGCAGAGGCCGCGCGGCCATCGGCTCGGCGCCTGGGCGTCGCCGCAGAGCCGGCCCGTCGCCGATCGCGCAGAACTCGA
>Ga0209422_1000268_pt1 | contig 12905 bp, 14 predicted proteins | sample BlaSpr_A8_OM2_M3_FD_187983 | JGI IMG/M metagenome (GOLD analysis project Ga0209422, IMG submission 187983) | Forest soil microbial communities from Thunder Bay, Ontario, Canada - Black Spruce, Ontario site 2_A8_OM2_M3 (SPAdes) (version 2) | ecosystem: Environmental > Terrestrial > Soil > Boreal... | reverse complement strand
CCGAACCGGCGACGTCAGAGGGATCTCGTACTGCGTCGACGCCCCGGCCGAACAGCACTATAACACCGTCAACGTCGACCTTGCCGCTCGGTCGTTGCCGGCACTCGACGCCCTCGAGCGCCATTTCACCATGACCAGCGCCTGTGGAGTCTGTGGGAAAGCGAACCTCGAGGCGCTGCGCTCGCGCGGCGTCGACGAGATCGTTTCGGAGGCGCATGTCCAGCCCTCGACGATCCTCTCATTGCCGGCGCGGCTGCGCGCGGCCCAAGGGATCTTCGAGCGGACCGGCGGCCTCCACGCCGCGGCGCTGTTCGACCTGGCCGGAAATCTTCTGGCGCTGCGCGAGGACGTCGGACGGCACAACGCGATGGACAAACTCGTCGGCTGGGGGTTTCTGCAGAATTTCCTTCCGTTCGACGACCGGATCGTGGTGGTCAGCGGCCGCTCGAGTTACGAATTGGTGCAGAAAGCCGCCTCCGCGCGCATCCCGATCATGTGCTCGGTCTCCGCACCGTCGAGCCTCGCCGTCGACGTCGCTCGCGCGTTCGGTGTAACGCTCGTGGGTTTTTTGCATGAGTCGCGTTTCAACGTCTACGCGAACGAGCGACGCGTCCGGCTCGAAGTCCCGGCTACGTGACGCCGCGAGGTTCCGGCCGCTCGACCATCCCCTTCGACGCTGCGCAACGCCGGATCGTCGAGAGTTGCGCGCCGCTTGCTACGGAGCGGGTCGCGCTGCGCGACGCCGCCGGAAGAATCGCGGGGGTGACGCTCAATGCACGCGAAGATCTCGTCCCGTTCGCGCGCTCGGCGATGGATGGGTTCGCGATGTGCGCCGCCGACTTGAGCGGCCTGCCGCGAGAGTTCCCGGTTCGCGCGCGCGCGTACGCCGAATTGGGGAGTGTCGAGCACGCGCCGCAGACGGCGACGGCTATTGCGACCGGTGCACCGATCCCGCGCGGCGCCGATACGGTGCTGCCGATCGAAGACGTCGAGACCAGCGACGGCGTCGTGCGTATCTTGCAAGCCATCGCCGTCGGAAGCAACATCTTCCCGCCCGGAGAGGACGCGCGCGCCGGCGATGTGCTGATCGAATTGGGGACGGTGCTGCGACCTTCAGCACTTGGGCTCTTGGCTTCGGATGGTTGCGCCGAAGTCGAGGTCTACCGAAAACCGCGGGTCGTGGTCGTCTGCACCGGCGATGAGTTGGTTCCGATCGACGCCCCACCGGCGTACGGACAGATTCGTAACAGCAACGCCTTCGTGACGACAGCCGCGATCGAAGCGTTGGGCGCCAGGGTCGTTGCAGCATCGCTGATCGCCGACGAGCGAGCGGCGTTACGCCTCGCGCTTGCCGACGCGCTCGAATCCGCCGATCTCGTCGTGACTACGGGCGGCGCCTCGGTCGGCGAACGCGATTTCGTGAAGCCGCTCCTGAAAGAACTCGGCGTCGAGTTCCTGTTCGATACGGTCGCGCTACGCCCGGCGAAACCGACTGCTTTCGGCAGACGTGCCGCTGCGGTAGGCGCCGCACCGGTACACGTCGCCGTCCTGCCGGGAAATCCGTCGTCGGCGTTCATCGCGTTGCAAGAATTCGTCCGCCCCGCGCTGTTTGCACTCGGCGGCCGGCGTGACCCATTGCCGTCGACGCACCCCGCTCGACTCGACGGCCGGATCCGCGCGAAACCGAACTCGGCCTACGCCTGCTACGCGCAGATCCGCTTGTGCGAGGGCTGCCTCGTCGCGCGTCCGCTCGACAATCAATGCTCGGCGCTGACGCGTAGCGCGAGCGAAGCCGACGGCTTCATCCTGGCGCCGCCCGGAACCGAGACGTTCGCGAGCGGCGCGACCGTTAGGGTCGACGTCTTCGACTGGACCTACGTCGGTCAGCCGATCACTTCGCGCAGCTGACCGGTCTCGACCTCATAGACGAAGCCACGCACGCGGTCGCGATGCGGCAGAAACGGGTGCTCACGGACGCGCGCGGTCGCGCCGCGCACCGCCTCATCGAGGTCGCTGAAGGCGCCGAACGGGTACGGCGGCGCGTGGCCGGTCTCGGCGGCAATCTCGGCGCGCAGAGCCGCCTCGTCCCTGCCGTGCAATCCACAATCGGTATGGTGCATGAGGATCACCTCACGCGTTCCGAGCAGCCGCTGTGAGAGGACGAGCGAACGCAGCACGTCCTCGGTGACGAGGCCGCCCGCGTTGCGCAGAATGTGCGCTTCGCCCAAGCCGAGCCCGAAGATTCGGTAGGCGTCGATCCGCGTGTCCATGCACGTCACGATCGCGAGCTGCTTGGCGGGGATATGCGCGTTGGCTTGACGCGAATTCTGCATGACGACGTCCTCAGATGTTGCGTCCGCGCGGTTCCGTTCAGGTTTCGCAACGGTTTTCAATGGACGCGATAAAGGAAGGACGGCCCTCGATCGTACACTAGCTCGGGTCGTGACATCGCTTCGTACGCCGCCCGGCGCGAGCAGATCGGGCAGCCCATGAATTCGGCCCTCGCCCGGTCGGAAGGCGCCTCGCGGTCGTGTGCAACCGGCTGGCAAGGCGTTCTGGCCGATTATTTCGACCTCACGAAACCCCGTATCATCACGCTGCTGCTCGTCACGACGCTCGCGGCGATGATCATGGCAGCGCGAGGTCTGCCTCCGGTCGGGCTGACGCTGCTGACCCTGCTCGCCGGGGCGTTCGCCGCCGGCTCTGCGGGTGCGTTCAACTGCGTGATCGATCGCGACATCGACCGCGTCATGCGCCGTACGATGATGCGGCCGCTCGCGGCCCGCCGCGTCGAGCCCGCGCATGCGCTGTTCTTCGCGAGCGCCCTCGGGGGAGCGTCGTTCGCGATCTTTTATTTTCTGGTGAATCCGCTCGCGGCCTGGCTTTCGCTCGCCGGCAATCTGTTCTATGTCGTCGTCTACACGCTGTGGTTGAAGCGCCGCAGCACGCTCAACATCGTGATCGGCGGCGTTGCGGGTGCCGTCCCACCGCTGGTGGGCTGGGCCGCAGTCACGCACACGATCGGGGCCCCGGCGCTCGCCCTGTTCGCGCTCGTGTTCCTGTGGACGCCGCCGCACTTCTGGGCGCTCGCGTTGATGACCGAAACCGACTACGCACGTGCGAAGGTGCCCATGCTACCGAACGTGCACGGCGTGCCTCGCACGAAGCTCGAGATCGCCGTGTACACGGTCGTCATGGTCGCGATGTCGCTGGTCCTGGTGCCGCTGCACGTCATGGGCGTCTGGTACGTCGTGCCCGCAGCGCTTCTCGGCGCGATCTTCCTCGTCGCTGCGCTGCGCCTGTTCGGCGGCCCGACGAAGACGCACGCGCGCGCGTTGTTCAAGTTCTCGATCCTATACCTCGCACTGATGTGCCTCGTCATGGTTTTCGACCGCGTCGTGGCGTAGCGAGCTTCGTGAAAGCCTTCCGCGCGTTAACCGTCAGCGGAGCGGTGCTGGCATACGCACTCGCGACACTCGGAAGTTGGACGCGCATCAATTCCGCCGGAATGACATGTCCGGATTGGCCGCTGTGTCGCGGAGCGGTCGTGCCCGTCCTGCAGGGCGCCGTCGTGCTGGAGTGGCTACACCGCGCGCTGGCGCTGGTCGTCTCGCTCGTCGTGATCGCCGTCATCGTTGCCGGCCTGCGGGTGCGAAAGCGCATCCCGGGCCTGGGACCGATGCTGATCGCACTCGGCGCCGCGATCGTCGTTCAGGTGCTGCTCGGCGGCGTCACGATCTTTGCCGCAAACAGCCCGCCGTCGGTCACGCTGCACTGGGCAGCCGCCATGCTGTTGCTCGCGACATTCACCTCGCTCGCCGTCATCTCTTTTGCGAACGCGGACGGCGGTGCGCCGCTCGGCGTGCGCCCCGGGACATGGTCCCTCCTGATCGCGAGCGCGTGGGCCTTCGCTACGATGTGCGCCGGTGCATACGTCAGTTCCAGCGGCGCCGGTCTCGCTTGCGCGGGCTTCCCCGGTTGCGGGGGAACCTTCTTCGGGCAGAACGGGCCACAGGCGCTACAGATGACGCATCGCCTGCTCGCCGCCGGATTCATCGTGTTCGCGCTCGTCGCGGCCGCGACTCTGCCGTCGTCGGCGCGCCGCGCGACGGTCGCGTTGCGCGTCGGCCTTGCGCTGCTGGCGCTTCAGGTCGTGCTCGGGATCTTCAACGTGCTCTTCTCGTTGCCGCCGCTGCTGCGTGAAGCGCACGCGGCGAATGCGGGTGCGACGTTCCTCGCCTTCATCGTCGCCACGCTACTGGCGTCGCTCGAGCGCTCGGGAGAGCGAGCGGCGTGGCCGTTAAACGTTCCCCAGGACCGCCGCGCGCGAACGTGAACGAGCGCGTAACCATGCGTCGGCGGTCACCATGCTAGACACCTCACGAAGTTTGGATGCCGTACAACTCAGCGTCCAGATGGCGTTCGCGTGCGAAAACGTCTCGAGCGATTCCGGAGGTCCCGTTACATTCCAAAACGTCATGGATGGCATCGCGGCGGCCGACTTTCCGGCACCGACCGGTCGATGGTTTGCGATATTTTGCTTTTTTAGCCAGGTCGAGAAGACCGTTAAGAATTGTCGCGTCGCCATTGCAGACCAAAGGGGAGAAGTCATCGCGCAAACGGGGCTGAAGGACATGAGATTCACTCCGGAGAGTCAGATCGCACGCAATGCGGTGGCTTTCCACGGCTTTGCTTGGCCACACCCGGGTCTGTACTTCATCAAGTTCATCGCGAATCGAGATGACGTGCTGGCATCTTTTCCGATGTGGGTGCAACATGCGCCTTCGCCGGCTGAGGGATCGGCTGCTGAATCGGCTCAGCAATCTCCGACGTAAACCAATCACACGACGTTGCAAGTACACCAGGAATCTTGGAGGCAAATTGAAGCATGCCGCTCACCGAATTCGAATCTAAAGAAGCTCTGCGTGCGGCCAATGATTGGCTGGTGGTATCGGACCCGCCGGGTAGCGCTGCTGCGCGCGAGGGCATTGCGATCGCGATCCCGCTTGTCATGATGGGAGAAATCACACCTCGAGACCTTGACGACTTGGCGTCGATTATCGAGGATTACGGACAGCCGATGCGTGACCCGAAAGTGCCGGACGAGACGCACCGAGCGCAACTGAGAGAAGCAGTCAAGGCCGCCTTCGCACATGTGAAATCGATTTCGGGAGACGCTGCGCGGTGAGGCACCGCCGATGCACGTTGGGCTAAGCGGCGCCCAGGACAAAGATCTTGCTCCCGCAAACCGCGCACTTGCCCTCGATCGCCGGACCCCCGGCCCGTTCGATCCGTTTGGCATCGCTCACGTCACGTTTCGCTTTGCACACAACGCAATAGCCTTGGGTTGGTTGCATCGGCTCTCTCTCTTCGCCCGTAATGTCGCGCGTTTTCGTGGGCGGTTGGTAACAACCTCCGAACGCGGGATGAAGTAACCGGGAGAGAGCAACCCTTTCAATAAAAGGTGAGCGGAACGTCAGCGTCTGCACGTCTTGCAACGCGGTTACCACACAATAAGCACACGGTTACCACCCGGTTCCCGTTCGGTTACCAAATGGTTCCCGCTCGGTTACCGAGGGAACCCTCAGTCTGAGCGGACGCACTATCTCAGGAGGCCGCCATCCAGAACTCGCGTCAAGCCTATGTCAATCTCACGCTGGCAACGACGGCATTCTCTGTAGCGTTCATCGCATGGAGCCTGATCTCGCCGCTTTCCAGGCAGCTCCAGACGGATTTCCACCTGGACAATACCCAGGTCGGCTTGCTGATCGCCGTGCCGACGTTGCTCGGCGCCCTGATGCGTATCCCGATGGGGATCCTGACCGACCGCTTCGGGGGGCGAAAGGTCTTCACCGGCTTGCTGCTGTTCACGCTGCTGCCGGTCGCATTCTTGAGCTTCGCCAATTCGTATTGGGCCTATTTGATGGGCGGGCTTTTTCTCGGCACCGCCGGGGCCAGTTTTGCCGTGGGTATTCCGTTCGTCAGCCGCTGGTTTACGGCTGACAGACAGGGTACGGCGCTGGGCATTTACGGCGTCGGCAACATCGGGACCGCGGTGGCAGTCTTTTCGATGCCCTCGATGGTTCAGGTATTCGGTGGGCGGCAGGGTGCGTTCTTGTTTTTCCTTGTCCCGGTGACGATCATGGCGATCGTCTTCTGGCTCTTCGCCCGCGATGCGCCGGCTCTCGTCGAACCGCCGCCGCTTGGCGCCAGCTTAGCCATACTTGCGCGCGAGCCTATCGCTTGGCGCCTCAGCCTGTTCTACTTCGTGACCTTCGGCGGCTTCGTCTTTTTCGCAAACTACCTGCCCCAACTGCTCGGAGACTGGTTCCCGCTGGACAGGCGCGACGTCGGGTTGCAGGCGACGATCTTCACGGTGGCGGCAACCCTAGCTCGGCCGGCTGGAGGCTGGCTGGCCGATCAGATTGGTGGCGTGAAGGTGCTGACGTGGGTCTTCGCGTTTGTCGTAGTAACGAGGTTGATCCTGGCTTGGCAGTCGGGGAACGCAAACATCGTGATCGTCACCGACCTGCTTCTCGCTCTCGGCGTGGCTTTTGGATTCGGCAACGGGGCCGTCTTCAAGCTCGTAGCGCTGCACTTCCCAAAGGGCACGGGGCTCATCAGCGGCATCGTGGGGGCCGCCGGCGGCCTCGGGGGTTTCCTCCCTCCCATCGTCATGGGTGCAGTACGCGACGCGACCGGGAGCTACGCGCTCGGTTTCGTGATGCTCTCGACCTTGGCGGCCTTCTGCCTGGCGCTCTTGCTCGCCAACCCTCGCGAGTCCGCGGCCGCGCCTTAACAACCTGCAGAGGAGTCCTCAGCCTGTTGTAGCTTGGTTAGGGATCAAGCCGGCTCGCGGCCGTTGTTAGCGCCGCGCCCGCGTTCCTCTTCGAGTTTTGTCAAAGAGTGCGACGATCATGCTACGGCGTATCGCTTTCGATCTCTCCGCCCGACAATGTAGGGCGGCCGGGTGTTTCGTGTTCGGCTTCAGGTCGGTCGCACACGTCGCAGCGCAAGAGCGTGTGCGCTTGCCGTGATTCGAGAACGGACATAATGAAGAACGCCGGCGCATCGAGCCAGATGTTCCGTCGCCCAACGGCAATCCCCCGAGCGCACGTCAAGCGTCAGCTCAGTAAAGACGATCAGAGACGCGCTACGGCCCGAGATCGGCCTCGGACCGTCCAGCCGTTCCGAATGTCGCAGTCGGCACTCGGACCTGAGAAGCATTGGCCAAGAGTATCGCTAAGCAGAACGCCGCCAAGGTCGAGAGCAACACGAAACCGAGCGCGTAATTTCCGGTCTGGTTGCGGACGGTGCCCAGGATAAGCGGTGGCAAGAAGCCCCCGAGGCCGCCCGCGCAACCCACCAGACCGCTGATGAGGCCCGTTTCCTTCGGAAAATACTGCGCCACCAGCTTGAAGATGGCTCCATTGCCAAAGCCGAAACAGACGCCGACGACCAGCAACAAGCCACTCACGATCACGATGTTCTGGCCCAGTCCCTGCCAGGCCAAGACCAGCCGCGTGACCACGACGAATGCGAACACCCACAGCAGCACTTTCTCGCCGCCTTTGAGATCGGCGAGCCAACCTCCGATAGGTCGCGCGAGCGTTGCCGCCACGGTCAAGATCGCCGCCTGCAACGTCGCGTCGTGTCTGTCCTGCGGAAACCAGTCGCTCAACAGTTGGGGCAAGTAGTTCGCGAAGAAAACGAAGCCGCCGAACGTGACGAAATAGAACATCGCGAGGTGCCAGGCCCTCGGATCGCGCACGAGGACTCTTATGCTTGCGCCAAGCGGGGGCGGCTTGGTCAAGCCGGGTGCGTCCCGCGCGAACAGCCAGAAGATCGTGGCCATGAGCGCCACCGGAATGAGGAAGCTCCACAATGCGCCCTGCCGTCCCACACAAGAACACGGCGGGCCAATCAGCATGACCGACACCGCGGTGCCGACGTTGCCGACGCCGTAGATGCCGAGCGCCGTGCCCTGCCTGTCGGCGGTAAACCAGCGGCTGACGAACGGGATCCCCACCGCGAAGCTTGCGCCAGCCGTGCCCAGGAAGAATCCGTCGAGGACATACGTCCAAAACGAGGTGGCGAAGCCCAAGAAACCGATGGGGATCAAGAGGAAGAGCAGGAGTCCCGTCATCACCTTGCGTCCGCTGAAACGGTCGGCCAAGATGCCCATCGGGATGCGCATCAGCACTCCGAGCGCAGCCGGGACTGCGATCAAGAGACCGATCGCCGTATTGTCCAGGTTCAGATCGGACTGGATCAGTCTGGAAAGCGGCGAGATGATGCTCCACGCGGCGAACGCCACGGCAAAGGCAAGTGTCGCCAGCGTGAGTTGGATGTAGGCCGAACGTGAGTTCTGCAAGGGACCCCAAGGAGCATCGCTTTCCTGTAAAGAGGGTCTCATTGGCCGCTTCCATCACGGTTCAGCGAAAGGAACAAAGATTTAAGGTGCAAGCGTCCGAGCGACCCGGAAACCAAGGTAGCGGAGCCGGTAGTCGGCGGTGAACCAGTAGCGGCTCGCTGAGCGGAGGAAGGCAGGAGCGAGGAGAAACGACCCGCCGCGCACGACACGGTTATAACAGTTAGCGCCCTCGATCCAAGCCGAGCCGTCCGCCGGCGCGCCGCTGTAGTTATCGTGGTAGCAATCCTCCGTCCACTCCCGGACATTGCCTACCATATCGTAGAGACCGAACCTGTTCGCGGCAAATGAGCCGACCGGCGCGGTTTCCCTGGCGTCCCATTGGCTCCCACAGTCGTGGCAGTTGGCATTGTTCCTGCCGACGGCATTGCCCCAGGGATAGGCCTTCCGCGTCCCGGCGCGCGTCGCATACTCGTATTCTGACCCAGAGAGGAGCCGATACGACCTGCCGGTCTTTTTCGACAGCCAAGCGACGTACGCTTTGGCGTCATCCCAGGAAACGTTGATCACGGGTCTGCGGCCGCGGCCCCAGCCTTCATCGGAGGGCATGTAGTCGTTGCAGCCGCCATCGTCCACGCACGCATCCCATTCGTCGAAGGTGACCTCAAACCGGCCGACTGCAAATCGTCGCGCGATCGTGACCCTATGTTGTGGGCCTTCGTCGGCAGAATGCCCCGGCTCGCTTGCCAGCGATCCCATCCTGAAGCTCCCGGCGGGCACCGCCACCATCTCCGGGCAATTCGCACATTCCTTAAACGTGTCGTGCGTCTTCAGCGCCTTCTCCTGCATCGGCGATAGCGGCGCAACCTGAGTCGACGCAGCGGACGCTGTCGGCATTGTGAGCCATACGATTGCGCCGCCAAGCACGCATAGCCCAACGAGCGATGTTAGATGGCGGCGTTCACGCCTGTCCATGAACCTGAACCTCAACGCCGATGTTTGAAGGGACCGATATTGCATCGGTGGCGGCCGATATTGCATGGGTGGCGGCCGGTTTTGCATGCCTGAAGCCAACACGCGAAAGCGCGATGTAGAACGCGGCGACGTTCATCAGCCCCCAGATTTCAAAGCCGAAGGTGTAGGCGCCTAGAAGATTCTTGCTGGCCGCCAGGGTTAGCGTCATGGTGAAGCCGCAGGCGGCGCCGGCGGCCTTTGCCAGCCCGCTGACCGCGCCCACCTGCCGGAAGTAGAGCGGGATCAGCTTGACGACCGCCGCCGCGGCCGTGCCGGCCAGCAGCCCAAGCCCATAAATGGCGAACAGCTCGACGTGCAATGAGATCTGCGCGGTCATGACGACGGCCAGAACGGCCATAATACCGAACAACCAGCGTAGGAGTCTCAATGCATCGAAACGGTCGGCTAGCCAGCCGCCCAGCGGCCGGGTGATGGCGACGCAGACCACGATCAGCGGGACGTACATCATGGATGCCTGGACGGCATCCACATGCCACCGGTCGACCAGATATGTCGGCATCGCCGACGCAAAGAAGGTGAGCGTGCCGAAGGACACCCAGTAAAGGTAGGCCACCAGCCATACCATTACGCCCGAACGGTACACGGCGACGATTTCGCGCAGCGAACCCCCGTTGTGTTGCCCGTATGGCGAATCGGACGTAAAAAACCAGTAGACCAGCGCCATCAACAGCGTGCAGATGGCGAACATTGGAAATATCAGGCGCCAGCCCTCCGGGCCGCGGGCGTTCAGGACGTGGGTAACCAGAAACGTGACGGACATCATGCCGACGGTGATTCCAATATTGCCCACGGCAAAGATGCCAAGGGCTGTACCCTGCTTCGATTTGGGATACCAGGACGCGACATGAGCGTTGCCGACCACGAAGCTCGCGCCCCCGAGTCCCAGCAGCGACCCGATCAGCAGCAAGGAGTAGTAGCCATGGGCGAAAGGCCCGAAAACCAGCGGAACGGTGAGGATCAGCAGCAAGAGCGTGAAAACCGCGCGGCCGCCGAACTTGTCCGTCATGATGCCGAGCGGGATGCTGACCGCGGCCGCGAAAAGGGGCTCCATCGCGGCCAGGACGAGCACCTGAGTGGCGCTGAAGTTGTACCACTTAATCAAAAATGGGGCGAGCGCGGAAAACATTCCCCAAACCGCAAAACCGAGCGAAAACGCCAGGAACGATATCAACAAAACCCTGGGATTGCCCGGCGGATCGGCCATCGGATCAACCGCGACAACCGGATTTTCCATGGCTTCCTCCTACGAATATTAATTATTTTTTGCGGGATAATTTTAATTGCCGCATAGCGGCTTCCCTGGTTACTCCCGCCGCGCCTTAGCCGCCACTGTGCGGAGCAACAGATGCCGGATATTCAGACGCAGGCACCGGAAGCTATGCGCTCGGCTTCGTCATCCTCGCGACCTTGGCGGCTTTCTGCCTGGCACTGCTCCTCGCGCGGACTCCTCAGGAGTCCGCGACCGGGCCCTGACCGCCGTCGGAAAGGTCCGTATGACCGTTGCTATCGATACTCTGGCGCTTCTCTTCGAGCTTCTCATAGATTTCGACGATCATGCGCCGGCGGAGTGCTTCGATCTCTGTGCCCGACAAGGTACGGCGGCCGGGGTTCCCGTGTGCGGCTTCAGGCCGGTCGCACACGTCGCACAGTGACCAGGTCTCGCTCTTGCGCGTATCGAGCACCGCAAAAAGCTCGCACGGGGGAAACGTGCTTTCGCTTATCGGCAAACTATTCTCGCCTGTCATAGTGCTTTCAAGACCTCGTCAGCATGGCCCATCACCGTGACTTTCGGCCAAACGCGGATGAGTTTTCCTCTCGGATCGAAGAGGAATGTCGAGCGTTGTATGGCGTTCTTGCCGTAGACATTCTCGGCGACAATAACTCCGAATGCGTCGCAGAGTCGCGACTCCACGTCTGCCAGGAGCCGGAACGGGATCAGATATTTTTCTTTAAACAGACGATGCGACTCGACCGAGTCACGGCTTACGCCGACGAGCTCGGTGCCCTTGCGGCGGAAGTTTTCGTACACTTCGCGAAACTGCGTCGCTTCTTTGGTACACCCCCAAGTGTCGTCCTTCGGGTAGAAGTAGAGAACGAGCTGCCTGCCGAGCAGATCTTCAGTGGAAATCTCAACTCCGGCATCGTCGTGAACGGTCAACAACGGCATGGTGGCGCCTGGTTCAAGCATGCGGTTCGTATTCTTCCTCATGGTCAAAGTGAGGATACTGCTCGGTACTGCTACGCCTCAAGAAGGTTCCCCCTCGATCAGATTGGCAACGGCGAGTGCCGTCGCTGGCGCCAATAAGATCCCATTGCGATAGTGGCCGGCCGCGACAAAGTAGCCCCCCAGCGCGGTTGCTCCGATGAACGGTCGGCCGTTGGGCGAGCGAGGTCGCAACCCGGCCCATGTCTCGCTCACCGTAAGCTCGCCGAGCGCGGGCATCGCGCGCACGGCAGCGTCACGCAGGCGTTGCGTTGCGGCCGGATCGACCTGCACGTCAAATCCCGCCTCCTCGACGGTTTCGCCGATCAATAAGGTTCCGTCAGTTCGCGGAATCATGTAAGCCCCTGGAACCGAGACGAGACGCGTAACCAGGCGTTGAGGCATCGCCAACGTGACCAACTGACCCTTTACCGGAACGATCGAAATGCGAACGTGCGGCGGTACCCCCCGCAGCTCGCCGGCCCATGCGCCGGCTGCATTGACCACGCTCTCTGCGGCCACGAAATTCTCTCCAGCCCGTACGCCGAGAACGCGCCGTGCGTCCGCCTCGAGCGCGACGGGACCGGTTTGCTCTTCGAGCTGCACGCCGACGTCGACGCAGGCCGCGCGGAGAGCGCGTCCGAGCTGCCGGCTGTCGATCTGTCCCTCGTCTTCGATGAGCGAAGCACCGAGGGTCGCCGGTCCAAGCGAGGGTTCGAGCCGGCGCACTTCGTCCGGTTCAAGCCAATGCGCGTGGATCCCGCGCGCCACGAGTGCGGCGGCCCGATCGCGTAAGCGGACTACCGCAAACTCATCCTGCGCGACCTCGATGATGCCGTCGATGCGCAGGTACGGGTCGATCCCGGTGCGCTTGTGCAACTCCTTGACGAAGATTTGGTACAGGCCGAGCGCGGATGCCAGAAATTCCTCTTGCTCGTCCCCGCCCTCCGAATCGGTGAACGGGGCAAGCCTGCCGGCGCCCGCCCATGACGCGGATGCCGCCGAATCGTACGCTTCAACCACACGGACCTCGGCGCCGCGCTTGGCGAGTTCGTAAGCGACGGAAAGTCCGACCAAGCCGGCACCGATGACGACGATCATGCTCGCTCGTTCGCGGAGCGAACTCGGCCCTCTTCCATATAATAAGGTGCGAGGCGGGAAACAGACGTCAAGACACGAGAACTCGAGAAGCGGAGGTCGCGTTCCCCGTGAAAGTTGGACGGTGTTCCATGAAACCGGAAGATGCGCCGCCCGGCTTTTGGCAGGGGCCCGGCGATCAACGCGTCCTCGTCGATG
>Ga0209422_1000267_pt1 | contig 12951 bp, 11 predicted proteins | sample BlaSpr_A8_OM2_M3_FD_187983 | JGI IMG/M metagenome (GOLD analysis project Ga0209422, IMG submission 187983) | Forest soil microbial communities from Thunder Bay, Ontario, Canada - Black Spruce, Ontario site 2_A8_OM2_M3 (SPAdes) (version 2) | ecosystem: Environmental > Terrestrial > Soil > Boreal... | reverse complement strand
CCATGGTTATATCTCCTAGATGGGGAACAGCCGGCGTCGGAGCGCCGGCCGCTGGAATGTCAGACGAAGGCGCCGTGACCGGTGATGGCCTTGCCGACGATCAGATTTTGCATCTGATAGGTGCCTTCGTAGGAGTACAGCGCCTCCGCATCCGCGAAGAAGCGCGCAACATTGTAGTCGGCGACGATGCCGTTGCCGCCCAGCACCTCGCGGCCCCATGAGACCGTCTCGCGCGATTTCGACGTGCAGAACGCCTTGGCCAGCGCCGCATGATGGTCGCCAAGCTTGCCTTCGTCGTCGAGCTGAGCCAGGCGGAGCATCAGGCACTGGCACGCGGTCAGATTGCCAAGCATCTTGGCGAGCAGATCCTGAATCATCTGGAACGAAGCGATCGGCTTACCGAATTGCAGGCGCTCCTGGGCGTATTTAACGGTTGCTTCGAATGCGCCCATCTGGATGCCGGTCGACGCCCAGCCCACCATGTATCGCGTCATCCTCAGCACACGCGCAGTATCGCGGAACGAATTGCCGCCCTGCAGGCGGTTCGCCTCGGACACCCGTACATCCTTCAACGTGATCTGGCCGTTCTGGACCACCTTGAGCGCAATCTTGTGCTCGATCTTCTCGACGCTGAAACCGGGCGTCGACTTGTTCTCGACGATGAATCCCTTCACCTGATTATCGCCAAGATCGCGGGCCCAGATAATCGAGACGTCGCACCATGGCGCGTTGCCGATCCAGCGCTTCTGTCCATTGAGAATCCAGCTGTCGCCTTCGCGCTTGGCCGTTGTGGTCAGACCGCCGCTCGTTCCCGAACCGACCAGCGGCTCGGTGAGGCCGAAGCATCCGATCTTTTCCCAGCGCGCCATCGGCGGCAGCCATTTCTGCTTCTGCTCCTCGGAGCCATCGAGATAGATCGAGCCCATCGCCAGGCCGCTGTGCACGCCGAAGAAGGTGCAGAACGACGCGTCGGTGCGCGCCAGTTCCATCGCGACGAAACCGAACAGCTTCTGGCTACCGCCCGCGCAGCCATAGCCCTCAAAGCCGAGCCCGCCGATGCCGAGCTCCTTAAACGATGGCAGCAGCTCGAACGGAAACGCGTCGTCGGACCAGTACTTGTTGATGACCGGCTGGACCTTGGTCTCCATATAGGTCCGCACCTTCTTGACGAGCGCTCTATCTTCAGGGGTGAGAAGGTCGACCAACTGATAGAAGTCGCCGTTGGGTACCGGCACCGGCTTCGGCGCGGCGGTCTTGCCTGCGGTGGCTGCGATGGGCATTTGAGACTCCTTTGGCTGCGGCTTGAACGCCGGAAAAATGAAGAACGTGTCGGGTGTGTGGTCGATCGCGCCCGCGGCGCCTGGTCTCAGGCGACCGATTTCGTCGATTTCGCCTGGGTCGACCTGGCAACCTTGTTGCGCAGCTCGATCAGGCCGAGCAAAACTTCGTCGCGCTCCGCCTCCAGCTCCTCGATGGTGCGCGATCCGGCCTCGGCATGGACGCTGTCGATGAGCGTCTTTTGCACTTCCGGCGTCAGCACCGGCGAGCCGAGAGTCTTCCACCAGGCCGTCATCGGGCCGGTGAACTGCTGGAAGAAGTGCTCTATGCCGCCCGGACCGCCGCCGAGATGGTTGAGCATCAGGCTGCCCATGACACCCCAGCGCAGGCCCGGCCCCCAGGAGAGAGCCGTGTCGACGTCGGCGGCGCTCACGACGCCCTCGGCAACGAGGTAATAGACCTCCCGGCTCAGCGCCGCCTGCAGACGGTTGGCGACATGCCCTGGCATTTCCTTGTTGACGCGCACCGTCCGCTGCCCGATCGACGTATAGAATTCATCAGCGCGCCGGATCGTCGCTTCCGAGGTCTTTGCCCCGCCGACGATCTCCGTCAGCGGGATCAAGTGCGGCGGATTGAACGGATGGGCGATGACGCAGCGCTCAGGATGGGTCGCGGCGCCTTTCTGGATTTCGCTCATCGTAAGCCCCGAGGAGCTCGACGCGATGATCACGTCGGGCGGCAGCAGCTCGTCGAGCTGCCCATAGAGCTTCTGCTTGAAATCGATCCGCTCGGGCCCGTTCTCCTGGACGAGGTCGGCGCCGGCGAGCGCCTGCGTCATGTCAGCGGTGAACTTCAGGTTCGACTGCGACGCTCCGGGCGACAGGCCCAATCGCTTGAGTGCCGGCCAGGCGGTCTCGACGAACTTCCTCAGCGCGGCTTCGGCGTTCGGTGCGATGTCGGTCGCGACGACCTGCAGTCCCTTGGCGAGATATAGCGAGGTCCAGCTCGCGCCGATCACGCCGGTGCCGATGATGGCGATGCGCCGAATGGGCTTGGTGTCGGTCATATCATTTCTCCGATTGCGTTGGTCAGACTTCGGCATAGGCGATGCCGGTAAGGTTGCCCTGTGCGTAGAGGAAATTTCGTTCCCCGGATCCATCGAGCCGCGCGGAGTAGACTGAGCCGGCGAAATCGGTCACGAACATGCGATCGTTTGGAATGTCGAGCGCGATGCCTATCCCCTCCATGAGGTGGGTCACCACGATCTCCGGCTCGACAGGCTTGTTGTCGATCGAGGCCCGGTTCACGGTGTTGCCGCGCGGTGGGTCGCCACGGTCGGTCCAGTAGAGAACACGGTTCTTGTGGTCGAGCTCGATATCGATCGGCTCAGGCAAACCGTCGAAGAATATCTCGATGTCGGACCTGGTCGCCGCGGTTTGGCCGGCGGGAATCTCGACATTGGCACGCAACAGGCGGCCGAGCCCGGCATTGTCCGGGCCTTTTTGCGTCCAATAGATATGTCGCAATTTCGGGTCGATCGTCAGCCCAACGCACCATCGTGTCGCATCCCGGCTGTCGGCTTCGCCGCGCCCCGTCTCGATGAGTGTCTCCAGCTTTGAGCCGTCGAGATTGCAGCGCATGACGCGCATGCCCTCGCGGTCGCACCAATAGAGCTTGCCGCCCTTCTTATCGAGAATGATCTGCTTCGGAGTGTGCGTGGCTCCCTGCGCGACGATCGTCTTGCGGTTCTTGCCGTCGATATCGGCACGCTCGATGGACCCGTCATTGAGGTTTGGGATACCCATGTTGGTCCAGTAGATATGACCAGCCTCAGCATCGACGACGATGCCGTCGGGCAAATGGCAATCCGACACGATGGTCTTGCGGTCGGAACCGTCGGTATTCATGGAGTGAATGCGGCCGGCGTTCAGCTCAAGCACAAAGAGACGAGGGACGACGGCGCTGGCACCGGCGCTTCGAGTGTTCTTCTTGACGGCTTCAGACATGTGGCACCCGTATGGCGGTTTGACGCTAAATTGGTCAGCGCTTGACCGCGACTGTGCCGGGAATACTTGCCGCGATATTGAATGGGACGATCATCGCTGGAATGGTTGTGCTGCTTCATCGCTGTCGTGCGGCGCGCGCTCGTCTCCTCATTGAACAGTTATGGTTTTTGCGCCGATTGGCGCACGAGTCCGTGAATTGAGCGTGAACGGTAAGGCAGCCGCGAACATCGCGCGGAGACAAGCAAGATCGTCAAGGCAGGGTTGCTCGAAGTCGGCTTGGTCCGGAACTCTCGGGCACTAGCTGACGGAGACCTATTTCTTTCTCTGGATAAGAAGGCCTATCCGATGTCCGCTTTCGCCGGCAGCCCAAATTCTCGGGTCTGCGTGGGTGAGTCTTTTGCTGGCGGGCGCAGTTTGCACATTGGGGCCGCCTGGGCTTCCGACCGATTCCGATCCACCTATGACTTTTTCGGCTGCCAACGAATTCGAAGCTGTCTCATTGATCGAAGGTGGAACGAATGCGGCGACAGTGCCGTCTGAGCCGCTGGCGCGAAATGACGAGGAAGCCGCTCAGTTGTTCGGCATGCCAACCGAGCCCGTCGCTGCCGGCGAGTTGCCGGAAAAATGGCACCACGTCGAGGCCGCGATGGCTCGAGATTTCGCGGTGGTTGCGCGATGCCATGCAAATGCGGCCTGCCCTGTCGCTGCGCAAAGACTGATCGACATAAGCGCGGAGGGGGCCGGGCGAAGCGGCCGGGCACGTGTGGGCCGGATCAACAGAGCTGTGGACCTCGCCGTCCGCCCGGTCAGTGACGAGATTCAATGGGGCGTTGCGGATCATTGGAGCGATCCGTTTGAAACGCTGCTATCCAATCGCGGTGACTGTGAGGACTACGCGATCCTCAAATATATGGCGCTGCTGCAGGCCGGCATTGCCGAGGACGATGTCAAGATCGTCATCCTGAAAAACTTCTTCGCAAACGAAAGCCATGCTGCGGTCGCAACTCGCGTCGACGGTCAGTGGCTGATCCTCGACAACCGCACGCTAACGCTGGTGCGCGACACAGATATTACGCGCGCGATCCCGGAATTCGTGCTCGACCATGAAGGGGTCAAGCGATTCAGCTGGGCCCGTCAAAATCGAAGGGTTGGTAGCTGATCCATACGCACAGCCCGCCATTTGCGACGCCGTCGCACGCAGATCGGAACATGATTGAGCGCAGGCGCCGACAAGTCGTGGCACGTTCCTCCAAGCGGCGGACGCTGCGGCATCTAAGCTGGTGCGGAGCGGCGCCTTGGATTGAGCTACTCAGGCAGTGCGGCTCGCGCTTCGGTGACGGTTCACGACAAATATGCTACGGTCAGCGCTCGGGCCATGTGCTAGATGGAGTCAGGCATGGACATGCCGACCTCTGATGAGGAAGTTCAAAGTAGGTCCGATGCACCGGGTGATGGGCAGGAGAAGAACACGCGCACCGCCACGCGTGCGCCTTCCATCATCGTCGGTATCGTTGCGGCTGCCGTCGTCGCGCTTTCAGTCTTCTATCTGTTGCGACCGGAACCGTTGCTGGTACAGGGCGAGGTCGATGCAACGCGGCTGGACATAGCCGCGCGCGTCGACGGACGGGTTAAGGAAATACCCGTCGAACGTGGCCAGAACGTTCCTGCGCAGGCCGTGCTGGTACGGATCGATAATCCGGAAACTGTGGCCAAGCACGAGCAAATGAGGGCGGCAATGTCGGTCGCCGGGGCCCAGCTTGCCAACGTACTGATCGGAACACGGGTGGAAACCATTGCCGCACGGAAAGCGGAAATGGAGCGCGCGCAGGCGGCCCTGGTGCTGGCGCAGAAGACCTTTGACCGCACCCAGACATTGACCGGGCAGGGTAATGCGCCGCAAGCCCGCCTCGACCAAATGACCGATACGCTGCACGAAACCGAACGCGCCGTCGATCAGGCCAAGTCAGCCTACGACCAGGCCGTCAATGGCTACACAAAGGAAGAGCGGGCTGTTGCCATGGCCAACGTCGAAAAGGCCAACGCCGATATCCAGAGCGTTCAATCGATCATCGATCAACTCGCGGTCTATGCCCCCGTCGCCTCGCAGGTCTATCAGCGCAATGTGGAGCCGGGCGAATATGTATCGCCGGGCGTGCCGCTGATAACCTTGATCGATCTGGCCGATGTCTGGGTCCACTTCGATCTTCGCGAGGATCTGGTCAAGGGCCTGAAGGTCGGCGATCGATTTGATGTCCGTATTCCGGCGCTCGATGAACGCCGTGTCACGGTCGAGGTCAGGCTTATTGCCACCAAGGGCGAATATGCGAGCTGGCGGGCCACGCGCGCTTCGGGCGATTTCGACCTGCGGACGTTTTCGATCCGCGCCTACCCGGTCCAGCCGGTGCCGGAACTGCGTCCGGGGATGAGCGCCTATCTCGACTGGCGGTCACGGCAATGAGGCCGGCGTCGAAGCCCGGATTTTGGCGGGTCGTGCGGCGCGAATGCCAATGGCTGTTTCGCGACCGGGTGGCGTTGCTTTTGATCCTCGGCGTGCCGCTTTTTGCGTTCGTCGTTCTCACGACCGTGTTCAGCCATCCGGTCATTCGCGGGCTCGGGGTGACCGTCGTCGACGAGGACAGGTCGGATGCGTCACGCGCGCTGGTGGAATATGTCGCGGCGTCTCCGAGCCTGCATATCGTCGACCGCTCCGGTACGCTTTCCACGGCGGTCCACGATATTCGTTCCGGCAAGGCGATCTCTGCGATCTATGTCCCGACGAATTTCGAGCGGGACCTGAAGGCCGATCGCCGCCCGCAGGTGGTCGGATTCTATAACCAGCAGTTCCTGACTGCGGCCGGCATTGCATCCTCAGGCCTGAGCGACACGCTTTCCGCCGCAGCGAAAGCGGCCGCTCCCGCAAGTCGCGCCGCGCCCGCACCAGCTTCCCTCGGACAGCTGACCGGCGAGACGATCGCGCTGGTCAATCCGCAGAAAAATTATGCGCAATTCCTGCTGCGCGCCCTGCTGCCGACGATTATTCACGTCGTGATCACCCTGGCCGCAGGCTATTCGGTCGGATCCGAGTTCCGCCGCCGCAACAGCCGGGAGTGGCTCGAAAGCGCCGGTGGCAATCCGATCGTTGCACTTGCCGGCAAGCTCGCGCCGCTGTTCGTCATCTTTGTCCTGATCATGCTGGCCGTGCCGCTCGTCCTGGAGGGCGTGCTGGAAATCTCCTTCAAGGGAGACCTGCCGTTGCTCGTCGCCGCTGCCTCCCTCCTGATTATCGCCCACCTTTCGCTCGGCGCTCTGCTGCAGCTCCTGGCCGGCGACCTGGCGACGGGGCTCGGACTTGCCGGCCTGATCGCTTCTCCTGCATTCGGCTACGCCGGGGTCGGCTTTCCCACCATCGGCATGAACGCGTTTGCGCACGCCTGGAGCGCGATCCTGCCGTTGCGCTGGTACATGGCCGTTTTGCTGGGGCAAGCGGCGCGGGGACTGCCGGTTTCGGATTCCGCCGTCCCATTCGCGGCGCTTGCAGGCTTGACAGTGCTTTTCGCCGGGCTCGCATTGCTACGCATGGCAGCCCTCAATCGTAAGGGCTGGTTCGAGGCGGCGCGACCTGTCGAGCAGCCCGGGATCGGAGGCACAACGCGGGGTATCGGCGGAGCCTTCACGGCAGAGTGGCGCCGCGTGCTCGGAATGCGGAGCGCCTTCAGCCTGCTGTTCCTGGCTCCCCTCGTCTACGGCATCTATTATCCGCAACCCTATCTCAACCAGATCCTTCGCAAGCTCCCCATCGCCGTCGTCGATAACGATCTGAGCGATATCAGCCGCCAGATTGTCGAGACGCTCGATGCGAGCGCAGCCTTGAGCGTCGTGGTCCGCACCCGCACGCTCGCAGAAGCGCGCAACGCAATCGATCGCGGGCGGGCCTTTGCCGCCGTCGAAATCCCGGCAGGCACCGAGCGCGACGTGCTCAAGGGCATCACCGCTCACATCCCGATCTACGCGGATGCCACCTACCTGTTCATATTCAGGTCGACCGCAAGCGGCGTCGCCACCGCCGTCGGCGCCTTGACGTCCGATCTGGTTTCGCGCGGCGCACGCTCCGATGGAAGCCTTGTCAAGGCGAAATTGGCGAGCTCGAGCCCGGCCGACGTTCTGCTGCAGCCGATCTTCAACCCGGTGGGCGGCTATGCGAGCTACGTGGTCCCGGCGGCATTTTTGCTGATCCTGCAGCAAACCCTCCTGATCGGTGCGGCGATGCTGACCGGTATCGCGCTGGCGAAAGGCGGCGGGGCATTCGCCGGTGTGCTCGGCCGCGGCATAGCCCACCTGACCATTTACCTGCCAGCAGTCGCGCTCTATCTAATCGTGCTGCCGCGCATCTACGGCTTTTCGACGCTCGGCCATCTTCCGCAAGTCTTCGCGCTGGCCACGGTATTCCTGCTGGCGACCAGCTTCATGGGCCAGGCCGTCGGGGCCTGGTTCACGCGGCCGGAAAACGCGACCATCCTCATCCTCGCGACAAGCCTGCCTCAGTTCTTCACCACCGGCTTCGCGTGGCCGCGCGAAGCAATCCCCGAAGCAGCCAAGGCCTTGGGCCAGATTTTCCCCGCCGACTTTGCAATCGATGGCCTGGTGCGCATCAACCAGCTCGGCGCGAACCTCTGGGAGGTCGCGCATGACTGGCTCGGACTGTGGTGTCTGGCGCTGGCCTATTTCGCCCTCGCGGTGATCTCGGCGGCTGCCGTCAGAGGACAACGACATGCGCAGGGCTAAGGGTGCCGCCATCGCTGCGATCGCGCTCGTGCTTGTCGCGGGCGTTGTGATCTATTCCGAACGTCGTTCCGGTTCGCCGACCGCCATCGTCGGCGTGGTACGGGGGACCGAAGTCGGGGTGGGGCCGGAGGTGGACGGCCAACTGGTGTCGATCGCGGTCGAGAAAGGCGCCCATGTCCACGCCGGCGATGTGCTGGCGCGACTCTCCGCAGTGGAGTTGACGGCACAGGCGGACCAGGCGCGTGCTGCCCTTGCGTCGGCAACCGCAAACCGCAACAACGTCTATGCCGGCGTCCGTCGCGAACAGGTCGATTCTCTCAAAGCCGCAATCGCCAAGGCAAGCGCCCGCCTTGACTACGCGCAGGCCCAGCTCACCAGAACCAGCACCCTGGCACGTCAGAGTTTTGAGTCCCAACAGTCGCTTGATCAGGCCGAAAATGACGCAGCCAGCGCACGTGCCGATGTCGCGGAAGCCCAGGCCAATTATGATGCGGCGGTGGCGGGCCCTACCCAAGAGGAGCGCGCGATCGCCGACGCGCAGGTGCTGGCCGCCGCGGCCGCGGTCGCCGTGCTCGATCGCCGTCTTGACAAGATGACATTGCGTGCTCCCGCCGACGGTGTGGTCAGCGTCGTCGTCGCCGAGGTCGGCGAGAATATTCGCGCCGGTCAACCGATCCTGATGGTCGAGGCGGCAGGCGAGCAATGGTTCTCGTTCAATGTGCGCGAAGACCATCTCAGCGGTCTTGTGATCGGAAAAAAAGTTAGCGTGATGCGGCACGGTGCCGATGGCGCGATCAAAGCCGCCATCACCGGACTGCGGCCGCTCGGAACGTTCGCCACCTGGCAGGCCGAGCGGGTGATCGGGGATCATGACCGCAATACGCTTCGCTTGCGCCTCGACCCGGACGGAGAGCCGGCAGGCCTTGAACCGGGCATGACTGTCTGGATCGAGAACTGAGGGGGACGTGAGCGCTGAAGAAGCGCTTTGGCCGTCGAAGTGTAAATCGGATCGCAAATTTTATACTTCGTCGGTGGCGAGATTTTAACTCTTTTCGAGCGGCGGAGTTTGCTATGTGCGTATGAACGGCCGCATTCCGCCAAAAGCGGCCGCTCGCCCGAGAATATGCGCATCTCCCGATGAGGATCGTCATCGAAGGTACGGCCATGGTCTGCGGACGAGACGACCGCCCGGCATGTGGAATCTTCGCGCCCGAATATTTCGAGCAGGCTTTTTCCATCCGGGCGTCGAATCGCTCATGGCAGATTTTCCCGCTCAGAACATTCCGTTGGCGTTGGCGCGCGGAATGTTCGGCGCGATCAACGGTGCCGAGTTTTTCGGGTCACCAACGATCTGCAAGGTGTCCCAATGTTCGATTGCCTTGCCGTCGGCGTCCATCTTGTAGATGTCGACGCCGGCGATTCCCGTATCTTCCGGGTCGTCATTGAAGAGATTCAGAAAGTTTACGTGCGCCCATACATAGTCGCCGACGGCGATGATGCGGTGGACGACGACACGGGCCCGGGCGCGTTCCCGCGTGACGTGGGCGAAGAATTTCCCCAGCGCGACCGAACCGTCGGCGATCAGCGGGTTGTGCTGGATGTAGGTAGGACTCACGAATTTGGCCGTGCCCTCTTCCGACTTCTTCGTGTTGATCATCAGATCGTAGAGGGCGAGAACATTGTTCTTGTTGCGAACGGCGCGGCTATCGTTGGCGTCAATGATTTCGATCATGGCTGGCTCCTGTTGCAAGATGGGTGATTATCGGGTGGACTTAACTCAGGCCGACGAGTTGGAGGCGCAAGGCATCCTGCTCGGCGTCTGATTTCTCTCGAACGGTCCGCAGCATTTCTTCGGCGTCTGTTCCGACCGGCGCGCGGCTCGGCGCGGGTACTTGCTCGGCCAATTCGATCACTCTCCGCGCGGCGATCGTCGAGTCGAGCCCGCTGTTCTGCATGGCGTTGAGAGCGGCTGTGAACGATCCGAAGGTTTGTCCATAGAGCTCGTGTTGTTCAGGCGTCATTCCGTCGGTGACCCGCTTGAGGGCGGCAGCCGTCTTCGCAGGGCCGCCGGTTCTCATGTTGCCTGCCGCCGCGACCACGACGTCGATGCCGAACCGCTTGAGCTCGGCACGGTACACCGTCGCAAATACCTCCATGGCAGCCTTGGATGCGCCTGACGGTCCGTTGAAAGGCAGCGGAACGCTCGCCGTCCAGGTGCTGACCTGGACGATGCGACCGCGCGCCTTCCTCAGCGCCGGCAGGAACGAGTTTATGACTGACAGAGCCCCGAACACGTTGACGTCGAATTCACGCCGGATAGCGTCGAGCGGAAGAACCTCGATCGGTCCCGGGGTCAGAATGCCGGCATTGTTGATCAGGATATCGAGGCCGGAATCGCCGAGGGCGTCGGACACGCCGGCCGCCCAGGCTTTCACGGACTCTTCTTTGGTCATGTCACAGACAGTCAGGCTGACGCGTCCTCCGGAGGCGTCTTTCAGGTCCTGGACTTCCGCAACTGACATGGCCGTGCCGAAAACGACGTAGCCTTTGGCTGCGAGTCCGAGCGCGATATCGCGGCCGAGGCCCCCGCCGGCACCGGTGACTGTGGCCGAGCGGCCGGAATGTCGGTTTGTTGATGGCATGAGAATCTCCCTTGGTTCCGATTGATGGGCAAGCTATCGTCGCTAAAATCGACGCGATAGCCGTATGATTTGCCAATCTGTGTCGCTTAAAGTGGAACGCTGGTGATGGATCTCGAAGATCTGCGGACCTTTGTCGACGTGGCCGATGCCGGCGGGGTGTCATCGGCCGCCCGGCGTCTTGGCGTCTCGAAGTCCATCGTCAGCCGGCGGTTGTTCCGGCTGGAGGCCGAGCTCGGCGTCCAGCTTCTCGCGCGGACGACTCGTGGCGCCGCGCTGACAGAGGCCGGCGTCACGTTTCGCGAGCATGCTGCGCGAGTCTGCGCCGAGATCGATACCGCGCTTGAAACGATCATGCCTGCCGGCGAACTGCGCGGTCGCCTCCGGATCGCAGCGCCGTTATCCCTGGGACCGACGCACCTGGCGCCGGTGTTTGCAGAAATGGCGCGGCGTCACCCGATGCTGCACGTGCATGCGAGCTACAGCGATCACTTCGTTGATATCATCGGGGAGGGTTTCGATTGTGCGATCCGCGTCGGCTATCTCAGCGACTCGAACCTGATTGCGCGTCGCGTCGGACCGGTGCATGGAAAGCTCGTCGCAAGCCCGGACTATATCAGGGAGCACGGCACTCCCGAGACGCCGGACGAACTCCTTGCTCATCAGGCGCTCATGCAGGGAACGGAAACCTGGCAATTTATCGATGGCGACAAGACAGTTTCGATTCATCCGCAGGGGCGGTTCAAAGCGGACAACGGCACGGCTCTCGCCGCTGCCGCGGTGGCGGGGCTCGGCATCGCCTGGCTTCCGGATCATCTCATCGAGGGCTATCTGGATTCCGGCAGCCTTGTCCCGGTGATGACGCGCTATCCCGTCCCGACGGCTGGCATGTTCGTTGTGCGGCCTCCCGGTGAGCACTCCACACGGAAAGTCCGAGTTCTTACTGAATTGCTGATTGAGCATTTCGGATAGTCGCAGCGCACTCAAACACTCCCTTATATCGACCGGGCACGGCAATCCTTCGGTCGCGGACCGCGAATGGCCGCTTTGCGCCGATACTGTTGAAAAAGTCGAAAGTTGCATCAGTACTAATTTTTGATGCAACCCTAAAACGCGAAGCAATCGACGATTCGGATAGCTCCAGTCGCGCTACCGAAGTCGCCTATGAGTTTTGCGTCCGGCGATGAGTCCCTCTATACGGGGGCGCGCGTCAACGAGATCACGTCCCTGCTTCCATCCGACGTACAGAAAATTCTCGGAGTGTGGTGCTTCCTACTGCGGCCCGAGATCACGAAGGGCAAGCGGATGCGACGCGTCCCCGTGCACGAGCATCTCATCAAGCAGAAATTTCTGGAATACGTTGAGGAGCGCAGGTGCATCGGCAAGCCGCTTTTCTATGAGCCAGCGCGCGCCCGGGGCGGAAAGGGAGCGAACCCGCAATGGCACAAGGTCGCCGAGCGGTTGGGCGAGTGGGTACACGAATCGCTGAAGGGCCTCGACGTCCAGCCGAACCATGGCTGGCGCCACTTGTGGCGCGAACTTGTCCGGGGCACGAAGATGAAGTCTGAATTGTGCGACTATATGTGCGGTCATGAAGGCAAGAGCGGAACGAGCGCCCGTTACGGCAAGCGGCAGGTCCCCGTCCTCGCCAAGCAGATGGCAATGTTTCCCAGGTTCAAGGTGCCCGCTCTGAACCGGCCGCCGCTGCCCCGTAATCGCACTCGCCGCAACGCCATCCAGATAACCGCCGACTCGGCCGCCAAGCTCGCCCGTCGAGCCCGACGCCGGAGAGCGGCATAGGTCGAAAAAAGTCGACGCGTCGACATTAGGTCATCGTCATCGGCAGTGGAAAGCCGGCGCTTGGTGAACTTGATGGCGCCGCGCCATCGCTCGATTTCGCGCATGTACGCGGCTTCGGTTATTCCGGGTTTGTGTAATCTCGCCAGCCCTGAAGTATCCGACGTGGGTGGCGACTTGGCGTCAGCTTTCGAGCGGGCGCCGGTTCAAAAAGCCTCGGATGCGGGATGCAAGGCTGCCGCCTCGAAATATCTGAAAGCCGGCGCACGCGCGGCATGCCCATAGGGATGCGATAACATCAATTGACTGACGCGCGGGCACCCGCTTTCCAGACCACGAATGACCGCTTCGCGCCAGAAGTGGTCGGTCGCGAATTCTGTCTGGGAGAGCCAGACCGCTCAGTCGTTATAAATTATACGCTTGCGATAGAGCGACGCTGAGGGCGGGGT
>Ga0209422_1000266_pt1 | contig 12993 bp, 11 predicted proteins | sample BlaSpr_A8_OM2_M3_FD_187983 | JGI IMG/M metagenome (GOLD analysis project Ga0209422, IMG submission 187983) | Forest soil microbial communities from Thunder Bay, Ontario, Canada - Black Spruce, Ontario site 2_A8_OM2_M3 (SPAdes) (version 2) | ecosystem: Environmental > Terrestrial > Soil > Boreal... | reverse complement strand
CCTCGTCGGCGACCGCGGCGAGATGAAAATAGCTGGCATCGTCGCGGTTCTTCATGACGCGGTAGCTGATCCTGCCGTTCAGCTCGGGGTCGCTATTGAGCGCGGCAATGAAGCGGCCGACTTCCTGGTGCCAGGCGTCCGTGGTGCCGTTGGCGAACTGATATTTGATCATGAAGTGCTTCATGGCGGGCTCCTTGCGTGGTCGGATCTTGGGCGGCGGCGCTTTGCGAACCGGCGCGCGCACGGCGACCCGTTTGCCGAAAGGGCGCGCAGCAACGCCGCGCCCTACATCGCGCCGGTGAGAAACGGATTGGTCATCCGCTCCTGGCCGATGCTCGAGCCGGGACCGTGGCCGCAGATGAAGCCGACATCGTCGCCGAGCGGCAGCAACTTTTCCTTGATCGACTTGATCAAGGTCGCGTGATTGCCGCCGGGAATGTCGCTGCGCCCGACCGAGCCGTTGAACAAGACGTCGCCGACATGCGCGAAGTGCATTTCCTTGTTGTAAAATACCACGCTGCCCGGCGAATGGCCGGGGCAATGCAGGATGTCGAAGCTGAGCTCGCCGATCGCGACCCGGTCGCCTTCGGCGAGCCAGCGGTCGGGGGCGAAATCGCGCACGCCGGTCATGCCGAAACGCGCGCCGCTGGTCACGACATTGTCGAGCAGGAATTTGTCGGCGATGTGGGGGCCTTCGATCTCGACCTTGAGCGCGTCGCGCAGCTCGGCGGCGCCGCCGACATGGTCGATATGGCCGTGGGTCAGCCAGATCTTTTCCACATTGACCTTGGTCTGCTTGATCGCGGCCATGATCTTCGGCACGTCGCCGCCGGGGTCGATCACGACGGCCTTTTTGGTGGCCTCGCACCAGAGCAAGGTGCAGTTCTGCTCGAACAGCGTCACCGGAACGATGACGGCGCCGGCCTTCGCCTTGGTTTCGGTTTGTTCGGTCATTTCAGCACATTGCCGATTTTTGGGCGTTAGCCAAGGGCAGGATTGAGACACTCTCGTCGAGATAGGATCGATCGCGGGTCGCGGCTAGGTCTCGGATGGTCATTTCGGGAGCGTATTCGCGCGCCCCGCCTGTCATGCTGCAGTCGCCTTGGCGCCCGACGCGCGCCGCGAAGATTCGGCGGCCTGAACCTTGTCAGCGCGGCCGGCGTTACCCCGCACGACCCGGCGTGAGAGAAGTTTTCCGACATGAAGCAGAACGACGAATTCTGGTGGCGGCACGGGGCTTTCTATCAGATCTATCCGCGCTCGTTTCTGGATTCGAATGGCGACGGAGTGGGGGACATCGCCGGAATCATCGACCGGTTGCCTTATGTGCAAGCGCTCGGTGTCGACGCGATCTGGCTGTCGCCGATCTTTCCCTCCCCGATGGCCGATTTCGGTTACGATATTTCGGATTACACCGGGATCGATCCGTTGTTTGGCAGCATGGCGGACTTCGACGCGCTCATGCGCGCGGCCCACGCAGCCGGGCTCAAAGTCATTCTCGACCTCGTGCCCAACCATACCTCCGACCGGCATCCGTGGTTCCTCGAAAGCCGAAGCTCTCGCGATAATGCCAGGCGCGACTGGTATCTCTGGCGTGAGCCGGCCGCCGACGGCGGCCCGCCGAACAACTGGTTGTCGGAATTCGGCGGCAGCGCCTGGCAATACGACGCGGCGACACGGCAATATTATTATCACGCCTTCCTCGCCCAACAGCCGGACCTGAACTGGCGCAATCCTTCGGTACGCCAAGCCGTCTTTGACGTGATGCGATTCTGGCTTCGCAAGGGCGTCGATGGCTTCCGCGTCGATGTGATCTGGCACCTGATCAAGGACGCGGAGTTTCGTGACAATCCGCCTAATCCGAATTTTCGTGAAGGCCGGCCGCCGCACGAGCGAACATTGCCGCTTCATTCCACCGATCAGCCCGAAGTCCATGACGTGATTGCGGAGATGCGGGCCGTGATCGACGAATTCGATGGCCGTGTCCTGATCGGAGAAATCTATCTTCCACTCGAGCGCCTCGTTACCTATTACGGTCGGGATCGTGCAGAGGCGCATCTGCCGTTCAACTTTGCGCTGCTGTCGGCGCCATGGAACGCGCGAGCCATCGAGAGGATCATCCACGATTACGAGACCGCATTGCCCGCGGAGGCGTGGCCGAACTGGGTGCTGGGCAATCATGATCGTCCCCGGGTGGCGAGCCGGGTGGGGCCGGCCCAGGCACGGGTAGCCGCGATGCTGCTGTTGACGCTGCGGGGAACGCCGACGCTCTACTACGGCGACGAGATCGGCATGCATCAGGTAGCGATCGCGCCTGATCAGGTGCGCGATCCCTTCGAGAGGAACGTTCCGGGGATCGGCGTCGGTCGCGACGGCTGCCGGACGCCGATGCAGTGGGATGCGACCCGCTACGCCGGCTTTTCGACGGTACAACCCTGGTTGCCGCTGCCTGACGATTCCGTTCATGAAAATGTCGTCAATCTCGACGCCGACGAACGGTCGATCCTCAGGCTTTACAAGGCACTGATCGGTCTGAGAAAGAAGCTGCCGCAACTTGTGTCCGGCACCTACACGCCGATCGCGGCGCAGGGAGACCTGCTGCTTTATCGACGGCAGTTCGAAGGCCGCGCGCTGGTGGTTGCCCTCAACCTCGGAGATGAACCCGTTTCGATCGAATCGGAGCCGGCAGGACTCAGTGGCGAGATCCTGCTTTCAACATTTCTGGACAGAGAGGGCGAGCAGATCGGAGACACTCTCGATTTGCGGGGCGACGAAGGCGTGATCATCGGCACGTAGCTCACGCCGGATGAGCGGACTTGCCGGCCGCATCGGTATCGATGTCGCTGCGCTTCAGCAGATAATCCAGACCGCCGACGCGGTACCAGCGGTAGCCATAGGCCTCGATCAGAAGGTTGTGCTTGCCGCGTTCGTCGGCGCGGCTGTGATCTTCCGCGAGCAGATTGACCAGAAGGTTTCCGGCATCGCCCGGAAGCCCCGTCGAAAACGATATCTCGCGCGGCTTGTCGTCGAGATTGTGCACGAACAACACCGAATTGTTGCGCCAGTCATAGCGCAGGACCAGCACGGCCGGGTCGCGGGTCGCAATCACCTGAAAATCGCCCCAGCCGACCTCCGGGACTTCCTTGCGCATCCGGATAATGCGCTCCATCCAGTTCAGCATCGAGTTGGGATCGCGGCGCTGCTTGGCGACATTGACGTGTTCGAAGCCATAGGGGCCTTCATCGATGACAGGCAAACACGGCCTGTCGCTCTCGGTGAAGCCGGCATGTGGCTCGGTCGACCACTGCATCGGCGTGCGGGCGCAATTTCGCTCGGGCAGATCGAGATTGTCACCCATGCCGATTTCGTCGCCATAGCGGATCAGCGGCGTGCCCGGCAGGGTGCACATGAGGCTGTAGGCAAGCTCGAGGCGACGCCGGTCGCCGCCCAGCATCGGGGCAAGCCGGCGCCGGATTCCCCGGTTGTATAGCTGCATATTCTTGTCGGGGCCAAAGCTCTTGAACACCACGTCGCGCTGCGCCTTGGTCAACCGGCCGAGGTCGAGCTCATCGTGGTTGCGCAGGAACAATCCCCATTGCGCGGAAGCCGGTCGCGGTTTTGTCGCTTTCAGCGCCTTCGCCAGCGGACGGCCATCGGCGGAGGCGAGCGCATAGAATAGATGCTGGTTGACATGAAAATTGAACATCATGTGGATGCGGTCGCCGTCCTTGCCGAAATATTCCATGTCGGTTCCGGGCAGCACATTGGCTTCGCCTAGAATGATGGCGTTGCCTTGCCGCCATTGCAGAAATTCGCGGAACGATCGCAGCATGTCGTATTGCTCGACCGGGGTCCGGACCTTCGGCCCCTTGGTGGCGATCACGAACGGGACCGCGTCCATCCGGAAACCCGACACGCCGGCCTGAATCCAGAAGCCCATGATCTTGAGGATCTCGGCCTGCACATGCGGGTTCGAGGTATTGAGGTCGGGCTGGAAGTCGTAGAAACGGTGAAAGTACCAGGCCCTGGCTTGCTTGTCGTAGGTCCAGGTGGATTTCTGCACGCCGGGAAACACCATGCCCTTGCCGGCGTTGGCGGGCTTCCTGTCGGCCCAGACATACCAGTCGCGGTATGGCGAGTCCTTCGAGCTTCGCGCCTCGCGAAACCAGGCGTGCTGATCGGAGGTGTGGTTGACGACGAGGTCGATGATGACGCGGATGCCGCGCTGCCGGCAGCCATGGGTGAACTCGACGAAGTCGCCGAGCGTACCGTAGCGCGGGTCGACGCCATAGTAGTCGGAAACGTCGTAGCCGTCGTCCTTGCCGGGCGAGGGCTGGAACGGCATCAGCCAGATCGTGGTGATGCCGAGACCCTGCAAATAATCCAGCCGGCGCAACAGCCCCTTGAAATCGCCGACGCCGTCGCCATTGGCGTCCATATAAGTGCCGACGGACAGGCAATAAAATACGCTGTTCTTGTACCAGAGGTCGTCGATCATGTTTGAGCGGCTTCGGACTGTCAGCGGCCTGGACTAAGCCACGAAGCCTTTCCAGGTTCCCGGCAGCGATGGGTCCGCAGGCGAAAATTGGTTTCCAGTTGAGCGGCTGCGTTCTATGTTTGATCCGATGGAATCGCCCGTCCGCCAGATCAGCCTCGTGCCGCCGCCGGATCGCCGCCAGTCGGAGACCGCACTGGCGATCGCGCGCGGCACCGCGCGGCTGCTGCGCTCGCTGGGATTTTCCTGCGTCAGCGAATTGCCGCTGCCCTCGGGACGCCGCGCCGATCTGGTGGCGCTGAACGAGCGCGGCGAGATCTGGATCGTCGAGATCAAATCATCGGTGGAGGACTTGCGCGCCGACCACAAATGGGAAGATTACCGGATGCATTGCGACCGGCTGTTCTTTGCCTTCACGGCCGATCTGCCGTGCGAGATTTTTCCGGTCGACACCGGCCTGATCGTGGCCGATGCCTATGGCGCGCACCTGCATTGCGAGGCGCCGGAGCATCGGTTGCCGGCGCCAACCCGCAAGCTGATGACGGTGCGGTTTGCGCTGGCCGCGGCGCAGCGGATCAACCGGCTGATCGATCCGCAGGGCCACGGGGAATTCTGAGAACCTACCGCGGCGCGCGCTTGGCGAGGATGCGCTGCAGCGTGCGACGATGCATGTTCAGCCGTCGCGCCGTCTCCGAGACGTTGCGGTTGCACATCTCGTAGATTCGCTGGATGTGCTCCCAGCGCACCCGGTCCGCCGACATCGGATTGCTTGGCGGCTCGGATTTCTCGGTGCCGCTGGCCAGGAGTGCGGCGACGACATCATCGGCGTCGGCCGGTTTCGACAGGTAATCCACCGCGCCCATCTTCACCGCGGTGACGGCGGTGGCGATGTTGCCATAGCCGGTCAGCACGATCGCCCGCGCATCCGGGCGCTTGCGTTTCAGCGCAGAGACCACGTCGAGGCCGTTGCCGTCGCCGAGCCGCAAATCGACCACCGCGAACGCCGGCGCGGCCTTGCCGATCTGCGCCAGACCTTCGCTGACGCTGTCGCAGGACGTCACCGTGAAGCCGCGGGTTTCCATGGCGCGCGAGAGGCGTTCCAGAAACGGCTTGTCGTCCTCCACGATCAGGAGCGAGCGGTCGGGGTGGCCTGACAGTTCGGCGATGGCATTCACGATGTACCTATCCTTATTCTCGGACCCTTAACATATGGCGCGGCAAAGCAGTGCTGCCAAGGCCACTCCGTCGCCCCGGCCTTGAGCCGGGGCCCATAACCACCGGCTTTTGTTGGTTGAGAAGTCGCTCACCCCAGCGCGAAATCGTGAGATCACGCGGTATGGGTCCCGGCTCAAGGCCGGGACGACGCCGAGTTAAGGGTTGAACTAAGACGCTGGTTCGGCCTCGATTTCACTGGCCTCGAAACGGCTCCGCGGCCAGGCGATCTGAACCACGGCGCCATGATCCGGAAAAATCCGGTTGGAGAAGGAGACCTTGGCGCCGGTGCGCTCCAGCAGCGTGCGGGCGATGAAGACGCCGAGACCCAGCCCGCGGTGCTCGCTCTGGGCCTCGTCCGCGCTCTTTCGCCGCGACAGATAGGGCTCGCCGATCCGCTTGATGATGTCGGGGGCAAAGCCCGGCCCGTCGTCGGAAATCACGATCTCGACGGTCTCGCTGTTCCACCACGCGTTCACCTCCACCGTCGACCGCGCGAAGTCGACGGCGTTTTCCAGGATGTTGCCGACCCCATAGAGGATCGCCGGGTTGCGGCTGCCGACCGGCTCGCGGACGCCGGCGACCGCGATCCGGACCTTGATCGCGACCCCGAAATCGCGATGCGGCGCCACGATCTCCTCGATCAGCGTCGACAGCTTCATGCGGTCGAACGGCGCGCCGGTCGAAGAAAGCTGCGTGATCTTGGCCAGGATGTCGCGGCAGCGCTGGGCCTGCTCGCGCAGGGTCTTGATGTCGCCGGCGAGCTGGCTGTTGTCCTGCAGGCCCTGCTCCAGCTCGCGCGAGATCAAGAAGATCGTCGACAGCGGCGTGCCGAGTTCGTGCGCGGCGGCGGCCGCCAGGCCGTCGAGTTGCGTCAGATGTTGTTCCCGGGCCAATACCAGCTCGGTCGCCGCCAGCGCGTCCGACAGTTTGCGCGCCTCTTCGGTGACCTGGAATGCATAGAGGCTGGTGACCCCGATCGCGACCACGATCGAAAGCCAGACGCCGAACAGATAAATCGGCGGCAGCACCAGCGGCTCGTCGGAGTCCCAGGGCAGCGGCAGATGGAAGAAGACCAGCACCGAGGCGCAGGCGACCGCGAGCAACCCGAGCGCGATGGTCAGCCGGATCGGCAGCGCCGTCGCCGAGATCAGCACCGGGGCCAGGAACAGGAATGAAAACGGATTTTGCAGCCCGCCGGTGAAGAACAGCAACCCGGCCAGTTCGATGATGTTCAGCGCCAACAGCGCCGCGGCATAGGCCGGCTCCAGCCGCTGCATCGGGTTGAAGACGATCTGCAGCGACAGATTGAGCAGGGCGGACAGGCCGACGATGGTGATGCAGGGCACGACCTCGACGTCGAATTCAAGGCCCTGCACCACGATGAAAATGGCGGCGAGCTGCCCGATCACCGCGAGCCAGCGCAACCGCAATATGGTGTCCAGACGGACATAGCGCCGCGGATGGCGAAAATCGGAGGCGGCGACGTCGGTCATATCTGCATTTTAGCCGCGCCGGGCCCCGACCACAAATTCGCCCGTTACGCCTTGGGCCGTGATCTCAAATTCTCGGCAAAGTCTTGCGCTTGCCGCCGCAATGGCCCAATGAACGGCCCGCATGAGCAATGACGGCGCAGCACCAGCCCGGTTCCCCGCCGATCCGAATGGATCGGCGGCGATCGAGGTCGCGCATCTCGTCAAGCTCTACAAGACCACCCGCGCGGTCGATGACGTGTCGTTCCGCATTGCGCGCGGCAGCATTACCGGACTGCTCGGCGGCAACGGCGCCGGCAAGACCACCACCATTGCCATGATCATGGGGCTGGTGCTGCCTACCTCAGGGCGGATCCAGGTGCTGGGCGCGGCGATGCCGGAGCAGAGCGCGGACGTGCTGGGCCGGATGAATTTCGAAAGCCCCTATGTCGACATGCCGATGCGGCTCACGGTGCGGCAGAACCTGACGATCTTCGGCAGGCTCTACGCGGTCAAGCACCTGCGCGAGCGGATCGCGCAACTCGCCGCCGATCTCGACCTCGGCGATTTTCTCGACCGCGCCAACGGCAAGCTCTCCGCCGGGCAGAAGACCCGCGTGGCGCTGGCGAAAGCCCTGATCAACCAGCCCGAACTGTTGTTGCTGGACGAGCCGACCGCCTCACTCGATCCCGATACTGCCGACTGGGTCAGGCAGCATCTTCAGGATTATCGCAAGGCGCGCGGCGCGACCATTTTGCTGGCCTCGCACAACATGCTTGAAGTCGAGCGTCTGTGCGACCGCGTCATCATCATGAAGCGCGGCCGCATCGAGGACGACGATACCCCTGACGGCATCATGGCCCGCTATAACCGGGCGACGCTGGAAGAGGTATTTCTCGACGTCGCCCGCGGCCGTGTCCAGGAGGCGGCGTCGTGAGCGGTCTTGCCCTGCATCTCGATATCGCGCCGCATCGCATCAATGCGATGATCCTGCGCTACTGGTATTTGTTGCTGTCGTCATGGCCGCGGCTTCTCGAATTGCTGTATTGGCCGGCGCTGCAGATCATCACCTGGGGCTTTCTGCAGACCTACATCGCGCAGAATGCCGGCTTTTTCGCCCGCGCCGGGGGCACCCTGATCGGCGCGGTAATCCTGTGGGACATCCTGTTTCGCGGCCAGCTTGGGTTTTCGATCTCGTTTCTCGAGGAGATGTGGGCGCGCAATCTCGGCAACCTGATGATGAGCCCGTTGAAGCCGATCGAGTTTCTGATCGCGCTAATGGTGATGAGCCTGATCCGGCTCGCGATCGGCGTCATCCCGATGACGCTGCTCGCGATGTTCCTGTTCCATTTCAATTTCTACGCCATCGGGCTGCCGCTGATCGCCTTCTTCTGCAATCTGATTTTCACCAGCTGGTCGGTCGGCATCTTTGTCTCCGGGCTGGTGGTGCGCAACGGCCTCGGCGCGGAGAGCATCGTCTGGACGCTGATGTTCGCGCTGATGCCGCTGGCCTGCATTTACTATCCCGTCACCGTGCTGCCGTACTGGCTGCAACACGTCGCCTGGGCACTGCCGCCGACCTATGTGTTCGAAGGCATGCGGGCGCTCTTGATCGAGCATGTGTTTCGCACCGACCTGATGATCACGGCACTGGCCATCAACGCCGTGCTGTTTATCGCGTCATTTGCGACATTTCTTGCGCTTTTGCGCAGCGCCCGCCGCCACGGCTCGCTGCTGCAGGGTGGCGAATAAACCACTTAACCCAAGGATTTGAAGCTTCCGCGGCTTGTCCACCGCGTAGATATACCGATCTGTGCATTGACGCATTATTACGCATTCGGCACTATGCTGCGTTGCAAAAGGGATTGAGAGAAAAAAATGCCGATTGGTGAGTTTGGCGGCGCACCGCCACTGGTGGCCGAAGGCAGTCCGGCGCTGACGACGCCGATGTACTGGATGTACGAAATGGCGCAGGCCTCGCTCAATCCGGCGCGCGCCGTGACCGATGCCACCAAGATCCTGTTTCAGAACCCGCTCAATCCGTGGTCGCATACCGAGTTCGGCAAATCGATTGCCGCCGGCTGCGAATTGTTCGAGCGTACCACCCGCCGCTACGGCAAGCCGGAATGGGGTCTCCACGACACCGAGGTCAACGGCGTCCGCACCCCGATCGAAATCCGCTCGATCTGGGAAAAGCCGTTCTGCCGCCTGTTGTACTTCGACCGCAAGCTGACGCGCCCGTTGCGCAAGCCTCAGCCGCGCGTGCTGATCGTGGCGCCGATGTCGGGTCATTACGCGACGCTGCTGCGCGGCACGGTCGAGGCCTTTCTGCCGACCCATGAGGTCTATATCACCGACTGGTCCGATGCGCGGATGGTCCCGGTCGCGGAGGGCCGCTTCGATCTCGACGATTACATCGATTACGTGATCGAAATGCTGCACGTGTTAGGCGGCAACATGCATGTGATCGCGGTGTGCCAGCCTTCGGTGCCGGTGGTGGCGGCGGTTTCCATCATGGAAGCCGAGCAGGACCCATTCGTTCCGATCTCGATGACGCTGATGGGCGGTCCGATCGATACCCGCCGCAATCCCACCGCCGTCAACAACCTCGCCGCCGAGCGCGGCATCGACTGGTTCCGCAGCCACGTCATCACCAAGGTGCCGTTTCCGCATCCCGGTGTCATGCGCGACGTCTATCCGGGCTTCCTGCAGCTCAGCGGCTTCATCAGCATGAATCTCGACCGCCACACGGACGCCCACAAGAACCTGTTCAAGAATCTGGTGAAGGGCGACGGCGATCTGGTCGACAAGCACCGCGACTTCTATGACGAATATCTCGCGGTGATGGACCTGTCGGCGGAGTATTATCTGCAGACCGTCGACACCGTGTTCGTCAAGCACGCGCTGCCCAGGGGCGAGATGACCCATCGCGGCAAGCTGGTCGACCCTTCCAAGGTCAAGCGCGTGGCGCTGATGACGGTGGAGGGCGAGAACGACGATATCTCCGGCCTTGGCCAGACCGAGGCGACGCATGGGCTGTGCAGTTCGATCCCTGCGCATCGCCGGGTGCATTACGTGCAAAAGGGCGTCGGCCACTACGGCGTCTTCAACGGTTCCCGCTTCAAATCGGAAATCGTGCCGCGCATCTCCGATTTCATGATGTCGGCAGCGAATCCGAGGCTTTCGCTGGCCGCGGCGGCGGAATAGACGCCGACGAAGCGATTACGCGGGCGGATTCGCCGCTGCGGCCGAATTTCGGCACCGATTCGCGCATCCTGGTAACCCTCTGATCCCGCATCAAGAACCCGGATTCATGGGTTTCTGAAGGAATGAGTTCGGGTTCCGGTCCTTGAGAGCGCCGACCGGACCCGATTTGGCCCGAAATTTTCCGTTGCAGCCCCATCCTGTAGGGTCTGTTAACCGTCCAGCCCCTGTATATTGGGCAAATGATTTGTTTTTGCGCCGAGCGATTTCACTGGCGGCGGATATGGCAGAATCCGGGCGAACTCCTGCTCCCCGGAATTGCAGACATGGCCACTCGCGCGCTCCTTTATCGGCGGCCTTACGAACCTTCTCGCCTTTTGGTCAAGCACGGCTCTCAGATCTACTCGGTTCGGCTGCGTCGGCATCGGCGCGCGCGGCGCTACACCTTGCGCATTCATCCGAGCGACCGCGAGGCGATCCTGACCATGCCGCCACGCGGCACCATCGCCGACGCCAAGGACTTCGCGCAGCGTCACGGCGGCTGGATCGCCGCGCGCCTCGGCCGCCTGCCGAAGGCCGCACCGTTTCTTCCGGGCACGGTGGTGCCGCTGCGCGGTGTCGCGCACAGGATCGTGCATCGCGCCGGCGTCCGCGGCACGGTGTGGACGGAGACGCGCGACAGCGGCGAGCGGATTCTCTGCGTCGCCGGCGGCGCCGAACATATCGAGCGCCGGGTGCATGATTACCTGAAGCGGGAAGTGCGCAAGGACCTGCACAAGGCGGCGCAGGTTTACGCGCAGGCGATGGGCGTCAGGGTCAAGCGGCTGTCGATTCGTGATCAATCGAGCCGCTGGGGGTCTTGCACCTCGGCCGGTTCGCTGTCGTTTTCGTGGCGGCTGATCCTCGCGCCGCCCTATGTGCTCGACTATCTCGCGGCCCATGAAGTGGCGCATCTCGTCGAGATGAACCATTCGGCGCGGTTCTGGCGGGTGGTCGCAAGGGTCTGCGGCCATGTCGAGCGCGCCAAGACCTGGCTCGACACCTGCGGCAACGATTTGCACCGCTACGGGATCCAGGATTAGGGCCGGGCGCGGCACCGTGTCCCGGACGCGGTGCAGCGCTTCTTAGCGGTGCACCGCAGAGCCGGGGACCTACTTGCGATGAGACAAGTTGGACCCCGGAGCAGCAGCGCAGCACTTCGTGCCGCGCAGCATCCGGGGAACGTCACCGATCAGCGTCTGCTCTATCAGTTGCTCGTCGTGCAACCAGCGCGCCTTCCCCGATCAATACCCGCGTCCCCACCAGTAGCAGAAGCGTTCCACATTGGCGGGCAGGCTGGTCTCGTAATTCGCCCATTTTTCGTATTTGGGCAGCTTGACCTCTTTCATCGCGGTATCGAAACATTTGCCGGCGTCCGCCGCCTTTTTCACTTCCGCCGACAGATCCTCCATGTAGGCAATGTCGTCCTGGACATCCTTCTTGGTGCCGTAGCGCCCGCCCGCATAGGGATGGCCGGGGATCATCCGGTCCCAATCGAGCGCGGCAAGCTTCTTCAGCGAATCGATATATTCCAGCGGCGAGGCATTGTCGGGGATGTTGCGAAACTGCACCGATTCGATCGGCGCGAAGTCGACGACGAACACCAGTTTCTCTTTCGGCAGCCGCATCACCAGCGAATTGTCCGAATGGTTGCGGCCGAGATAGATCAGCTCCAGGGTGGTATCGCCGAGCTTGATGGTCTTCTTGTCGTCGACCACCTGATCCGGCATCACGATGTCCGCAAGCAGCGCATTCTGTTTCTTCAGTTCGAGCAGTCTTTCCTTGGCGCGCCGTTGCGCGATGAAGGTGGCGCCGAGATCCTTGAACGGCTGGCCGCCGGCGATGTGATCGTAGTGGTGATGGCTGTAGATCACGTATTTGATCGGCTTGTCGGTGACCGCCTTGATGGCGTCGATATAGGGCTTGGCCGGGCGCAGGTAGGAGATCGGATCGGTGGCAATGACGCCCTGCGAGGTCACGACGAACATCGACTGATGACCGCCATAACGGAAGACATAGACGTTATCGGTGCCGTCCACTTTCCTGGTCGAGACCGGCGGCGGATTTTGCGCCATGGCGGTGCCGGTCCCGATGGTCAAGGCTGCCAGGATCGCGACTACGTTTAGAGTTTTCATCGATGGTCTCCGCGGACATTCGGTCTCTTTTGCGAAGACAGGGTCGGCGAAAAGCCGGTGGCGCTCAATGGGAATCTTTCGCCCGGCCGTGGGGAATAAACACGAGGCATCCGATCAATGCCGGTCGCCGTGCTGGACGCCCTGCTCGGCTACCGTCCGAATAGCCGGTCCATCAGCCAGCCGTCGAGACCGGCCGCCGCTTCCGGGCGGGCGGATGTGCGCGTCGGCGTTGGCCGATTCGCAGTCCCTGACGGAATCGGCGAGGGCGCGGTGACCTGCGAGGCCGCCTGCATCAGATTTGAGAGCAGGCCGCCTGCTTGCGAATTCGGCAAGGCCGCGACCGGCACGCCCTGATGGGCGGCGCGCATGAAGCGGGTCCAAACTTCCACCGGCAAGCCGCCACCGGTGGCCTTCTTGGTCGGCGAATTGTCGTCAT
>Ga0209422_1000265_pt1 | contig 13003 bp, 13 predicted proteins | sample BlaSpr_A8_OM2_M3_FD_187983 | JGI IMG/M metagenome (GOLD analysis project Ga0209422, IMG submission 187983) | Forest soil microbial communities from Thunder Bay, Ontario, Canada - Black Spruce, Ontario site 2_A8_OM2_M3 (SPAdes) (version 2) | ecosystem: Environmental > Terrestrial > Soil > Boreal... | reverse complement strand
CAGGTGCAGGTGTGGATCAATTTGTGTCGACCCGCGTTATGCCATTGTTCCTGCGTGCAGATCATCGCCTGACGGATGCTTACCAAGTCAGCCGTTTTCTGGCTGCCGTGCGCGAACTATTACATCATCCCGAACGGCTTGATATCGTCAGGGATCGAAAGGAAAATTGGGACGCAGAGTTTTCCACTGGGCCGGCAAGAGACTAATTGGTCTCCGAAAGCAAACCAGCCACCGCACGGTGATAATCTCATGACGTGCGAAAAGGATAGACCTTCAAGGATAATCAAAAAATCGTCGGACAGACTCTCGTAATTTTCGCTGCCAGATAGCTTTTTAATTTTTGATACCCAAAGTCAATAAATTCCCGGAATAACTCGCGCTGTCCGTTCCATGTAGCTGCGGTATTCCTCACCGAAAACTTCGATCATCAAACGCTCCTCGCGTCCAACGCGAAGGAAAAACAGTGTCCCGAAGCCAATCAGGCCGGCGGGGCCTGCGATCCAGTTTGGGAGCAGTAAGACTTGCGCCAAGGCCCAAAGCCAGAATGCCGCATACATCGGATGCCGAAGGCGATTATAGACACCGTTGGTCACCAATTTGTGCTGGTCGCGCACTTCGAGCGTCACGGACCAATTCCGCCCGAGATCCTTGTGCGTTCTGCGAAACATCCATAGCGCAGCGCCAAACAATGCGATGCCAAGAATGGCCTGCAATGCGTGGAAGGGGTAATTGGCAAACGTCGGTGCATTGCTGGCCACGTAAATCAATGGAACGATCCCCAGTCCGGTGAACGAGATGCAGATGATGACGATTTCCCTAGCGTCAACGGTACGGCGGATTTTCGGCGTGCGGCGCGAGCGACGATCATGTGGATAGCGGATGATGAACCATCCGATTACGCCGAGCAACCAGGCAACCTTTCCAACGAGCACCGTCATGATAATGCCTTCTCTACAAAAAATGTGGAGGAATGGCGCTCCCGCGAACTGCCCGCAGCGGCGTAATCGAGTAAGCCCCATTAACGCGACGTCCACGAAGCGCCGGGTCCCACGAGATAGTAGAGATGTCGCACGCTCCCATATAGAACAAATGAGAGAAGTATGGCATAGGGTCAACCGATACAGGATCTCGTCAATTAATGCCCAAATAGCTTGATTTGCTATGATGATTGATTGTAGTTGCTAGATCTAAGAAGCGTTGAGGATTTCGATAAGGGTGGGGATCATGCGTGCGTTCTTGCTAGTAGCTGCCTGTTTGGTGGCCCTAACTGCCGTGTCCGGCGACGCCCAAGCGGCCGGGCATATCTATCTGCTAAGGGGATTTGCGAATATTTTCTCCACCGGGATGGATACGCTCGCCGAAGAATTGGTTTCGCGTGGGTATAAGGCCACGGTTCACTCTGCCGGCGAGTCAGATACCCTCGCGACGGAAGCCGCTAATTTGCAAAAAAGCGGTAAGGGCCCAATCATTATTGTCGGACATTCGCTAGGAGCGGATGCCGCGATTTCCATGGCTGAAAAAATGAAGGACTTGGGCGCAAGGGTCGCGTTGATCGTGGCCTTTGGACCGACGTATAACGAGAGCGCCCCATCAAATGTGGCGCGAATCATCAACTACTATCAGGCGAGCAGCATTGTGAATGCAAAAATCGTCAAGGGGCCAGGTTTTAATGGCTCGATTTCCAATATTAATCTCGATGCATCGTCTGACATCACTCATTTCAACATTGAAAAGAATAGTCGCCTGCATACCAAGACTATCGCCTACATTGCGATGATCGCCGGACGCGGCAAAGAAATTCATGCCACCCCTTTACAATAAGTCGTGTCATCGTTCCAGCCGCTCCTTGCCTTTCACGTCGAAGTTGGACACTAGTTTATCGCCGCTATTGAATTTTTTCGGAATGAATAATTTACTTCTTCATTGATGCGTGCTTTGTCCTGGGGGGTAGTGACCGCTCCCCATTGGGTCGCTCGCGATGCAAACGTTCAGTAGACTTATCAGTACGATTGAGTCTGGTGGCCAGCCCCCATTTGGTGGTCCGGGTTGAATGTTAGTGCATGACCAGCCGTGGGGCGCTACGGCTGGGGTTGCCGGCGAAGCTGGCCCGGGTTGCTTGCCGTCACCGACGAGTTGATCGAGTGAGCGACGATGTCTGGTTTTGGCACAAAGCAGACGTGTAGGCGCTGCAGAACAATGTCCGTTATCGGGGGCAAAGCAAACGTGACGCGGAGATAGCGGGACGTCCGCTTTTGACCCTTAGCGGGCATTCACCTTATCCACGCAACCGCGCGCCTCGTTCGCACGCATTGTGTCGGGGACGACGCCTATTGCGGCCTAATGATACGGTAAAGTTGGAAACGGTCACCATCGGCGACAAGTTTCAAGCGCGAGAGGTCGGGATTGGGTGCATCGTCTTCGGTGAAAAGAACGTAGAGATAATCGAACTTAGTCCAATTCAACCAAAACGCGGGCATGTCCGGCAATGGATGCTCGGCAGCGACGATGAGTTGCGCCGTCGACGGCGGTGTACCATCGTGGATGTCGACATAGTCACGATATTCGGGACGGACATGCAGCACTTGCTTACCGGGCACAGTAAAGAGCGTAGTAACTAATGCCGAGCGTTCGATCGTGGCGAGGCAGGCGGCGTGTATGAGACCGAGGTCGCGGACGTCGTCGCCGAAAGAGCGATCGGCATAAGCGACAAAAACCTTCGAACCGCGCGCGATATGGCGTACAGAAGAGCGGAACTCGCTACCCGAATCCGACAATTGCGACCAATTGAGATCGATCTCAAGCAACCGCCCGGCGGTCAGAACGACGAGAACGATCAAAAGTCCTCGCCGCACCATGCGGCGCCGCAATTCAAGTTCGCCGCAGCCAAACAACATGAAAACGGCGCCAATCGGCACGCGTTGATCGGCCAAGTAGCTGTCGAACATTACCTGCGGCAAAGCGAGATATACTGCGCCACCGACGAGAAGTAGTACCCAAACGAGTGGATGAAAGCGTAGGGCGTGGTGGCGGCTCGCCCAAACGATGCTCGCAACGAGAACCGTAACGAGCGCGAAGGCCGCGATATCTGAATAGTCAGCTATGACATACATTAACCCGACAATCTTGCCGCGCTGATCCCAGAAGGTGTCGGAAACAAGCTGCATGGTCGGGCTGGAATAGAGCAGCGGCGCTGCAGCGAGAAACGGCACGCCGCTGGCGACAAACTCAAAAATTCGTCCTAGCCAAGGCTCAGCGCGCCTCTGCCACAGCCGCAAAATCTCAAACGACAGCACGCCAACGCCGTAAATGCCGAGCGCGGAGAGGTGGCAGAAAAAGAGTAAGACGACACAAACCGTCGATAGCGCGAATCGTGCCGGCCAAACCCGTTCGCGTAAGGCGACCCAGCCGGCCAGCGCCCACAGCGCGATACCGATCCCAAACAGATAGTTCATCAAACCTATGAGGAAGATATAGTTGTATAGTAGCGGCGTAGCGAACAGCGGAAGTATGGACCAACGGCCAATCAAGGTCCGGTTTAGCGCGAGAGTCCCGGATATGATGAGTGCGAACATCGTGACGATGAACACCTGGCCGGCGAGATAGACATTTATAAAACGCGCCAAAAGTGGTACGATGAGATCCATGGTTAGATTGGGGATCACCTGCCAATCGATTTCATAAAAACCTGCAAGCTGCGGATTCTTCGAGAGCGTTGCGAGCACGTGCATACGTGCGAGATGATTGACGTAGTCCGACAGCGGCGGCAGCGGATGCGTCCAGATTGGTATGGATATGAGCAAAATAAATGCGAAAAACAGGACCGCGATTTGTTGCCCTGAGAATCCAGTTACGCGAGATCGCGGCCTCGCCGTTTTTGAGATAACTGGTCTATTCGACGAGCGCATTCTGCGTTTAATTCTCTTTTGCTACCAGTCATCGATTGCGCCTGAACAACCGATGAACACACCAGGGTTCTAGCGGCTGCAGGGAACAGAAGTTGGTTGCCGGGCTGCTTGAAAATTAGGCCTTCTAAGTGATCGCGACATTGTTTGTCCAAAATGGGTATGGCATATCCCCGGCAGCGGCATCAGGACTTCGTTGAACTCGGGCTTCTCGATATCGCAAATGCCAAGCGCTTGCGGGTTGCCGTTATGTAGCGGCGCGCCGTGGACCCGGCCGAACCTCCGAGCCAACAAAGGACGTGCCCTAGCCAATGAGCTTTGGGCACCGGCGTGATGTCCGCTTCTAGCACAAAGCGGACATCCTACGACTAGATGTCAATGTCCGCTTTCGGGGTATAAGCGAACATCACGCGGGCATGTCGCTATGTCCGCTAATGACCCATAGCGGACATTGTTCCAATGGACGCTCTCGCGATACTAGACTCGATTGATCAATCTTCTAGATAATGGCCGATCGCTATTTTAAGCGTCATGACATGACCGTCGCTATGACTCAGTTTTGGGCGGTAATGACGGCGGCTTTCTTGGCCTCACTTGTGGAGGCCGTGGAAGCCCTGACGATCGTGCTCGCAGTTGCCACTGTTCGCGGCTGGCGTCCGGCGGGGCTTGGCGCATTCGCTGGTCTTGCATTGCTGGTTCTTATAGTAGTGGCGCTCGGGCCCCTCCTTGACCACGTCCCGCTGCATCTTTTGCAGCTGGTAATTGGCATTCTACTATTACTGTTCGGAATGCGCTGGCTGCGAAAGGCGATCCTGCGCTCAGCGGGTGTCATCCCATTGCACGATGAGGCTGCGGCTTTTGCGACCGAAACGGAAGAATTGCGCGCACAAGTACACCGCCAAGAAGCGCGGCTCGACTGGCTTGCTGCAATCGCTAGCTTCAAGGCCGTGCTCCTGGAAGGACTGGAAGTGGTCTTCATCGTAATTGCAGTCGGCGCGGGCCGGGAGCTGCTGGTTCCCGCGAGCATCGGTGCCATCGCGGCTTGTTTGCTGGTCGTCGGTGCCGGCCTGATCATTCATCGTCCGCTCGCGCGGGTTCCTGAGAATACACTCAAATTCACTGTTGGCGTAATGTTGTCCGCGTTCGGCGTGTTTTGGACCGGAGAGGGTCTCGGTGTCGCCTGGCCGGGCGCGGATCTTGCGATAGTCGCATTTGCTGCACTTTTCCTAATCGTGGCGCTCGCTGCTGTCGCGTTTGTACGTCGCTCAGCGGCGGGGGCTTTGCCATGAACGCGGTGGTCTCTGTCTTTCGCGAATTGGCGGGGCTATTCGTTGACGATGGCTCGCTTGCCTTGGCAATTCTCGCGGTTATCGCGCTTACGGGATTTTTTTCGACTCTGATGCCCGATATCCCATTGGCGGCGGGAGCTATTTTATTGTTTGGTTGCCTCGGAGTTCTGCTTGCGAACGTGGCAAGAGCTGCCCAGCGCTGATTACGTTGCAAAGTTCGAGGTCCGTTATTGGCACATAGCGGACATGCCAGCCCTTCCGCCGGATGTCTGCTTTTTAGGGGTAAAGCGGACATCGCGCGGGCTTGTCGCCATGTTCGCTAATGATCCAAAGCGGAACTCCACGTGCCGGACCGAAAGTTTGCCCATTGCCAAGATCCATTGCTAGGTTTTAAAAGTTGCGGGGTTAGGTTCCGCTGTCCTAATTCGAGGACTCTTTCGCTGATTTTCGATAGGCTTATGCCGGGGCGTTCCAAGGACCCCAGCACCATCAGCAGAACTCTAGGGCATTGTGCCGGATCGGATTTCTTCAGGATGAAAAACCTTCGTCCCCGCGACGTACCGGTCGTTCGAGACTTGCCGCCCAATCTAATGCGCGAGATAGGGCGCGTAATTTTCTTCCATTCATACGTAGAATGGCGCCTTGGTTTAATCATCCATGACATTTTGCACGTTACTAGAGTCCTCAGCCGTCTGGTGCCCAGAGACCCCAACGCCATCGACCGGTTCGATCTGATTTGCGATCTCGTCAGCCTGAAAGAAGTCAAAACAGGTGTTGATCTTATCCATTTACGGAAGTCGCTGGTTTCAGCGATGAGTCAGCGGGACTCGCTCGCTCACGGCACTTGGGTGAGAGACCCGCAAACAAAAGCTTTCCTTCTTCGCATTGTTAGAGGCAGTTGGAAGCCAATAGAAGCCAAAAAGTTGAAAACAAAACGATCAACAAAAACGAGACCCCCGAAATATGGAATAGATGAATGTCGGTCCCTCAATCAGCTCATCAACGGGATCATTCTGACAGTGGATGAACTGTATTCTGACACCTTGGGTCAACCCGCCCTATCCCGACAAAAATTACACTGATAGTACCTTCGGCCAAATCCCCATCGGACTCGCAATTTGGACGCAAAATACATAATTTAAGGACATCAGCGACCAAAGTTTGCCCAAAAGCATCGATGGGTTAGAGACCGCTAGTTATCCTGTCTGGAATCGAAAGGCTGGGAACAAAATGTTCGCTGAAAAGCACATCCAGTACTTCAAGGGTAAGGCAAAACGTGTGTTAGGCCTCGCAAAAGCTCAACGCGAGGGGGCAAAGACTCAGCGTGAGGGGGCAGATAAATTAGAAGCACTCGGTCACGAGCTGGAAGCTAAGGCGGACGAGATCGCGACTAAAATTCAACACGATAAACAGAAGTAGCCGCGTCAGTTGGTGACCCAACTTTTCTCGATTGCTCGACACGCACAACTGGCACGTTTCAATGTCCGCTTTTGACCCAAAGCGGACATCACCCGCTTCAGCAACTTTACTTAACGCAAATTACGGCAAACGCCATTACCATTTATAGCTGCTTCACGTGCACTCTTCGCACAGCAGATACGCAACTTGCCGCCGAATCTCGTCAGCATGTCACGTCCGATTGGAAACGGGACATGCTTTACTCGTTCTAGCGATACCAGCAATGGCCGTGCCGACAGACGCGTTGGTGTGGGTAGAGCCAGTGAGGACCAACGCAGAAGTTATACCAATGATATCCGGTCTCGCCCAACCGGATGCAACCGGCATCGGCTTTGGTGGGCAACACGGCTCCGGCCAACAGGATCGTCGTGGCAGCAACGAGCATAGCAAGTTTACGCATGTTCCTCTCCTTTGATTCGCTGAGCGTGTCGTTGGATATCCCGCTCAACATATAATCCGACATTCTCTAGAGGAACTCTGGAATGGCATGGAAGGTTCCATCTAGAATTGCTCGCTCTGAGCCACGGTAGTTATGCTGCCGGTTTGGAATCGAGCTGGTGGGAATGACCGCTTTTGGCACAAAGCGGACGTTTGAGAGCCCCCGATCAATGTCTGCTATCGGGGTAAGAGCGGACATCAGAATTAAAGTGCATCACGGCCGCTTTTGAGCCGGAGCTAACTTGCGTTTACAGCCCAGGCTTCGTCTTACGCTATCGTTTCATTGTACCTTGATGTTTGCCGCCTTAATGATAGGCCACCACTTGTCGATCTCGGCCTGCTGGAAGCTGCGAAGTGCCTCCGGTGTTTGCTGATCGGGCGAGAAAATTTCCTGCGCCAGATCGACCAGCTTTTTGCGCGTCGCCGGGTTGGCCAATGCCTTCATCAGCGCGTCATTGAGCTTGGCGACGATCTCCTTCGGAGTGTCCTTCGGTGCCCAGATTGCATGCCAAAACGAGAAGTAGAAGCCGGGCAGCCCGGCCTCGTCGGTGGTCGGGATTTCGGGCGCGAGCGCGATCCGGCTCTTAGCGGTGACGGCATAGACCTTGATGGAGCCGGCGTGCATCTGCGCGATCGACAGGGCTGGCGTGTTGAGCATGACGTCGATCTGCCCGGCCAGCAATGCCGTGGTCGAATCACCGGCGCCGCGATAGGGCACCATGGTGAGCGGCGCGCCGACGGCTTGCTGGAACAGGATTCCGCCGACATGACTGGGTGTGCCAACGCCGGAGTTTCCTTCGTTCACCTTGTCGGCGTTGGCGCGCAACCACGCGATCAATTCCTTGAGGTTGTCGGCCGGCATTGTTTTGCGCGCGACGATGAAGAACGGCTGTGTTGCGATCAGGCCAACCGGCTCGAAGTCCTTCATCAGGTCATAGGGGAGCTTGTAGATCGCCCCGCTGGCGACATTGGTGCCCCATTGGCCGATGCCGATGGTGTAACCGTCGGGCGTGGCGCGGGAGATGCGGCCTTCGCCGATGGTACCGCCGGCGCCGGTGGTGTTCTCGACCACGATGGTCTGGCCGAGCATTCTACCCATGCCCTCTGCCATGATGCGCGCGATCACGTCGGTCGAGCCACCGACGCTGAGTGGGACCACCATCGTGATCGGACGCGACGGGTAGACCTCGGCCATCGCCCCTGTCGCGCTCTGCAGTGCGATGACAATCGCGGCTGCGAACAATCGCTTCCTCATGTGATGACTCCCTTTGCTATTCAGGCAGGTTACGGAATGAGACAAAGTTCATGAGTTTGTTTCTCGACGAAGCTGCTCGTACGCAGCGAAAACAATATCTTTGCCGTACTTTCGTTCAAGGCGGCGGACTGTAAAATGGCCCCGAGCGACTGACTGGAAGTGGTCGATAAATGCATAGTTGACTGCAGCGCCTCCGAGCGCACCGATGACGGGGATGGTCTGGGCGGCTGCCTTCTGCGTAACGACCAATCCGAACCGAGCGGCAACCTGGGTGATCAACCGCACGAGCACTGGGGTACCTTCTTCCACGATGCCTCGCTCAGCGATGAAGCGTGCAGCTTCCGTGACGGCCTTCGCGAGGATTCCCCGGATAATGAAATAATCGCTCTTGCTTGCATCGTCGGTCGCCGTCCGACCGCCGAGGCCAAGCACCTCTATGCATGAGAGAGTTGATTCCGGGTCGGTTAAATTCTCGCCCTCGCTTCGGGCGATATCAAGAATCGACCGCAAGATGATGATAGTTGAGACGGGGAGCTCTAAAGGCAGCGAAAAGATTCCAAACGCCCCGCCGGTGGCACCCGAAGCAACTGCTAATGCTCTGTGTAGCAGCTGTGAACTTTCTTGAGGCTCATTCCGAATTGTGAGCAGCGCGACCTTGAGAGCTGCTTCAAGGCTTTTTGTCGTGGCTGCCGCTATGGCTTTCGAAGCACCCGCTGGCATTGCCCGGCCCACGAGACCAACCGGCTTTCCGACCATATTGGTAAGGCGTGCAGCCAAGCTGGGGTGCTCGAGCAACTGAACCGCGTTGCGGAGTGCATCAGTGTCATCTTTATCGATGGGCATGGGCGTACTAGCATACTACCCAATTATCGACTGAGTAAAAAAACAGCAGATTTGTCATGAGTGATTGGATTTCAGCGTGAAGCGGGGCTGATCCATCCGGTATATATCAACTATCGGGGGTAAAGCGGACATCGCCGTGCCTCAATGCAATTTCACGTGCGGTTCGGCCCGTCGCGTGATCATGCGCGCCAAGGTGTCGAGCGTGACTTTCGTTGGACCGTGCAACGCGTGTTCATGCATTTTATAGAGCGAACGGTACATGAGGCGGGCAAACAAACCCTCAATCCATAGGTTGCCGCCGATGAGTCCCCCCATCAGGCTGCCGATAGTCGAGTACTCCCCGAGCGAAACGAGCGAACCAAAATCGCGGTAGCGCCACGGCCGCGGGGATTGGCCGGTCAGTCGTCTTTTGATTTGCTTAAAGAGGTGCTTGGCCTGTTGATGCGCTGCCTGCGCGCGCGGTGGAACTTGGCGACCAGGATGGCCATGCCAGGCACACGCGGCACAATCCCCTATGGCGAAAATGCTTTCGTCCCGCGTCGTTTGCAGCGTCGGCAGCACGACGAGCTGGTTGACGTTGTTGGCTTCAAGACCGTCAAGATTATGCAGCACATCCGGCGCTTTGATACCTGCAGCCCAGACCACGAGTTCCGAAGGAATGAACGTGCCGTCTGCCAGCTTAACGCCAGTCGCGCTTACCTCCGCGACCTTCGATGATGTGCGTACATCCACACCGAGGCCCTTCAACAAATCTAGTGCCGAGTTGGAAATGCGCTCGGGCAGCGCTGGCAGAATTCGCTTGCTAGCTTCGATAAGATTGATCCGAATGTCTTTCTCCGGATCGATTCGATCGAGGCCGTAGGCGACGAGCTGGCGCGTTGTGTAGTGCAACTCTGCTGCTAGCTCCGTGCCTGTGGCACCAGCACCGATGATCGCGACCTTGAGCTGCTCTGGCCGCAGTGGTCCGGACTGCGAATGGCCGCGAATATAGGCGTTCACCAGCCGACGATGAAAGCGCACGGCGGCGACCGGCGAATCAAGCGAGACTGCGTGTTCGCGCACTCCGGGCGTGCCGAAGTCGTTGCTCTCGCTTCCTATCGCGATGACAAGCGTATCGTAGGGGACCGTACTTTGTGTTGTCACCTCATGGCCTTCGCCATCGATGTGAGAGGCGATGTGGACTTCGCGCCGCTGCCGGTCAAGGCCGATCATCTGGCCAATACGATAATGGAAGCCGTGCCAGTGCGCCTGCGCCAGGAAGTCAATCTCGTGCACAGCGAAATCCATGGTTCCTGCGGCAACCTCGTGAAGCAGCGGTTTCCATAAGTGAGTGCGCGATTTATCGATCAGCGTGATGTCAGCATCTTTACGTCGTCCGAGCTTGTCGCCGAGCCAAGTCACAAGCTCAAGGCCTCCAGCGCCTCCGCCGACGACGACTATGCGGTGAAGGTCGGAACTATTGCTCTTCATCGCTCGTATTCCAAAATTGTTGTCGGCTACAGGAGTCTTTGGCGGGCCTTGCATGAAAGTGAGCGCGCTACGGACGAGCACTGTATAAGGAAACAGATGTAGCTAGTTGCATTCACCCACATCTGACATGGAAAAGTGTAGTATAGCGCGAACTATCTATTTATCCACGTCACAGTAGACAGATCAACTTCCTTTATTCTCACCAAGTAAAAGCGCGGATTCCAAGCAAGGCTTATTGCTGTCGATTGTATTGGCCTGTGTGCCTCGCAAATGTACTCGGAGCAATGTCTGCTTCTGGCACAAGCGTACATGCGCGAGCCACAAATCAATGTCAGCTTTCGGGGGGTAAAGCAGACATCGCGCGGGACTGCAGCGACGTCCGCTTTGTGCCATCAGCAGACGTTGCGTCGGTAGTTCAACAAGACAAAGAGCCGCCAACTGAAGCGGCCTGAATTCAATGTATGATTTTGCCCGCGGCATCGCAGCGAGCGGGGAATTCCCAAGCCGCGCTTTCAGTTTCAAACCGCTTGACCCGACCGTTTTAAAAAACCATCCGATCGCGCCAGAAAGCGTGAAATCTGCCATCGGCTGATGGGTCAACTCTGTTGCTAGGACTATCAGTTTCATCAGTCATGACGCGCCATTCCCTTCGTGGCAAAGGCGGTCCAGAAATTCTTTTAGAACCTTTTCCGCGGCAATCCTCGCGGCAGCTTCCGTTTTAAAGTCATTGCCATAATTTTTAATGCCGAGCGGTTTTGATTTTCGTCGGATTTCCCAGCTCCACGAACCTTTCAGTCGTTCCCGGCTTGTGATGACCAATGAATAATCACTAGCCAGTTTGGAGCGGTCGTTTGCCATGACGCCGAACATGCGCCCTATAGCAAGATCGACAAGCTCAAATTAGTTGCAACAGTCACCTGAGGCCGCGATAGGCGGACAGTCGGCACAAATGGCGGGCCGTTCGAAGTCAGACGTGGCGTCTCAGTTGCATAATGTGATGTTATAGTATTACATTCTAAGGCCGGTTCCTTGGCATTCTTGACGAGGGTTCATGTTATTGGCTGTTTATCGTGCCCTTCTTTGGGCGGCTGCGGCGTTTGTAGTGCCAGGCGCATTGGCGGGTCCAGCGCAAGCGCAAGTGGTTCTTCCAGAGATCGTCGTGGAAGCGCAGCGCCCGGCGCCACCGCGCCCGACAACTGTCCCACCGGCACAGTGGAATTCCGATCTAGTCACAACGAACACGCAGCTCGATGCGGTGCGCGATAATCTGTCGCCGCGCTTCGGGGCTAGCACCTTCGACATGAATCGGGCGTTCATCGACACCCTGCCGCAGGGCACTGACGGCTCGATCAATAAGGTGCTGCTGCAAGCGCCGGGCGTTGCGCAGGATTCTGCCGCAAGCGGTGAAATCCATGTGCGCAACGAGCACGCCAACGTGCAGTATCGCATCAACGGCATCTCGTTACCCGATGGCATCTCCGGCTTTGGCCATGTTCTGGATGCCGGTTTTGTCGGCAATCTCGCGTTGATTACCGGCGCTCTGCCGGCTCAGTTCGGCCTTCGCACCGCCGGCATCGTCGACATTCAGACCAAGAGCGGCAATGCGCTCGAACAAGGCGGCCGCGCCGGCGTCTATGGTGGCAGCTTCGGCACGCTGACTCCGACTTTTGAATATGGCGGCCGCACAGGCAACACCGAATATTTCTTCACCGGTCGCGGTTTCACCAGCAATCTCGGCATCGAAAACCCAACCGACAGCCACAACGCGATCCACGACCGGACCTATCAAGGCAATTTTTTCAGCTACACATCGACCGTGCTCGACGCGCAAACGCGTGTTGCAACGATCTTCGGCAACACCACGAACCGCTTTCAGATTCCGAACAATCCCGGGCAAATGCCGGGGTTCACCGCTTTCGGCGTCAGCAATTTCGATTCGGCGATGCTCAATGAAAGGCAGGTGGAGCAGAATACCTTCGGCGTGCTCGCGTTGCAAAAATCAATCAACGGGCTGGACCTGCAGGTATCCGCCTTCTCTCGTTATAGCACGCTCCACTTCATCCCAGACACGGTTGGCGACCTTGTCTTTAACGGTATCGCTTCGGATGTTTACCGTCGTGGTTTCGCTAATGGCCTGCAGGGCGATGCCGCCTATCTGCTTAGCGACGCACATACTTTGCGGACGGGCTTCACAGTTACTGGTGAAAGCACGCTAGTCAGCAACGACTCAACAGTACTCCCAGTCGTCGGCGGCACTCCAGTCGACGCACCGTTCACCGTGACCGACAACAATTCGAAGCTTGGATGGGTTGCTGGGATGTATGTGCAAGACGAGTGGCGGATCACAG
>Ga0209422_1000264_pt1 | contig 13018 bp, 8 predicted proteins | sample BlaSpr_A8_OM2_M3_FD_187983 | JGI IMG/M metagenome (GOLD analysis project Ga0209422, IMG submission 187983) | Forest soil microbial communities from Thunder Bay, Ontario, Canada - Black Spruce, Ontario site 2_A8_OM2_M3 (SPAdes) (version 2) | ecosystem: Environmental > Terrestrial > Soil > Boreal... | reverse complement strand
GAACCTCTGTACCTATTTTACGCTGGAGGAGGCGCGGATTCCGGCTTCCCTGACGGTTCTCGCCTGGCTTGCCGCGGCAGAGCGTGCTGTCGAGCTTCGCTCGACCGGACAGCCGAGGGCGGCTGTCCCCACATGAGCGGCGCTGTCGAGCTTCGCTCGACTGGACAGCCGAGGGCGGCCGTCCCTACATGAGCATCTCGGCTGAATAAAGGAGCTAGCGGCCGGGCCTGGGCTTGGCGCTTGATTCGTGCTGCTGATACCAGATCTCGGCTTGCTGCTCGATGGCGGTGGCTTGCGCGCGCCTAATGCCGTTGGCCAGAACCTTGGCGAGATCCTGGCTGCCTTCCTGGCCGCCGGCGCGTGCCAGCACCGCCCAGAAATAGGCCTTGTACACATCCTTGGGAACGCCATGACCGCCCCAGTAAAGTAAGCCCAACTTGTATTGGGCAGGGACGCTGCCATCTTCCGCGGCCTTTGTGAACCAGCGCACAGCTTCCCTCTCATCCTGCGCGATTGCCTGTTTTTCATCGCCCTGCGCATAGAGGAGGCCAAGGGCATTTTCGGCGGCGGCGTTGCCATGCTTCGCGAGTTCGCGAAGCTGTCCGGGAGTGGCGGAAACGATGGATGAGTTTTCCGCGCTGGGCAGCGGAGCATCCGCAGGCGCTTTGGACGAAGCCAGGACCGTCTGCTCCCCACTTCGCTCCCGGGCGTGTAACCTCTCCTGAATCCACGGCGCGAGCATGAAGCCCAGGACGAGTGCGATGGTGGCAGCGCTGCAGTAGAGGAGATAGAGATGTCCCCGAGGCAGATGAACAGTTCCCACCCTGTCCTCTTCTCGAAGCTTATTCTCATCACTCGGTTCTGCCGGTTCACTGGCGAACAAAATGCTGCCCGGCGGAGAAAACGGCTTAGCCGAAGTTGCGGGCGGACTGGGCGCATCGTCCGACGGTGCAGCGCGCCGAACCGCGCCAGAAATCGTTTCCGCGAAACGTTGCAAGGTGGCGCTATCGTTCTCGCCAAAAACATTCGGCTTTGCTGAAAATACCTCGAGCAAGCCGATCACTTTTTCGCCGGAACGGATCGGAGCTGCAAGCAGAGAACGAATGCCGAGAGCACGGCAACTCTCGCGGTCCACCAGATCATCCGTCTCAGTGTCGCTGCAGCGCAACAGGCGCCCGGTGCGGACGCATTCCCCCGAAAATCCTGAACCTACCTGCAGAGTTGCTCCCACGGGCGGCGCGCTCGGCCCCGCGCTGGCTCTGCAAATCATGGTGCCGGCATCTTTTCCGGCCAGCGCAATCGCCGCGCCTGAAGCCCGCAGCAAAGAATGGGATCGTCGAGCAATCAAGGAAAGAACCGCTTCCAGATTATTGCCCAGCGACTCCGCTTCTCTCTGTACTGCGGAAGCCGCCGTGAGCATGTCGGTGTAGTTCGGCCGAAACGCGGAAACTTCTGGCGTCGCAGATGCGGCAGCGGCTGAGGAAGCGGCATTAGCGGCGCCAGCCATCGCGTTAAGGAAGAGCCACTCCTTCAAACGGTGAAGCGCAGGATCGGATAAACCAGGAAATCCCAACCCAACCCGCCCGGTTGAGTCCGACCAAACTACACGGGCGGTGGCAAAAATCTGATGGCTGGATTCCGCCAGATCAAGACACAGGTCAACCTGCCGGTTGATCTCCATTTGCGACGGACATTGCACGGCGACGCCGCCCTCGCTGATGTCGAGAACCTCGTAGAGATCGAGCATCTCATCCTTCGAAGCGCCTCCGAAGCTGGCATATGCCGGGGCATGCACCTTCTGGCGTACGTTGCGTCGACGATTCGAAGTAACAGATTGAGGTAACGGAACGGTGGCAGACATAAGGGTGCCAGATCGAACTTGTACATATTACCTTGAGTTTGCCAAAAACAAGCATCAAGAAATGTGAAATGTACTTCTTAGACCACACGTTATAAGCCGCTCATAAACCAGGCGGTGATGCAACCCCATCCGGCGCATGCCCAATCTAATCCATAACAATTACTCAGCCCAACCTCAGAGGTGCCCGCATGGTCGAGTCGAGCAAGGTTTCTATCCCATTGAAAAGGCTGGCGGCGGCCGGGGCATTGGCCCTGGCTATGACGGCCTTGCCAGCCTCGGCTTCGCTGGGCGGGGATGCAGCTTCAATTCAGGCCGACCAAGTTCACATGCAAGGCACTCGAACTATGCGGGCTGCAGGATCCTATACCGTGCATGAAATCCAAGGGGAGAACGGCACGAAAGTCCGGGAATATATCTCTGCTGACGGGAAGGTGTTTGCGTTGGCTTGGAATGGTCCGTGGTTTCCCGACATGAAGCAAATCCTCGGAACCTATTTCGACCAATATAGTCGCGCGAGCCAGACGCAAAGAACCACCCGCATACGGCGCGGCCCGGTGATGATTAACGAACCGGGCCTGATCGTGCAGATCGGCGGACACATGCGCGCGTTTGCAGGTCGAGCTTATGTTCCGGAAATGCTGCCCGCGGGCGTTGGCGCCGAGAGTATCCAATGACAATCTTCAACAAAGTTTTTATTGCAGCGGTGGGAGTGGCGTGCGCATTTTCGATCGCATGCGGAGGCGGCAGCAGCCCCGCCAAAGCCAACGTGATTGTGCAGACCGGGCAGAACGTGGCGCCCATTGTGGTGAATGCCGGCCCAGCCGCTTCCCTAAGTGGTTCCCAAGCGTTTTCGTACGCTAACGGAGCTTTTGCCAGCGTGACGGTCTGCGTGCCCGGAACGTCAACCTGCCAGACGATCGACGGCGTATTGGTGGATACGGGTTCGTCAGGGCTGAGAATTCTTTCCTCGGCGCTCACCAACGTTTCTCTACCGCAACAAAATACCGCAGGAGGCAATCCCGTGGCCGAGTGCCTCACCTTCCTGGGTTCTTATACATGGGGGCCGGTTCAAACCGCGGATGTTCAGATCGCCGGAGAAAAGGCGAGCGCCGTTCCAATTCAGGTGCTCAGTGACACGGCTTTTCCCGTGCCGACTGCGTGCTCAAGTTCCGCGCCCGGGCCGTCCGCCGATACGCTTGCCACTTTGGGGGCCAACGGCATTCTCGGGGTCGGCCCCTTCGCGCAGGATTGCGGAAACGCTTCCGCTTGCGTGACCACTGGAAGCGCCGGCCTCTATTACCAATGTATTTCCGGAAGCTGCACTTCCACGGGTGAACCTTTGGCCCAGCAGGTCGTAAATCCCGTCGCGTTGTTTTCGACTGACAACAACGGCGCGATCATCGAGCTGCCCGCGGTTTCGAGTTCGGCGGTAAGCGTAAATGGATCGCTGGTTTTCGGCATCGGAACGCAGTCCAACAATGCGTTGGGTTCCGCTACCGTATACGGAATGGATAGCAACACATTCTCCTTTACGACGGAGTACAACGGTTCCCCTTATGCTGGGAGTTTTATCGACAGCGGTTCGAACGGTTATTTCTTTCTTGATAGCGGCACAGCGGGTTTGCCAAATTGCACGGATTCCACGGGAACTCCGACGGGATTTTATTGTCCGACAAGTCCTAAGACTTTCTCGGCGACCAATGAGGGAACAAACGGGACAAGCGGCGCTGTGAGCTTCACCATCGCGAACGCTGACACTTTGTTCGCCAACTCAAGCGATAATGCATTCAGCCAACTGGGCGGCCCCTCGATCATGGGTACGCCTTCTTCATCGAATCCGGATTTCTTTGACTGGGGACTGCCCTTCTTCTACGGGCGGAACATTTACACGTCGATCGAGAATACGACCGCGCCCGGCGGCGCGACACCGTATTGGGCCTATTGAAAATAGACGACGACTAACCGGCGAGACGCGCAACTCGCGCTTGATGCAGGCTGGAGATGCGGGAGATTGCTGCGACCATCATGCTGGAAAGGAGCTGCATGGTAGCCACGTCGCGCTCATCAAACGCGCTTGGAGAAGACGACAATACTTCGAACACACCTAAAGTTCGCCGGTAATAGCGCAGAGGCGAAACCAGAATGGATCGAACGCCGAGCCGGCGGCAACTGGCCAGATCCACGCGGGGATTGCGTTCGGCATCGTGGCACAGCATGATTTCGCCGGTGCGCACGGCTTCGGCGGAGATGCCGGCATCGGTCTGCAAGCGAACGCCGAGATCGGGGGCGGTGCGTCCGGCGCGGGCCCGGCAAACAATCTCGTCTCCCGCCCGCAAAGCGATTGCCGCTCCGGTGGCCCCGGTCAGATGCTGGGCGCGCTCGGTGATGGCGCTGATCGCCGGTTCAAGATCTAATTCCGCGGCGCGAATGTCAATTTCTTCTCCCACATGCACCGCGCGAAAGCCCGATACCGGATGCGCGGCATTGGCCACGCGAAGCTGGCTGCGCAAAACCACCGACGGCACCCGCGCGTGGCCTTCGGCAACATCCACCACGCGAGGATCAGGAACCGTCCGCAGCAAGTCGCGGACCAGGGTGTCGAGCTCAGAATCAGTGATCAGGTGGGCAGTCTGCTTCTGCCGAAGCGAGCCGCCCAGAACACGGGAAAGGCTGAGCAGCGATGGGTTCCCGCAGGCCAGGCAGTAAGGCCGGCTGTTGCTGCAGATCGACTCGCACTGGACGCAAAAAGTGGCCGACTGAAGCGGAACAAAGTTTACGTCTTTAAAGGTCGAACCATACACCGTCTTGCCAAACATCAATGCGCCCTCGCCCTGAAAAAGAAACTTAGGGTAAACCGGTGATGGCCTGATTAGGCAGTAGCCGTAGAGGTTCCGCTTGTGGAAAAGGTGGTCGCTTCAAAAGTAGCCCGGTATTGATTAAAGAGGTAGTCGCGTCTCTTTCGAGGGGGCTCTTTGGTGGTATTGCCTCGCGAAAGTCCAATGCTCTAAAATCGCAACTTATTCGCGGCAACCCGCATCGAAGAATTGGGAGAAAAACACCATGCAATGGACGGCCCCTGTTTTTGAAGAGATTTGCCTGAATTGTGAGATTAATTCTTACGTCAGCGCCAAGCTATAATTCCTAAGCCTCTGGTTTTCAGCATGATCGGCGAAGGGTATTTCCTTCCTCGCGGCCGGCTTCATCCCGCCTGCGCTGCCATAAATCCCTCATCTTGGCCTGCGCTGGGAATCACCTGCACGGTGTGCTGCAGGGCGCGATCCAGCGCGTCGGCGAGCACCATCGGAAATGCCGACGTTAATAAATTTATATCCAGTTGCAAATCTCTTTGCGAGTAGAGCCGGTGCACCATCAGGGCGCCTCGGCGGCGGTTTGAGGAGCTCACCAGATCCAGGGAAAGCGTCCAGACCGCAAGCCCCTCCTGAGGACCCACGAGTACCTTGTGCCAGTGGAAAAAAACTTCTCCGCGACGTGATACTCCGTTTTCGACCGAACTGTCCGGGTGGATTTCGCCAGGAAGCAGTTTGCAGCGAACGTCAAAGCCGTCGAAATCATTGGAGGCGAAGGCCGCTTCCAGCACTCGTTGAATCTGTTCGTAGTCGCGAGCTGCCTTCAGTTCCTCGATGGCCCGCCGGATGGCAAGATTGTTGATCACAATCTGGCGCTGTTCGAATGTTCGCTGCGCGACCCGTCCCAGTTCGCCGAGTTCCAGGTAGCCTAAGCGCTGCACCCCGATCCAAATGCCGATTCCCAGAACCGCGAGCACCAAACCCAGCGAACTCCCGGTTGGCCAAAGCAGAAAGAGACTCAGCAAAGCGAACACAGCTGAAACCGCATAAAGCACGATCACGACCTGGCGATGGGTGAGTCCATGCTGCAGCAGTTTGTGGTGGATGTGTTCGCGGTCCGCGGTAAAAACGGGGCGTCCGCTGATCAGACGGCGGAGGATGGAGAGCGAAGTCTCCAGGATCGGCAGTCCGAAGGAAACGACAGGAATCGCCACGGCAACGATTGTCGGAGCCTTTTCGGCGCCAGCCAGCGCGAGGGCGCTCAAGAGAAATCCGATGAAAAGACTGCCGGAATCTCCCAGGAAAATTGTCGCGGGATTAAAGTTGTAGCGTAAAAATCCCAGGATGGCACCGGCCAGCGCTATCGTCATCACCGTAACCAGCGAGTATCCATTCAACAGCGTAACGACAAAAGCCACGAGCGTGGAAAACAACGCGGAACCGGCGGCCAGACCGTCAAGGCCATCGATTAGATTGAATGCGTTAGTGATGGCCAGTACCCACAAAATCGTAAGCGGCAGCCCTACGAACCACGGCAGTTGATGCTTGCCGAATAACACCGGGACATTAAGAATGCGCAGACCGCCGGCGAACAACATTGCGGCAGCCAAAGCCTGCACTGCGAACTTGACGTAAGGGCCAACGCTGTAACGGTCGTCGTAGACACCCAGCAGAAAAACCACTGTTGCCGGCACGAGAATAGTGAACAAGGTCTTCGGCGAAAGGGCTGAGTGCAGACCAGGAACGTAGCGGGCCATCGCCGCAGCCGCCAACAGGCTCAAACAGAACGAAATGAAAATCGCCACTCCACCGAGGCGAGGCAGAGGGGTCGAGTGCAGATGTCGCTCATGGGAAGGGGTCGCGGCCCAGCCGCGACGCGAGGCGAAGTCGCGCACGTAACGAGTAAGGACGAACGAGAACAGCAGCGACAAAAAGAAAATCGCAAAAAAAGCTACTGTCAACCATTCCCCCCAGGCTCTTATTTACAGGCCTCGACACGCGAGGTATTCATTCATCCAAATGTAAGTATTGCAGCAGCACGACAGCGGCTGGAAGTGAGTTAACAGGTTCGTCTGCTTTTGTCTGCGTTGAGGGTAGGGGAAATCTAACAGCCGACGAGAACCGTTTCAATCATCATTCCGTGAAAAAGAAAAAAATCTGTGGAAAAAAAGATTGCTCGCAAAATACTCAATCCTCTTACCTTTTTTAAAAACTCTGACGCCCGGTGTCTGTGCTAGACTTTTTTCATTCCTACCCAACCGAGGCGTGTAATGGCGTTTGGCAGATTTAGTTGTGCCCGCACCTTGCTCGCATTTGTTCTGGTTTCGTTTTGCGGTTTCCGATTCACAGCGTTTTCGCAGCAAACGCCCGCATCTTCGCCCGCGCAGAATACGGTGCCCGGGCTTCCCGCCGCGCAACCTCTGTCTCAAGCTGCGGTTGGAACCGTCCCCCGCAACAATCCACCGGCGACAAACGCTCAAAATAATTCTTCCAGTGCGCCCACATCGTTTCCTGAAAATCCTTCGCAGCTGAGATTAGGAGCCGGCGATTTGCTGGAAGTCGCCGTTTACAACGTGCCCGAACTCGCTACCAAAGCGAGGGTCGGCAACAGCGGAGACATTTACCTGCCGCTGATTGACTACGTGCATGTGGGCGACCTTACTGTAGGAGAAGCACAGACGTTGATTCAAAAACGACTCGAGGATGGCGGCTTCGTACGCAGCCCACACGTCACCATTTTCCTCGATGAATCCGCGTCCCAGGGCGTGACCGTTCTCGGAGAAGTTGCGAGGCCCGGCATCTATCCGGCTCTGGGTGACCGCAAGCTCTACGATTTGCTTTCTGCGGCTGGCGGGTTTTCTTCGTCGGCGGGACGGAAAGTAAGCATCATCCGGCAGCACGCGCAAACCCCTATTACCGTCAACCTGCCAAGAAATCTGGCCGACGATATGCAGGACAATATCGAGATTCAGCCGGGAGACACTATTACCGTACCTCGCGCGCCGATTATCTATGTCGTGGGCGATGTCGGCCATCCCACAGGTTTGCTGGTCGACAACGGCAGCTTGACTGTCCTGCAGGCTCTGGCGCTGGCAGGAGGCACGAATCACACGGCGAAGATGAGTGGGACCTGCATCATACGCAAGGGGACCGCAGGAATGACCGAGACTAAAGTTCCGCTGAAAAGAATGCTGGAAGCGAAAGCTCCCGACGTCACGCTGCAGGCCGATGACATCCTTTTTGTGCCGCTGAGCGGAGTCCGTGTCGCGGCAGGAAGAGGCTTTGAGGCGGCGATGGGCGCCGCCACCGGGCTGGCAGTCATCGCGGTTCACCCTTAAACCTGAAGCCGCCGCAGAGAAAACTACGCGGCAATCTCACTGCTGTCTCGTTCCGGTAACATCAGCATCTGCTCGAGAATGCGAACGTACTTTTCCGCGCTGTGACGGCGTGAAAACTTTCGCACGATGTGTTCCCTGCCATTTCGTCCCATCTGGATAGCTAAGTCCCGGTTCGCCGCAAAATAGCGCACCGCCTTCACCAGAGCTTCGGAATTACCCGGTTCGATCGCCAGCCCGCCCCGAGCTTCCTCCAGAATCGCGCGAGCCTGTCCATCTACTCCCAGAATCACCGGGCGCGCGCACGACATAAATTCCAACATCTTGGTGGGGATGACGGTCTTGAAGAGTTCGGTTTTTTTCAGCAACACCAGGCATATATCCGAGGCGCAGATATAAGAGGGGATGTTCTCGCGCGGCTGCTGATCGACAAATCGCATGTTGCTCAAACCTCGATCACGCGCCATCGTGATAATGCGCTCCTTCTCGGCGCCTTCTCCCACAATCAAAAAAGTAATTTCAGGATTCGAGTCGCGCAACTCGCCGGCGGCGGCAATCATTGTTTCCAGCCCGTGCGCCATGCCCATCGTGCCAATGTAAGAAACGACATACTTGTCTTCCATCGCCAATTCCTTGCGCCGATCCTTCCCTGCCCGCTGAGAAAAGACCTCCGTTTCGACGCCATTCTCGACCACTGAAATCTTTTCTCGCGGCACTCGCCAACGTTCCACGAGATGCTCTTCAAACGCAGGAGTAACCACCACCACCCGATCACACTTGCGATAGAGAAAGCCGGCAATCTTCCCGAGAGATCGATGCAACAGCGAAGTTCCATCGCCCATGCCCACCGCCGCCAGCGATTCCGGCCATAGATCGCGCACTTCGAAAACAAATGGTACCCGCTTCCACTGCGCCAGCCACCATCCGGAGAGACCCACCAGCAACTGCGGCGACGACGCAATCACCACATCCGGTCGCGACGAGAAGAGACCGGTAATCGACGCCGACAGGCAGAATGAACTGTAGTTCAACATTCGCTCGTGCGCCCTCCGGTTCGGATAGGGAAGCAGCCAGGTGCGAACCACATTTACACCGTCGATGCGCTCACGAACTACGAGTCGCCTGAATTTATCGCGGTACTCCGGGGGCACCACTCCTGTCGGATGATTGGGAAATCCCGTGAGGACGGTAACTTCATGCCCAGCGACAGCCCAGTGCCGCGCCAACTCGGAAGCTCGCGCCCCCGGCGCACCCATCTCAGGCGGATAATATTGCGAAGCGTAGAGAATCTTCATGCGACGGGAAACCACGTTTCAGAAAACTTTTGAATCAAGAAGCCCGATCAAATCCGTTGGCCCTCGGAACCACGCCGTTCCGGCGCAACTCTTTCACTGTGATGGGTCGGCCTAAGCACCGTGATTCGTCTAAAGCAAATGTCGCCATCATCGTGCTCACAACTTCGCGGAACGGAATAGGCGATTCAGTCGCATTCTTGATTGCCGCGGCGAAAGCTTCCCATTCCCCGCGATGTCCTTTATCCTGCCGTAGAAAAGTGCGAAGCACTTTCTTCTTTCCACCTTGAATCAACTCCAACCGCCGAAAATCTTCCAGCACAGCTACGCGGCCCCCGCCAAAAACTTCCAGCCTTTCCTTCGAAAAAGACTTATCGCCGTTTGCCAGATAGCTGATGGTTCCCTGAGAGCCTTCGGCAAAACGCAGAGAGCACACCACGTTGTCATTGCTGTAGCGGCCCGAATTCGAAAGAGATCGAGTCTCAACTTCTACCGGCGACGAACCGAGCAGGTAGCAGAGAAAATCCACAAAATGGCAAACCTCACCCACGATGCGTCCTCCGCCCTGCTGCGGATCATGCAACCAGTGATCTGCTGCCAGATAGCCGGCATTCACTCGATAATGAAGGGCAAGAGGTTCATGCACGTCCTGCAAAAAACGTTTCAGCCGCACCGCAAGAGGAGCAAACCGCCGATTGAATCCAACCATCAGCAGACTTCCCGAGGCAAGATCATTGTGCGCATCTGCGATTCCGACAAGTTCTTCCTCATTCAGGCAGAGCGGCTTCTCGCAGAAGACATGCTTGCCGGCGTTGAGAGCTGCGACCGCCTGTGCGGCGTGAAGATGGTGGCGGGTCGTTATTACGACTGTGTTGATCGCCGGATTGTTAACAATTTCCTGCTCATCCGTAGTGCAGGAGCGGAATCCAAATTTCTGCGCAGCATGTCGCGCGCGCGAGCCACTCGCCGCACCCACCGCGACCATTTCGATTCCGCCTACTCGCTTCATCGCCGGTAGTAACGTGGAAGCAGCGAACGCCCCTGCTCCCAGAACACCGACCCGCACGGAGTTGAAGCTCGCTACTGGCCGCTCGACATTCGTGAGATCAACACGACGAGAAAGATTTGCGCCATCTGGATAATCAATCAGTATGCCCATGAACGACACATTCGTTTTGCCCGTAATCAAGTCGTACGCGGAATGCGCTTGCTCCACGGGAAATCTGTGGGTAATCAGAGGCCGCAGATCGAGCTTGCCATTTGCGAGCAGATTTAAGAACGCTTCCATGTTGCGGTTCTCGGTCCAGCGCACGTAGCCGATGGGGTAATCAATTCCCTTTTGTTCGTACGCTGCATCATAACGGCCGGGTCCGTACGATCGGGAAACACGGAAGTCGAGTTCCTTCTCGTAGAACGTTCGCCGCGGAATATCCATGGCGACGGTGCCCACGGCAACCACCACTGCCCGACTCCGCGCAACCGCACCTGCGAGATTCACCGGTTCATTACTGGCGGTCTGTGCCGCAATAAGAACTGCGTCGGCGCCATGGCCTCCCGAATGTTCCAGGCACAAGTCCTGAAAAGCGATAGGCGATGTGCTGACTGCATCCGCGCCCAGGCGCAGCGCCAACTGCGAGCGCTCGTCCGAGATGTCCATCCCGAACACGCAACAGCCAGCCGCTTTCAAAATTTGCACCGTCAATTGACCCAGCAAACCAAGGCCAATCACACCCACAACGTCGCCTAACTTGACGTCGGCATTCCGCACACCATGAAGCGCCACTGCACCCAGCGTGGTGAAAGCGGCGGAGCCAAAATCCACATTCGCCGAAAGAATTCGAGCCACCAGCAAGCGGGGAACACAAGCAAACTCCGCGTGGACCGCATGACCGGCACCAGCGCATGCGACGCGATCACCGGGATTGATGTCGCGAATGCCTTCGCCCACCGCGATTACGGTTCCGGCGCTGCTGTATCCCAACGCGCTCGGTTGCTCCAGGCGATTGCGCACCGCAGACACCGTCGCCACCAATCCGTCTCGACTTATTTTGCTGAGAACCGCGTGCACCAGATCGGGCCGCATGCGCGCTTTTTGCAGAAGACTCTTGCCGGCAAACTCGGACGACGCCCGCTCTGTGCCCGCAGAAACCAGTGACGCTGCGGTGCGCACCAGTACGCATCCCTCCAGCAGCTTCGGCGCAGGAACTTCTACCACCGTAATTTCTGCGCTGCGGGCATCCTGGAAAACCTGTTTCATACTGTTGGCACTCTCGTCACTGCGGTCTCCGCGTTTTGCGTCACATTCTCTGAAACCTACACTCGATAGACTACGGACTCAGTTCCAGGTTCGCCACGCGAAATTACCAGTTCCCCATCTCCCAGTTGAATCGTGGATTTGTCGTTCGTCAGAATTGCGGTGATGAAACGAGCTGGCAATAACGCTCGACTCTGATACAAGAGCGACAGCGCGGGCCTGAGATCGCCGTACGTGCCTGATTCCCATCCCAACAAAGAGTCGCTTTCGATTGCAGGTGTGACGCCCTTGCCGCTCCAGACAAGCTTTCCAGCTCGGACCGCTGAACCGTTCCCCAGCCTGCTGGAGAACATGTTCCACCGAAGCCGCGACTTCCCGGCGGTAAGAACAACTTCAAACGGCGAGTCAGAAATTTCAAAGGGCAAATCGGCAGCCAGCCAATGCAAACGCACATCATGCTCGCCCGCTCCCAGAATGTCATCGACGATCACCCAACCGCAGTCAGGCAGCCATCGAACAGTTCGGCGATGCTCAACTCCAAGACTCCTATAGCCGTCATGTTTCCCCTCGAAGCAATCCAGGGCCGCAGTGCTCGACGAAGCATACAATCTTCCGGAAGCCTGAGCCCAATCAACCCATAAAAATCGGCTGGCGCGACGCATCTGGTCGAGACCATCAATCGTAACAGTGTTGTGAACAGCCGTACCGGCCAGGCCATTATTCCACGGCGCAGGTCCATTGTAGAGATACGTTCCCGCGTCGCGCGCCAGATTCAAACCTTGCCACCATAAATCCACGTGCAACTGATCAGCTTGAAATGGACGCCGCGTATAGCGCCCCGCGCGAATCATTGCCCACGAAGTTTTATCTCCAAGACGAAAATACCCGGTTTCGTCACAGGATGAAATCGACACCACTTCATCTTTATCTCTATCTCTGCGGGTAACGGCGGGGTTCACGCCAAACCACAACGCGGCTTCGTCCCACGGACCTTGGCGCAGAGCAGAACGATTCAGAACGGCGCCACCCAACTGCAACATTGGACGGAAATCCCTATATGCGCATGTGGTAAGTGGGAATATCAAGCTGCCATCGTCAGACCCGTAATTCGGGACGAAACCAGACATTTCATCCACCCACGGCCGCATGAACTCTAAAGCAGCCTGTGTGCGCTCCCAAATTTCCTCGCCCAGCGGATCAGCCTGAATTTCGGCAAGCCGCACCGTCCACAACAGCAAATGCACGATCATGCGCTGGTAGTTAAATGAATGCTGTTGCGACACTCCCTCGGGCGTAATCTGGTCGAGTAACGCCTCCCGCAACAGATGCGCGCCAAGGTTCTTCCAGACTTGCGCTTCTCTCAATTCTGGAAAAAGCGTGCCGGCAGTCCAGAGACCTACGCCCTCGCTGATCAAATGATTGCTGCGCTGGGAGCGAGCATAGTCGACGGTCTGCGCGATGCGCCAGGC
>Ga0209422_1000263_pt1 | contig 13055 bp, 13 predicted proteins | sample BlaSpr_A8_OM2_M3_FD_187983 | JGI IMG/M metagenome (GOLD analysis project Ga0209422, IMG submission 187983) | Forest soil microbial communities from Thunder Bay, Ontario, Canada - Black Spruce, Ontario site 2_A8_OM2_M3 (SPAdes) (version 2) | ecosystem: Environmental > Terrestrial > Soil > Boreal... | reverse complement strand
AGCGGCGTCCGCTTGCCCGGACGCGCCGACGTCGACTCCGGCGGCGTCACCGTTATCGCCGGCGGCGCAAGCGTCCATCTCGATTTCGAGCCCCCGCCGACGCTCGGCGAGGCGGCGCTCGCCTCAGCCGGTGCACACGCTGGAACCGTGACCTCGCCGATGCCCGGGAAGATCGTCAAGGTCGCGGTCAAGCCGGGAGACTCTGTCGTAGAGCGCGATCTGCTGGTCGTCCTCGAAGCGATGAAGATGGAACATCGCATCGAAGCGACGCAGAGCGGCGTCGTCAAGAACGTCGCCGTCGCCCCTGGAGCCCTGGTGACCGGAGGCGCAACCTTGGTCGAGATCGGGTAGCTCGCACGTGCAAAAACAAGCCATCGTGATCGTTCCCGGTTTCAACGAACCGGATTCCGATCTCAATACTCTCTCCGACGGCCGGCGCGGGAAGCCGGGCCTGAAAGCGCGCGGCTACGACTGCCGCCTGTTACCGGTCTACGAGAGCACACTCTCCGAGCGGATCGACAAGTTTGCCGCGTTCCTCGATGACCTCAAACGCGAGGTCCCCTTTCCGATCGTCTCGCTGGGCTACTCGCTCGGCGGACTCGTGACGCGCGGATTCTTACGGCGTTATCCTGAACGCGCCGGTGAGGTGTTGCACACGATCACGCTGGGGGCCCCGCATTGGGGCATGACCGTAGACATCTTGCCGATGCTCGCGGCCTTCATTCGCTTGAAAGACCGCGCCCTCGCCGAACTCGACCTTCGCTCCGACTTCATGCGCTGGCTCAACGGAACAGGCGGCCACTGGGCGAAGCGTGCGCCGCGGCGGCGCAATTGGGTACTCGACGACGAACCGTGGGTCGCGCCCCCCGGCACCTGCTTGTTCTCGGTGTATGGGACGGTTCCGCACTTCGGCGGCGACAATGACGGGATCGTCTGGCGCAACTCCTGTACGCTCGGCGGCCGCATTCGTTCGTCGGAAATCACCAGCGAGCGCGCGAATCATCTCAACCTCATCGGTGCCTGGAACCCATTCGTTCTGCTTATCAAAGGCTTCACGTTCGACGACAAGGTTTGGTCGGAAGCCGTCGCTCGCGTCGACGATCACATCGAAACTCACAACGTCGTTGCAGCGGAAGCAGCCGGCAAGGAGGCATCTTGAGCGCCTCAGCGTTAGCTTCCGTTCCGCGCCGCGTGAAAATTTGCGAGATGGGTCCGCGCGACGGGTTGCAAAACGAAGCCTCCACCGTCGCGACGCCGGACAAGATCCGCTACGTCGATTTGCTTTCCGCGAGCGGCTTAGCCGTGATCGAGACCACCTCGTTCGTGAAGCCCAACGCGATTCCACAGTTGACCGACGCCGAGGCCGTGATGGCCGGGATCGCTCGCAAGCCGGGCGTCACCTATCTCTGTCTCGTCCCGAACATGCGCGGTTTCGACCGCGCGCGCGCAGCCGGGGTCGACGCGATCGCAGTTTTTACCGCGGCTTCGGACTCGTTCACCAAACGAAACATCAACATGACCATCGGCGAATCGCTCGACGCCTTCCGCAAGGTCGTCGCCGCCGCGCGAGCCGAGGCGATGTGGGTGCGCGGATATATCTCGACCGCGTTCGGCTGTCCGTATGAAGGTCACGTTCCGATCGAAGCGGTCGTGCGCGTCGCCAACGCGCTCGCCGAGATGGGGATCGACGAGATCTCGATCGGCGATACGATCGGTGTCGGAACGCCGGACCGCGTGGTCGACATCGCCGAAGCGCTGCAACGCGAGATGCCGGTGGAACGTCTGGCGATGCACTTTCACGACACGCGCGGCACGGCGCTCGCCAACGTGCTGGCCGCGCTGCAGATGAACGTCGCGATCTTCGATTCGGCAAGTGGCGGACTGGGCGGCTGCCCGTACGCGCCCGGCGCCAGCGGCAACCTTGCGACCGAGGATCTGCTGTACATGCTGCACGGGATGGGGATCGAAACCGGCGTCGACCTCGATCGCGTCCGCGAAGCGTCACGCTTTATCTCCCGCGTTCTGCAGCGCGCGCCGGTGTCGCGCACGTTTCAAGCGCTCGAAGCGCAAGCGGCCCGCAAGTGAAGGACGGCGTTCGACGCTGGGATGCGCGCGCCGGAGACTACGCGCGGTACCGGCCGTCGTATCCCGGCGAGCTGATCGATGCGATTCTCGATGGCATGGGACCGCCCGAAATGTTGCGCGTGATCGACGTCGGCGCAGGCACCGGGATTTCCAGCCGGTTGTTCGTCGAGCGCGGCGCTCGCATCATCGCGGTCGAGCCGAACGCGGAGATGCGCGCGAAGGCCCGGGCTTCGGGACTTGACGTTCGCGACGCGCACGCCGATGCGCTCGGTCTCCCCGACGCGAGCGCCGACGTCGTCGCCTGCTTTCAAGCGTTCCACTGGTTCGCGAATCCCGAGTCGGTCCGCGAGTTGCTGCGCGTCCTGCGCCCCGGCGGTCGGCTCGCGATCGTTTTCAACGAGCGTGACGACAACGATCCCTTCACGCGCGCGTATGGCGCGGTGGTCGACAACATGGCGGACCGGATGGCGATCGCCGGCTATCGCAACGGAAGCGAACTCGTGCGGCGCTTGCTCGTCGACGGCGGGCTTCAGAATCTCCGCTTACAATCTTTTGCCCATAGCCAGCGGCTCGATTTCGACGGGCTGATGGGGCGTTTGCGCAGCACGTCGTACGCGCCGCGCGAAGGCCCAGAGCACGCCGCGATGCTCGAGCGGGTTAACCGCGCATTCGAGACCTACAACACGGAAGGCGAAATCAACTTCGCCTTTCGCACCGACGTCTATCTCGGGGAGCGAGCCTAGATGGAAAAACTCATCGTCCGCTTCGGCACGCTGCACGACAACGTCGGCGAACCGCGGCGCAATGGCGTCCTCGTCATCGAAGGCGACCGTATAGCTAAGATCGGCGAGCGCGTCGCGGGAGCCGACAGGACCGACGGGACGCGAGTTCTGGAAGCGGTCTGTGTGGTCCCCGGTTTGATCAACGCCCACGCGCACCTCGAGATGAGCGGCGAGGCTCAGACAACGTCGGTCTTCATCTTGACGACGCCGACGCAGCGCACGATGACCTGCGCCGAAAACGCGAGCAAGTCTCTCCGAGCCGGCGTCACGACGATTCGTGAGATCGGCGGCACGGAGAATATTGCGATGGATCTGCGGGACGCGATCGACGCCGGGCGTCTCCCCGGCCCGAAGATCGTAGCCGCGGGACAGCCGATCTGCATGACCGGCGGTCACGGTTGGTGGGCCGGACGCCAGGCCGACGGGCCGTGGGACGTCTGCAAGGCCGTGCGCGAGCAGCGTCGCGGCGGCGCGGATTGCATCAAGTTCATCGCGACCGGCGGCGTGCTCACCAAAGGCGCCGTTCCCGGGATCGAGCAGCTCACCGAAGACGAGATGCGCGCGGGAATCGATGAGGCGCACAAGCACGGGATGCATTGCGCCGCGCACGCGATCGGGACGAGCGGAATCAAGAATGCGATCCGCGCCGGGATCGACTCGATCGAGCACGGGCATCTGATCGACGATGAAGGGATTCGCTTGATGGTCGAGCGCGGAACGTCGTTGGTCCCGACGCTCAGCGCGATCATGTGCATCATCGAAGCCGGGCCCGACGCCGGGATGCCCGACTTCGTGACCCGCAAAGCGCGCGAGATCCTCGAGCATGCCGAGGGCAATCTGCGCAAAGCGCGCGCCGCCGGCGTCAAGTTCGCGGGCGGCTCCGATGCCGGGACGCCGTTCAACTATCACGACGCCTACTGGCGCGAGTTGGAGTTGATGCAGAGCATGCTCGGCATGAACGCGCGCGAGGCGCTTTTCGCGGCGAGCGCGAGCGCCGCCGATCTGCTCGGCGTCAAGCGCGGCCGCCTGCAACAGGGCGAAATCGCCGATCTGCTCCTGCTCGACCGCGACATCGACAGCGATGCGCGCGCGTTCCGCGATCCGACGGTCGTGATCAAGGACGGCCGGATCGCCGCCGATCGCCGAACCGCTTGACCATGAGCGACCTCGCCGGCGTGCGACTCGCGGTGCTCGCGCCGATCGCGTGGCCGACGCCGCCGCCGGGATACGGCCCGTGGGAACAGATCGCGGCCAACATCGCCGACGGAATGGCGGCGCGCGGTCTGGAGGTGACGCTGTTCGCGACCGGCGACTCGAAGACGCGCGGAAAACTCGCCAGCGTCGTCCCCGTCGGCCTCAACGAAGACCCGGCACTCAATCCCGAGGTCTACGGCGCGCTCCACATCGCCAATCTCTTCCGGCGTGCGCACGAGTTCGATCTCATCCACAACAACCTCGATTGGCGTCCGCTCACGTACGCGCTCGCGACGGAGGCGCCGCCGCTCGTCACCACGATCCACGGGTTCTCGAGCCCGCCGATCCTGGCGGCCTATTATGCCTGCGCCGGCCGCAGCTTTTATTGTTCGATCAGCGACGCCGACCGCGATCCGGGGCTCGACTACGTCGCGACGACCTACAACGGGATCGATCCAAGCGAGTTCACCTTCAAAGAAACCCCCGGCGATTATCTGGTCTTCCTGGGGCGCTTCCATCCCGAAAAGGGGACGCATCTGGCCATCGAGATCGCAAAGCGCGCCGGCGTGCGGCTCAAGATCGCCGCGATCCATCAAGACATGGACTATTTTACCTCGGAGGTCGCGCCGCACATCGACGGCGACCGCGTCCAGTTTCTAGGCGCGGTGAAACGCGAAGCGCGCAACGAACTGTTGAGCGGCGCTCTCGGGCTCGTGCACATGTCGACGCGCCCCGAGCGTTTCGGGTTGACGACCATCGAGGCGATGGCTTGCGGGACGCCGGTCCTCGGCGCGCGACTCGGCTCGCTCCCCGAAATCGTCGTCGAGGGCGAAACTGGTTTCTTGTGCGATTCGGTCGACGAAGCCGTCGCGCGCGTCCCGTTGCTCGCGCAGCTCGACCGGCGCAAGTGCCGCGAGCGCGTCGAAAGGGTCTTCTCGCTGGAGAAGATGATCGACCGCTACCTCGACGTATATCGCGGCGCGCTGGAAACGAAAAAACCGCGGCCGCCGAGCCCGGAGAAATTAGCCTGGCGCAACCACGACTATTGGGACCGCCCGATGGCGTTCACCGAAATCCCGCCGCGTCCGACGCGGCCTGTCCCTACGCCGTCTTACTAAATGGCGGCGAGGGCGATCGCTCGCGGGTCGACCGCCTCCGCTTCCTTCGCGCGAAGGCTGAAGCGGAAAATCTCTTCGTAGTCGGAGCGACCCGGCGTGTAGACGTCGATGATCGTGACGCGATCCTTGACCGTGGCTCCGTGCTTGGTGCCGCCGGGGATCCAGTAAAAATCGCCGGTCTTGAGGACCCGCTCGGTTCCGTCCTCGAACTTCATGATCATCTCACCGTCGACGACGTAACCGGACTGACTCTGGTGGTGGCCGTGCATCGGGAGCTCGCCGCACTCGGGAGCCTGGAACGACCAATAGACGAGCGTGACTCCGTCGCCGGGCTTAACCGACCACGAAGCGCCTGGGGCACACGGGACGATGCGATCCTTCGGAAACATCGCAGCATAGCGGTCGATGCCGTCCATCGGAGCAGCCGGTGAAGCCTCGCTGTACACGTTCATATCCTCCGACCCAAAGATACCACGTAGAGGTGCTTCGGTCGTAGTGCCACAGAACCAGAAGGCTGGGCCAAAGGTCCTATTGACCCACCGGGACAGCCCCGTGCGCCCCCCGGGCTGGGAGGCTCGACTAGGCCGGGACCGCCTCGGCCCGGCGCCGCCACGAGAGGAGCCGGCGCCCGGCCTCCGCCTTCTCAAGGGCGGCCGCCGGGTTGGGTCCCAGGACCGTAAAATGGCCCATCTTCCGGCGGAGCGCCGCGTGGCGCTTCCCATAGAGGTGCAGCTTGATGTCCGGGTCGCGGAGCAGGTTCGGGACGCCCTCGAGCTGGTCGCCGGTCCCGCTTCCGAGGATGTTGACCATCACGGCCGGAGCGATCAGCCGCGGCTCGACCAACGGCAGGTCGCAAATCGCGCGGACGTGGGCCTCGTACTGCGAGATTTGGGTCGCGTCGAGCGAGTAGTGCCCGCTGTTGTGAACGCGCGGTGCGATCTCGTTCACGTACAACGCACGCTCGCAGACGAAAAACTCGATGCAGTACGTTCCGACGATCTCCAGCGCTGCGCCGATCCGCGCCGCCTGATGACGGACCTGCTCCGCGACGTCGTCACCGACGCGCGCCGGAACGATCGTCGTCGCGAGGACGCCGTGGTCGTGAACGTTCTCCGTCACCGGGAAGTGCACGATCGTCCCGTCGGCGCCGCGCGCGCAGATGATCGAAACCTCGCAATCGAACGGAACGAATCCTTCGAAGATCGAGAGCGCGCCGCGCGCCGCGGTGAAGGCTTCACGCGCGTCCGCTTCATCGCGAACGACCCACTGGTTCTTACCGTCGTACCCGCCGTGCACGGTCTTGATGACGGCCGGAAAGCCGACCGACTTCATCGCAGCTTCGAGCTCGCGCGGGTCGCCGACGCGCGCGAACGGCGCCACCAAACAGCCGACGTCGCGAAGGAACGCCTTTTCAAGGAGCCGGTCTTGAGCGACGTGCAGGACGCGGGCGTCCGGCCGTACCAGGCGCCGATCGCTCTCGAGCGAGAGCACCGAGTCCAGCGGGATGTTCTCGAATTCGTAGGTGACGATGTCGCTGCGCGCGCCCAGCTCGCCGATCGCACGCAAGTCGTCGTAGGCGGCGACGATCTGTTCGTCGGCGACTTGGCCGCAGGGTGAATTCGGCAACGGTTCGAGCGTGACGACGCGAAAGCCCATCCGCTTCGCTTCGAGCGTCAGCATGCGGCCGAGCTGGCCGCCGCCGAGGATGCCGATCGTTTCGATCACAGTTGCGTCGCCGCGACGCTCGCGGCGGCGGCCGCGCTGCGCCGCTCGAGGCGATCCAAGAGTCCCGAATCGTCGAGCGCCAAGATTCGCGCCGCCAAGAGCGCGGCATTGGTCGCGTTGCCGATCGCCATCGTCGCGACCGGGACGCCGGCGGGCATCTGCACGATGGAAAGCAGCGAATCGAGGCCGTCGAGGGTCGAGCTGCGTACCGGCACGCCGATCACCGGCAATTGCGTCTTCGATGCCGTCATCCCCGGAAGGTGCGCCGCGCCGCCGGCGCCTGCGATAATCACTTGCAATCCGCGCGAAGCCGCGGTCGAAGCGTATTCGAAGAGCAGATCCGGCGTCCGATGGGCGGAGACGACGCGCATCTCGTAGGCGATACCCAATTCTTGCAAGGTCGTCGCGGCGGCGCGCATCGTTTCGAGGTCCGAGAGGCTACCCATGATGATGCCGACGCGCGCGTTGCGTTCCATGCGCCGCCGTTCGCTTGCCGCCAAGGTCCAACCTCGCCCGCGGAAAATCGCTCCGAGTAATGGCACGCTTTCTGCTCGGCACGAACTACTGGCCCCGCTCAAGCGCGATGTCAGTCTGGTCGCGCTTCGACCTCGGCGAGATCGACGAGGACTTCGCTCGCATGGCGGGCCTGGGCCTCGACGTCGTGCGCTTCTTCCTTTTATGGGAGGCGTTCCAGCCGCAGCCGGACGCCGTGGACGCGGCGGCGCTGAAGCGTTTCGTCTCCGTTCTCGATCGCGCGCACGCGCACAGGCTACGCGCGATGCCGACGCTCTTTTGCGGCCACATGAGCGGCGTGAACTGGCTGCCGGCGTGGACACTCGACCGCTCCTCACATTCGCAACGCTTCAGGACGATCTCGGGCGGCGCTGTATCGCGATACGGGATCGGCGATTTCTATCGCGGTGACTTGCTCGAAGCGCAGCGGTTCTTTGCCCGGGCGATCGGCGCGTGCGCGCGGGAGCATGCGGCCGTCTTGGCATGGGATCTCGGCAACGAGTTCTCTAACCTGCGAGTGCCGCGTTCGCCGGCCGAAGCGGCGCAGTGGAGCGCCTCGCTGACACACGATCTCCTCGAGAGTTCGAATATCGCCGCCACGGGGGGCTTGCATGGCGAGGATCTCAGCGAAGACCGTCACATTCGACCGTCGTCGATCACCGAACCGTGGGCGTACGCGACGATGCACGGTTATCCGGCGTACAGTTCATTCGCACGCTCCGCCGACGATCCTGAAGTCGTGCCGTTCTTGTACCAATTGACCGGATCGTTCTCGCGGAAGCGCGTGCTCTTCTCCGAATTGGGAACGCCGGTCTGTCCGCCCGGAACGCGCTTCGTCGCCGGAAAACCGTGCCTCGACGACGAGGAAGGCGGCGCTTATGCGCGCGCGGTGCTGCCGCGCTTGCAAGGGCGCGGCGCGCTTGGCGCCTTTTGGTGGTGCTGGACCGATTACGATCCGGCACTCGCATCGGTGCCGCCGTTCGACGAGGCTCCGCACGAATTGCGCTTCGGGATGCTTCGCGCCGACGGCTCCGAGCGTCCGGTTGCGCGCGCGTTCGCGGAGTTCGCGCGCGAACGACGCCCGCTTGCCGACGCGCCGCCGCCGATCGCGGACGAAGCCGAGTACTACGCAGGCCTACCGGCGTCGCTGCCGCAAGTTTATGCGAAGTATCGTGAACGACACACGTTCTGAACGCCGCGTGATGATCGTCACCGGCGCGTCGTCGGGGATCGGTCGCGCGTTGGCAGAACGCGCCGCGCGCGCCGGATGGCGCGTCTTCGGCGTGGGGCGTCGCGCCGGACGCCTCGAAGAATTGAAACGCGCCGCCAGCGGTGCGACCGGTACGATCGCGACGAGCTCGATTGACATCCGCGAAGCCGGCGCGCCGGCGCGAATCGTTCGCGATGCACTCGGCAGTTTCGGGCGCATCGACGTCGTCGTCAACAACGCGGGGACGGTCGCCGCCGGTCCGATCAGTTTGCAGAGCGACGAGGCGTTGCGCGAGCAACTCGCGACCCACGTGATCGCTCCGCTCGCGCTGGTACGCGAAGCCCTCGGCGAATTGCGGCGCAATCGCGGGCAGATCGTTTTCGTCGGCAGCGGCGTCGCACGGATCCCGGTGAGCGGGCTCGGGGCGTATCCGCCCGCCAAGGCGGCGGTTCGCAACATGGCGCGCATCGCGCGCAACGAGCTGCGCCCCTTCGGAATCGCGGTGACCTATGCCGACCCCGGCGCTGTCGCGACCGAGTTCATGACGCGCGCCGGATTCAGCGGCCCTCCGGACTGGATCGGCGCGTCCCCGCATAATGTCGCACGACGCATCTTGCATGCGATCGAGCGTCGCAAGTCGGTCGTGAACGCCGTCCCGTGGCAGACCGCTTTCGTGGCGCTCGGCGAACTCTTTCCGGCGCTGACTGATTTGGTGCTCACGCACGCCCCGCAGGTCATCGGCACCAAAGTCGCCGGCCCGTCCAAAGACGTCAAGCCGGCTGGGCAGACGCGCGAGCTTCCGGAGTTCGCGCGCAAACTCGAGCCCCTGCCCGAATCGCCGACACCGCAACCGGAACAACAGGCGCTTTCACCTTTCGAAGCGGCGCTGGAGCCGATCGCCTCCCGGATGCGGCGTTCGAACTTGAGCGTGACGTTCGTCAGCAGACTGCTCGTCCCCGGAACGGAGCTGGAGCTCGGTGACGTCGCTTTGAGTTGGGCAGGAATGCCGAACAAACACGAACGCGAGCTCACGCATCAGGTCCTCGAAAATCTCGCCGACGCGGGCTTCCTCACGCGCATCGACCAGAATCACTACTCCGTCGTTCGACCCGGCGAGCCTACAACTCGGTAACGCTTTGAAACCATCGCCATAAAGAAGACGAGGGTCACCAGCAGAACGATCGTCGCCCCGCTCGCGGCGTGCAAATAGTACGACGCGTAGAGTCCTGCGACGGCGCAGATCGCGCCGATCAGCGCGGAGAGCGCGAGCATCCGCCGGAAACGGCGCGTCAACTGATACGCGGTTGCCGCCGGCGTCACCAGCAGCGCGGCGACGAGCACGATTCCGACCGCCTCGAGCGAGATCACGACTGTAAGCGCCAGCAGCACCAAGAGGACATAATCGATCAGCGGCACCGGAATGCCGCTGGCTTCGGCGACCACGGGATCGAACGACGCATACAAGAGCGGCCGGTAGATGAGGATCAAGACCGCGAAGACGAGCGCCGCCAGGACCAGGATCAGCACGATGTCGGCGCGCGAGACCGCGAGGATGTTGCCGAACAAGAACCCTTGCAGGTCGATATTGTACGTCGGCAAGCGGCTCATCAAGAACACGCCGAGCGCAAAAGCGCCGGTAAACAAGACGCCGATCGCGGTGTCGAGCGAGACCTTGGCGCGACGTGTAACGTAGCCGATGCCGAGTGCCGTCAAGACCGCGACGATCGCCGCGCCGACATAATAGTCCATGCCGCGCAGATAGGCGATGACGATCCCGGCGAACGAAGCGTGCGCGATTCCGTCGCCGATGAACGAGAGTTTTCGTAATACGACGTACGTGCCGATAGTGGAGCACAACGTCCCGACGACCAGCGCCGCGACGAACGCGCGTTGCATGAACTCGTACTGAAAGGGCGCGAGCAGCGCGTCAATCATGCTCGGCGTGCTCTTGGATCGCGTCGGTTCGCAAGTGACCGTGCGTGTGCGCGTGTTCGCGAATCCCCGCGTACGCGCCGGACTCGAGCACCGTCGCGGGGGCCCCTTCGGCGAGCACGCGGCGGTCGACGACCATGAGGCGGTCGAACCACTCCGTCGCCCGCTCGAGATCGTGCGTCGTCATCAGCACCGGCATCCCGTGCGCGACGAGCCCACGCACGAACTCGCGCAATGCCTCTTCCGTCGCAGCGTCGACGCCCGTCGTCGGCTCGTCGAGCAAAAGCAGCCGCGGCTCCTGCGCGATCGCGCGCGCGATGAACGCACGCTGTTGCTGGCCACCGGAAAGCTGCGAGATGTGCCGATTGCGCAGATCGCCGATGTGCAATGCTTCGAGCGCCGCGTCAACGACCTCGCGATCGTGTTTCGAAAACGGTGAAAGCGCGCGCATGCGAGGGAAGCGTCCCATCGCGACTACATCGTAGACGTTCGCCGGGAACGACCAGTCGACGGCTTCGACCTGCGGGACGTACGCGATGCTCCCCGGGGGCTGCGAGCGCGGTGCGCCGTCAAAAACGTGGATGCTTCCGCCCGCCGGCGCGATCAAGCCGGCTACCGCTTTGAGCAACGTCGACTTCCCCGAACCGTTCGGGCCGACGATGCCGAGCGCCTGACCTTCGTCAAGCGTCAGGTTCACGCGATCGAGCGCGAGGACGCCGTCGTAACGTACCGTCAGATCGCGCGCGCGAACGGCAATGGCCATCAACGGCCCCCGAGCGCTTTGGCGATTACGCCCGTGTCGTAGCGCAACATCGAAGAATAATCGTGGACGCGCGGATCGGTTCCGATCGAATCGTCGTAGAGATTTTCGATGGTCTTGATCCCGGCACTCTCCGCGAGCGTTTGAATCAGCTTCGGGCTATACTCGGGTTCGGCGAAAACGGCTCGAACGTGGTTCGCGCGCGCGAGGCGAACGAGCTCGGCGACGTACGATGGGTTGGGCTCTTGGCCGGGCGCGAGTTCGATAACGCCGAGCGTGCGCAATCCGAAGCGATCGTCGTAGTACTGCCAGGCGTTGTGGAAGACGATCATCGTTCGCGATGCCGGCGGAATCGTCGCGATTCGCTTGGCGATCTCGCGTTCGAGGCCGAGCAGTTGCCGGTCGTACGCCTGCGCGTTCCTCGCGAAGAGGGCACGATCGGCCGGATCGATCTTGGTGAGCGCGTCGCGAATCGCGCGGACGTAGCCGCGGGCGAGTTCGGGATCCATCCAGAGATGCGGGTTGCCGCCCTTCGCCGGCAGCCCATCGCTTGCGACCACCACGTGCAGATTCGGATTGCGGGCGTTCTCGATCGTGCGCGCCAGCCACGCTTCGAGTCCCAGCCCGTTTTCGATCAGAAGTTGCGCGCCGTGCAGACGCGCGATGTCGGCGGGCGTCGGCTGGTAATCTTCAGGCGAAACGCCGACCGGTACGAGGCTCTCGACTCGCACGCGCGTTCCACCGACCGCGCTGACGAACGAGTTGAACGTCGAGATCGTCGTGAGCACGGCGACCGGCGCGGCAGCCGAGCCGGGCGATGCGCCGCTCGACGAACCGCCGCCGTTCGTGCAGCTCATCGGCCCAAGCGCCGCGCACGCGAACGCCGCAGCCATTCGCACGAATTTGCAAATCATTCCGAATTCACGTGCGGCCTCTCATGCGCGACAGCCGCGGCTCATCCCTTGCTCCGGCCGAGGCTTTGGGCCGCAGTCGGGCGTACAAGAGGGGGCTTATGAAACTCGTTCGCACATTCGGCGGGATCGTCGCGCTCAGCGCGCTCATCGCGATCGCCGTCCTGTACGGCCGCCCCGTTGCGGGCTTCGACATCCAAGATTCCCCGACGCTGGTCAGCCGGCCGGGCGCCGACATCTCCGACGTCTACCTCTTCCCGAGCCCGACCAACTCGAACGACGTCGTCGCGGTCATGAACGTTCATCCCGGCTTGCCCGCCGGCACCGGCACCACCACGTTCTTCGACCCGCAAGTGCTGTACACAATGAAGTTCGACACGCGCTATTCGGCCGAAGCGATCAGCAGCCGCCCGAACGAGAATCTCGTCATCCAGTTTTCGATGGGCGCGGTGGGCAGCGGAACGCAGCAGATCTTCGTGTACGGCCCGACGACGCCGAATCAAACCGGAACGGCGACCACACTGGTCAGCGGCGGTTTGACCACCGGGACCGGCCTCATCAACCAAACCTTCCCGGCCGGGAACCTCACGGTGTTTGCCGGCGTGCGCGAGGATCCGTTCTTCTTCGACCTCACGCAGTTCTACAACATCATCCCCGACCGCAATAAAGGAAGCACGGCGGCAAGTTGCTTACCCGGCGTCGGAACCGGCTCGTGCCCGACCGGTTTCAACGTCGCGGGCACGGACTTCTTCAGCAACTCGAACGTCCTCTCGATCGTCGTCGAGATGCCGAAGACGGTGCTTTCGCAAGGCGCCTCCGGTTCGG
>Ga0209422_1000261_pt1 | contig 13092 bp, 8 predicted proteins | sample BlaSpr_A8_OM2_M3_FD_187983 | JGI IMG/M metagenome (GOLD analysis project Ga0209422, IMG submission 187983) | Forest soil microbial communities from Thunder Bay, Ontario, Canada - Black Spruce, Ontario site 2_A8_OM2_M3 (SPAdes) (version 2) | ecosystem: Environmental > Terrestrial > Soil > Boreal... | reverse complement strand
CGCATCCTGCGGCGGGTCTGGCAGATCTACGTCGCGCATGTGTTCCTGTTCACGATCTTTCTCGCGGAAATTTCCTACGTCGCCACCAGTTTCGAGAACCCGCTCTACTCCGAGGAAATGGGCATCATGGATTTCCTCAAGCAGCCGGACGTCACCATCGTCCAGGCGCTGCTGCTGCGATTTCGCCCGGTCAACATGGACGTGCTGCCGCTCTATATCGTGCTGATGCTGTTCTTGCCGTTGATCCTGTGGCTGACGAAGTGGAAGGCCGACGTCGCGCTGACACTGTCGGCCGTGCTCTATGCCCTGACCTGGCACTTCGACTGGTATCTGTCGGCCTATCCGAACGGCTACTGGGCCTTCAATCCGCTCGCCTGGCAATTGCTGTTCGTGTTCGGCGCATGGTGCGCGCTCGGCGGCGCCAGGCGAATGGCGCCGATCCTGTCGTCGCCGATCACGCTGTGGATTTCGTTCGCCTATCTGTTGTTCGCGTTCTGCGTGACCATGACCTGGTATTTCCCGCAGTTGGGCCATTTCGTGCCGCGCCGGCTCGAGCAGTGGATGTATCCGATCGACAAGACCGATCTCGACGTGCTCCGCTTCGCGCACTTCCTGGCGCTGGCGGCGCTGACCGTGCGCTTCCTGCCGAGGGACTGGCGCGGACTGAAATCGCCCTGGCTGCGGCCCCTGATCCTGTGCGGGCAGCATTCGCTGGAGATTTTCTGCCTCGGCGTATTCCTGGCATTCGCCGGGCACTTCGTGCTGGCCGAGGTCTCCGGCGGCCCCGTCATGCAACTGATCGTCAGCATCTCCGGAATCCTGATCATGTGGGGCGTGGCCTGGGTGATTTCGTGGTACAAGCATTCCGCCGACAAGAATGCTGCACGGGCAAAAGGCGCCGTTGGTAACGCCGATATGGCGGGAGGGGGCTAATGAGGTTCTGCGCGGGAGCCATCCTGGGGCTGCTGCTGGCCGGTCTTTGGGCCGCCGCGCCCGCGCGCGCCGAGGAGGCCGCCCAGAGCTGCGAGGTCCCGGACTCCCTGTTGTCCAGCGAGAGCGCCCTTCCCAAGGTCGGGGAGGCGGTCAAGGGCGGCCGTCCGCTGGATATCCTGGTGATCGGCAGCCGGTCGTCGACCATCCTCACTTCGGAGGCGAGCGCCTATCCGGCCCGGTTGCAGGTGGCGCTGAAGGAGAAGCTGCCTTCGATCGCGGTTAACGTATCGGTCGAACTGCAGACCAAAAAAACCGCCGAGGAAGCCGCCGCCGGCTTTGCCAAGCTGATGGAAGTCAAGAAGCCTACTTTGGTTATCTGGCAGACAGGCACCGTCGATGCTATCCGATCGGTTGACCCTGAGGATTTTCGCGCCGCGGCCGATGAGGGTGTTGCTGCGCTGCAAACTGCCGGAGCCGATGTCGTCCTGATGAATCTGCAATATAGCCCGCGAACGGAAACGATGATTTCGGTACCGCCCTACTTGGATAGTATTCGCGTTGTGGCGCAGCAGCACGACGTGCCGCTGTTCGACCGCTTCGCCATCATGCGTCAATGGAACGAGCAGGGTGATTTCGACCTGTTCAGCGCAACGCACGGCATTGACCTTGCGAAGCGCGTCCATGATTGCCTCGGCCGTGCGCTGTCGAGATTCATATTCGACGCCGCCCATCTCGGGCCGGCCCAGCAGAATTGAGGAATTAGCGTTAATGGGTTTTGTTTGCCCTTTTTGCCGGATTGCATCCCCGGTGGTATTGGCGGTCGCGGCCCTGATGCTGCTGGCGCCGGCGCAGCTGTCGCCCGCGCGCGCGCAGACCGCGCATGCCGCCCAACAGGCGGCGCTGGCCGACAGCGCCAAATCGACCTCCGCCAAACCTGATCAGGCACCTTCTTCGCCCGGCGCCGGCAATGTCGCCGCCACCGATCCGGCCAATCCGGCACAGCAGAAGAGCCTCGCTGCCAAGGCGATCGACAAGGTGAAAGAGGTCGCGAAATCGGCCGGTGACGTTTTTGGCCGCGTGCCCTGCCTGCCGCCGAAGGGCGGCGCCAATCCGGTGGGATCGCTGCCGCATGTGGCGGGCAAGCTGGCGGCAGGCGAGCCGGTGAAGATCATCGCCTTCGGCTCGTCGACGACGACCAGTTACGGCGTGACCTCGCCCGAATTCGCATATCCCAACCGGCTGGCGGCGCAACTGCGCCGGCAATATCCGACCGCCGACATCACCGTCGTCGTTCGCGGCAAGGGCGGCGAGGACGCGCCGGAAATGATGAAGCGGCTGCAGACCGAGGTGATCGACGTGAAGCCGGATCTGGTGATCTGGCAGGTCGGCACCAACGCCGTGCTGCGCAATCTCGATCCCGCCGAGACCGCGAAGCTGGTGGAGGATGGCGTCGCGCGCATCCAGCAGGCCGGCGCCGACGTCGTGCTGGTCGACCCGCAATATTCGCCAAGGGTGACCGAACACGCCGAAGGAGCGAGTCAGATGGTGAAGCTGCTGGGCAAGGTCGCCCAATTGCGCCATGTCGGCATTTTCCCGCGCTTCGAGGTGATGCGCGACTGGCACGAACGGCAGTCGATCCCGATCGACAATTTCGTCATCGCCGACGGCCTGCACATGAACGACTGGGGCTACGCCTGCTTCGCCCAATTGCTCGGCGACGACATCATCAAATCGGTCGGCCAGATCAAGCTCGGCGTCAACGTGCCGGCCGCCGTGCTGACGTACCGGCCGATGTGACTCGGGCGAATAGCGAATAGATAACAATGTGTAGTGAAAGCCCTATTCGCCATTCGCCACTCGCTACTCGCCCCTCTCACGCCTTCTCCAGCGCGGCATGCAAATCCTCGATCAGGTCGTCCTTGTGTTCAAGCCCGGCGGAGAATCGGATGAACCCTTCGCTGATGCCGAGTTCGGCGCGGGCCTCTGGCGTCAGCCGCTGATGCGTGGTGGTCGAAGGGTGCGTCACCAGGCTCTTGGCATCGCCGAGATTGTTGGAAATCCGCGCAAGCTTCAGCGCGTTCAGCGTGCGGAACGCCGCCGCCTTGCCGCCCTTGACCTCGAAGCCGACCAGGGTCGAGCCGGCGCGCATCTGCTTCTTCACGGTCGCCGCCTGCGGATGATCGGGCCGGCCGGGATAGATCAGCCGCGAAATCTTTGGGTGTTGCGCCAGTGCCTCGGCGACCGCGCCCGCGGTCTCGGTCTGCGCGCGGACGCGGACGGCGAGCGTCTCCAGCCCCTTCAGCAGCACCCAGGCGTTGAACGGCGACATCGACGGCCCGGTCTGGCGCATGAAAGTGTGGATGTGCTCGGTGATGAACGCTTCGGAAGCCAGGATGATGCCGCCGAGGCAGCGGCCCTGGCCGTCGATGTGTTTGGTCGCCGAATACACCACGACGTCGGCGCCGAGTTCCAGCGGGCTTTGCCAGAGCGGCGTCGCAAACACATTGTCGACGATCAGCCGCGCGCCGGCTTGATGCGCGATTTCGGCGATTGCCGAGATGTCGAGCACGTCGAGCGTCGGATTGGTCGGGCTCTCCAGGAAGCAGCTCCTGGTGTTCGGCCGCATCGCCCGCCGCCACTGGTCGAGATCGAGGCCGTCGACCAGGGTGGAGGCAATGCCGTAGCGCGGCAGCAGGTCCTCGACCACATAGCGGCACGATCCGAACATCGCCTTCGCCGCCACCACGTGATCGCCGGCCTTCAGCGGCGCCAGCACCGCGGTGGTCACCGCGGCCATGCCGGTGGCGGTCGAGCGACCGGCTTCGGCACCTTCGAGCTCGATCATGCGGCGCTCGAACATCGCTATCGTCGGATTGGAATAGCGGGAATAGATGTAGCCGGGGTCCGTGCCTTTGAACCGCGCCTCGCACTGCTCGGCGCTGTCGTAGACATAGCCTTGGGTGAGAAACAGCGCCTCGGATGTTTCCCCGAATTCCGAGCGGATGGTTCCGGAATGGACCAGCCGGGTTTCGGGACGGTAGCCGGCGGTGGACGATGCGGATCTAGTAGCCTCAGACATGTGACCTCCATCGTGACCACGCTTGAAATGGTCACAAAAAACCGGCCTGGAAAAATTCCACAGGCCGGGATCACACTGTCCCCGGCCTGTTTAGCGATTTATTTAACGTGGCTGCAAGCCGGCCGGCTCAAATCACCACGGGATAAGTCATGCTGATATTCGCTTGCGCCCTATCCGTCAAGGCGGCCAATTGATAACCGGTAAAAGTCCGCATTTTCAGCGTCTGGATGGTTTTTCGAAGTCATCCTGGGGACCCCATCGTGTCGTTCACGCTTCAACCCGACGCCAATGGCATTCTGCCCGATCGCATGATCGCGGCGATGGCCGATGCCGGCCTCATTCTCCCCGCCTATCCGTTCGTCGAGAGCCAGATCCAGCCGGCGAGCCTCGATCTGCGGCTCGGCGACATCGCCTACCGGGTGCGCGCCAGTTTTTTGCCGGGGCCCGGCGCGACGGTGGCCGAGCGCATCGACGAGTTGAAGCTGCACGAGATCGACCTCGCCGACGGCGCGGTACTGGAGACCAACTGCGTCTACATCGTGCCGCTCCTGGAGTCGCTGGCGCTGCCGCCGCAGATCGTCGCATCGGCCAACCCGAAAAGTTCGACCGGGCGGCTCGACGTCTTCACCCGCGTGATCGCGGACGGCACGCGGCGGTTCGACATGATCGGCGCGGGCTATCACGGCCCGCTCTATGCCGAGATCAGCCCGAAAACATTTCCGGTGCTGCTGCGCGAGGGATCGCGGCTCTCCCAGGTGCGTTTTCGCACCGGCGACGCCATCCTGAGCGCGGATGAGCTCGATGCATTGCATGATCGCGAGCGGCTGGTCGATATCGACGACGCCGATCTCCTCAACGGCGTGGCGCTGAGCGTCGACCTAAGCGGCAAAAGCGCCAATGGTTTCGTCGGCTATCGCGCCAAGCGCCACACCGGCGTGGTCGATATCGACCGCCGCGGCGGCTACGCCGTCGGCGAATTCTGGGAGGCGATCGCGGCAAGACCCGACGGCAGCCTGATTCTCGATCCCGGCGAGTTCTACATCCTCGCCTCCAAGGAAGCCGTGCAGGTGCCGCCGGACTATGCCGCCGAGATGGTGCCGTTCGATCCCCTGGTCGGCGAGTTCCGCGTGCATTATGCCGGCTTCTTCGATCCCGGTTTCGGCTATGCGGGGGCCGGCGGACAGGGCTCGCGCGCGGTGCTGGAAGTGCGCTCGCGCGAGGTGCCGTTCATCCTCGAGCACGGCCAGATCGTCGGCCGCCTGGTCTACGAGAAAATGCTGGCGCGGCCCGACGCCATGTACGGCCAGCGCATCGGCTCCAACTACCAGGCCCAGGGCCTTAAGCTGAGCAAGCATTTTAGGGCGTAATCCTGGCTGGTATCTAAATACCTTTATTTGACTTCATCTCCAGCCTACCTAACGTGCGTTAGGTCAATTGGGCGATCGAGAAGGAGATCCAATGGCGGAGGTGACCACCCGATCGCGGCACGATCTTGCCGCTAGCGACGCGCGTTCCCCGTTCTTCACCGAAGAACACGAAATGCTCCGCGACCAGGTGCGCCGCTTCGTCGAAGAAGAGATCAAGCCGCACGGCGATGCCTGGGAAGCGCAAGGGTTCGTCCCGCGTGAAGTGTTGCGGCGCATGGGCGCACTCGGCTTCTTCGGCATCCGCTACCCCGAAGCCTATGGCGGATCGGCGATGGACACGCTCGGCAGCGTCGTGCTCGCCGAAGAACTCGGGCGATCGACCTACTCCGGTGTCGCGATCACCGCGCTGGTTCACACCGACATGGCCTCGGTGCACATCTTCAACTCGGGCACCGAAGCGCAGAAGTCGAAATGGATGCGCAAGATCATCGCCGGCGAGGCGATCTGCGCGGTGGCAGTCACCGAGCCGGACGCCGGCTCGGACGTAAAGGGCATCCGCACCACCGCGCGTCCCGCCGACGGCGGCTATGTGATCAACGGCGCAAAAATGTTCATCACCAACGGCGTCCATGCCGACCTCTATTGCGTCGCCGCCAAGACCGGCAAGCTCGACAGCGGCAGCAAGGCGGTGACGATGTTCCTGGTCGAGAAGGGCACGCCCGGATTCCGCGTCGGCCGCGCGCTCGACAAGCACGGCTGGCGCTCGTCCGACACTGCCGAATTGCTGTTCGAGAATTGCTTCGTGCCGCACGACGCGGTGCTGGGCGAAGAGGGCAGTGGGTTCTATGCTATCATGCGGAATTTCCAGAACGAGCGCACCGTGATCGGCGCCATGGCGATGGGCGAGGCGCAGGCCGCGCTCGAGCTGACGATTGCCTATCTCAAGACGCGAAAAGCCTTCGGCGCGCCGCTGTGGAACAAGCAGGCGATCCGCCAGCGCCTTGCGATGCGCGCGGCCGAAGTCGAGGCCGGCCGCCAGCTCGTCTATTCCACTGCCTGGCGCGACGCCCAGGGCCACGATGTCACCCGCGAAGTTTCCATGGTGAAGGCCTATTGCGGCGAGCTGGTCAACGCCGTGATGTACGATTGCGTGCAGTTCCACGGCGGCATGGGATTTATGCGCGAGAGCACGATCGAGCGTATGGCGCGCGACGCCCGCGTCCAGTCGATCGGCGGCGGCGCCTCGGAAGTGATGCTCGAAGAGGTCGCCAAGCGACTTTGAGGACCGCGGCCATGGATGCCTCAACCAGCCCTGAAGTTTCGCTCGACGATAAATACACCGCCGACCAGGGCCGCATTTACCTGACCGGCGTGCAGGCGCTGGTGCGGCTGCCGATGATGCAGCGGCGCGCCGATCGCACGGCGGGATTGAACACCGCGGGCTTCGTGTCGGGCTACCGTGGTTCGCCGCTCGGCAGCTACGATCGCGAATTGTGGGCGGCGAAGCGGCATCTCGAGAAGGACAATATCGTCTTCCAGCCCGGTCTCAACGAAGACCTGGCGGCGACCAGCGTATGGGGAACCCAGCAGGTCGGTTTGTCGCAAGGCGCGACCTGCGATGGTGTATTCGCGATCTGGTACGCCAAGAGCCCCGGCGTCGACCGCTCGGGCGACGCCCTCAAGCATGCCAACGCGGCCGGCACCGCGCCGCTCGGCGGCGTGCTCGCAATCGCCGGCGACGACCATGCCTGCAAGTCCGCCAGCCTGCCGTCGCAGTCGGACTACGCTTTCCTCGACGCATCGATTCCCGTCCTGCATCCCGCCGACGTCGCCGAGGTGCTTCGCTTCGGCATGATCGGCTGGGCGATGTCGCGCGCGACGGGATTGTGGGTCGGCATGAAGGCGCTGGCCGATACCATGGACTCGGCAGCGACGGTTGAGCTCGCAAGCGCAACGCCGCGGATCATCAGACCTGCCGACGCGCCGGCCGACGTCTCGATTCGCTGGCCCGACAGCCCGCTGGAACAGGAGCGCCGCCTGTTCGATATCCGTCTTCCGGCCGCGGTGGCCTTCGGTCGCGCCAATGGCTTGAACTACGCCGTCGCCGATCCAGGGATCAATCGCCGCCGCGTGATGATCCTGGCCGTCGGCAAGTCGCGCCTCGATGTGACGCAGGCGCTGGCGATCCTGGGTGTTGGGCTCGACGAACTCGATCAACTCGGAATCGGCCTGTGCGCCATCGGCATGCCATGGCCGCTGGATGCGGATTTCATCCGCGCGCGCTGCGCCGGCGCCGGCGAAGTGCTGGTCGTCGAGGAGAAGCGGCCCTTGGTCGAGGATCAGGTCGCGCGGATTCTCCTGACGATCGATACAAGCCGAAGGCCGCAACTAGCCGGCAAGATCGACGAGCAAGGCAAGCCGCTGCTGTCGCCGCGTGCCGCCTTCACCGCGGATCATCTGGCGAAGATTATCGGCGAACGGCTGATCAGGCTTGGACTTGGCGACAGGCTGGCGCCGCGCGTCGCCGCGCTCGGCGGCATGGCGCTGGACACCGAACCTGCGCTCGCCAAACGGCTGCCTTATTTCTGTTCGGGCTGTCCGCATAACCGCTCCACCGTGGTGCCCGAAGGCAGCCGTGCGCTCGCCGGTATCGGCTGTCACTACATGGCGCAGTGGATGGACCGGGACACCACGACGTTCACCCAGATGGGCGGCGAAGGCGCCAGCTGGATCGGGCAGGCGCCGTTCACCGCGACCCGGCATGTCTTCGTCAATCTGGGCGACGGCACCTACGCGCATTCGGGGCTGCTCGCCATTCGCGCCGCGATCGCGGCCGGCGTCACCATCACCTACAAGATTCTTTATAACGATGCGGTCGCCATGACCGGCGGCCAAACCGCCGAAGGCGGTTTCAGCGTTGCCCAGATCGCGCGCCAGCTTGCCGCCGAGGGTGTAGGCCAGATTCGCGTCGTCGCGGAGGAGCCCGGGCGTCATCGCGGCGAGGTCATGCCGACAGGTACGACGATCGATCGGCGTGATCGCCTTGAAGCCGTGCAACGCGCGTTGCGGGAGACAAAAGGCGTCTCGGTCCTGATCTACGATCAGGTCTGTGCCGCGGAAAAGCGCCGCCGCCGCAAACGCGGTCAACTGGCCGATGCCGGCAGACGCATCGTGATCAACGCGGCGGTGTGCGAGGGTTGCGGCGATTGCGGCCGAAAGTCGAACTGTGTCTCGATCGTGCCGCTCGAGACGGAGTTCGGCCGCAAGCGGGAGATCGACCAGACCAGTTGCAATCAGGACGCGACCTGCATCGAGGGATTTTGCCCGAGCTTCGTCACCATCGAGGGCGGCATTCCAAAAAAGCCCGCCGCCAGCGACGCAAAGCCTCCCGTCGCGCCGATGCCTGACATCGATTTTTCGCGCGCCGCCAATCTGCTGGTCGGAGGCATCGGCGGAACGGGTATCGTCACCGTCGGGGCGATCCTCGGCATGGCGGCGCATCTCGACGGCCGCGGCGTCTCGGTGATGGACCAGATTGGCCTCGCCCAGAAGGGCGGCGAGGTGACCACGCACATCCGGATTGTGAAGGACCCCGGCCAGCTCGGCCCGGTGCGTTTCGTTCCCGGGGAAGCCGATACGCTGATCGGCTGCGATCTGGTCGTAGCCTCGAGCCCGGAAGTGCTGCCGCTTCTTGCAGAACGGGCTATCGCCATCGTCAACGATCATGTGGTGATGACCGGTGATTTCAGCGCCAATCCGGATGCGATATTTCCGGATACGCTGATGAAGCGCCGGATCGCGGCGCGCTGCGGGTCGATGTTCCTCGATCTCTCCGCGGTTGCGACCGGGATCATCGGGGACGCGGTCGGCGCCAACATGATGGCGCTCGGGATCGCCTGGCAGAAGGGCCGTGTGCCGCTCACGGAAGCGTCGATCCTGCGCGCGGTTGAGCTGAACGGCGTTTCAGTCGCGATGAACAAAACGGCGTTCGCCTGGGGCAGGGCGCTTGCAAGCGACCCGCATGTTGCCGATGTTGTCGCGAAGCCGGCGCCGTTGGCGGCGACCCTCGAAGACATCGTCGAACTTCGCGCGGCCGAACTCGAGCGTTATCAGGATAAAGCGCTGGCTCAGCGCTTCCGGACTTTGGTCACGGCAACGGCGGGCGCCGAGCAGCGCATACTTCCGGGTTCGACTGTCCTTGCCGAGGCCGTGGCGCGAAGCTTCTTCAAACTTCTCGCCTATAAGGACGAGTACGAGGTGGCGCGGCTTCACATCGAAACCGGATTTCTCGATCGGCTGCATCAGGGATACACCGGCGGCACATTTGCCTTCCATCTGGCGCCGCCGCTGTTCGCCCGACGCGATCCCGTCACCGGCTATCCCCGGAAGATCAGGCTGGGAGCCTGGATCGTTCCGATGTTCAGGTTGCTCGCCCGACTGAAATTCCTGCGCGGAACTCGGCTCGACCCATTCGGGTATTCGTCCGAGCGGCGCATGGAGCGTGCCATGATCGATGACTACGAGACATTGGTGGCATCGCGCCTCATTCCCGAACTCAGCGCCGAAAATCACGCGGTCGCGGTCGAAATCGCACTGGTGCCGTTGTCGGTCAGGGGGTTCGGTCACGTCAAGGCAGCCGCCGCGCGCGAGGCGTCGACCCAGCTTGCTCATTTGCTGAACCGGTGGCCGGACCATCCGGTCGCGCAGGTGGCCGCCGAATGAGAATGGCGAGGTAACGGCGATGACCGAAACGATGGCGCAACACGGACCCGCGCAGAAGCGCGCCAGGCGCTCGGAAGGATCTCGCCAGCAAATCCTCGACGTCGCCGCCAAATTGTTCCGCGCCAAAGGCTACACCGACACCTCGCTCCGCGACATCGGCCAACAGGCCGGCATGAAGGCGGGAAGCCTCTACTATCATTTCGCGTCGAAGGAGCAGCTTGCCGCCGAGGTGCTTCTGATCGGCGTGCAAAAGGTGCATCGCGCCGTGGTGACGGCTATCGATGCGCCAGGCCGGACCGCGGACGCGCGGGCAAGGCTGGCCGCGGCAATGGCGGCGCACCTCGAGACCTTGCTCGATGCGAGCGACTATACGTCGGCGCATATACGTTGTTTTCCCGACGTCCCCGCGACGTTGCGGATGAAGCTGAGCGCGGCGCGGCGCGAATACGAGGCGGTGTGGCGGCTTCTTCTGGATGACATGGCGGCAAGCGGCGCCTTGCCCGCGGGCACGGACGCAAATGCCGCGCGCCTTGCGATCCTGGGGGCGCTCAACTGGTCGCTGGAATGGTACGATCCCGCGCTCGGCAAACCGTTACAGCTGACGCAAACATTGCTGGCGGCGTTTGCGCGCTGATCTGTGAAACGACGGCCGCTTATGCTCGCTGTCGACAAAAACAGGAGACAACATGAGCGGAGGGCGAGACGTTGCGGAAGAGGCGCAATGGCGGCGATGGCGCAGTGTCGCCGATCTCTATCACGCGTATTTCACCGGCCTCATTCTCACCGGGGTGACGCGGCGCGGCGCGCCTGACGCCGCCGAATTCGTGTTCCGGGTATTTCGCCGCCAGCAGCAGGAACGCTTCCTGCCGGGGCTGGAAAAACTCGGCCTCAGCCATCTGCCGCCGGCGGTGGCGGCGGCGCAGTATCATTACCTCTCGAACTGGATCGGCGGCGTGTCGGTCGAATACATGTACGAGTCGGACCGCAAGGCCTGGATCCGCTATCCGCCGCCGCGCTGGATCTGGCGGGGGACCGCGATCTGCGGCGTGCCCGGCGAAGTCTCGCGCGCGATGCTGCGGGGATGGCATGCCAATAATGGCGTCGCGCTCGGCAACTTGAATCTCGGCTTCGTCTGCACCAAGCAGAGCGTCGACGGCCAGGACGGACTGGAAGGCTATTATCACGAATATGACCATGCGCTCGAACTCGACCAGCGGCTGGTGTTCGCGCGCCATCTCGAAGCCCCTCTGTTCGATCCAACGACCGCGCCGGCGTTGCTGGTTGCGAGCTGGCCGAAGCCGCGGCTGGAAAAAGCCTATCGCAATTACGCGATGGAATATGTCCGGACCGCCGCACCGGTCATGGTGCAACTGTTCGGTCCCGAAGACGCGGGATATCTATTGCACCTCACCGGCAAGCTGATCGGCATGCAGTATTTCGACGAGATCGCGCGCGGCTTTGATTCGAGTCGCGGTGCTGCAGGAGAGTTCGCGAGGTTTCTCTGTACGTTATTCGAAGCGCAGGACGATGCTTTCGCTATTGAGGAGTCCGGCGGCACATTCGAAATCAGACAGCAGAGCTGGAAGCTGATGGCAGACGTTGCCGATTATCACACAGCCTGCGCAAAGGTGTTGCAAGGATTGTTCGAAGGCCTTGCGGCCGGTTGCGGTCGCCGCATTCCCATCGCCATGAGGGCTTCCGCCGGTGGAAAACCACCGTTTGTCTGGTCGATCGGCTGATCGAACTTCCGTTTCACGGCATGTCCATGGCGACTTGTTTGCGCAGGCGGCCCATGCGCCTGATGCAGGTGGAATCGGACTGGTTCGTGCTAGGAAACACCGCGGCGCGGCAATCCGATCGGGCCCCTGGAGAGAGATTTGTCCGATATCGGCCTTGCCGAAATACCCGTAGACGAGGACGAACGCCCGCTTCCGCTGCCGGAGGCGCCGGCGAGAAATGCTTTGGTCGACCGTCCGATCCTGCCTACTCTGCTGGGGCTCGCCTGGCCCAACATCATAGCGTTCAGCGCCGGCACCTGCGTCGTGATCGCCGAGACCTCCTATATCGGCCGGTTGGGCGTGGAGTCGCTCGCCGCGATAGCGCTGGTGTTTCCCTGCGTGATGCTGACCATGACGATGTCGGGCGGCGCGATGGGTGGCGGCGTGGCGTCTGCGATTGCGCGCGCGCTCGGCGCCGGCGACAAAGACCGCGCCTCGGCGCTCGCCGCGCACGCGCTGTTGATCGGCATCTGCTTCGGTTTGACCTTCATGCTGGGCATGCTGATCTTCGGTCCAAAACTTCTGCAATTGCTCGGCGGTCGCGGCAACGTGCTGGCGCAGGCCACCGCCTACACGCAGATTTTTTTTGGCGGCGCCGTGCTTCCCTGGCTGATGAACACCATGGCGGGAGTCCTGCGCGGCACCGGCAACATGAAACTGCCATCGCTCCTGATGCTTTCCTCCGCCACCTGCCAGATCATTCTGGGCGGTACGCTTGGTCTTGGCCTCGGCCCGATCCCCTCATTCGGCATGCGCGGCGTCGCCGCCGGTTCGCTGACGGCCTATCTCATCAGCGTCTCGGTGATGAGTTGGTACCTGTTCTCGGGGCATGCCCGCGTCGTTCCCAGGATCAGGGGATTGCGTATTCAATGGGCGATGTTTTTCGACATTCTGAAGGTTGGCGCGATTGCCTGCTTCTCGCCGCTGCAGTCGGTGCTGACCATCAGCATCTTCACCCACATGCTGGCGAGCTTCGGCACCGAAATCCTCGCCGGTTATGGTATCGGCGCGCGGCTGGAATATTTGCTGACGTCGGTTTCGTTCGCGTTCGGGATCGCATCTGTGCCGATGATCGGCATGGCCATCGGCGCGGGGCGGATCGCGCGGGCGCGTCGGATCGCCTGGACCGCAGGCACGGTTTCGTTCGCAGCCCTCGGCGGGATTGGGACCCTGATTGCATTTTTCCCGGATCTCTGGGTCAACCTCTTCACCC
>Ga0209422_1000260_pt1 | contig 13189 bp, 12 predicted proteins | sample BlaSpr_A8_OM2_M3_FD_187983 | JGI IMG/M metagenome (GOLD analysis project Ga0209422, IMG submission 187983) | Forest soil microbial communities from Thunder Bay, Ontario, Canada - Black Spruce, Ontario site 2_A8_OM2_M3 (SPAdes) (version 2) | ecosystem: Environmental > Terrestrial > Soil > Boreal... | reverse complement strand
AGTTGTTGCGTAGCTACCGAGTTATTGAAGTAGCCGCTGGTCGCCGATGGCCCGCGAAACCAGAGAAAACCTTCGACGCGGTCAGCAACTTGGTTGCCGGAATCGTCGACGATGCGCACTTCATGGTTCGGAACAGCGCTACCAGACGAAACGAACGCAATGGAATTGGAATCTTCCGAGGCAGGCACGGCGCGGCCTTGCCGCGCCATCCGATAGACCCGGCTACGTCGTCTGTTACTCAACAACTAATTCTAATGGTCAGACGCACCACCGTCATATTTCTTGTCGCACCTCTAGCAGTCCGCTGTTCTTCTGATTTGGTCATTTTCCGGTATCGCTCTGGGGTGGCGGCTGACAATAATAACCATCGCTACATTCCTGAGCTACTGCGAGCCGCCGCCGACGTCCGCTTTGACCCCGAAGCGACCAAGGGCCGTAGGGCGGATTCCCTTTAATCCCCCATCTCGTATGGATCGGCGGGTTAAAGTGAACCCGCCCTGCGCGAGCTGCCAATGCCGGTCATACCTCCATTTCGCGAGAGCGCCTGCAATACGGTAGGACGTGAATACACCGGAATACGGCCGTGGGGCAGCTAAAGGCCCGAAACTACAAAATGGCGGGGGATGACCCGAGGAAGATGCGGCTAAAGCAAAAAATACGTTCGCCAACGGACAGCGCTGTAGTAGGATTCGGCCAGGAAAAGGGCTGCCGTGTCGAACGCCAAGCAAATCATCGCAATGCTAAGAAGCCGCGCCGAAGGCGACGAGGATGCGTTCTTTTCGATCGCGTTGCAGGTGGCGGCTTCAGAAGCTCGGCAAGGGCGCCGCGAGACGGCTCAGGAGATGCGCGCGGAGATTGACAAGGCGCGCGCCAAAAATTCTCGTGGCGCGTCCGTTATGATTCCGTTCGCGCATCCGCGCGGGAGCCTTGAAGGGCTGCTCGAAATGCGCGAGGCACGGTACAAGTTCAAAGATGTGGTTTTGAACGAGCGCCTGCTCGGACATTTCTCCGATATTCTACGTCAGCAGCGCAAACGTGATTGGCTGCGAGAGCACGGAAAGACACCGAACCGTCGCATTCTGTTTGTCGGTCCTCCTGGTTCGGGGAAAACCATGTCTGCGGAAGCGCTCGCAGGTGAATTGCATCTTCCACTATTCATCATTCGGTTGGAGGGCTTGATAACTCGGTACATGGGCGACACGGCCGCGAAGTTGCGTCTGATCTTTGACGAAAGCAATAAGCATCGCGGCGTTTATCTTTTTGATGAGTTCGACGCAGTCGGCGGGCAGCGCACAGCGACGAATGACGTCGCCGAGATGCGCCGTGTTCTTAATTCTTTTCTTCAATTCATGGAGGAAAGCAATTCGACGGATAGCGTGATTATCTGCTCCACGAACCACCCTTCCCTTTTAGACCGCGCATTACTGCGCCGCTACGATCAGGTTTTGGAATTCGATGCACCGAGTTCGGATCAAATCCGAAAACTGATTGAAACCAATGTCGGGCCGATGACGCTTGTCCGTCCGTCGTGGAAGAAAATAATTCACGCGGCTGAGGGCTTAAGCCAGTCAGAAATCGTCCGCGCGGTGGACGATGCGGTTAAAACATCAATTTTGGATGAACGCAGACAATTGACCACCGAAAATCTTGTTGACCGTCTACAAGAGCGTCGCGCGATGCGGACCGCTTTTCTTGATACGGAAAGCTAGTGATGTATGGCCTCTCGTTTCAATCTTCCCCATATTGACATCACCGCGTTCGCGTCGAGCCAGGATTATGCAGGTTCAAGCTCGGGTGGAAGCTCTGCGGTTCGAATTCGCGATGAGCACGGGAAGCGCATTCAGAACGAGCTGCGCGTCGCGCTCACGGCGGCTGACCAAGTAAGGCCGACCGATGAGCGGCTTGAACCGCCGACGGGCGCCTATATTGAGGTTGAACTGCGCCGCGGAACGCGCGCTGATGCACTCGATCTCAAGGGCGAAGACATTCGCGCTGGCGCCACGAAGGTTACCGAAGCGAACAACCGCACCATTGCGCTCTACGTGCCCGATCACGCGCGGCCGGTTCTAGAGCAAATTCTCGATGATTATCTCAACGGTCCGCTCAGCAAGAAAGGTAATCCACCACAAAAAGCCAAGGTCGAGTCGATCGAGGCCATTCGCACGGCACGACTAGAGACATTCTGGACGGATGCGCCGGAGGCTTTGCCTCGCGATGCCCAGCAGCAGATTTGGTGGGCGCTATGGTGTCACGCGGACAGCGAAGCGGCGATTGAGGATGTTTGCGCGCGGCTAAACGTCCGCGCGGCTGGTCGAGATCGGCGACTTTATTTTCCTGAGATCGCGGTCATTCCTGTGCTGGCGACGCGCGCAACGATCGAACTTATGCTTTTTGCAACCGGCGCAATCGCGGAGCTGCGCCGGGCAGACGATACACCTGTCTTTTTCACCGATGATGTCGCTGGCGATCAACATGTTTGGACGGATGGCCTTGCAGGACGGATCGTTTGGCCCGGTACGGATGCGCCCGCCGTTTGCATGTTCGATACCGGCGTCAATCGTGCCCATGCCCTGATTGAACCGGCATTGGCGCCAGATGATCTATATACACTTGATGGGACTTGGGGCGCTGACGACCAAGACCCTTCCGGCCATGGCACGTCCATGGCGGGGATGATCCTGCACGGCGACTTGACTGCAGCGCTCGGCGATCTTTCGGAGCGACGCTTGGCGCACCGCTTGGAGTCCGTGAAGTTTCTGCCGCCGGCCGGGTTCGATCCAAACGAGCCCCGCACTTATGGGACACTCACGCAGGCTGCGGTCGCACTCCCTGAGATCACAGCGCCGGAGCGGGCGCGTGTGTATTGCATGGCTGTCACAAACGACAACGTCTCGGGCGCGACGGCATCCGGCTGGAGCGCCGCGATCGACCAGGCGGCGGTCGGCACGATGATAGGCGATGAGCCAGATGATCCTGAGGCTGCGACGCCTAAGCGGCTCATCATCATCTCCGCCGGAAACGTGCTTGCCGAACCGAACTTTGCACGGAGACGCCCGCAAGACGAGTATCCGATTGAAGACCCAGCGCAGGCATGGAATGCCCTGACGATCGGCGGCTATACCGATCTCATCGATGTGCGCGACGCCGGTTACGAGACGTGGACGCCGATGGCGGCAGCGGGAGAATTGAGCCCGCACAGCCGCACGAGCGTTACATGGCCGCAAGGCCTTTCGCCCTTCAAGCCGGAACTCGTGATGGAGGCTGGGAATCGCGCGGTCAATCCGGGCCGGACAGAAGCGCTAACCGTAGGATCACTATCGTTGCTAACAACCGGCAGCGACGTGGCCGGCGCGCCGCTGGTGCCGTTTGAGGCCACCAGCGCGGCTGCCGCGCAAGGCGCGCGGATGGCGGCACAGATCGCAGCTGAGCACCCGGAATTCTGGCCGGAAACCATTCGGGCACTAATGGTCCACAGCGCCGAGTGGACGGAGCCGATGCTAGCGGCCTTGGGCGACACGCCCGGCAAACGGGGTCGTTATGAACTTGTGCGGCGTTTCGGGTACGGCGTTCCGAGCCTTGAACGTGCCAACGCGTCGGCACTCAATCACCTGGCGCTTTTCGCCCAAACAGACATTCTGCCGTTCAAGCTCGAAGGACAGCGCAAGTTCAACGAGTGCCACTACTACACCCTACCGATCCCGGGCGACATGCTCGAAGCGCTCGAAAATGAAATCGTAGAGCTGAAAGTCACGCTCTCGTATTTCATCGACCCGAACCCGGGACTGTCGGCGAATGTCGATGCGCAGCGCTATCAGTCCCATGGATTGCGTTTTGACCTGCAGCGCAAGAACGAGTCGTTGGCAAGGTTCAAAAAGCGCGTCAACGCATCTGAGCGGGACGATCCGCGTCGCAAACTACAGAACGAACCAGTTGATCCAAGATGGATGCTCGGCGAGGACAGTATCTCTGCGGGATCGCTGCATTGCGACGTATGGACGGGACCAGCCATCGAGCTTTTGGGCCGTAATACGCTTTGCATCAAGCCGGTCGTTGGCTGGTGGCGGAACCGGGCATCGGCGAAAATTGTCGGCAACAAAAGCCGCTATGCGCTGATCGTAACGCTCAAGGCGCGCAATGCGGACATCGATATTTATACGCCGATCCGCACGTTCATCGACGTGCCGGTTCCGGTCGAGACCGACGTATTCACGTAAGGGTTCGCATGGCCCGGACGGCTGTCCATGGTTCGGTGCCGGTGGAGCAGGAAGGCTCCAAGCCCGGCTCGTGGTTTCCAAAGGGCGGCGAAACGCCCTTTGCGTCATCGCTATGTGGTGGCGGCTGACAATAATAACCATCGCTACATTCCTGAGCTACTGCGAGCCGCGGCCGACGTCCGCTTTGACCCCGAAGCGACCAAGATCGCGCGCGCCACGGGCGACACACGAACAAGCCGGTTCTCGCCCCGCCCAGAAGCGGTATAAGCTCATCGCCGGAGAGATTGGCGCGGCGACCGACCGGCTTGGGCGCAAGCACGACACAATAGAGCAGGATGACTTTTCTTCGAATCGTCATCCCGCTCTAGTTCTTTGATTGAGCATGATCTTTTCGGAAAACCGGTGTCCACTTTTCCGGATCATGCTCTGGGTGAGGAGCACACGATGAAGTTACTCTATTTCGATGATTTCAAGCTCGGCGTGCTGAAGAACGACGCCGTGGTTGACGTCAGCGCCGCGGTTAAGGACATCCCACATGCCGGCCCGGGCGATTTAATGAATGGCCTGATCGAGCATTGGGGCAGCTACAAGCCGCGGCTCGAGGCGGCGGCAGCGCGCGGCGCCGAAGTGCCCGTGTCGAGCGTGCGCATCCGTCCACCGGTGCCGGGTCCGCGCACGATCGACTGCATGGCGGTCAACTACATGGAAGATGGCACGCGTAACACGCCGGCGCCGATCAACGCCTTCCACAAATCGCCGAGCGCGATCATCGGACATGGCGACACGATGGTCCTGCCGGACGTGCCGGCCACGATCTTCGAAGGCGAGGCCGAGATCGCGGTCGTCATCGGCAAGAAGTGCAGCCGTGTCAGCGAAGCCGAGGCCATGAGCTACATCTTTGGCTATATGAACTTCATCGACGGTTCGGCGCGCGGCTTGCCGCAGCCCGGAAACGTGTTTTTCCAGATGAAAAGCCGTGACACATTCGCGCCGATTGGCCCCTATCTCGTCACCGCCGACGAGATCAAGGACCCGCTGAAGCTGCAAATCAGGCTATGGAACAACGGCGTGCTGATGCAGAACTTCAACTCCGACGATATGGGCCACAAGATCGGCAAGTGCATCGCCTGGCTGTCGACCATCCATACGCTGCACCCCGGCGACATCGTCGCCACGGGCACCAATCACCGGGGTCTCAATCCATTCATGGACGGCGATACGATCGAGCTGGAAACCGAAGGGCTCGGCCGGTTGAAGTTCGGCGTCAAGGACGATCTCAAGCGCAGCTGGGCGCGCAAAACCCGCCTCCAGATGCACGAAGAGGCCAAGGAGAAGACCCCGGGCGCGTACCCGGACATCACCCCGCAGCTTTCGGGCAAATACGCGAAGTGACTGCTGCTTGCAGCCTTAACTCCCTCCCCCGCCAGCGGGCGAGGGTTGGAGTGGGGACCGATGGCGGGGTTACGGTCCTACCTTCCCGGCCGCAGTTCCAGGCTTTCCAGCCCGGCCGCGACGCTGAGGCCGACCTGACCTTGCAGGCTGAGCGGCTGCAGCGCGATCGAATTGTCCGAGCCGCCGACCAGCACATTGCCGCCGGCTCCGACGCCGACCGCCGCGCTGCCCTGCGCGCCGGCGTAGGTGCCGGCGAGATCGCCCGGCCCGAGCCGCGCCACCGGCGCGAACACGCCCCAGGCCAGCGCCGTCTCCTGGGTGATGCCGAGGTCGACTCCGACCTTGCGGATGGTGGCGACATAGCGGTCCTCCGGCAGGCCGTCGATGCGCAGCACGCAGCCGAGGTTGGTCACCGAGCCGACGATGAAGCCGACGCTTGAACCGCCGCGGCATTCGAGGACGCCGACCTGCACGCGCTGCATCGGCTGCTGCGCATGGGCGCCGGCGAAGGATGCCACCAGCGTGGCAATGGCAACACCGGCAAGGATGAATGAACGGCGCATGAAGTAATCTCCGGCTGAAAATGTGATGCGAGCAGAGAACGAGGCGAGCGCCCTGCCCGAGCGCTCGCCCTTCTATGACACAACATTGGCGACGTTGCCAGAATTGGAACCGTCATTCCGGGGCGCGCCAACGGGTCGCGGGCCGATAAACAAAAAAGAGGCCCGCTTGCGCGGGCCTCTCTTGCTTTGGTTAACGCTGAGCGTTGGTTAACGCTGAACGTTTCTCAGCCGTGATGGCGATGGTGGTGATGGGGGTGATGGCTGCGGCGATAGCCGAGCCGCACCGGCTCCAGTTCGATCGAGGCGATGCCGGCGGCGACGTTCAATCCGGTCTGGCCCTGCAGGCTGATCGGCTGCAGTGCGTAGGAATTTTGCGGCCCGCCGACCAGGAAATTGCTGCCGCCGCCGATGCCGACCGAGGCATTGGCGCCGATGCCGCCATAATTGCCGGCGAGGTCGCCGCGCCCGACCCGCCCCGTCGGCGCGTTCACCGCCCAGGTCAGCCGGGTCTGATCGGTGACGCCGAGATCCAGCCCAAGCCGGCGCACGGTGGCGAGATAGGGCTCGGGACGGCGGCCCTCGCTCTGGAACACGCATTGCAGGCTGGTCGTCGATCCCACCACGAAGCCGACATTCTGGCCGCCCCGGCATTCCAGCATTCCGGCGCGGAATTGCGGCTGCGGCAGCGCATGGGCGCTGGCGAATGATGCTACGAGCGAAGCAATGGCGATACCGAGTGTAGAGATACGCATGTCTGTTCCCCGCGTGACGAATTGAAGTGAGCGGGGCGGACAGGAAGGAAGCGCCGTGTCCAAAACAAGGCGCTTTCCAAAAAGCCGCCGTCAAACCATCAAGAGTTCGACGGCCACTATTCGAGACGTGATTTGACTATCTCAAATTGCCACAAAAGCGCTGGATGCGCTTGCAGGCGTCCTCGAGATCGGAGTTTTTCGCCGCGTAGGAAATGCGGAACGCCGGTCCGAGCCCGAACGCGGAACCCTGCACCACCGCGACGCCCTCGTTCTCGAGCAACTCCGTGACAAAGTCCTCGTCATTGCCGAGCAGCTTGCCCGAGGGCGAGGTCTTGCCGATGGTGCCGGCGCAGGACGGGTAGACATAGAATGCGCCCTGCGGCCGCGGACAATCGATGCCCTTGGCCTGGTTGAGCATCGACACCACCAGATCGCGGCGCTCCCTGAACGCCTTGTTGTTGACCGGGATGAAATCCTGCGGACCGTTCAGCGCCTCGACCGAGGCCCATTGCGAAATCGAGCACGGGTTCGAGGTCGACTGCGACTGGATCGTCGCCATCGCCTTGATCAGCTCCGCCGGGCCGCCGCCATAGCCGATGCGCCAGCCGGTCATGCAATAGGCCTTCGACACGCCGTTCACCGTCAGCGTGCGGTCGTAGAGTTTCGGTTCGACCTGCGCCGGCGTGGTGAACTCGAAGTCGTCATAGACCAGATGCTCGTACATGTCGTCGGTCATCACCCAGACGCTGGGGTGCTTCACCAGCACGTCGGTGATCGCCTTCAGTTCGGTGCGCGTATAGGCCGCGCCGGTCGGGTTCGACGGCGAACACAGGATGATCCATTTGGTCTTCGGCGTGATCGCCTTTTCGAGATCGGCCGGCTGCAGCTTGAAGCCATGCGCCGCCGTGCACACCACCGGCACCGGCTCGCCGCCGGCGAGCGCCACCATCTCCGGATAGCTCACCCAGTAGGGCGCGGGAATGATGACCTCGTCGCCGGGATTGATGGTGGCCATCAGCGCATTGTAGAGCACCTGCTTGCCGCCGGTGCCGATGATGATCTGGTTCGGCTTGTAGCTAAGACCGTTCTCGCGCTGGAACTTGGCGGCGACCGCGTCCTTCAGCTCGGAAAGGCCGTCGACCGCGGTGTACTTGGTCTTGCCCGCCTCGATCGCCTTGATCGCCGCCAGCTTGATGTTGGCGGGCGTGTCGAAATCGGGCTCGCCGGCGCCAAGGCCGATGACGTTGCGGCCGGCCGCCTTGAGCGCGCGTGCCTTATCCGTGACCGCGATCGTCGCGGACGGCTTCACACGGTCGAGCGCAGCGGACAGAAACGGCATCATCATCTCCTTAGCGGGCAATCGCGAACACACCACGTGTCGCTGGTGATCCACGACTCTTTTGCTGGGATCGGGGCACACTAAAGCGTGTGCCGCTGCATCGCAAGAAGGTTGGCCGCAAGCCGGTCAAACTTTAGAGAACGTTAAATGGGCGCGGGTAGGGTCGCGCAACATTCATAAAATTCAGCGGCGAAATGACTCATATCTGGCAAGGGCTGCGATCCGGCCAATGGCTGACCGCCTCGCGCGCCCGCAGCTACAGCCTGATCCTGCTTGCCGTCACGGCGATCGCGGTGGCCGGCTGGATCGGCTTGTCCGACGGCCTGATCGATCGCAACGGCAAGCCGCTCGGCACCGACTTCTCCAACGTCTATGCCGCGGGCACGCTGACGTGGCAGGGCCGGCCGGCGGATGCCTATGCGCCGGCGCTGCAGCATCAGGCGGAGAAGGCCATCTTCGGCGGCCGCGAGGTGCCGTTCTACGGCTGGCACTATCCGCCGTTCTTCTTTGCCGTCGCGATCGCGGTGGCGGCCTTCCCTTATGCGTGGGGTCTTTCGATCTGGCTGGCGGCTAGTTTCGCGGCCTACCTTGCGGCGATCCGCGCGATCCTTCCGGGCAAGGAAACGCTGCTGATCGCATCCGCCTTCCCGGCGGTGTTCGTCAATATCGGCCACGGCCAGAACGGATTTCTGACCGCCGCACTGCTCGGCGGCGCGCTGCAGCTGCTCGATCGCAGGCCCTGGCTCGCCGGCATGCTGATCGGCCTTCTCGCCTACAAGCCGCAATTCGGCGTCCTGATCCCGATCGCGCTGCTCGCGGGCGGGCGATGGCGCAGCATCGCGGCGGCGGTCGCCACCGTCGCAGTCTTGCTCGCGCTCTCCTTCGCGACCCTCGGCGGCGGGGTCTGGCAGGCATTCGCCGACTCCATGCACTTCACCCAGACCGTGGTGCTGGAACAGGGCGGCACCGGCTGGGAGAAAATCCAGTCGGTATTTTCGGCGGCGAGGATGTGGGGCGCGACCGTCCCTGCCGCCTATGCGGTCCAGTTCGCCCTGGGATTGGGCCTGGCCGCGAGCCTTGCCTGGCTGTGGCGAAGCGATGCCGCGTTCGAACTCAAGGCTGCGGCGCTGGCGACCGGCAGCCTGCTCGCCACGCCCTACGTGCTCGACTACGACCTCGTCGTGCTCGCGGTCGCCATCGCCTGTCTCGCGCGCCATGGCCTCGCCCGCGGCTTCCGCGATTTCGAGATCAGCCTGCTGGCCGCGGTCTGGATGGTGCCGCTGGTGTCGCGCGGCATAGCCGGCGCCACCGGCATCCCCCTCGGCCTGGTGGTGCTGTCAACACTTTACGTTTTCACCTTGCGGCGCGCGGTGCTCGATCGCGAGGGATCGATGCTCCGTGGCGCTCGCATAGCGCAGGCGTGATCCGATTTGTTCCGCCGTGTAGCAAAGTCTTCCACGCGGTTGCAGTGCAGTAGAGGTTTTCGAGCTTTTCCATCACACGGGTCTTGCGACGTCCCTTTATCGGCATCATTGTTTAGCCGCGTTGCGGGGTGACAAGGCGATCGCTCTCGCGCACATCTGCCCTGTCTCACCGATCGAACGCTCCAGAATGTACAAGCTCTATTCGATGCAGCGCTCCGGCAACAGCTACAAGGTCCGCCTTGCGCTGGCGCTCCTGAACGCACCCTATCACGCCATCGAGGTCGACATTCTGCGCGGCGAAAGCCGCACGCCGGATTTCCTCGCCAAGAATCCGTCAGGGCAGGTGCCGCTGCTCGAAGTCGGCGAAGGACGCTACCTCGCCGAGTCCAACGCCATCCTCTGGTATGTCGCCGGCGGCACTCCGCTGGCGCCGGAATCGCGGATCGAGCGCGCCGAGGCGCTGCAGTGGATGTTCTTCGAGCAGCACGCGCTGGAGCCGAATATCGGCGCAGCCTATTTCTGGCTGGCGCTGGTCAAGGGCGGCCGCGACCTGCAGACCCATGCGCTGGAAGACTGGATGGAGCGCGGCTATGCGGCGCTGCAGGTGATGGAAAATCACCTCAAGACCCATGAATACTTTGCCGCCGGCCAGCTCACGGTCGCCGACATCGCGGTCTACGGCTATACCCATGTCGCCGACCGCTGCGACTTCGATCTTGCGACCTTCCCGGCGCTCCGCGCCTGGCTGCGCCGGGTCGAGCAGACCCCCGGCTTTGTCGCGATGGACTGGCGCCCGGACCAAGTGGACGATTCGGCTGGCATCGCCGCCGAAGCGTGAAGCTTGAGCCTGAGGCTCGCGAAAATAGCGGGCATAACAGCGGGGATAGCGAGCATAACCGTCAGCTCCGCCGCCTTTTTGCCATGTTCGACGCTGCCCCGCCGCAAAATTGCCAGTGATTCCAGCCACATTGGCGGGATTGCGGGTGATTCGCCCGCGCATTGAAGGATCCCGGACCATGAAACGGTCGCCCGGCGCAGCAGGCTTTGGCAGCCGCTCCGCGCCCGTCGCCTCGCCCCGGCTTAGGAATGCGGTTGCGGCTTCGCTCGCGATTGGCTCCCTGTCGCTGTGGCTGATCGTCACCCTCACGGTGTTGTCGATCAAGGTCTCGATGGCGATGCCGCTTCCGGCTTAATCAAAGTTTTTTCCAGGCCACTCGCAATTTGCGCGACAACGCGCGGTGATCGGCACCGCGATCGGGCAATGATGAAGACACCTGTCTTCCTTGTGACCGCGGCGCTGACCCTGGCAATCCTGCTGGCGGTGTCGCTTCTGATCGTCACCAGCACGCGCGGCGAGGATGCGCCCTCGCCGCCTACGACCATTCGTGGAAGATAAAAAACGCGCCGAGCGCGATCAGTGCAAACCCCAGCCCGTGATTCCAGCCCAGCGGCTGCTTCAGGTACAACACCGAGAATCCGGCGAACACGATCAGCGTGATCACCTCCTGCATGGTCTTGAGCTGCGCCGCCGAATAGACCGCGCTGCCCCAGCGATTGGCCGGCACCGCCAGCCAGTATTCGAAAAACGCAATCCCCCAGCTGATGACGATCACCAGCGGCAGCGAGACCTCCTTGAATCTGAGGTGGCCGTACCAGGCGAAGGTCATGAACACATTGGAGGCAAACAGCATCAGGACCGGCAGGACCTGCGGCGAAACACTTGGCATGGATATCCCTTCGAAACGTCCCGGCGCTAATACCTCGAGGTGGAACCCGGTTCCATCGCTTTCAATTATCATTTGATTTAAGGAACTGGAAAGCGGCCTTCGACCGGTCAACCACCTCTTAAGGATGCGGCGAGAAAGCCTGCCGCAGACGCAACCATCCTTCAAGATCCATCCGTTACTCTCGTGACGAACGAGAAACGGCATGCAGTTCGACTGGCGCGCAATCTCCGGTCCGGCCCTGACGGCAGCGACGGCGCTGATCGCCATCACTGTCGATCGCACCCTTATTACCGTTCCCAATCCGGCGCCGCTTCTGGTTTGCATCGTCGCCTTCGCAGGCTCGCTTTCCGGCCTCGGCTCCGGCCTGACCAGCGCCGCCATCGCCATCGCGGCTTCGGCGGTTTTCTTTCTCAACCACCGCGCCACGCCCGGCTACGACATCGCCGATCTGGTTCGCCTCGCCATGCTGGCGATGACCGCGGCCGGCACCGCCGCGATCACCGGCCTGTTGCGGGAACGAATGCTGGATGCGTTCGCATGGGAGCGCAGGCACCATGCCACCGCCGAACGGCTGTCGACGGCGCTCGACCAGGTCGACATCGGCATCGTGCTGCTCGATTCCGACACCCGCGCGGAATTCATCAACCGCGCCTTCCGCGATTATTTTTCGCTTTCCGACGCGCAGGCCGACTCCAAGCCGCCCTTCATCGCGCTGATGTATCACAGCCGCAATACCGGCGCCTGGGAACTCCCGGAGGAAGAGCTCGCCGCCTTCATCGCGCGACGCACCGAGCTGATGCGATCGGGCGATTCGACGCCGATCAACATCAACCTGCGGGACGGACGGGTACTGCGTTTTTCCTGCACGGCGTTGCCCGATGGCGGAAGGATGCTGAGCTACACGCCGGTGACCGAGCTGGTCCGCCATGGCGACGATCCCGCCAGCGCCGACTTCTACCGTTCGCTGCGCGACACTGGCCACCGCCGCCTCGTCCGGCATCTGCGCGCCGCGGAATAGCAGCGGCGGCGCCTCGCGCCGACGCGGTTGATCCTTGCCGGCTGTTTGCCTAAGAGAGGGCGCGCCCCGACGATCGCCCCCTTCACGAATAAAGCATCAGCCATATCCAACGAGTTATCCGTCCGCTTTCTGTCCCCGCAGGACTACGAGCAATGGCTTCGTTTGTGGGACGGCTACAATGCGTTCTACGGGCGCTCGGGCGCGACCGCGCTCGCGCCTGAAATCACCGCGATGACCTGGGCGCGATTCTTCGACGCCTACGAGCCGGTCCACGCCCTGGTGGCGGAGAGTGCCGGCCAATTGCTCGGGCTGACGCATTATCTGTTTCATCGCAGCACCACCGCGATCGCGCCGGTCTGCTATCTGCAGGATTTGTTCACCAGCACAGCCGCGCGCGGCAAGGGCGTCGGCCGGGCGCTCATCAACGGGGTCTATGCGCGGGCAAGATCGGCTGGATCGCCGCGAGTCTACTGGCAGACCCACCACACCAATACCACCGCGATGCAGCTTTACGACAAGGTCGCGGAGCATTCCGGATTCGTGGTGTACCGCAAGCTGTTGTGACGGGCGTGCCCCGGATGCTGCGCAGAGCGCCACTCTTGTGGCGTGGTGCGCTGCTGATCCGGGGTCCGTCGACGGTCTGGCGCGAGACCGGGTCCCGGCTCTGCGGAGCAGCGTGACCGGATGATGCTTCGCATCGCCGGAAGAACGCTGCACCGCGTCCGGGACACGGACGGCCTGTGGATAAGTCCACCTGTCA
>Ga0209422_1000257_pt1 | contig 13220 bp, 10 predicted proteins | sample BlaSpr_A8_OM2_M3_FD_187983 | JGI IMG/M metagenome (GOLD analysis project Ga0209422, IMG submission 187983) | Forest soil microbial communities from Thunder Bay, Ontario, Canada - Black Spruce, Ontario site 2_A8_OM2_M3 (SPAdes) (version 2) | ecosystem: Environmental > Terrestrial > Soil > Boreal... | reverse complement strand
GTATTACTGCATGGGCTCGTTGATTTCAGTCTGCAGATCCAAGCGGTGACACTGACATGGTGCGCCATTCTGGGAACCGGCGTTGCTCAATTCACGCCACGGACAGTGTAAGGGGTATCTCTGGTGCGCTCACCTCTGCAAATCAGCCCGATCACGATCCTGGATACCACGATCGATCTTAATTGGTATTTGGAGGTTCTGTTTCGTCACGTCCGCATGATTCTGGGAATGGCCGGAATATGCTTGGTGTTAATGCTTTTTATCGCCTTTCTCATCATGCCCCAATATACCGCATTCTCGCAAATCCTGCTTGATCCGAGGAAGCAAAATTTACTGGGGCCTGAAGCCATCACTTCAGAGCTTATTTTGGACTCTTCTTCAATTGATGGCCAGATTGCTCTGATTAAATCGCGGTCTTTGCTGACCCGCGTCGTCGACGATGAGAAACTTGCTCTGGAACTTGGTTTTGGAGCTGAACCATCCCCGTCGCTGCTATCGCAACTCAGATCTCGAATGCCATGGGAGGATTCAAGTGACAGTGATCTTAGCACACAGAATGCCCTGACCGACGAGCAACAAAAGTCAGCTCGCGGAACGCTTCGGGCCGTCCGTGTGTTGCAAAGGCAAATCAGCGTGACACGCGTCGGTCGGTCCAACGTTCTCGAAATAAGATATACATCTTCAGATCGACAAAAGGCAGCGCAGATCGCCAATGCATTGGCAAATGCCTATATCACCGATCAGCTGGAATCGCGCTATCAGGCTGCCCGTCGGGTTTCAGAATGGCTGGCAGATCGTATTGCACGGCTCGGCAATGAGCTTCGCGCCTCCGAAGCTGAAGTCGCTCGTTTCCGTTCCGAGAACAAATTGGTCGGCGCGGTCACGGGAACGCTGGGAGAGCAGCAGCTTTCTGAGCTTAATGCCAAACTCGTAACTGCGAGGGCAGAGTCCGCCGAGAAGAAGGCGAAGTATGACCAAGCGCAACGGATCATTGCCGAAGGCGGCAATTTGCAATCGGTCCCGGATGTCATCCGTTCAGTGGTCATCTCCGCTTTGCGTAGTAAGCAAGCTGAAATAAGCCAACGCGAAGCGGATCTCGTTGCAAAATATGGCGAACGACATCCTGCGGTGGTGAATGTTCGGGCCGAGCGACAAGATAACGACCGGCAGATCAGGGCAGAAGTCTCGCGCATCATTACCAATCTGCAAAACGACTATGATGTGGCCAAAACGCGCGAAGTCTCGCTCGAACAAAGCTTAGGTGTCGGCGGTCAAGGCGGCGCGAATAATGATGTTGCAATGCGTCTGCGCGAACTCGAGCGTACTTTGAACACTAACAAAACATTATATGAATCGTTCCTGTCACGAGCCAAGATTTCGGACGAGCAGGCCAATCTTGAGGTTCGTCAAGTGCGGATTATAGCAACAGCAATAGTGCCAAGCGCTCCAAGCTATCCAAGCAAGGTTCTTTTTGCATCGTTGGGCCTCATCCTCGGACTTGTCGGAGGTGTAGGCTCAGCATTTCTGATTGAAACGGTACGACGCGGATTCTCCACTCCGCAAGAAGTTGAGCAGGTCTTGGGGCTGCCAGCTCTTGCCTCGGTGCCAGCGCTGACCGAAAAAGATCTTCGGATCGACGGGAGTTTGAAAACACCGCTCAGCTATCTGGTTAGCAAACCGTTGTCGCGGTTCGGTGAAGAAATTCGCACCCTGCGTGCCGGTATACAGATGTCGGATGTCGATCATCCGCCAAAGGTCATTCAGGTCACCTCCGTCGTACCGGGTGAAGGAAAAACGACCATTGCCATGTCAATTGCGCAATCAGCCGGAACAAATTTCCCAAGGGTGCTGCTGATCGATTGCGACTTACGGCGTCCTGCGATTACGAAAATGTTCGGGTTGACAAAGCGACCAGGTCTCGTCGACTTGTTGATTGGATCAATTCCGTTAGAGAGCGCAGTTTTCCAAGCTCCTGGTTCATCGTTCTTCATTATCGGCGCCGGTTCCTCGACGCAAAATCCGCCCGATCTTCTATCGTCTGAGCGCATGGACGGGCTTCTCAAGCAGCTTCGATCGACGTTCGATTATATTGTCATTGACAGCCCGCCGCTCGGGCCGGTGATCGATGCGGCGGTGTTGACGAAATTCGTTGACAAGGTTGTGTTCGTATCACGCTGGAACGATACGCCGCGCGATATTATTGCTCGCGGTGTTGCGCAATTGCAGTCAGAGAAAAAAGTTTCTGGAATTGTGCTCAATCTTGTCGATACAAAACTCAGTGGTCGATATGGCGGCTACTATCACACGAAATATTATGGAAAATACTATAAGAGTTGACGCCGTGACGCAGCGGACCTTCATCGAAGATCAAAGACCAATGAATGGCAATGAGCTGTTGCGATGATTGAGCAAGCTGAACCTAGTCTTTGTTACAAATCTGGTGCCAATTTGTGATGCGTGCAGTTGAAATTTTGTTGAAGATTACGTTGGTAAGCGTCTATGCGCTTGTCGCCTGGAAAGGAATTGAGCTGTCGTATTTTGCGTTGCTACAAGAACGCGTAGACAATGTGATATTATTATCAGCGCGCCAAGAAAAAAGTAAGATCTCCACCGACGCGAGCGAACTCAGATACGCTCTCTCACATTGGCACAGTGTTGCAGGGGTTCGATCTGACGCCGCATCAGCTTCAATCGCAGTCAAGCGATTAACAAGTCCAATAAATTTACGCGATCTCGAACCCGAAGCGATCACAATTCTCACGGTGCGGCCCATGGCCGCGCAGGCCTGGGCATTGCTGGCCGGCACCCGTCTTCTCAGTGGCCAGCCGATCGAGAAGGCTGCAACAGCACTTCAGACGGCGCTCATGCTTGCCCCTAACGAAGACAATCTCATTGCAGAGCGGCTCGTCTACGGTTTGATAATGTGGGAGCACTTATCTCCGAGTGCTAAGGACCGAATTGCATTAGACTTATCGATCGTAGGCGAGAGTGAAGTAGCCGCGGATATCGAGAAAGCCCGCATAGTTATTGCAGAAAAAAATAAGGTAGTTCGTGATGATATTCGTGCCCGATTGGACAAAGGGGCAAATCGCAAAGCCCTCATCGACAAATTGCGGCTGTGAGCTCTCATCAAGGAATGCATGCGGACTCTTCGTATCAAAGGTAGTTTCATTATCGTTTTGGAAGTTTCGTCACGTCGGAAAGGTCTTTTATATGTGCAACAAGGCCAGGATCGTGCCTGGATCTTGGAGACAAAGCGAAAAGACGCTCATTGCGCATTGCTCGATCGAAATACCGATCCCAGCATCTAAAGTTTCATCAAAATCTTGAATTGAATCTGACGAACAAGGAGGGCGAACCGCTATGAGGGCGTTGCCACAACTTGCAGCCGCCTTTGCGCCACTGCTGTTGCCGGACAGCGGACCGCCCGGCGATCACACGGGCAACCCCGCCGCGCTGCCCGATCAGTCCCTTGCGTTCATTATATCCGCCGCGAAGCTCATCGGAGCGAAACGAGCCGTGGAGTTCGGCAGCGGCCGCAGTACCAAGGCATTCCTCGATGCGGGCCTTACGCTCACCAGCATCGAGGATAGTCAAACGTGGCTCGCCGATACCAGAAGGGCGGTTAACGGACTTGGAGAGCGTTGGAACGCGATTGTCCGTTCACTCTCCACTGAATGGGAGGGCCTCGTGCCTTTCCGCGATTGGGTCTTTGGCCAAGACATCGTGGAGCCGCTTGAGAGAGCCGATCTCGTATTGATCGATTCCCCTCATTTCGTTCCGTTCCGCGAGCGTACACTTATCAATGCGCTGCGTCACGCTCGCCACGCGCTCGTGATCCTCGATGACAGTCGCATCCCAACCGTGCAACGATTCTGCGACCGGATCGCACGCCAGAATCCGGGACTGCTACATCGCCGCGTGCTGGTCGGACACGGCTTTGATCTGTTCGCTCATTCCGTTCCGGCTGATATTCGCAGCATACGCGGCCTAATCGAGACAGCGAAAGGCTGGCGTCGCTTTCAGATGGGTTACCAGAAAGGCTAAGAGGCCGTTTCGAAACTCGGTGAAGCCGGCCTTCGTCGGTTCTCCCGAACGATAAAGTTGTGAAAAACGGGCATTGAATCGTCACCGAATGCTGTCAAAACTCGCCCAGAACGCCTTGACCATGAAGTTTCGAAACAGACTCTAAAGGAGCGAACCTGCAAGAGGCGCGACGGGTTGTACTGCTACCTTAAACTAGGACATTCCGTTAACTATGGCTGCCGAGTAGCGTTACAAGTCTGAAAAACAAGGATAAACTTAAAAGATCGATTTCTCGTGCGTTGAGTTATGTTGCAATATTTGCCGCAAAACCAGTTAACTCAGGTTCGGCGCTCACGGTTGCCGCGCCTGAAATTGGCCTATGATTATTTAGGGCCACTGTTTGCGGTGGCCGATGCTTTCATTGTTGCAACGACAACTATTATCGGCAGCGTCATATATTGGCGTTTTGCTCTTAATGAGCCTGGCGATCTCAGCGTTTTTTTAGGCCTGGGTCTGGTCACTGGCATGACCTATGCGGCGGTGGGCTGGCAGTTTGGTATTTATCGCATTTTCTCTCTGCTCCATCCCCGTCGCGATTATGGACAAATTGTTGCTGGATGGCTTTTCGTTATGTTGTTGACAGCTTTAGTGCTGTTCCTTTTTAAAGTTGGCGATCAGTTCTCTCGTGGTTCCATCATCTTGTCCGCTGGCATAGCGCTGAGTGCGCTCATCACGTGGCGAATTATTATCAAGCGTTATCTCCGAACCGCCTTGGCTAATGGAGCAATACAAGGTCGGCGAGCGCTTCTTATTGGAACTCAGAATGAGCTTGCAGATTTCAGCGGAGATGAATTGCTGCTAGGCTTCGGCCTAAATGAGGTTGGTCGTTTGGTCTTGCCAAAGCATCGTGCACGCAATTCTGCGACGTCACCGCTTGAGTATGGCCCCTTGAAAAGGGTCATCGAGCAGTCGCGCGCAACGTCAGCGGAAGAAATTGTTCTTGCGCTGCCGTGGAGTAACGCGACTTATCTTAATATTATACGAGAGGGGCTGCGGATATCGCCGCTTCCTGTGCGGCTGCTGCCTGACAAATATATAAGATCCATTTGGGACGGTGAGGCAACATATGCTGAACACCGCATGTTCATCGATCTTCAACGCGCTCCGTTGACGCGTACTGAACAGCTTATCAAAAGAACATTTGACATAGTCATTTCCTCGCTCCTCTTGCTGGTGTGTGCCCCAATGCTCGTGCTGGTGAGCATTGTGATAAAACTAGATTCGCCTGGTCAGGTTATCTTTCGGCAGCGCCGTAGAGGCTTCAACGGTCAAGAATTTTTAATTTACAAATTCCGCACAATGGCGGTGATGGAAGATGGACAAAATATAAAGCAAGCCACAAAAAATGATCCAAGGGTTACCAGATTTGGTCGATTTTTGCGTCGCTCAAGCATCGACGAGCTGTTGCAGCTGTTCAATGTGCTGAAAGGTGATATGTCACTCGTCGGTTCACGACCGCTTCCCGTATCCATGGATGACAAATATGAGATGCTTGTCGCCAACTATGCCTTCCGCCATCACATGAAGCCCGGAATAACCGGTTGGGCTCAAGTGAATGGATTTCGCGGTGAGACGAGGCATCTCAAGCAGATGAAGAAGAGGATCGAGCTCGATGTCTGGTACATCAATAACTGGACGGTGTTGCTCGACATTCAGATTCTGTTACGCACTTTGTTGGAGCAAATACGTAGCCAAAAAGCATATTGAAACATATACGCCTCCAAGAAATGATTGGCTTTGGGCTGTTTCACCCGAACTGCGGCAGCATACGCGGATGGCGCCAATACCGGCCTTAATTGCCAAAAATTCCACGCGCCATATGCGAGTTAAAATGTAAAAAAATATGCGCCGGAATCAGAAGGAAGCTGCAACATCAAAAGGCCTGCAAAGTATCTCCTGGCAGCTGCGAAACCCGCGTTCTGGCCGGCCATCGCCAGAGGCGTCATGCCGGGCGTCGAGCATATTGAGGCAATCAAAGGACTGAACCCAAAAACTCTGATCGACGTCGGAGCTAACAAGGGACAATTTTCACTCGTTGCACGCTATCTCTTTCCGGATATCCAAATTCACGCATTTGAGCCTCTCGAGCGCGAGCGCAGATTGCTGGGGTCAGTCGTCCGACCACCAATCCAAATTCATTCAGCAGCACTTGGCGCGACACCAGGCAAAACAAATTTCTACGTAACTTCTCGTGCGGATTCGTCTTCACTGTTAAGGCCCGGTGCTGGGCAGTCTGCGGCCTATAAAGTGAGCCTTGCTTCCACAACGACGGTAGAGGTAACTCGGCTTAGAGATGTTCTCGATCTTTCGACGTTGCCGCGCCCTATCTTGATGAAGATCGACGTGCAAGGAGGGGAGCTGGAGGTCCTCAAAGGTGTGGGCAATAGGCTGGATCAGTTGGAATGGATCTATTGCGAAATGTCGCTGGTGCACTTGTATGAAGGGCAACCGTTGGCAAGCGAAGTTATTTCCTATTTGTCAGATTTCGGGTTTGAATTACGCGGGGTGTTTAATCAATCACACACAACGCAGTTTGGCCCAACCCAGGCTGATTTCCTGCTTCTAAGATCGATACGAAAATAAAATTAATTTGAAGAATAAAAGTTTCGACAAGTGTTCATGTTGGATTAAAGTTTGGCGATGGCAGCCTTTCCATACCTGCTGATCTGTTTCTTATTAGGGTGACGATGGGGCTAGACATGACAAAAAACATTCACGATTAAACTTTGAACGGGCTGCCACGGACATCATGTATTCGGCTACAGCGCTAAGCACCTTTTGGTATTCTGCATCATTTCGGTGCCAGGTTGAAATAATCTCAGTTAGTTTTGATAAATCGATAGCCTCCTGGTCCAAAAAAAAAGCCACAGAGGGTGAGGCCATATCAGGAATGCACCCGCGGGATGTGACGGCGACCGGAATGCCGAAAGATAGCGCTTCGTAAATGACTAATGGCTCTGCCTCATTTCGATAACGCGATGGCATAACTAATAGATCGATCGAGTGCAGGAAAGAATCCTTGGCGGAACCATAGACGGGGCCTTCATAACTAACTCCATCAAGTTCCGAAATTCGCGCATCGGAGTATTTTTTTACGTCGGCATTAGCGAATGGGCCTGCCAATTTCGCCTTAATAGGAATGCCTCGACTCTGAAGTAGGGCGATCAAATCAAAAAAACGGTCGATACCCTTTTCAAATGAGATGTTAGAAAGGTAGCCGAGCGTCTGAAGGCGCCTGCTTCGGCAATTGCCAAGAGGCTCGGGAAATTCCATAAAGGCAATGTTCGAGACCACTCTGCAACTTAAATGGGAGCCATATAATTCGTGCAAGCGATTAGCCATCGTCTGGCATAAAGCTAAATGCATTTGATTACGCCCAGCAACCTTAATTATTGTACGAAAAATCCAATTAGATTCAGAAAAATAAGCGAAGCTGTGATGATGAAATATAAACCTCACGCCAAAAGCACGGCTGAAAGTAACCAATAGAAGGTCGTAAATGAGTCCGAGGCCGCCTGACAAAGAGAAGTACACGTTGCTCTCGCGATTTACATGGCGAAGTTTTCCAAGGCTTTTCAAAAAAGCAATTATTCGACTGAAATGATATCGGATAGGAATGGTAGTTTCAGCCGGAGCCATATTGCACAAGACGACAGTATGCTCATGCAACCTTAATAGCTCCACTACGCGACTCGTGACTACAGACGCGCCATGAATAGGCGGTGGCAACGGACCGACAATAAAAATGTGCCTCTTTGAGCTTTGAATAGACTGTGAGAAACTCAAAGTGATATTGCCTCCAGCTTGAAGCAATGACACCCCTATCTCGCTCCTGTGTTGGATGCAACTGCTCTAGAGATCGTTTCTGAAACTGGCAAGCGACATCGAAGACGAGCTAACCAATCGCCGGAAGGTGCTGATCAGTGGCGCACGGCTCACCCCCCGATCGAGCAGACTAAAGAAGCTGGCATCAGCGTGATGCAAAGAAAGGGACAACCCAACTTGTGGAACAGAGGGCCCTTATGAACGCAGCAAATTGTTAAGCAGGCAATGTTTAATAAAAAAGGCATATCTAATGTGAAAATAGCTAAACAACGGATCGCGTCCCTATGGGGACAGTGAACGGGATATGGACGTTTGCGCTCGTTCACTATGCGACCAATATCCAGTAGAAATGCTTCGGGATCACTTTATTCCTTACTCTTTGTAGCCTCCGATCTGTTCTTTTCCTTCAGGCGTGGTGAGATCGTTGCGTTGGCGTCTTGTCAAGCGGTTCCCGCGATCTAGGAATCCAAAAGGGTTTAATCGTGCCAAAGGTCGAGTTGATTTCCTATCTTTTCCACTACTACTACTTGGCCTTGTCACTTTCCCGTTCCGGCTACCTTGGACATTATATTACAGGGCCTTGCGCTACGGACGATGAGGCATGGATACGACGGCTAGGCAATACATTCGAAAGATTATGGATTGAGCGACGCTTAGAGGGTATCCCACCACATCTGGTGAAACGTATGTGGTTCCCGGAAATAATTCAAAAGGGGATCAAGAAGTGTGGCGGAACCGGCGAGCAATCAGATTTTGTCCATAATGGGTTATTCGCGCGCAAAGCCGCATGGATGATGGAAGAATGCGATGTCGTTCATTTTATTAATGGCGTCGGTCTCGAGGCAGCACGAAAAGCGAAAAAAAATGGAACGAAAATTATATGTGACATGAGGCAAGAACACCCCCAGTTTCAAGAAGAAATCCTTTCGGAAGAAGCAAGAAAACTTGGAATAGCCATCACGGTGCCAGGTTCCAGCTATAAGCACCGCGTTCTGGAGGAAATCGACCTCGCGGACCACATTTTCTGTCCATCGTCACATGCCAAACGAACCTTTACCGAACAGGGCATCAGCAAAGATAAACTTGTTGTTTGCCCTTATGGTGTGGATACGACAACTTTTGTTCCACGCCAGAATGAAAAACCTTCGGAAAAATTTACAGTCCTTTTTCTCGGCAGCATATGCATGAGAAAAGGTGTCCATTATCTTCTTGATGCTTATAAAAAAGCTGAATTGAAAAACGCGCGCCTTGTCCTCGTCGGGCCAGTGGATCCAGCCTTTCGTCCAATTTTGCAAAAATATGATGGATTGTTTGAGGAAGTTGGCCAAGTCCCGCGATCTCGGCTGCCTTTATCTTACCAAAGGGCTGATGTCTTTGTGCTGCCATCTCTTTGTGATGCATATCCCATTGCTGTTTTGGAAGCTATGTCGACGGGGCTGCCGATTATCATCTCTGAAAACACCGGAACTTCAGAGATCATAAAAAACGGACGGGAAGGTTTTATCGTTCCAATAAGAGATGTACAGGCAATCGCGGAAAAACTCACTTTCCTGTTCGAAAATAAAACGCGATGTGTCTCAATGGGCATTGCCGCAGCTTCTACCATTAAAGCGCTGAACTGGGATAATTATCAGGAAGTCTGCGCTAATTTTTATAAGTCGATACTTCAGTAAACGCTACTGACCTGACCTGGATTGTCTTAGGCAAAGCATTGTGTGAAAATGGTTTTTAAGGAGCTTGATCATGCCGAAGAAGCGATTCAGCGTAGAGCAGAGTTTGACGTTGCTTCGTCAGATTAGAGTGTGTCGATGCCACAGGACAAACCTACGTCGTTGGCTTTCCGAGATGCCGGCATTTCGCAGCAGAATTAAGGGACGAGTGCCTCTACCGAGAGATTTTCTATAGCTTGAAGGAAGTGCAAGTCATCATTGGGCAATGGCGGAATCGCAACAAACACCACCATCCGTCCGCATTCGTCGCTAAACCATAGGCCGCTCGGTCCGTCGACGTTCGCAACCTTGGCTCTCCACTTAGATGAGATCACGTCGATGCAGAAGTCGCTCTTCCGCTGATACAAAAAAACCTATCAGACCAGCCACTCGTGTTCGGTACGAGGATCTTTCGACGATATCAAAAAATATTTTCAATATCTTATTAGACTAGGTTACGGATTAAAAAGGCCCAACCTATGACTGCGACATCTACTTATGTGATATCAGGAGTCATTGGTCACTTATTATTGATTGTTGTTGCTTCAAGGCGCACTGTTTTTTATAATCCAGCTTTCATACAATTACTTTTTAATCTTGGCTCCATCGTTTCATTGCAAATCGCTTTGTGGCAGGACGAATTTGATATCAATAGATTTGGTACGGCCACTCCTTACATTGGTCTCGATCCTTATACGGGAGAGACTATTTCGATAATCTCTATAATATCATTTATTACTTTTATTGCGATTGTTATTGGTGGCTCCTCGCGGGCGAATCCGGGTGGGCTCCTGAGAAGAACAGATATAGCTGACGCAGCTAACAAAATAGCAAGATCACCTGTTTTTATCTTGTCCAACGCCCTAATCGCCGTTGTGCTGTTATTTCATTTTTTTTCTATGGACATGAAAAAACTTATATTTTTCGAAGGTTATCTAGGCATTAGTGATCCTGCTGATGCTGGTATTCAGAATCAATTATTATTTCCGGTACACAGGGCGCTCGGTCTTCTGAGCATCGTGCTTGGCGTATGTTCTGTTATAAGTATTAAAACAGGGCCCAAGTGGTTTTTCTATTTTTGTATTGGGCCCGCATTTGCTTATTGCTTTGTTTATACGCTTGGTTCCAATTCTCGGTTTGCGCCAGTCACCATATGTGCAATGTATCTAACACAAGTGATCTTAAGCCACAGGACTCGTGTTCTGGCGCATTTTCTATTTGTGATAGGGATATTGTTTACAATGCACACGTCACTTGAAGGGCGAGCGTACCTTGAACAGGGGATTGGCCCCTGGCTCGAACGCGTGCCTAACACGTCGGTCGTCGATCTATTCAAATCCATAGGGGCAGCCCTAAACAATATTTTCGATGGGGTTGTTGTTTTGGCGCAAACTGTGAAGGCCCGCCCCAGCTATGAGGCTCCATACACTTGGCTATCGTTCTTGCCCTCGATATCTTTGATTGATGGGTTCGATTCTATACGGTCATTATACGATTATGACCTAGCCCCCAATGTTCCTGTGAGCGCTATCGGAGAAGCGTACTTCTTTGGCTTCCCCTATTGGACCTTATTCCTCTTTCAAATTGGCATTTTATATTTTCTCTCTTCTCGAATATGTGCGGTAATGAATGGACCTAAAGGCTTAGTAATCGTCGTACTTATATACTTTATAATTATTTCAATCAGTCAATATTCAATCCGAACCTCGTCAAGGCTAATTTACTTTGAAATTGTCCTAATGAGTGTAATGCTTATCCTACGCAAAGTGTCGCCCCGGCGGCGGTTGAAACTGAAGTCATCAGAACCTTTTGGAGACTCGGGATATTAAGTTTAGAGAATTTCTGACTTATTTGGTTTGCAATTCAAGTCGCTGCCTGCTGATGAAAGCGGCGTGTTTTTGTTCGATTGGTTTTGTGTTTGATGTTTTTCCTTCTGTTCATTATAGTCTCGCCGCGCCCAAAGTAGACGCCGGTAAGTGTCAGGTTGTCCAGGCTCTCTTCGCCGCGCAGACCTTCCAGAACAAAGTGGATGTTCTCCTCGGCCGAATATTGTTCACGCGTCGCCCGGGGATAGCCTTGGCGACCTTCTTGGCCATATGCTTCGCAGAATTAGAATGCCGTCTCATCTTTGCTCTTGTGAATGCTACGATGAGCCAGACACACTCCCTTTTTTTAATCCGCCATATCTGTCTCATGAATGCTAACGGCGAATAGGAGCAGCGGCGGGTGATCTTGTTCTTCTGGCCGATACGAGCCTTATTCTGGTACTAGATTTCTATCTTGACGCCGTTGATTGTCTTCGCCGCCCACGCTGGCGCAACGGCCAACGCTGAACTAACATCACACTTGGGCCACTCGATGGAGCCGATCAATTTAGGAGACGTTCATTGTGTCTCATGAGCTTGATACGGTTATAAGCAGTTGGTTTGTCTCAGATGATGATGAGAATGCATCTTTTTTTCCCCAAATCGGAGTAAAGTCAGATTCGCCTGAAGCCAAGATAATTTACTGGCGCTGTGTTCTATGTTTTTTCGCGAGTAGCATCGCGGTAAATTCTCAAAGCCAACACTTTTTTTTTACAAATGCTAAGTTACCAATTGTTGATGGTGTCGATGTCGCTCAGGCGTTCGATCAATGGCGAGTACGTGTTATTTATCTTCCCATCACTTATCGGCTGCCCCACGGCAGCGTCGATTCATGGGGTAATCAGTTTTATATCTTTGACATAATTCGTTACGTGGCTGAATCTGGGCAGCATAGACGTTACGTAGTCCTCGATTCAGACTGCATTTGGATACGGCCAGTTACTGCTCTCGAAGTGGCTATCGATCGATACGGCGTATTGACTTATTTTTTAGACAAACGTGAGCATGGAGAAACTGAATCGATCAACGGCTTGTCGCGGCAGGGTATGGCTCGCTTTCTAAGGAGGTTGGGGGGTGAACAGCGAGATTCAATTCCATACTTTGGAGGCGAAATATTTGCCGGAACTCGCCAAGAGATTAGCAGGCTGGCAGAACAAGTTGATCACGTCTGGGCACGCGTTCTTGCGGCTGGCGAAGATGCACCGAAAGAAGAGGCTCATTTGTTGAGCATACTGTATGCAATGAATGGATATTGTATTGGAACCGCTAATCCCTTCATCAAGCGCATGTGGACGACCTTTAAATACAGCAACGTTGCGGCGTCAGATATCGATTTCACTATTTGGCACCTTCCTTCTGAAAAAAAGTCAGGCTTCCGAGATCTTTTCTCGACGCTGAAAAGAGGCCGCGGCGATTATCGTCACCCTGCGGCGCTCGGGTTCCGGCCAGACGTTTACGGATTAGTGATGGGCGTTCCCCGTCGCACTTTATCTAAGTTGCTCCGCGATGTGACAACCAAACTTCGGGAACGTCTAATGGGCCGCCCAATCAGTCTCCGGGACTTACCGGACGACTGAAAAATAGAGCGATATTTATTATGAAGCTATATGTATGCGTTAATAGCACGTTTCGATTCAACTGCAAGAGCTCTATAAAAAAAGTGATTTACTTTCTGAAGTAGGTACGAACGCCGCTAGCATAGCGGTGGAAACGTTTTCGTGGGAGAAGTATGTTT
>Ga0209422_1000256_pt1 | contig 13262 bp, 13 predicted proteins | sample BlaSpr_A8_OM2_M3_FD_187983 | JGI IMG/M metagenome (GOLD analysis project Ga0209422, IMG submission 187983) | Forest soil microbial communities from Thunder Bay, Ontario, Canada - Black Spruce, Ontario site 2_A8_OM2_M3 (SPAdes) (version 2) | ecosystem: Environmental > Terrestrial > Soil > Boreal... | reverse complement strand
GGCCGCCGCCCCAACCGGAAGTGGCTGCGCGCGCGGCCCGCGCATCCGCGCCAGCAATTCGGCGGTCGGCCATGAATCGGCCGGCAGGCCGAACTTGATCTGCATCGCCTTCACCGCGCTGCGGCTTTGCTGGCCCATCACGCCGTCGACCTTGCCGACGTTGAAGCCGGCGCGCACCAATAATTGCTGCAGCTCGCGCAGCTCGGTGAACGGCAGTTGCGCGACCGGCGCCGTCGGCCGATGCATCGGCGGCGCGCCCGCGATGCGGGTCGCGAGATAACCTGCCGTGGTCGAGTAGATCAGCGAGTTGTTCCACTCGGTATAGGCGGCGAAATTGGGATAGGCGAGAAAGGCCGGTCCGGTGCGGCCCATCGGCAACAGCAATGAGGCCGGCAGGTCGTCATTCGGTAGCGCCTTGCCGTCCGGATAGGTGACGCCGAACTGCGCCCATTTGGTGCGCGGCAGCTGGATAGTGAGATCGGCCTGATCCCAGGGTAGATTTGACGGCACCCGCACTTCCTGCAGCCAGGGTTCGCCACGCCGCCATTTCAGTCCGGTGGCGATGTAGTTCGCAGTCGAGCCGATCACGTCGGCCGGGCTGCGCAACAGATCGCGGCGGCCATCACCGTCGTAATCCACCGCATAGTTGAAATAATGCGTCGGCAGAAATTGCGTCTGGCCGAGTTCGCCGGCCCACGAGCCGACCATTTCCGGCGGCGTCAGGTCGCCGCGGTCGATGATCTTCAGCGCGGCGATGGTTTCGCCCGCGAACATTTCCGAGCGCCGGCAGTCATAGGCCAGCGACACCAGCGAGCGCAACGTCGGCAGGCTGCCCATGTTGGCGCCGAAGTCGCTCTCCAGCCCCCAGAACGCGGCGATCACCGCCGGCGGCACGCCGTATTCCTTCTCGGCGCGTGCGAAGGCGGCGGCGTAAGCCTTGATCCGGGCCTGGCCCTGCTGCATCCGGTAGGTCGCGGCCATGCGGCCGGCGAATTCGGTGAACACCTGTCCGAACACACGCTGGCCGCGGTCGCGGTTGACGATGCCCTGGTCGTGGACGAGATAGGGCGAGGCTTCGGCCAGCGTGCGCTGCGAGACGCCGGCCGCCACGGCCTGCTGCTTCAGCTCGGCGAGGAAGCGGTCGAAGCTCATGCCGTTGTGGCAGGAGGCGCCGCGAGGAGCTGCTGCGGCAATCGGCCTGGCCGGGATTGCCGTGGGTTGAGCGGATGCCGAAAATGGAACTGCCAGCGACGCCCCAACGAAAGCGATCGCGACACGTGTTTTGAACCAGGGGATCGGCATCGATGTCACCGGCAGGAGGCGGGCAGGGGAAGGGGGGACGGCGGCCTTCCATACTAGAGCGTGCAAGGCGGATTGGCCAACCCTGTGGGCCGAGCCTGCAAAAAGCCGGAAAGGGCAAGCAACCGGTGATTCCCCGTGGTATTGCGTACCCGTATTCTATCTTACCTCCATCGACCGGGCGTGACGATGCACCTCTGCCGCCAAATCCTCGCCGCTGCCATTCTCTGCGCGACCCCCTGCGTCGCCGAGCCGTCACGACAGGAACCTGACATCGACATGCTGGCGTTGATGTCGGGCAAGTGCAGCACGCTCAGGATCGCCGGACGGGATTTCGCCTGCCGGTCGGTCGTCTACTTCCACAGCCAGCAGGGCCGGGCAAATTTTTCGGTTGCGCTGGACGACCCTAATGACGACAGCCACGTCATCTCGTTCTCGGGCGAAAACGGCCAGCGGTCACAGGATAATCTGTACGAGCTGCCGGTTGACCGGGTGCTGCTGAGCTCCAGGGACCGGCCGAAGGTCGACGGCCTGCCGGTGCCGGCGGTCGAGCCATCGGCCGGATTTTGTCGGCAGCTCGGCAATTTCGCGACCGCCCAGTTGTCCAGCATCTCCTGCACCGCGACTGACAGGAACGGTAAAAAGTATGAGCTTCAGTTCGAATCTGACGGCTCGCCGATGACGGTGCGCCGGGTCAAGCAGGCCCCGCTGGCATCGGAAAAGCGCCGGGCAAGGCAAATCGCGCAGCGCGACTGCCGGCACAAGGCCGCGGCCGCGATGGTGATGCCGAGGGACTGGACCGAGTACATGCTTCAGTGCCTTGAGGAAGAAGGCCAGAAACCAGGCACCGATCAGTAAAGCCCCTTCGGCGCATGGGAGCCCGCCGCTTGCACCGGGCCCCGGAGGCTGTTCCAATCGGCCCTGTCCGTGTAGGCTCCCGCCCCTCGCAAGCCTGAGGTAAACTGAGCCAAAAATCACTTTAAAGCCGCGAGCAGGCAGGGAGATGGCGAAAAGACCATGACGGACATCCGATATTTAAGCCCGCACACGCTCGATGAGGCGGTCTCAGCCTTTGCCGCCGCCGGCAGCGCCGCGCGCATCCTGGCGGGCGGGACCGACCTTTTGGTGCAAATGCGCGCCGGCGTGGTCAAGCCGGGCCTGATCGTCGACATCAAGAAAATCGCTGAAATGACGGCGATTGAGGAAACCGCCGGTGGCGGGTTTCGCGTCGGCGCGGCCGTCTCGGGCATGGAACTGGCCGACCATCCGCGTTTCGGCAAGGTCTGGCCCGGCGTGCTGGAGGCGGTCAATCTGATCGGCTCCAAGCAGGTGCAGGGGCGGGCCTCGGCGGGCGGCAATCTGTGCAACGGCTCGCCGGCCGGCGACAGCGTGCCCGCGATGATCGCGGCCGGCGCCATCGTCACGGTGCAGGGCCCGAACGGCCGCCGTGAGATGAAGGTCGAGGACGTGCCGGCCGGACCGGGCCGCACCAATCTCGAACCGGGCGAAATTCTCGTCAGTTTCGCGCTGCCGCCGCGGCCGCCCGGTTCCGGCGACGCATATCTACGCATGATCCCGCGCACCGAAATGGACATCGCCGTGGTCGGCTGCGGCGTCAGTCTCACGATGAAAAATGGCGTCTGCACCGCCGCCCGGGTCGGGCTCGGCGCCGTGGCGCCGACCGTGCTGCTGGTCGAGCCGGCGGCGAAAGCCCTGATCGGCAGCAAGCTCGATGACGCGGCGCTGAATGCCGCAGCCGCCGCCTGCTCGGCGGCCTGCCGCCCGATCGACGACAAGCGCGGCACCATTGCCTATCGTACCAAGGTCGCCGGCGTGCTGCTCAAGCGCACGGCGGCGATCGCCGCAAAGCGCGCCGGAGGGAAGTGAAGACCATGGCAAAACTGCACGTCACCACCACCATCAACGGCGAGCCGGCGGAGTTTCTCTGCGAGCCCGGCGACACCATGCTCGACGCGTTGCGCGGGCCGCTGGGCCTGACCGGGTCGAAGGAAGGCTGCGCCTCCGGCGATTGCGGCGCCTGCAGCATCCTGCTGGACGATCGACTGATCTGTTCCTGCCTGATGCTCGCCGCCGAGGCCGAGGGCCATGAGCTCGGCACCATCGAAGGCATGGCCCACGGCGAGCACCTGCATCCGCTGCAGCAGAAATTCCTCGAAATGGCGGCGCTGCAGTGTGGCATCTGCACCTCCGGCATGCTGGTCGCCTCCGATGCGCTGCTCAGGAAGAACCCTCACCCGAGCGAGGAAGAAGTGCGGTTCTGGCTCGCCGGCAATCTCTGCCGGTGCACCGGTTACGACAAGATCGTCCGCGCGGTTCTGGAGACCGCAGCCGAAATGCAGGAGGCAGCACAATGAACGTCATCACCAACAACAAGTGGATCGGCCAGCGTACCATTCGCCCTGACGGCGTCGACAAGGTCACGGGACGGGCGGCGTTTGCCGCCGACACCACCATGCCCGGCATGATCTGGGGCAAGGTATTGCGCAGCCCGCATCCGCACGCGCGCATCAAATCGATCGACACTTCGAAGGCGGAGGCGTTGCCCGGCGTGAAAGCGGTGGTGACTTCGCGCGACGTGGTCGATTTTCCGATCGACAAGTCGGTGATGCTCGGCATCCAGGACATGCGCTGGATGTGCCGCAACGTGATGGCGCGCGAGAAAGCGCTGTTCCCGGGACACCCGGTCGCGGCCGTCGCCGCCACCACGGAGGCGATCGCGGCGCAGGCATGCGAACTGATCGAGGTCGACTACGAGGTGTTGCCGTGGGCGATCGAGATCGACGACGCGCTGAAACCCGACGCGCCGATCCTGCACGAGTTCAACAAGTTCGAGGGCAAGCCCTCCAACATCGCCGGCAAGCTCGAGGTCAAGAAGGGCGACATCGCGCAAGGCTTCAAGGAGGCCGAGGTGGTGGTCGAGCGCAGCTTCGCCACCCGCCCGGTGCATCAGGGCTATATCGAGCCGCACGCCTGCCTGATCAGCGTCGCAGCCGACGGCAAGACCACGATCTGGAGCTCGAGCCAGGGCCAGTTCATGGTGCGCGCCATGACGGCGTACCTGACCGGCATCCCGCAGAGCGACATCCGCGCCATCCCCGCCGAGATCGGCGGCGGCTTTGGCGGCAAGACCATCGTCTATCTCGAACCGCTCGCCACGCTGCTGGCGAAGAAATCCGGCCGGCCGGTGAAGATGGTGATGACGCGCGAGGAGGTGATGCGGGCGACGGGGCCCACCTCCGGCTCGAAGAGCACGGTCAAGATCGGCGCGAAGAAGGACGGCACCATCGTCGCCGCCCAAGGCACCTTCTATCTGCAGGCCGGCGCGCTGCCGGGCTCGCCGATCCGCGGCGCGGTCGGCTGCAGCTTCTCGCCCTACGATATCCCGCATGTGCTGTCGACCGGCTATGACGTGCTCTCCAACCGCTCCAAGGTCGCGGCCTATCGCGCGCCGGGCGCGCCGATCGGCGCGTTCGCGGTGGAATGCGTGATGGATGAACTCGCCGAAGCGTTGAAAATGGATCCGCTGGAGCTGCGGTTGAAGAATGCCGCGAAGCAGGGAACAAAAGCCGCGTTTGGCCCGGTGTTTCCGCGCATCGGCTACGTCGAGACGCTGGAGGCCGCAAAATCCCATCCACATTACGCGGCCCCGCTCGGCAAGCTGCAGGGGCGCGGCGTCGCGTCCGGCTTCTGGTTCAACGCCGGCGGCGAATCCAGCGCGCAAGTGAATATTACCGAGGACGGCAACGTCGTCGTCACCACCGGTCATCCCGACATCGGCGGCTCGCGCGCGGCGATCGCCAACATTTGCGCCGAGTTGCTCGGCATCGACTACCGCCGCGTGTCGGTTCTGATCGGCGACACCGCCACCGTCGGCTTCTCCAACCTGACCGGCGGCAGCCGCGTGCTGTTTGCCTCCGCGATGGTGGTGACGCAATCGACCGACAAGATCATCGCCACCTTGCGCGAGCGTGCCGCGAAAATCTGGGAAATCGATCCCGAGGCCGTGAAATGGGAGAACGGCGCGGCGCATCCGGCAAGCCCCAACGCCGGCCAGTTCGAGCCGCTGACATTGGCCGAGCTTGCGGCCAAGGCGCCTTCGATGGGCGGGCCGATCGGCGCCGGCGTGCAGCTCAACACCGAAGGCGCCGAGGGCGGCTTTGGCACCCACATCTGCGACGTCGAGGTGGACGTCGAACTCGGCATCGTCCGGGTGATCCGCTACACCGCCGTGCAGGATGTCGGCCGCGCCATCCACCCCGGCTATGTCGAGGGCCAGATGCAGGGCGGCGTGGCGCAAGGCATCGGCTGGGCGCTCAACGAGGAGTACATCTACAACAAAGCCGGCAAGGTCGATAACCCCGGCTTCCTCGATTATCGGATGCCGGTCTGCTCCGACCTGCCGATGCTGGATACCGTGATGGTCGAAGTGCCGAACCCGAAGCACCCGCAAGGCGTCAAGGGCGTCGGCGAAGTGCCGCTGGTGCCGGTGATGGCCGCCGTCGCCAACGCCGTCCACAACGCGCTCGGCAAGCGCTTCTACAGCCTGCCGATGTCGCCGCCGAAGGTGCTGGAAGTGCTGGAGGGGTGAGGCGCTACAGCATGATCCGGAAAAGTGGGAACCGGTTTTCCGAAAAGATCATGCTCAAACAAAAGGTTAGAGCGGGATGACGATTCGAAGAAAAGTCATCCTGCTCTAGGCGCCGCGCTCGTCGTCGTTCAGCTCGGCGAGCGCTGCCGCGATAAACTGGTCCAGCTTTTGATGGGAGAGATCCTGTCTGGCCTTCGCTGTTTCGAAGGCCTCGCCTTCAGATCTCGACGTTTCGTCCGGAATAGAGAGCTCTTCACCCAAGCGATCATGGTTCGGTGTCATTGTGTCCCCCGAAATACTGATACGAATTCTCGGGCGCTGGTCGTTGCAATTTAGTTCGCCGATAGCGGCGGAAATTTGCGCGAAAAAAGACGAGCCGGCCTTTTTGCGCTTGGAGCATGATCCGGAAAAGTGGACGCCGGTTTTCCGAAAAGATCATGCTCCATCAAAAAGTTAGAGTGGGGTGACGATTCGAAGAAGAGTCATCCCGCTCTAGCCGGTTGGCGGTCGATTGAAAAGGGAATGCCCATGCAAAAAGTCCTGGTCGAGAATAATGCCGACGGCACCACGCTGATCACGATCAACCGCCCGGAACGCCGCAACGCGATCTGCGCCGAGACGGCGCTATCGCTGCAGAAGGCCTTCCAGGAATTCGAGTGCTCGCCCTCGCAGAAGGCCGCGGTGATCACCGGCGCCGGCAACGAGGCGTTTTCCGGCGGCGCCGATACCGGCAATTTTCCGGAACTGTGGCGCTGCATTCCGACCGTCGGTTTTGAGACCAACAAGCCGATCATTTCCGCGGTCGGCGGCTGGTGTGTCGGCGGCGCGCTGGTGCTCGCGATGATGAGCGATCTCGCGGTGGCCGCGGAGAACGCCAAATTCTCCTATCCCGAGGCGCGGTTGGGCTTCACCGGCGGCATCATTGCCGGCCTTGCGGCGCGGATTCCGCACAAGGTGGCGATGGAACTGATGCTGCTGTGCCGCGTCATCGATGCGCAACGCGCCTTCAATGTCGGCCTCGTCAACGAGGTGGTGCCGACGGGACAGCAGGTCCCGGTGGCGCTGAAGATGGCGCGTGAAATGGCCGAGTTCTCGCCGCTGGTGATGAAGACCTTGAAGCGTTTCGTCACCGACGGCGTGCTGGCGCAGGGGCCGTCGGAACAATCCGGCCGGGCGCAGCGCGCGCTCCACGAGGTCAAGGAAAGCGAGGACGCCAATGAAGCGAAGCTGGCGGTGAAGGAAAAACGCAAGGCGGCCTTCAAGGGACGCTAGCACCGAAGCTGTGGCTTCACGCCACCAGCGCCACGTTGCGGAACGCCCGCAGCAGCGATGTCTCCAGCTTGCCCTCCATGCCGCACAGGATCCGGTAGGCGTCCTGGCGGGACATCGCCGGCCGGTACGGTCTCTTTTCGATCAGGGCGGCGAAGATATCGGAAATCGTCAGCAACCTGACCAGGTCGGAAATCTTCGACGCCTTCAGCGCGTCGGGGTAGCCGGAGCCGTCGAGATATTCGTGGTGGTGCCTTACGCCATCGAGCATCTCCGGACTGACCTCCGGAAGGCCCTTCAACAAGTCATACCCGATGACCGGATGCTGTTTCATGATCTCGTCTTCGTCCGGGTCAAGCTGTCCCGGCTTGTCGAGGATCGCCAGGGGGATACGGGCCTTGCCGATATCGTGCAGGGTGGCCGCCAGCCCGAGCCGCTTCACGTCCAAATCGTTGAACCCGATCTCGATCGCGAATCCGACCGCCACTCCCATTACCAGCAGGCAATGCTGAAACGTTCCTTCGTGATAGCGGCGGACGTCGTCAAGCCACGCGGCAAGCCCGTATTGCGCGATGCTGTTGATGACTTGCGACGTGGCGTGCTCGGCATCCAGCAGATTCATCGGTCTGCCGGCCCGTATCGCCGAAAACATCGACGCGAGCGCTGCGGCGCCATCGGCGATTTCGGGCGAGATATCGGAGCAAGGGCGCTGTGCGGTATTCCGCGCGACTTCGATCTGCGCCAGTTGGCGCATGATATCCTTTGGCTGCGAAACCACGGCGGTTGCGCCGAGCGCATAGGCCTGCGCCACCATCGAACGAACGTTATTCTTGACGACGAACAGTCTTTCCGGAATCCAGCTCAGCTCCCTGAGAACGCGTTTGATCTGTTCGACCCGAACCATCTCGCGCAGGTCGGCGTCGACCATGAGCACGCCGTTCGCACCGGCTTTCGCGCCGTCGTTGCCCAGCAAGCGGGGAACGACACGGTATTGCGGCTCCAGCATCGCACGGATGGCCGGTATCTTCGCAGGTTCATCGGTGACGAAATGAACAAGCATTTCGGGCCCAGGCGCGGCCGAATACCTTGGCCGCAATTCTCGCAATTCGGCAGCACAATGACCGACCATTGTAGGACGAAATGCTAACCAAAGATTAAACCCGGGGTACGTAGTTCAACCGGAAAACCGGGGTAGACGGGCGGGAATCGGATCGAGCGTCGTTCATGGACTGATGCGGCTATGAGCTTGAGCCGGATATGTGCCAGTATCGCAATTGGCCGCGGCCTGGTTTCCGGGCATTGGGATCGTCTTGCTGCAACGAGGGGCGCAACATGAAATTTCTCCGCCGTGAATTCCTCAGGCTCGCCGGCGGCGTCGCCGCGGTGGCGGCCTTGCCACGGCGCGCGGCGGCCGCCGATTATCCGGCGCGGCCGGTGCGCATCGTCGCCGGTTTCACCGCCGGCGGCGGCGTCGACATCACCGCAAGGCTGATCGGCCAGTGGCTCGGCGAACATCTCGGCCAGTCCTTCATCATCGAGAACCGGCCGGGCGCCGGCGGCAACATCGGCACCGAGGTGGTGGTGAACGCGGCGCCTGACGGATACACGCTGCTGATGGCCGCCGTTCCGAACGCGGTCAGCGCCTCGCTCTACGAAAAGCTGAATTTCAACTTCATCCGCGACACCACGCCGGTCGCCGGCATCATCCGGGTGCCGATGGTGATGCTGCTCAATCCATCGGTCCCGGCCAAGACGGTCCCCGAGTTCATCGCCTATGCCAAGGCCAATCCGGGCAAGGTCAACATGGCCTCGCCCGGCAACGGCACCGCGCCCCATATGGCCGCCGAACTGTTCAAGATGATGGCCGGCGTCGACATGGCCCATATCCCCTACCGCGGCCAGGCGCCGGCCACGACGGATCTGCTGGCCGGTCAGGTGCAGGTCATGTTCGCTACCGCGCCGGGAATGACCGATTACGTCACGACCGGCAAGCTGCGCGCGCTGGCGGTGACCACGGCGGCGCGCGCGGACGTGCTGCCCGAGGTGCCGCCCGTCGGCGACTTCGTGCCGGGTTACGAGACCAGCCAGTGGTATGGCCTCTCGGCGCCGGCGAAGACGCCACCCGAAATCGTCGACAAGCTCAACAGCCAGGTCAATGCGGCGCTCGCCGACCCCGGCATGAAGGCCAGGTTTGCCGCCATCGGCGGCGAGCCGATGCCGGGCTCGCCCGCCGAATTCGGCAAGCTGATCGCGGATGAAACCGAGAAATGGGCCAAGGTGGTTCGCGCCGCCGGCATCAAGCCGGAGTAGGCCTTCGCGAATGACCGAATCCGAGAAAGCCGAAAAAGTCATCCAGGCCCTGAAGATGGCCGAACGCGAGCCGGCGCAGACGGCGTTGCCGATACTGAACGAACTCGTCGGGCTGGTGCAGGGAGATCGGGAACAACCGCTGGAAATCGAAGAGGCACGATCCAGCGCATTTCTGGCGATCTGCGAAGTCGGAAAAGCGCTGCATCGCGGAAAGCCCACAGATGGCCTGTGGGCCTCGGCCATCGACGCGACGGAACGGTGGATGTCGCTTGTGAGGTGATCTTTGGACGCAGCGACCGCCACCTCTTGCGATGCAACGCGCATGCGCGGGCTCGACAAGCCGGATCGTGACTGCAACACTGCGTCATACAAAAAGAGCGGAGGAAACCATGAATATCGATCGTCGCAAGCTGGCGGCGTTGCCGGCGCTGGCCCTTGGACTGCTGGGCATCATCCCGGCCTTGGCGGCTTCGGCCGATGAAGATGCGGTTGCGAAGAATGTCGAGGCATTCCGCGCGGCGCAGGTCGCCGCTGACGCCAAGGCGCTCGACGCGCTATGCGCCGCGGAATTGAGCTACAGCCACTCCGACGCCCGGATCGAGGACAAGCCAACCTTCATCGCCAACGCCACCAGCGGAAAATCAAAGTTCTTGTCGTTGAAATACGAAGACATCAAAATTCGCGTGGTCGGCGACGCGGCGATCGTCCGGTTCCACTGGCTGGGCGAAGCCGAGGCCGTGGCCGATGGCAAGAAAAGCTCGACCAATCTCCACATTCTGATGAACTGGCAGAAGCAGGGCGCGGACTGGAAACTCCTGTCCCGGGCGTCGACCAAACTCTGATCGCGTCAGGACGGCGGTCTTTGCTGGCGGAGAGGGATCGGCCCCTTATCGCTGATAGAGAGGCAGTTGCGCATTCCGCCATCCGAAACGCTAACATTCCGCATCGGCGCGGTGGCAATGAAATGGCTTGATGGCGGTGGCACGCTAGCGCACAATCCGGATATCCTTCTCAATCGGACTCCCGCAATGTATGTCGCCGAGAGCAAGCGCCTCACACATCAGGGCGCCAAGAAGATCATGACGACGGCCGTCGACCTCGCCGACCAGGCCGGGATCGCGATCTCCTGTGCGATCGTGGACGCCGGCGGGCACGTGATCCTGCTCGAACGCATGGACGGTGGCCGCTTTCATACCCTGCACTCCTGCACCACCAAGGCGGTGTGCGCCGCGTCAAACCGGCGCCCGACGTCGGCTGCAGGCGCGGCCGGTCAGGCACTCGACGTCAGCCATGCGATCGGGCTTGCGCTCGCCGCCGGACCTGAGCGATGGACGGCGATGGAGGGCGGCGTGCCGGTGCTGGCTGACGGCCAATGTATCGGCGGCGTCGGCGTCAGCGGCGGCGACTGGGAGACCGATTTGCGCATCGCCAAGGCGGCTGTCGAGTCGATCGGGATGAACTGGAAATAACTGGCGAGTGGCTTTGTCCGAGGCGAGACTGCAAACGGCGACCTCGGCGCGGGAGGGAAAATCGTGAGTGCTGGTCCTCTGCGCGTGGGCTGTATCGGGATGGGGTGGTGGTCGGATGTGCTGGCCGACGCCATCCAGCGCTCGGGCCAACTCGAGATCGTCAGCTGCTACACCCGTTCCGACGAAAAACGCCGAAACTTCGCGGCAAAATATGGCTGCCGGCCGGCCGCGAGCTACGAGGCGATGCTGGCCGAACCCGGGATCGAGGCGATCATCAACACGACGCCGAACGACGTGCATCTGTCGACTACCCGCGCCGCCGCTGCCGCCGGCAAGCACGTCTTCCTCGACAAGCCGATCGCCAACAGCATCTCGGACGGCCGCGCCATCACTGAGGCCTGCCGCAAGGCCGGCGTGGTACTGGCGCTCGGCTATCAGCGGCGGCGCGAGAGCCACTTCCGCTGGATCAGGCAGCAGATCGATGACGGCCGGTTCGGCAAGCTCGTCAACGCCGAGGCCAACATCAGCCGCGACCGCCTCGGCAAGATCGATCTCACCTCGTGGCGTTACCAGGCCGCCGGGATGCCCGGCGGGGTGATGCTGCAGATCGGCATCCACTACATCGACGTTCTGGAATATCTGATCGGGCCGATCCGCGCGGTACGCGGACAACTGGCGCAACTGGTTTTGCCCGGCGACAATCCGGATGTCGCGAGCCTGATCCTGGAGCACGAGAACGGCGCGCTCTCCACGGTGAACGCCAGTTACGCCTCGGCGTCCGAGTACTATCTGATGAACATCTACGGCAAGGACGCCACCGCCTACTACGATCTGCACAACGGGCTTCGCCTGCTCAAGCGCGGCGAGATCGCGCCCGTGGCGATCGCGTGCGCCAGGAACGATACCCTGGTCGAGGAGCTCGAGGAGTTCGCCGCCGCGGCTCGCGGGCAGGGCCGGCACGAGGTCGGCGGCGAATACGCAACCATATCGCTCGCGGTGGTGCGGGCCGGCATTGTCTCGGCGCGGGAAGGACGCCGGGTCGAAGTCGCGGAGATTTTGGGACAGTGAGTTGTGAGCGCGTGGCAGCGCGGACGGGAGCGTGTCGTGAAACCAGGTACCAGAGCGTTTTCAAGCGAAGTGGAGACCGGTTCGCGTCAGGAAAACGCGTCAAATCAGGAATCCAGAGCCCGGTTTCGCTCCTATCGAAACGGAAAAGGCTCCAGCGCATGGCCCACCATCGCCGTCGTGATGGCATTGCTTGCTGCTGCGGTGCCGGCGCGCGCGCAGGACTATCCGTCCAGGCCGATCACCGTGATCGTGCCATTTCCTCCAGGAGGCGCGAGCGATGTGGTGGCGCGCATCGTCACCAATCAGATGTCCAGGATTTTGGGGCAGTCGATCGTTATCGAGAATATCGGGGGCGCCGGCGGCACGATCGGCAGCGAGCGCGTCGCAGCCGCCGCACCTGACGGCTACACCCTGCTTGCGGCGGCCATGGGCTCGCACGTGGCGGCGCCTGTGCTGACCCCGAACCTTAAATACGATCCGGTCGAGGCCTTCGTGCCGATCGGCATCACCGCCGATTCACCGGCGGTCATTATCGCGCGAAAGGATTTCCCGGCACGTGACCTGAAGGAATTCGTTGCCATCCTGCGGCAACAGGGCGACGCCGTGAAACAGGCCCACGGCGGCATCGGCTCCTCCTCGCACATGGCGTGCCTGCTGTTCACTGCCGCGATCGGCGCCAGGCCCACGCTCGTTGCCTATCGCGGCTCCGGTCCGGCGCTGAACGATCTGATGGGAGGCCATGTCGACTTCCTGTGCGAGCAGTCGGTCAGCGTGTCGGAGCAGGTTCTGGCGAATTCGGTCAAGGCCTACGCGGTCTCGGCCCGCGAGCGCCTGGCAATGCTGCCGGATGTGCCGACCGCCAAAGAGGCCGGCGTCAATTATGAGATGAGCGTCTGGGCCGGGCTGTTTGCGCCCAAGGGCGTGCCGCCAGGGGTGATTGCCAAGCTTGCCGATGCCCTCAACCGGGCACTCGATGAGCCCGGCGTACGCGAGAAAATCGCCCGGCTCGGCGGTTCGATCCCCGACAAGGCCGAGCGCAACCCGGCTGCATTCGACCGTTTTGTCCGGGCCGAAATCACGCGCTGGACGCCGATTCTCACTGCGGCCGGCGCGGGCAAATAGCGCAAAAGCCTTTGTTCCGAAGAGGATGGATCACCGGGTCACCCGTCTACGCTAAAGCTTCGCCGGGTCTTCAGGTGTTGGTCCGCCGAAGCCCTAGCGAAGGCGGAAGCCCGGTG
>Ga0209422_1000254_pt1 | contig 13291 bp, 17 predicted proteins | sample BlaSpr_A8_OM2_M3_FD_187983 | JGI IMG/M metagenome (GOLD analysis project Ga0209422, IMG submission 187983) | Forest soil microbial communities from Thunder Bay, Ontario, Canada - Black Spruce, Ontario site 2_A8_OM2_M3 (SPAdes) (version 2) | ecosystem: Environmental > Terrestrial > Soil > Boreal... | reverse complement strand
TCGGGGGCGCGATTACCAACATCGACAAGTTGACGCGCGGCTTTGCGGCTGCGTGCCCGGAGAGGTAAAGACGCGGGTTCACGTGCATCCGGAGACCGCCGTTTCGCTGTGCTCGGCCGCTCTTGCTTCGTCGCCCTGGACCTCGGCATTGCGTGCCTCGAAGTCGATGGCTGCCGCGACCGCCATGCGGTTCGGCGTCCCCGCGATCGAGTACGGTGTCCCGGGCTGCGGTGTCGGCGCCGACGCATTTGGGAAGCCGGTCGAGCCAAACGGATCGGTTCCGCCGCCGCGCCGTTGCGGCGAGTCGGTCGGTCGTGACATCTCCCGCATGTCGCGATAGTCGAGATAGGCGAGGAAATTGTTCAAGTCGATGCCGATCCGGTGTTGCCGTCCCAGCGCGCCGCCGAGCGCATCCGAAAACGTACGCAGATCGGGATTCAATCCGGGGCCGCCTTTCCGTTCGGCGGCTTCGCGCAAACGTTTGACCTCGGACTCGCCGCGCAGCGACTCGTCGTTCAGGTCGGCGGCCAGACGGTTGAGTTCGGAGAGCCCGCTGCGCTTCGAAAGCACGTTGTTCTCAAGATCGATGTCGCGCAAACGCGCGACGACGCGACCGACGAGGACGTCGTCGTGCAGCGCCGCGTCTATCGCGCTGTTGGCATGGACGACCAAGTTGCCACAGACCGCGTTTGAGTGGGTGGTGCGGCCGATCTGCTTGAGCACGGGGATCGCGGTTGGCGCTGGGCTGGCCGCGGCGATTAGGGCGGTCGCCAGGAGAGATGCAACGATCAGGGCCGGGTCTCCGAATCCGCGTTTGTGTGAGGCCTGCTTCGCTAGGCTGCTGCCGGCCTTCCTCGAAGGTGTTGGACAATGGGGATCAGCGGGGCCCCACACCAGCGCGGCTTAGGGACCGTCCTCCTCGCCGCCGCCCTGGCGGTGGTGCTGGCGGGCTGCCGCGAGGTGCGGGTCAACAGGTATCAAAGCGGCGTCACGATCGTGCCGGGCGGAAACCAAGTCGCCATCGTCCGCAGCCGGCGAGACCTGGACGCGTTCGGTTTGCACGCGCCGGTTCGTTTCAACCATGAATTCGGTGTGATACTGGTCATGGGACCCCACGCGCAGACCGGCTGGCGTCAGGTAATCGATTCGATTCGCGCGAACGAACAGCGCGTTCGGATCGTTGCTTTCGAACGGGCGCCGGCCGACGGCGGGGAACCAAGCGCCGAGTATCACACCTATACGCTTTGGATCGTCCCGAACTCCGTCTACCGAACCGGCTCCGTGATCGACGTCGTTACGCCTGACGGCGTGACAATCGCGTCGACGGTCCTGAGATAAACAAGAGGATGATGAATCAGTTTTCGCTCGCGTCGCTCGACGCAACGGTCAAGCGGCTCGGGGTCGTACTCCAGCCCAACGACGACGAAGCCGAATGCGAGGGCGTCCTCAATCCGGCAACGGCGCGCGATCGCGACGGAAAACTGCTGCTCTATCCGCGCATGGTAGGGCCGGGGAATCGCTCGCGCATCGGAATCGCCGAAGCGGCCGGTCTCGGCGAGTCGCTTGCGTTTCGGCGCATCGGCTACGCGCTCGAACCGTCGACCCCGTACGAGGTGCGTGACAAACCCGGTGGATATGGCTGCGAAGATCCGCGCGTCACGTTCATCCCGCTGCTCGACGCCTACGTGATGGGATACACGGCCTACGGACCCGACGGCCCGCGCATCGCGTTCGCGATCTCGAACGACGGCTACGCGTGGGAACGTTTGGGCTTGGCCGATTTCTCGGCGCCCGGCTTGCCGAGCGGCGACGACAAAGACGCCGCGTTCTTCCCCGAGCCCGTCGTTTCGCCGCACGGCGTCCCGAGCTTCGCGTTTTATCACCGCCCAATGTTGCACATCTCGTCGGTCGACGGCTGCGCCGCGGTTCCCATCATTCTCGATCTTCCGCCGCGCGATCGCGAGAGCACACGCATCGCTTACGTTCCGCTCGAGCCGGCGCTGATCGATCGGCGTAACTTGCTCAAGGTCGCAGAAAGCGTGTTGGTCCTCGAGCCCGCGCAGGGTTGGGGGGCGATCAAGAACGGCGCGGGGACGCCGCCCGTGCGCATCGAGGAAGGCTGGTTCTCGCTCTTTCACGGCGTCGACGGACGCTACGACGTCGAAGGGCGCTGCATCGGAATGAGGTATAGCGCCGGCATGGTGGTTCACGATCTCGAGCGTCCCGACGTCGTGCGCTATCGCTCGCCGCTGCCAGTCTTTTGGCCGGAGACGGTCGACGAGACGCACGGCGTCGTCAACAACGTCGTCTTTCCGACCGCGATCGATCCGCTTCCGAACGCGCCGCGCTCGTACGACATCTATTACGGGATGGCTGACGCGCGCATCGGACGTTTGCGACTCGACGTCGGCACGGGCGCGAGCGCCGCAGCCGAGGAGAGCGCGGCATAGCGCAACCGCCGCGCCCGCCTTCGATGCTCCGTTATTATCTCGGGGCGACTCTGTTGGTCGTCGGCTCGCTCGTCGTCGCCGCGCAATTTTCGCGGCCTGCGAAGCCCATCGAAACCGCTTCGGTGCAGTCGCGTGGCACGCCGAGTGCGCCCCGCGCGCAGGCGACGTTCACGTTCCCGCCGCGCGGCGTCCGCGGCGAGGCGTCGTGGGCGCTTTCGGCGCTGCCCGAGTGTTTCGAACAGGAAGCGGAAGCGCACGGGCCGCTCGCATTCGTTCAGGCCCATCTTCCGGCCGGGATGCACGCGGTCATCGCGCCGAGCGTCCTCGAAGCCGTCGACTGCCGTCTGCGTGTCCTGCCGCGCACGGGCGTCGTCGAACGCGGCACCGAGCGGCTCGTGATTCCGCCGAAAGCGACGTTTTTCACCGACGGCCGGCGCTTTGCACTGCTGCGCCAGGCCGGGAAAACGGCCGAATTGCGCGTCTATCACCGTACCGATCGCGAGCCGGTCGTCTTCAAACGATGAACCTCGAAACTCGGCCCGAATGATTCGGTAACTGGAGATCGTATGACGACAGGTCCATCGAACGTGCCGGCGCCAACGGGGCCGACGCCGCAGCCCAGGGGATTGCCGGACGCGATGCGCAGCCGCCTCGCGCCGGCGGCGCTCATCGTGATCGTCTTGGTTCTATGGGCGATCTTGATGCCGCGCGCCAACCGGAACGAACAACTAGCGACGCGCGTGACCGCGGCGATCGTCAACAACGACATGCGTCCGGTCGAGGGTGCGTTCATCCCCGCCAGAAAAGCCAAACTCGAGGATCGCATGCTCGTCGGGCGGCTCTCGCAAGATCTCAACGAACTGGGCAAGCTCAAGCGGATTAAAGAGGACACGCCCCAGAATTCGGCGGCCGGCTATCATCATTTCCAGGCCGAGTTTTCAAAGGGAACGTGGGAAGAGGACATGACGACCGGATCCGACGGTAAGATCGTCGCCTTCCACGTGCACGCGCCCGGCGCGCGGTGACCTTCGCCGGCGTCGAAGCGGCCGCCGCGCGTTTACGTGGAGTCGCGCACCGCACGCCCGTCGTCACGTCACGGACGCTCGACGCGCGGGCTGGGGCACAGGCGTTTCTCAAGTGCGAAAACCTGCAGCGCATGGGCGCGTTCAAGTTTCGTGGAGCGTACAATCGCATCGCTCAGTTGACGCCGGAAGAACGCCGCGGCGGCGTCGTAGCGTATTCGAGCGGGAATCACGCGCAAGGCGTCGCGCTGGCCGCGAGGTTGTTGAGCGTGCCGGCGGCGATCGTGATGCCGAACGACGCGCCCGCGGCAAAGGTCGCGGCGACGCGCGAATACGGCGCCGAAGTCATCTTCTATGAGCGCGCGACGCACAACCGGGCCGAGATCGCCGACGGAATCGCGCGCGGACGCGGCGCGACGCTCGTCCCGCCGTACGATGATCCGGAGATCATCGCCGGTCAGGGGACCGTCGCGCTCGAACTGCTCCAAGACGTCCCCGATCTCGAGATGCTGCTGGTGCCGGTCGGCGGCGGGGGATTATTGTCCGGCTGCGCGCTCGCCGCGACGGCGCTCCGACCGGGGATCTTACTTTACGGCGTCGAGCCCGAAGCCGGCGACGACTTCGCGCGTTCGTTTGCCGAAGGCCGGCGCATCGAAATCGCCGTGCCGAAGACGATCGCCGATGGGCAGCAGACGACCTCGCCCGGCGAATTGACGTTTCCGATCGTGAGCCGATTGTGCGCCGGCTTCTTCACGGTGAGCGACGATGAGATTCGCGCCGCGATGCGCTTTGCGTTCGAGCGGCTCAAACTCGTCGTCGAGCCGAGCGGCGCTTCGGCGCTCGCCGCGTTGCTTGCCGGCAAAGCCGACGCGCGCGCTGGCCGCGTCGGCGTAGTCCTCAGCGGCGGCAACGTGGATCCCGCCGCCTACGCCGCGATCATCGCCTAGACTTTTGCGCCGCGACCTGTCAAGAGGTTGAAGACAAGCAAGATGAGCGCGACGACCAGGATCAAGTGGATGAGGCCACCGCCGACGTGCGCGAGGAAGCCGACGAGCCACAAAACAACCAGGATGACGATGAGCGTCCAAATCAGCTGCATGGTCCTCCCATACCCAAATTTCTACCCCCAAAATCGCACCGAAGTACGCTAGACAGTAACTTCGGTCATTCCCATCAGCGTGCGGACGCGTTCGTGGTCGGCCCGCAGATCGGCGGCGCTCCCCGAGTAAACGAGCTTGCAGCAGTCGAGGACGTAGGCGCGATCGGCAATCTTCAGCGCCAAGAGGGCGTTTTGCTCGACGAGCAAGATCGCGACGCCGTGCGCTTTGAGCTCGACGAGGATGCGGTAGACCTCCTCGATGATCAACGGCCCGAGACCCTGAGACGGCTCGTCCACCAGCAGCAGTCGCGGGTTGGAGACCAGCGCTCGCCCGATCGCGAGCATCTCTTGCTCGCCACCCGAAAGCCGGCCGGCCTTGCGATTCCTCAACTCGGCGAGTTTCGGCAGATGCTTGAGGACGCGAGCGATCGTCCACTCCCCGGCGCGACCGTTTTCGGCGAGTTGGAGATTTTCGAGCGTGGTGAGATCTTTGAACATTCGCCGGCCCTCGGGGACGTAGCCGACGCCCAGCCGCGCGATTTGATAGGGCGTGCGCCCCGCGACCTCTTGACCGTCGAAGCGAATCGAGCCCGAACGCGGCGGCGTGAGCCCGAGGATGCTGCGGAGCGTCGTCGTCTTGCCGGCGCCGTTGAGTCCAAGGAGCGCGACGACTTCGCCGGCCGCGACGGTCAGGGAGACGTCGCGCAGGATGGAGATCTTTCCGTAATTGGTGTTGAGGTTTTCGACCTCGAGCAACGCGCTAGACATGCTCGAGCACTTCTTTGCCGAGATACGCGTCGCGCACCGCTTCGTTGGCCGCGATCTCGCTCGGCGTCCCTTCGGCGAGGATGCGGCCCCGGTCGAGCACGGTGATGCGGTCGGCGAGCCCGAGGACGACTCGCATGTTGTGCTCGACGAACAGAACCGTGAGGCCGAGTCGGTCGTGCAAGCCGCGGATCACGCTGATGATGCGCTCGGTCTCGCTTTCGGCAAGACCGGCCATCGGTTCGTCGAGCAATACCAAACGCGGCTCGGTGGAGAGGCTCATCGCGATCTCGCACAGCCGCTGGCTGCCGTGCGAGAGTTCGGCGACGGGCCGATCCTTCGAACGCGTCAGATTGACGAAGCCGAGCAATTCATCGACACGTCGATCGTGGGTCGCTTGCTGTTCGCCAGACGGCGGTCGCGCGTGAAACGCGACGCCGGCCTTGCTGCGCACGCCGAGCATCACGTTGTCATGCACCGTTAGTTCTGGGAAGATGCTGGGTGTCTGGAACGTGCGGCTCATCCCGCGTTCGATGCGCCGCCAATTCGGCATGCGCGTGATCTCCTCGCCGCCGAAGAAGACGCGCCCGCGATCGGGATAATAGAAGCCGGAGAGCGCGTTGAAGAACGTCGTCTTCCCCGCGCCGTTCGGTCCGATGACGGCGTGGATCGCGCCCTCGCGCACGCCGAGTGAGACGCCCTCGCAAGCATGGACGCCGCCGAAATACTTCGAGACGTCCTGCGCCTCGAGCAGCAGCGCGTCACCCATGATGATCCGCCGCGATCGCCGGAGACTGCGTCCAGTTCGCCTCTTCGGGTTCGTTGGAGAGCGGAGCGGTACCGAAACGCGCGAGGATCGTCCCCAAGATGCCGCGCGGGAAGCCGAGCACGCATGCGACGAACAGCGCGCCGAGGAAAATCTGCCAGTAGGGCGTGATGGAAGAGATGAGGTCGCGCCCGATGACGTAGATGATCGAGCCGATCAGCGGTCCCCAGATCGTCCCCGATCCGCCGAGGATCGTGGCTAGGACGAAATCGCCCGATTGGTGCCAGTCGAGCGAAGTCAACGGGGCAATGAAACCATAGAGCATCGCGCTTAACGCCCCACTCAGTCCGGCGAAAAGCGCCGAGATAAGGATCGCGACGAAGACGAAGCGATTCGAATCGAGTCCGAGATAGCGCACGCGCAGTTCGTTCTGGCGAATCGCGACGAGCGTTCGCCCGAATGGCGATTGCACGATCGCCTTGAATGCCAAGACCGAGAGGACGAAGACCGCGAGCGATAGATAGTAGAAAGCGGTCTCCTTGAACGTGAAACTCGGTACGGCGAGATACGGCCGCGTGACGGCCATCCCGTCCTCGCCGCCCGTCACATCGGTGAAGCGGTAGGCGATGAAGTAGAACACCTGACCGAAAGCGATCGAGAGTAGCCCGAAATAGATTCCGCGCCTCCGCACCAAGAACGGCGCTATGACCAGCGCGCCCAACAGCGCGGCCAGCATCCCGAAAACGGTCGCCGTGAAGAAGTGGACGTGCAAATATTTGATCGAGAGGGCGCAGCCGTATGCCCCCAGGCCGAAGAAGGCCGCGTTGCCGAAGGGTGGCAGACCCGTATAGCCCAGCAAGAGGTTTGCACTCATCGCGGCGATCGCAAACAGGAGCGCGGCGCTCACGATGGTAACGTCGACGCGGATGTACGGTGCGAGCGTCGGTTCGAGCGCCAAGAGGACGATAGCGGCTAGCGCTACGATCCGGCCCGAATTCAAGCGCGGCAAATCCGGTTCACCCGAATAGGCCTTCCTCGCCGAAGAGTCCGCGTGGACGAATCGTGAGCACGACGGCCATCAAGATGTACATGATGACTTCGCTCGCAGCCGGGACATAGAGCGTCATGAGCGAGGTTGCGATGCCGATCAGGACCCCCGCAACGAGGCTTCCGTACAAGCTTCCCATCCCGCCGATGATGACCGTGACAAAGGCCGGCATTAGGAGCGTGTTGCCCGTCGTCATATTGAGGCCGAGCAACCCGACGGCGAGCACGCCCGCGATGCCGGCTAGCAAGATGCCGAGTCCAAAGTTGATCGTGTAAAGCATTTGTGTATTGGTCCCGAGCGCCGCGATCATCTCGCTGTCCTGAACGGCCGCGCGTAGCCGCAAGCCGAAGCGCGTGTAGTACAAGAAGAGCGCGAGCGCTGCGAAGGCGAGCACGAGAACGAGCACGATGAACAACCGGTAGACGGGGAAGTTCATGAAACCTAAGGCGAGCGTCCCGCTGAGAACCGCCGGCGGCGTAAAGGGCAGCGTGTTGGCTCCCCAAACCAGGTGGAAGACCTCTTCGGCAATCAGTGAGAGGCCGAAGGTCAGCAGCAGGCTGTAGACGGGATCGCGGCCGTATAGCGGCCGGATCAGCGTCCGCTCGACGATGATTGCGACCAGGACGGCCAAGAGCGGCGCGACCAAAAACGCGAACCAGAAGTTCGTCCCTCGCGCGATCATGGTGAAGGCAAGATAGCCCGCGAGCGTCATGAAGCTGCCGTGGGCCATGTTGATGGTCCCGGTGAGGTTCATGATCAAGGAGAGACCGATCGCGACGATCGCGTAGAACGCGCCGAGCACGAGGCCGTTGAAGAGCTGGGGCCCTACGTGCTCGAGCACGTTACGCTTAACGGGTTAAGACGGGTAGGTCATCTTGCAGATCTTCGCCTTTTCGGCGACGCTCTGCTCGATCGAGTCGGGATCGTGTTTGGCGACCACGTTGAAGAGATCGTTCGGATCCTTCGGCGTGCCGTTGGGCCGGATCTCCGCGACCCACATCGGCCACATCAATTGGTGGTCTTCCTTGCGGTAGTAACCGCCGTCGGCGAAGATCGACTGGAATTTCTCGCCTTCGATGGCGCGCGCGACCTTGACCGAGTCGGTCGTCTTCGCCGCAGCCATTCCGGCCAGCATGCGATCCATGCTGACGTAACCGAAACATTGGCGTGCGGTCGGCGGCTTCTTCTGCGTATTCAGATAATGCGCGTAGTAGTCGCTGACGAATTGGTGCGCCGCCTTGTTGCCCTTGCCCAGGCAGGTGTCGCTGCTGTAGGACCACTCGATCCCCCAGACGCCGGTGCGCGCCTCCGGCGCGAGGCCGTAAAGCGGTTCCAGCTCGACCTGCGGGCCGCCGACCGGGAACTTCTTGAGCAGACCGAACGAGTCGGCTTGCTTCATGCAGTTGGTGTAGTCGTCGCCTTGGACCAAAACCACCAACACGTCGGGCTTCGCTGGGGTGACCTTCGTCAGGTACGACGAGAAGTCGGTGGTGCCGAGCGGCGTGAGGTCGGTACCGGCCGTCGTCCCTCCGATCTGCTTGATAACGTCGTCGAACGCGGTCTGCAGCGCGTGGCCGTACGCGTAGTCCGGGGTGATGAAGTAAAATCTCTTCCCGAACTTTTTGGCGAGCGTGTAGGCCGTGGCGTGCGCCTCCATCCACGTGCTGTGACAGGTGCGGAAGGTATTCCACGTGCAGTTCTTGCCGGTCACGTCGTCGGTGTGGCCGCCCGAGGCGAAGAACAGGATGCCCATATCGCTCGAAGCCTTTTGTACCGACAGAGAACTGCCGCTCGAAACCGTTCCGATGAGCGCGACGCACTTGTCCTGGTTGACCAGTTTACGAGCCTTCTGAGCGGCGACGTCGGGCTTGCTCTGTTCGTCCTCCTTGATAATCTCGATCTGGCGCCCCAGCACGCCGCCCTTCTTGTTCCAGGCGTCGACCGCCATCTGAATGCCGATCGTCTCGTTCTCGCCCGGGAAGGCGTAGGTTCCAGTGTAGGGTTCGAGGACGCCGATTTTAAGCGCGTCGGCGGCTTCGCCGAGGCGTGGGATGAATGCCGGAACGCCCACGACGAGCGCGGCTGCGCCTGCGCCGGCTCCCTTCACAAACGTACGACGATTGAACGCAGAACCTGACACGGCGCGCCTCCTCATGTTGATGACGAGTGAATCAAAAGCCGCCGACGCGGCGAAGCGCCGCGAAGTCGCTTAGGGGGAATGGCATACGCCTTCCCTGACCGCTATCCCCTTTGGCGCCGTCGGCGGCCAGGCGGAATAAGACGGAGGGGACGCTCGCTCGGCCTCTTCGACAGCGGCGGTGGGCATCGGGGCAAGCGAGCACGTTTTTGCCTGCGACGGTTTGGCAACAACCAGGACACTATGAAGAAAAAGCTCTTGGCGGCCGTCCTTGCGCTCGCCGGCTTCACGACGCTCTCCGCGCAAGCAGCGACCAACTCAACCGACGAAACCTACGTCCTCCAGGCATATCGCGCCAACCTGTTGGAGATCCGCGAAGCGCGCCTGGTACTTCGCCAGAGCACCTACCCTCACGTGCGCGAGTTCGCGCAGATGATGATCGACGATCAGTCCCTTGCGAACGTGGGATTGCGCTCGGCGGCGCGCAGCGCCGGCGTGCGGTTCCCGGACTTGGTTGCAGCGGAGCGGACGATCTCGTTCTTGACCGAAACCAATCCGGATGGTACCGTGACGACCGTGGCGATGACAACTACCGTCTCTGACGTCAATCCGTACGGACCGGTTGCCCCAACCGCGATCGCGTTGCGGACGGCGCTTGCGGCCGACGGCTGGGTGTCCCTGATCGGCCTGTCGGGGTCCGACTTGGCTCGCGAGTACTGGCAGAACGCCGCAGTCGAACACAAGCAGATGCTCGATCTGCTGAACGACGAAGTGCGCAACGGTAGCGATCCGACGCTTCGCGCCCTCGCCGACAAGCAGTCGGTCGTCGTGAAACGGCACTTCGATCTGGCCCTCCAGCATCTCGACGGAACCTTTACGCCTCGTTGACAGGGCAGGTTTAAGATCGCCGCGTCCGGCGCAAGATGTTCTTGCCGGCAAACAAAGGTCGGCGTATAGCGCCTCGTCCGCGGGAGGCTCCTAGAGTGGCACTCGAGCGCCTCGTCGTCTGCCCTTGCGGCCACGATATCGAACAGCACGGAGCAGACGGCTGCACCGTCCACAAAAGCGGCGAACGCTGCGCGTGCCGCTTGGGGCGCGACAGCGTCCTCGATTCGGCGCTCGGCGCCGAGCGCGATGAGATTCGTCGGCAGTGGCTGCCTCAGAATCCCCAAAACTAAATCGGTAGCGCGCACGGGAAGCGGCGTTCGACGCAAGAAATATGGCGCTCGTGACCATCACCCTCGCCGTCCTGCGCACGCTGCTCGGCCTCTGCTTCGTCGCGGCCGGCATCTTCCCGCTGATCGCGTTCGGAGCGTTCACGGCGAATTTCGCGCGCTGGGGCTTACCGGTGCCCGGGATCATCGTCATCCTGGTCGCGGCCGTCGAGATCGTGTGCGGGGCGCTTCTCGCGGTCGGCGCGCTCACGCGACCCGTTGGACTCCTGCTCGCGACCCTGATGGTCGGTGCGACCTTGACGGCCGGGCGTCTCGACGGCGGTCCGTGGCTCATCGTGCCGCCCGTGCTCTTTGTGCTGACGGTCTTCTTCGCGTGGCGCTCCGCGCGTTTTCCGGGCCTGACGGCCGAGCGACGCCCGGGCGTTCAATAGCTGCCTCAGCTGCCTCAGCGACCCATCGAATAGAATTCGGGGTTCGGGCGCATGTCCATCAGTCCGGCCATGCGATTGGAGAAGCCGAAAAAGGCGGCGATCGCCGCGATGTCCCAAATGTCGTTGTCGCTAAAGCCGTGGGCGCGCAATTCCGCAAGCTCGTCTTCGGCGGCGACGAAACCCGGCTCGTTGACGCGCGATGCGAACGCGAGCATCGAGCGCCAGCGTGGCGTCAGGTCGGCGGAACGCCAGTTGGTTGCAATCTGATCGGCGAGGATCGGGTTCTTTCCGAGCACGCGTAGCGCGGCGCCGTGTGCGACGACGCAGTACAGGCAGCGGTTTTCGGCCGAGACTGCCACGACGATCGCCTCACGTTCCGGACGAGAGAGACCGCTGTCGCCCCGCATCAGCACGTCGTGATAGTGCATGAAGGCGCGAAAATGTTCCGGGCGCTGTGCGTACGCGCGAAAGACGTTGGGGACGAAGCCGATCTTCGCGCGGTTCTTTTCGTAGATTTCGCGTACGTCGTCGGGCAAATCGCGCTCCGCCGGCTCGCCGAAACGCGAAGGGCGATAGAGATCCGTTTCAGATTTCATTTGGCGTGCATCCTCATCGCTTGCGAAGCATCTCGCGCGCCGCGTTCCTCCCGGCGGCTCCCATCACGCCGCCGCCGGGATGCGCGGCCGCACCGCAGAGGTACAGGTTTTTCACGGGCGTGGCGTAGCCGGCGTAGCCCACTGCCGGGCGGAAAGCGTAGAGATTGTTGACGTTCATGGCACCCTGGAAGATGTTGCCTCCGGTGAGGTTGAAGATCCGCTCGAGATCCACCGGACTGAGAACTTGGCGATCGATGACCGAGTTCTTGAACCCCGGCGCGTACCGCTCCACGATATCGAAGCACCGATTTGCGAAAGCATCCTTGGTTTGCTGATCCCACGCACCATCTTTGAGCGAGTAGGGCGCATACTGACAAAACATCGACATGAGGTGGTTTCCGGGAGGCGCGACGGTCGGATCGACCGAGGACGGGATCGTGCACTCTACGATCGACTCCGCCGAGGGACGTCCGTACTTCGCGTCGTCATAGCCACGCTCGATGTAGTCCTGATCGGGACAGAGGTGGATCGTTCCTCGGTGCTGCGGTCCGGCGGTCGCGCCGGGACATGCCGCGAAGTTCGGAAGCACGGCGAGGGCAACGTTGATCTTCGCCGACGCGCTGCTATAGTCGATCCGGCGAATTTCAGCCAAGAACTCCGGCGGAAGCTCGCCGGGGTCGAGAAATCGTTCGAAGGTAAGGCGGCAATCAACGCTGCTCGCGACCATCTTCGCGCGGAATTCGTCGCCGTTCGCGAGCGCAACGCCGCAAGCCGCGCCTTCTCGGACGAGGATTCTCTCGACTTCATGCTCGGTTCGAATCTCTGCCCCGAGATCTGAGGCGGCTCGCGCGAGCGCTTGCGTGAGTCCTCCCATTCCGCCGCGGACGTAGCTCCAAACCCCCTTCTTGCCGTTGGTTTCGCCCATGACGTGGTGGAACAAGACGTAGGCGGTTCCCGGCATCGAAGGCGCGGCGAAGGCGCCGATGATCGCGTCCGTGGCGAGCGTCGCTTTCAATTCTTCCGACTCAAACCAACGATCGAGCATCGGACGCGCCGCTCCGGTCAGCACGTCGACCGTCTCGCCCAAGGTAGGGCCGAGCCCCAGAAGTCGCAGCCCGTGTTTTCCCAGATCAAGCCAATCGCGGGCTGAAGGGCGCGCTAAATTCGGAGGCCGTTCGTCGAGGAGGGGTTCGATCAGCGACGCCACGCGTTGCAACATCGCTTCGTAGCCCGAGAAATTTGCGGCGTCTTTTTGGCTGAACTTCCCGATCTCGGCCTGATCTGCGCTCAGACGGCCGCTGAGGAACAGGTGCCGTCCGTCCAAGAACGGAGAAAAAGACGCGGGCTCTCGCTCGAGCGTTTCGAAGCCGTAGCTGCGCAGGTGCAGATCTTCGGTGATCTCGGGTCGGAAAAGACTGTTGACGTACGCCGCGGTGGACACTTTGTAGCCGGGGAAAACGTCGGTTTCGGTGACACATGCGCCGCCGACGATGTCGCGCCGCTCCAGAACGAGCGTCCTTCGGCCGGCTCGCGCGAGATAGGCGGCGGCGACCAGACCGTTATGCCCTGCGCCGATGACGATCGCATCGTAGCGCGCCACAGCGCGACGTCGCGGCTAGCGGTGCCGGCGCGCGCGCCGCGTCTTCGGCCGCGACGGCGGATGCTTCGGACTGAACGGCGAGCCGGGAGCGAACTTACGATCGTGTCGCAGCGACGTGTCGACGTCGTCGCAACCGATCGGGCTGAACTCGCGGCAGTCGTGCGGCCGCGCTTCGTAGATGCCGCAATAGTGACGCCCCGAT
>Ga0209422_1000253_pt1 | contig 13294 bp, 13 predicted proteins | sample BlaSpr_A8_OM2_M3_FD_187983 | JGI IMG/M metagenome (GOLD analysis project Ga0209422, IMG submission 187983) | Forest soil microbial communities from Thunder Bay, Ontario, Canada - Black Spruce, Ontario site 2_A8_OM2_M3 (SPAdes) (version 2) | ecosystem: Environmental > Terrestrial > Soil > Boreal... | reverse complement strand
GCTTTGATCTGATCGATGAAGTTGATGGGCGACCGATCTTCATAGAGTGCTTTGTTTTTCACGACATCGCCCATGGTCGCCAGATCAGATTGCTGCAGCACCGGATCTTCGTTTTCGATTTCAGTGAACCAGTTCACGAAAGGCACGATGGGTACACCTGCAGCCCATACCTCGGGCGCTTTCGTCACTGACATCATGCTGAGATAGCCGCCATAGCTGCCGCCCATCACGGCAATCTTTTTAGCATCGAGATGGCCGGTCTGCTTGATCCAGTCGACCCCCGCCAGCACGTCCTGCAAATCGCCGCCGCCCATGTCGAACAAATTCGCCTGCTGAAATTCTTTGCCATAACCGGTTGACCCGCGGTAGTTGGGAGCCAGCACCATGTACCCTTGATTGGCCGCGTACTGCACGAAGCGGTTAAACGAATTCATCGTTTGCGAAGTCGGCCCCCCGTGGATGTAAACAATAGCCGCATTCTGCCCGTTGCGCGCCATGTTGAAGGGCACGTAGAGAAATGCGGAGATGGTCCACTTGCTGTCGCGGCTGGGATAGTGGACGAGAAAGGGCTCGACCATATCTTCCGAGAGCACGCCGGCGACGAGCGAATGCGTGACCTGATGCGACTTCCCGGTGGCGAGCGTGTACACCCAGAGATCCCCGGGAGCGGTCGGGCCGTTGTGATAATAGAGGAGCCGCGTTCCGTCTCTGGTGAAGGCGGAATGTCCGCCTGCTGGCTCGTTCACGCCCTTCGGGATTGGCAGAGGGGTGGCTTTGCCCGCCGCGAGATCGTGCACATAAATGTCTTCGTTGCCATCGACGTTGGCGCTGAATGTGATCCGCTTACCGTCCGGCGAGAACTCGTGGCCACGGATTTCCCATTTGTCATGCGTGAGCCACGAGACCTCTTTCGTGGAAACTTCGAGCAGGCCGATGTTTTCATAACCATTCCCAGCGTTCGAGGTGAGGAGAATCTGTTTTCCGTCGGGGGAAATATCGTTGGCAGAATAACGCTGCTCGCCTTCGTGCGGCGTCAGCAGCGTGCTCTTTCCGGTCGCCACGTCGGCGATAAAAATATTCGAATCCGTCCCTTTCGCCTGCCCTTGTGTGTAGACGATGTACTTCCCGTCCTTCGACCAGATTGGGTTCGAATTGCCCTTATCCTGCGGCGTGTTCGTAGTCACGTGTTTCACTTCGCGCATCACAGTGTCGTAGACGTCGATCTCGTGGGCCGCCGAAGTTTTTGGTTTCACTAAATACGTCAGATAACGGCCATCGGGCGACCACGTCGGGTCCGTCTCCGCAATCTCGCGCGTACTGGTGAGGTTCACAACTTTGCCGGTCTTGGGCGAGACCAGAAAAATATCCCACTGCTCGTCGCCGTCGTAATCAGATTGATAAGCGATCCACTTTCCATCAGGCGACCACGCGGGCGAGGTCTGCCGCTGGTCACCCACGGTGAGTTGTACGGGCCAGCCGCCTTCGGCGGGAACCAGCCAAAGGTTGTTGCGTCCACTCATGTTCGAAATAAATGCGATGCTCTTCCCATCGGGCGACCACGTCGGCCGGCCGACCTGTCGCGTCATGTAAAGCTTCTCGATAGTGAGGCTACGAGGCTCGACCTGCGCGTTCGGCTTCGACGCAATTTGTTTAGGGTCGGTGATAGCCTGCGGAGCGGATAAGGTCTGAGCCACGGCGATGTTTTCTGTGACAGCGATACTCATAGAGAAGACGATAGCAAAGAGTGCGAAGCTGCGCATGGAATGGAGACCTCGGTGTTGTCGAAGAAAAAGTTTAGCAGAGGAGGACTATGCCTTCGCGTTCTTGTGCATCTCAACCGTGCTCCAGGTCTTATCGGCGGCGTGGCAGATGTTTTCCAGAAGGCAATCCACGCATCTAGGTTTGCGGGCGATGCAGAGCTTGCGTCCGTGCCAGATGATCTGGTGCGCGAAGAGAATCCACTTTTCTCGGGGAATGATGCGCACCAGGTCTTGCTCGATTTTCTGCGGATCGGTATTTGTAGTGAGTTCCAGGCGGCGCGAAATGCGTTGCACGTGGGTATCCACAACTATGCCTTCGGCGATTTTGAACCATGATCCCAACACAACGTTAGCGGTCTTGCGCGCGACTCCGGGAAGCGTGAGCAGATCCTTCATGTTCATCGGAACCTGCCCGCCGAAGTCAGTAACAATCTTTTTCGCCGCGCCGACCACCGATTTTGATTTGTTGCGAAAAAATCCTGTGGAGCGGACATCGGGCTCGAGCTGCTCGGGTTTCAGAGCGGCAAAGGCTTCGACGGTGGGATATTTGCGAAACAGTTCGGGCGTGACCCGATTTACATTTACGTCGGTCGATTGAGCGGAGAGAATGGTCGCGACCAGAAGCTCCCACGCGCTGGTGTGCGTGAGCGCGCAGGTGACGTCGGGATAGAGTTGGTCGAGGCGCTTCAGGATTTCGGTGATACGCTCGGGAGCGACGGGGTTGTAAGTTTTCTTGGACCTGGAAATGGAAGGAGCTTTGGTGCTGCCCGGACGACCGAGGGCGACCGTCCCCACATTAGGCCGAGCGGTACCGCGACCTTCTTTGCCTGCGCGCGACTTTCGTGGCGCTGGCTTCGCGGACAAGGGCGTCCGCGCCACACGGTCTTGGCGGCCGGTGCGGGCGGGCTGGCGGGGCGTGCGTCCGCGGGGCATGAGGGCAACATCTTAGCAGAACCTCGGTAACCACGCGGCCAATTGACGCGCTCCGCGCGCCCAGTTAGTCTGGAAGCAATCTCATAACATTCAGGAAAAATTTAATTGTGGCTGTGAATTCCATCCAACTCGGGCAAGTATGGCGCAATGATGGCGATGGCCAGGACTATCTGGTCACCAAAGTCTACAGCGAAGTGTTCACTCAATATGCCATGCTGCGCCCAGCGGGAATCGCGGCTCCTGACGCCCCAACCGTGCGCATCAAAGTGGCCAAGACTCCGCAAGGCGCCTCGCTACCCGGCTACACCTTTACCCAGGATGGCTCGTTCTAGCACAGGCCTTTTAATCTCTCCGTTACACTAAGAGTTCTCAGTTCATAGTTCTCGGTTCTCAGTCTGAGAGCGACTCGTTTTTGCTGAAAGCCGACAACCGAGAACTGAGAACCGACAACCTGGAACTGAGAACTGCTTTCCCTCATGACTGAAAGACTTCTTGCCGCCATTTTTATATTCATCAACTCGGTGATCGCTACAACCGGCTACGCCGGCGTGACGCTGCTGATGGCGATCGAGTCGGCCTGCATTCCGCTGCCCTCGGAATTAATCATGCCCTTTGCCGGCTATCTCGTATTCCAGGGCAAGTTCAAACTTTTATGGGTGGCCACGGCGGGCGCGATCGGCTGCAACTTAGGCTCTCTGGTTGCTTATGAGATCGGCTGCTACGGCGGCCGTCCGCTGGTCGAGCGCTACGGCCGCTGGATTATGATGGGAAAGCGCGAACTTGACTGGGCTGATCGTTTCTTCACCCGGTGGGGATATCTGGCCGTTTTCTTCGGAAGGCTGTTGCCCGTGATTCGCACTTTTATCGCGCTACCCGCGGGCGTGGCGCGCATGCCGCGCGGACGCTTTCATCTCTACACGTTTCTTGGATCGTGGCCCTGGTGTCTGGGCTTGGCCTATCTCGGCATGAAGCTCGGCGAGAACTGGCGCGAACTGGGAAAGTATTTCCATAAGTTCGACGCGGTGATTGGCATCGTATTGTTGGCGGGCGTCGCTTGGTTCGTATGGAGTCACTGGCAGAATCGAATGAGAACCGAAAGCCCGGGGCATTAGGCGCATTATTCGCCGCTAGTATTCTTCGCCAGTTGCGACGCCACAATCTGCCACCTGCCGTCGCGTTTCTCCACTACATCCATGTAGAAGTAGCGAACGGGGAAACGCCTTCCACCCTGCTCGACTTCGTCTACCTCCGATCCGTGCACAATCGCTACATTCTCGTTCAATAGTCGGATTCGGCGGCCGGTGGAGATCATTGCGATATACCGGATCGCGCTGGACTTGAGATTATTGATCAAGTCCTGTTGGGTGAAGGATTTCCCAGATTCGTCGTACTGCAGATAGTCGTCGGCGAAGATGCGCGAGAGTTCTGCCACGTCGGCGGTGATGAGGGCGCGGTCACCATCTTCGAAGAGTTTTAGGATCTGCTGCCTCTCGTCCGCGACTGGGAGCATATTTGCCCTGCGATTGTATCTCAGCTCTTCGACTTCCCCTTGGCGGCTTTGTTAGTGTACTAGCTGGTTTAAGAGGAGGACTCCGTGATTCCAGTGCTTCGCGCTCTCGCAGTGCTTATGTTGTTCACCATTACCGTCCCAGTCGCTTTGCCCGCACAGTCAGCCCCTGCAACTTTCGATAAGCCTTTCGTGATCGAGTACTACTACAAAGCCAAGTGGGGCCACGCCGACGAATTCCTGAAGCTCTTCAAGAAGAATCACTATCCGGTGCTGAAGAAAGAAATGGAACTTGGGAGAATCGCAAAAGTGTGGGTCGACCAGCCGCGCTATCACACCACCGAAGACGGGCGCTGGGACTACCGCGTGACCATCGTCTTCAAGAACGCGACCGTGGCCAACGAGCCCTTCGATGAGGCGGCCCTGCAAAAGCAAATGTATCCCGATCAGGAAACATTCCAGCGCGAAGAGCAGCACCGCTTCGAGATTCTCGAGGGCCATTGGGATTTGCCCGTGAAGACCGTGGACATAGAAAAATAACCTCGATCACCCAGGGCCCACTGCCGAGCATTTAGTTGCGAGAGAGGTGCGGGACTCAGAAGGTTTCGGATTTCGCAGCCTTCAGTCGATCTTCAAGAAATTTGCGACAACCTTCTCGTACCAATTCCACGGAAGGATTCGCTTCAGCGCGAGCTGTATCTTGGCGTCGGGTCCGATCAGATAACGCAGCTTAGGGTTCGCATCTTGCGCAATAGACACGATCAGGCGAGCGACTTTGACCGGTTCGCGCTTGGGCAAAGCCTCGACCCGATCGCGCATGCGCAAGCTTCGCTGCATGTTGGGCGACCTTTCCTTAGTAGCTTCTGTGCCGATGATTACTCCGCGCGTCCAGATGTCCGTCTTAAAGGCTCCGGGCTCCACCAGCACGACCTTGATTCCCAGTGCATTCATTTCCATGCGCAGCGACTCGCTCCAGCCTTCGAGGGCGTGTTTCGATGCGGAATAACTGCTCACGGTGACCGATCCATTCAGCCCGGAGATGGAAGAGATCATGATGATATGTCCGGAATGCTGCCGCCGCATCGCAGGTAGCACGGCCTTGGTCATAGCCACGGCGCCGAAGAAGTTAGTTTCGAATTGCCGGCGAAGTTCTTCGAGCGAGATATCTTCGGCGAATCCGGCGAGCGGGTAACCGGCGTTGTTCACAAGGACGTCAACGCGCCCGTAATCGTGAATAATCTGATCCACGAATCCGGAAAGCCTATCAAACTTGGTTACGTCCAACTCGCGGATATCGAGTCGCGCGAGAACACGTTCGTTCGCGGCCGATTGGTCCAGCCGCTGGCGCCGAGCCAGATCACGCATAGTGGCGACCACTTGAAACCCCACCTTGGCTAGCTCGATAGAAGTGAGCAGTCCGATGCCACTCGATGCGCCCGTAATCACAGCGATCTTTTCAGTCATGCAGCAAGTCCCGTCCGGTTTTAACACAAGCCAGGAATATAAGAAATGGAGGTGCCGAGCTCTATCGACGGGCACTTCAACCCCGGGGATGCAACACTTCCGCAAGAGATGTTAAAAGACTATGACAATCGCGCGGCAAATCCTTTATCGCTCTCATCAAAATTTGGAGTTAGACACACCCCTCAACTCGCCATACTCTTAAGCATGGAACCCCTATTATCAATTGAAGAGTCACATGTTGATTTGCTGCACGAGATCGGCAACCGCCTCGCTTCAGCCGATGGCTTCCGTGAAGTTCTAAATCGTGTGGTCGAGTTTGCCGCTGCACTCGTGAAGTGCGACTCCTGCCTGATTTACGTGTTGGAGGGCGATGAACTCGTTCTGCGAGCCTCCAAGAATCCCCATGCTGAAGTTGTGGATCGCCTGAAAATCCGCGTGGGGCAGGGCATTACGGGATGGGTAGCGGAACATCAGGAGCCGGTCGCAGTAGCGGAAAGAGCCGCGCTCGATCCCCGCTTTCAGTTTTTCCACGAGCTGCCCGAAGATAGCTACGAGGCGTTTTTGTCGGTTCCGCTGATGTGCCGCGGCCGCGTCGTAGGAGTCATCAACCTCCAGCATCGCCAGCATCATGTATACCGGCGTCGCGAAATCCGCCTGATCTCCACAGTGGGATTTCTTGTGGGCGCCGAAATCGAAATGGCCCGCCTGGAAGATGCCAATCTCAACCTGGCAGAACAATTGCAAACCCGCAAAATAGTGGAGCGTGCCAAAGGAATTTTACAGCGCGATCTTGGATTGAGCGAAGAACAGGCCTATCTCGCGCTACAAAAGCAAAGCCGCCAGAAGCGCAAAGCGATGAAGGAAATTGCCGAAGCCATTGTGCTGAGCGAAGAAGTACGAGGAAACTCGTTCCCACCGAAACCCGCCTGAGATCGATTCATCGCGGGACAACCAGTCGTAGGTTAATCCGTTCGGAAATGAATTCATGACGGGCCCGGGCGATTGGAGGGCCCGAGGGCAGATAGGGGTTATCTGCCCTCGGGTTCTTGCAGCGAAAACTAGCGAGCGGCGGCCACAGCCGTGGTTGCGGCTGCCTGCGCTACTTCACGAGTTTCCGACGGTACCGCAAAGTGCAACGTCATCCCAAACTCAGGAAGCTGCATCTGTTGGACGAAGCTTCCGCTGGCTCGCGAAACGATCACCAACCGGCTCAGATCGGTGCTCTGGGAGTCTGCAATGTCATTCACGAGGATCACAAAGCTGGCTCCATCGCCACTAAGCTGGCGCAAGCTGAGCAGTTTCGAGGGGCCGTCGGTCTCGATGGCGAACCTGTACTTCCCCGCTGGCACGACGGCTTTCTGCCAATGAACTTCATGGCTTAGAGTGAACTTCCCGCCCTCATCCTGCGCAGAAGCCTGGCTGGGCGCGAAGTTTAGAGCGCTCAGAGTTAAGAGCGCGGCGTAAGCGAATTTTCGAATTACGTTCATAAGGATCTCCTGTTCTTTTTAAAGTCTGGAGTGCACACACCCGGCGCAATGCCGAGTGGCAAGATCCAGATTGAGTGGAGAACTACAGGGTCAGGAGATTGCAATACCGCATCAGGGCTGGCATGCAAACATCAGCTTCGCGGGACCGGCTGCTGAGCTGGCTGCGAAGTCATTTCACTATGAGGGAACTGGGCGCTGGAGTCCAACGCAAAAAATCTATTGGTCGCATCGTTCGGGTGCTGTCTCCAGATTCAATCGTGTGTCACCGCTCGATGATACAACTGCGCCGTTGGACAGATTTTCTGTGCGTTTGGCCGCTCTCATTTGCCAAATGCTCGCCAGATACGAGAACATACAAGGTTTGCACATCCATACAGATTCTTACTGAGGAAGCGGCCAAAATATGGCGACACGGAATAAGTCTGCAAAAAGGGCGGCGAAAGCCCCGCGGGTTGAAGTAATCAACGAGACGAAGAGGGAAGTGAAGTCAGCCCACAAGACAAGCAATAAAGGCACCATCGAACCGGCGAAAGGGAAGCTCGGCGTGATGATCCCGGGCATGGGCGCAGTGGCGACCACCTTCGTTGCGGGCGTGGAAGCCATTCGCAAAGGTTTGGCGAAGCCGATCGGCTCGCTTACTCAGATGGGAACTGTGCGGCTGGGCAAACGCACCGACGGTCGATCTCCGAAGATCAAAGAATTCGTTCCTCTGGCCGGGCTCGATGACCTGGTCTTCACCGGCTGGGATATCTTCGAAGACAACATGTACGAAGCCGCGTCCAAAGCCGGCGTTCTCGACCAACGACTACTCGACCAACTGAAGCCGTTCCTCTCAACTGTGACGCCGCGGCCGGCGGTGTTCGATCACAACTACGTAAAAAAGATTGACGGGCCGAACCTGAAAAAAGGCAAGACTAAAATGGATCTTGCCGAGCAGTTGCGCGACGACATCCGCGACTTCAAAAAGACCAGCGGAGCCAGCCGGCTGATCACGATGTGGTGCGGTTCAACCGAGTCCTACATCGAGCCGACCTCAGCCCATCAGACGGTGACGTCATTCGAGAAGGCGCTGCGCGAGAACGACGAAATGATCGCGCCCTCGATGATTTACGCCTATGCCTCTTTGATGGAAGGCGTACCCTTCGCTAACGGAGCTCCGAATCTTACCGTGGATCTGCCGGTGATGCTCGAGCTCTCTCGAAAGAACGAGGCGCCGATCTGCGGCAAGGACTTCAAGACCGGGCAGACTCTGATGAAGACCGTCCTCGCTCCCGCATTCAAGGCGCGCCTTCTCGGTCTAAGCGGATGGTATTCAACCAACATTCTCGGCAATCGGGATGGCGAAGTGCTCGACGATCCCGGCTCCTTCAAAACCAAGGAGGAGTCGAAACTGGGCGTGCTTGAGCATATCTTGCAGCCTGCGCTTTATCCCGAATTGTACGGAAATATATTCCACAAGGTAAGAATTAACTATTACCCTCCGCGTGGTGATAACAAAGAAGGTTGGGACAATATCGATATCTTCGGCTGGCTCGGCTATCCGATGCAGATCAAAGTAGATTTCCTGTGCCGTGATTCGATCCTGGCTGCGCCGATCGTCCTTGATCTGGTCCTATTCGTGGATCTCGCGAAACGGTGTTCCGAGTTGCGCGGGTTGGGAATCCAGGAGTGGTTAAGCTTTTACTTTAAGTCTCCGATGACCGCGCCGGGCTTGTATCCCGAACATGATCTGTTCATTCAACTAATGAAGCTAAAGAATACGCTGCGCTATTTGAAGGGCGAGGAACTGATCACGCATTTGGGGCTGGAGTATTACGATTGATTGGCAGCGAATAGTTCGGCCGGATGCGGACTTTACCAGACCGTCTTAAGCAAGGGACTACGGCGGATGTTCTCGTCACGGGTGATCAAGGTCATGCCTTCGGCGCGGGCTGTGGCGCCGATCAGGCGGTCCGCGGGATCGCGGGGGTAGGTGTCAGGAAATTGCACGGCTAAGGCGGCGATTTCAGGAGTGATAGAGCGCACCGTGACTCCTTCCAGCAGCTGCTTTATTGACGATTCGATCGTGCCGTAGCCCTGAATCCGCCCACGATTAATTAACAATCCCAATTCCCAAAGGGTGATGGCTGAAACCGCCAGACCTCCGCCTTGACGCGCCCGCCTAATTTCTGAGGTCGCCGCGCGCGAAAGTTTCTTGGTATCGCCCACTGCCCAAACCAACACGTGAGTATCGAGCAGGATCACTTCAGGGCGTCCCACGCTTCCGGAGGTTCCACCGGAGACTCGATGTCACCCACAATTCGAATAATGCCTTCTAAGCGGCCCAAAAATTCCCGGTCATCGTTTTCAGCGGGCACAAGCTTGGCAATGGGCTTTCCCCGTTTCGTAATTACGACAGGTTCTCGATTTTTGCGCACGTCATCCATCAGCGAAAGACAGCGCGCCTTGAACTCCGCAGCAGCAATTGTCTTCACGGACATATTGTAACATACATGGTCATTTCAAGATGACCATCAAGATTGCGACCCCCCGCCTTGAAGGGAGAACTCCTGGGCATGGAGCAGATCAATAAGCGAGACCATCAGGTAACCCCGAGGCCCACTCGCGCGTCTAAGAAGTGACAAACTTTAGGTCGGGGGGTCTGCGAATCGGGCGTATAATTCGCTTTAAGAGTACGCGTTCGCTTCGCATTAAGGGGTTTTTATGAAATTGCGATGGTTGGCAATCGCGGCGGCAATAGCGGCCTTCAGCCCACTTCCAGGGACGCAGGCGCAAACCCAGAATCCGGGTCAAACTCCCACTCAAACACAGGCTCCTACCCAAACTCAGACCCAGACTCAATCCCAACCGCCGGCTCAAGATCCCGACAAGGACCAGCCCAAAGCGGCCGACGTTCAAAACGCTCCTAAGCAGGCGCCGGCAGCCCTGCCAACAAAGGATGATGACGCGATCAAACACGACGGCACGAAGACTGACGTCGACGCTGTGGGCAACCGCAATGTGGGTTGCGGACGCGGCGTGGGCAATTGGTATACGGTCGAGGGCCAGGTGGCTCGCGGCCGAGTCTACGCGCAGCAGATCGAATCGCAGATCAAACTGGTGAACGATCCCGTGGTTACGGAGTACGTGAACCGGATCGGCCAGAACCTGGTGCGGAACTCCGATGCGCAGGTGCCCTTCACCATCAAAGTAATTGACTCCGACGTGGTAAACGCCATGGCGCTACCCGGCGGCTTCTTTTATGTGAACTCCGGATTAATCCTGGCAGCCGACGAAGAGGCTGAAATGGCGGGCGTAATGGCGCACGAAATCGCCCACGTCGCCGCCTGCCACTACGGCCGCGAAATGACTCGCGCCAACCTGCTGCAGATGGCTTCGATCCCCTTCATCTTTATGGGCGGCGCCATTGGCTACGCCGGCTACGAAGCCGCTGGACTCGCCATTCCCATGACTTTTTTGAAGTTCTCCCGCGGGTTCGAGGCCGAGGCGGACTATCTCGGCGTCGAATACATGTATCGCGCTGGATACGATCCATCCGCCTTCGTTTCGTTCTTTGAAAAGATTCAGGCTATGGAGAAGAAGAAACCTGGGACACTGTCCAAGGCCTTCGATACCCATCCGCAGACCCCGGATCGCATCGCCAAGACGCAGGAAGAAATTGGGAAAATTCTGCCATCAAAGCCGCAATATATCGTGACCACGTCGGAATTTGACGACGTCAAGTCCAGGCTGGCGTCGATCGAAAATCGTCACAAAGTACTCGATCAGAAAGACGGCAACAAACCCAGCCTGCGGCGCACCTCCGCCAGCAGCGATAGTAAAGACGGGGACAGCAAGAGCGACGATGACCGTCCAACGCTAAAGCGGCGGGATGATTCGTCCAACTGATCATGGTGGCTATCACCCAACATCGAACCGGCGGCTGCGGCCGCCGGTTTTTTGTTGCCCGCAGGTCAGCGCTGCCTGGCGAGGAGGCACTTTCGTCACCGTAAACCGTGACCGGTGTCACAGCGGTCGGTTGTCCCGCAAACTAAGTTAAGCTACGCTAGCAAGTTAGTGTTAAAAGCAAGGAGCCTCTTTTCCATGCCAGAGAACACGCTCACCATTACCGACAATCGCACCGGTCAAACTTATAACGTTCCCATCGAGGACGGCACGATCCGGGCGATGAGCCTGCGGCAAATCAAAACCGGTCCGGAAGATTTTGGACTGATGACGTACGATCCGGCGTTTATGAACACGGCATCGTGCCGCAGCAGCATCACCTATATTGATGGCGATCGTGGCATTCTGCGTTATCGCGGGTATCCCATCGAAGTGCTGGCCGAGCGCTGCACTTTTCTGGAAGTCGCTTATCTGTTGCTGTTCGGAGAACTGCCTACCAAGTCAGAACTGCAGACTTGGGTGCACGACATCACGCACCACACCATGCTGCACGAAACCACGAAGAAGTTCATGGAAGGTTTCCGCTACGACTCCCACCCCATGGTGATGTTCGTGAGTACGGTGGCCGCGCTCTCCAGCGTGTATCCGGATGCGCGGCAAGTGCATGACCCGGAAAATCGGATGCTCCAGATCAAACGTCTCATCGGCAAGGTGCCGTCCATTGCTGGTATGTCCTACCGCTACAACGTTGGCTTCCCCTACGTCTACCCCGATAACGATCTCAGTTACACCGAGAACCTCATGAACATGTTGTGGAAGATGGTCGAGCCGAAATACGTCGCCAATCCGGTCATCTCCCGCGCCTTGGACATTTTATTTATTTTGCATGCGGATCACGAGCAGAACTGCGGTACCGCGACGATGCGCACCGTCGGCAGCGCGCAAACTGACCCTTATCTGGCCACTGCGTCTGCGGCTTCCGCTCTGGCCGGACCGTTGCACGGCGGGGCCAATGAAGAAGTCCTGAAGATGCTCGATGAAATCGGATCGAAGGACAATGTACCCGCCTACATTAAGCGAGTGAAGGATGGGCACGGAAAGCTAATGGGATTCGGCCATCGGGTTTACAAGAACTACGATCCGCGGGCCAAGATTATCAAGTGGACGGCCGAACAGGTCTTCCAGGTCACAGGCCGCAACGCCAAGCTCGACATCGCCCTCGAATTGGAACGCATCGCGCTCGAAGATGAATACTTCGTCAAGCGCAAGCTCTATCCCAACGTCGATTTCTACTCCGGCATCATGTATCAGGCGATGGGATTCCCGCCCGAGATGTTCACCGTGCTGTTTGCCATTCCACGCACTGCTGGCTGGCTAGCTCAGTGGCAGGAATTGGTAACCGACCCCGAGCAAAAAATCACCCGGCCCCGGCAAATTTACACCGGAAACGATACCCGCGAGTTCATCCCCATGGAGAAGAGAACTTCAGCCGTCGCGACTGCTCGCTAGCTTTTGTACATCGCAGCCACGAGTGTATGGATTTCCTGGGTGTAGGCTTCTGAGTCTTTCACAAAGGCGCTCCAGGTTATCTCCGCCGCGAGTGGACAATTCTCGACGAGAATTGTCCAATCGGTTTCCCATGCATCCATGGGGTCGGCCGTCTCCAGATAGCCGAATCCGAGGTTTGACGTACGGCACAGCCGGTCTGCGAGCGCCACTATCGCCACCAGGCCGGGGTTGACCACTGCCGAAGCCACATGGTGGTGGCATAGGATGACTTCCACCAAGGCCTCAGCCAGATTCCAGCGACGCGCTAAAAGCTCACCACTCTGGCAATGAGAAAAACCGAGGTCCCTATACTCAACCTCTCCTGGAAAGAGGCCCTCCCTTCGAGCTTTTTCAATTGCAACTTTGGCTTGTTCAGGGAAGACAACCAGGTTCACGATATACCCGACGTCATGCAACAATCCTGCCAGATAAGCCTTTTCCGGATCGCCGAACCCCACCGCGCGGGCGAGCTTGCGCGCGATGATGGCGCAAGCCAGGGAATGCTTCCAGAAAACCACGGGGTCGAGAGTGTCGGAGCTGCCCGGCATCACCCGCATCAATCCGCACGAGACAGCAATATCGCGCGTGCGCGCGATTCCCAAAGTTCGTATAGCACCGCGAATCGAATCTGTGCCGGGACCACGGGCGTAGAGCGCGGAATTCGCCATGCGCAAACACTGCACCGCCAACGCTTCATCGTGGCTGATGAT
>Ga0209422_1000252_pt1 | contig 13322 bp, 10 predicted proteins | sample BlaSpr_A8_OM2_M3_FD_187983 | JGI IMG/M metagenome (GOLD analysis project Ga0209422, IMG submission 187983) | Forest soil microbial communities from Thunder Bay, Ontario, Canada - Black Spruce, Ontario site 2_A8_OM2_M3 (SPAdes) (version 2) | ecosystem: Environmental > Terrestrial > Soil > Boreal... | reverse complement strand
GCATAGAGGATGTGACACCCGAGATGGTCGCGCCATACTTTGCGCGAATAGGTGCGGATGAACTAGTATTCGGCCCGACAGAATAGAAACGCCGCCCAAAAAGGCGCTGCAAGCGGAGGAAATTGCGATGGCAACGATTGCGTTCATTGGCCTCGGCAATATGGGCGGGCCGATGGCCGCCAACCTGGTCAAGGCCGGCCACACGGTGGTGGCGTTCGATCTGGTGGAAGCCTCGCGAAAACAGGCCAAGAGCGATGGCGCTGCGGTCGCCGACAGCGCGGCCGGCGCGGTAGCGGGCGCCGACGTCGTCATCACCATGCTGCCCGCCGGCAAGCATGTGCTCTCGGTGTGGACCGATGTCATCCCGGCCATGACCAAGGGCACGCTGATCATCGATTGCTCGACCATCGATGTGGAGAGCGCAAAACAGGCGCATGAGTTGGCCGCCGAGCATGGCGTTCGTTCGGTTGACGCGCCGGTCTCCGGCGGCACCGGGGGCGCCAAGGGCGCGACGCTGACCTTCATGTGCGGCGGCGACGACAAGGCGTTCGCGGCAGCGAAACCCGTGCTGGAAGGCATGGGCAAGAGGATCGTGCATTGCGGCGGCGTGAGTGCGGGGCAGGCGACGAAGATTTGCAACAATATGATCCTCGCCGTCTCCATGATCGGGGTCAGCGAAGGCTTTGCGCTCGCCGAAAAATTGGGACTTTCGCACCAGGCGCTGTTCGACGTCGTCTCGACCTCCTCGGGGCAATGCTGGGCCCTGACCTCCTATTGCCCGGTGCCCGGCCCGGTTCCGGCGTCGCCTGCCAACAACGGATACAAACCCGGCTTCGCGGCGGCGCTGATGGTGAAGGACCTGACGCTGGCGCAGGATGCGGCCAAGGCGGCTGGCGCCGCGACCCCGCTCGGCAAGCACGCGCAGGAAATCTACAAGGCGTTCGATGCCGCCGGAAATGGCGGGATGGATTTCTCCGGGATCATCCAGCATGTTCGCGGACTCGCCGGCAAATGATGGGCCGCAGATGACGACATTCCAGCAAGCCCGCGCATTCCTGCTTCAGCATCGCTCCGACTACGATGCGGCGGTAAAGGGCTTTCGCTGGCCCGATCCGGTGCCGTTCAACTGGGCGCTGGACTGGTTCGACGCGGAGCTGGCGCGCGATCCTGAAAGCAAGGATCGCCCGGCGCTGTGGATCGTCGATGCCGGCAGTAACCGCGAGACCAGGCTGTCGTTCGAAGCCTTGTCGCGCCGTTCCAGCCAGGTGGCAAATTTCCTGCGCGCGCAGGGATTGAAGCGCGGCGATCATCTGCTGCTCCTGCTCGGCAACGTCGTCCCGCTCTGGGAGACCATGCTGGCGGCGATGAAGCTCGGCGTCGTCGTGATCCCGGCGACCACGCTGTTGACGCCGGACGAACTGCGCGACCGGCTCGATCGCGGCCGCGCCCGGGTGGTGGTGGCGACGCAGGACCAGGTCGCGAAATTTGCAGGCCTTGGCGGCGAAAAGCTGGTTCGCATCGCCGTCAATGCCTCCTCGAAGCAGGATGGCTGGCTGGCCTTTGAGCAGGCCACGGAGTTTCCGGAAACTTTCAAGCCGGACGGGCCGACCAAATCAGACGATCCGATGCTGCTGTATTTTACCTCGGGCACCACGGCAAAGCCAAAACTGGTGCGCCACAGCCAGCGCAGCTATCCCGTCGGCGGCCTGTCGACGATGTACTGGCTCGGCCTGCAGCCGGGCGATATCCATCTCAACATTTCCTCGCCCGGCTGGGCCAAGCACGCCTGGAGCTGTTTGTTCGCGCCGTGGAATGCCGGCGCCACCGTGTTCGTGGTCAACCAGCCGCGCTTTGACGCCAAGGGGCTGCTGGCGACCATCGGCCGCTGCGGTGTCACCACGCTGTGCGCGCCGCCGACGGTGTGGCGGCTGTTCATCCAGGAGCGGCTTGCCGACTTCAAGGTCTCCTTGCGCGAAGTCTGCGGCGCCGGCGAACCGCTCAATCCGGAGGTGATCGATCAGGTCCGCGCGGCCTGGGGACTGACCATCCGCGACGGTTACGGCCAGACCGAAACCACCGCATTGGCGGGCAACTCGCCGGGGCAACAGGTAAAGGTCGGATCGATGGGCCGGCCGCTGCCGGGCTATCGCGTGCAAATCACCGATATCGACGGCCATGTGACGAAAGAGGGCGAGGTCACGCTGGTGCTTGGCGATGACCGGCCCGCCGGCCTGATGCAGGGCTATCAGGGCGACGACGGCAAGTTGAGCGGCGCCGACGGCGAACTCTATCGCAGCGGCGACGTGGTTTTTGCCGACGAGGAGGGCTATCTCACTTTCGTCGGGCGTTCCGATGACGTGTTCAAATCATCGGATTACCGGATCAGCCCGTTCGAACTGGAGAGTATTCTGCTGGAGCACGAATCCGTCGCGGAAGCCGCCGTCGTTCCCAGCCCCGATCCGATCCGGCTTGCCATACCGAAGGCCTATGTGCTGCTGGTGTCGGGGGCGGAGCGCTCGGGCGAGACCGCGCTGTCGATCTTCCGGCATTTGCACACGCGGCTGGCGCCGTTCAAGCGCATCCGCAAGATCGAACTGGTGACGGAATTGCCGAAGACGATTTCCGGCAAAATCCGCCGCGTGCAGCTGCGCCGGCTGGAGCACGACAACGATCGCGAGGATTCGCTGCGGGGCCAGGAATTCCGCGAGGAGGATTTCCCGGAGCTGCAGAAAGTGCGCTCGGCCGGGTCATCGGAGAATGAATGAACGAAGTCTGGAAGAAACCACCGATCACGCTTGCCGCCTACCAGAACATGGTCGGCCACGAGGTCGGCGTGTCGTCATGGCATCTGGTCGATCAGAACCGGATCGATGTCTATGCCGACGTAATCGAGGATCATCAGTTCATCCACATCGATCCCGAGCGCGCCAGGAAGGAAACCCCGTTCGGCACCACCGTGGCCCATGGTTTTCTGACGATGTCGCTGCTGAGCATCATGTCCTATGAAGTGATGCCGGTGATCGAGGGCACCACCATGGGCGTCAATTACGGTTTTGACAAATTGCGTTTCATCTCGCCGGTGCGCGCCGGCTCGCGCGTCCGCGGCCGGTTTACGCTGGTCGAAGCCAAATTGCGCAAGCCGACCGAACTGTTGTCGCGTACCAATGTGTCGGTCGAAATCGAGGGCGAGGCAAAGCCCGCGCTGGTGGCCGACTGGATCGGCCTGATCTATTTTGCATGAGCCGCGCTCGTCATGGCCGGGCTTGTCCCGTGAAGCGCAGCCGTCATTGCCGGGCTTGACCCGGCAATCCATCGCTGATCAAAAATGCTCGGTCGGGTTTTGCTTGATGGATGCCCGGGTCAAGCCCGGGCATGACGAGGCGAGAGAAGAATTCAGGAACTGCAATCATGACAATCAGGTTTGACGGACGCGTCGCCATCGTCACCGGCGCGGGGAATGGTCTTGGACGCGCGCATGCGCTGGGGCTGGCTGCCCGCGGCGCCAAGGTCGTCGTCAACGACTTTGGGGGCGCCCGCGACGGCACCGGCGGGTCGCTGACGCCCGCGGAGGCCGTGGTCGAGGAAATCCGCAAATCCGGCGGCACGGCGATGGCCGACGGCGCCGATGTCTCGAATTTCGAGCAAGTCAACGCGATGGTCGCTCGCGTCACCAAAGAATGGGGCGGCGTCGATCTGCTCTGCGCCAATGCCGGCATTCTGCGCGACAAATCCTTCGGCAAGATGGAAGTCGCCGATTTCGCCAAGGTGCTGGACGTGCATCTCAACGGCACCTTCTATTGCTGCAAGGCGGTGTGGGACGGCATGCGCGAGCGCAACTACGGCCGCATCGTCGTCACCACCTCGTCCTCGGGCCTGTTCGGCAATTTCGGCCAGGCCAATTACGGCGCGGCGAAAACCGGCATGATCGGCTTGATGAACGTGCTGGCCGAGGAGGGCCGCAAGAACAACATCAAGGTCAATATGATTTCGCCAACCGCGGCGACGCGGATGACGGAGGAACTGCTCCCGCCGCAGGCGCTCGCCTTGATGAGGCCGGAAGCGATTACGCCGGCGGTGCTCTATCTGCTGGCTGAGGACGCGCCGACCCGGACCATCATGGGCGCGGGCGCCGGCTCCTTCGCCGTGATCAAAATCATGGAAACCGAAGGCATCAACCTGGCCCAATCCGACTGGACGCCCGAGGCGATCGCGGCGCATTTCGCAGAGATCAGCGACATGTCGAAGGCCAAGGCGCTGCAGGGCGCGTTCGAGCAAACGCAAAAATATGTCGGCCAGGCCGCGGCGCGGGCGGGGATCAAGCTGTGATCTTGTCATGCCGGGATGCGCCTCTTGGCGCAGGCCCGGAATCCATAACCCCCACTCGTGGTTATGGATTCCGGGCTCACGCTACGCGCGCCCCGGAATGACGTGCTTGGGTGGCACCACGAATCCAGCATAGGCATGTCGTTGTGTCACAGATCACGAAATCCCAAGTCGCCATCATCGGCGCCGGCCCGGCCGGGCTGATGGCGGCCGAGGTGTTGGCGCAGGGCGGTGCCGGTGTCACGGTCTACGACGCCATGCCGTCTGCCGGCCGCAAATTCCTGATGGCCGGGCGCGGCGGGCTCAATCTGACCCATAGCGAGCCGTTGCCGGCGTTTCTCATCCGTTACGGCAAGGCCGCGCCGCAACTCGCAGCCGCGATTCAGGAATTTCCGCCGGACGCGTTGCGCGGCTGGAGCGAGGCGCTGGGACAGCCGACCTTCGTCGGCTCCAGCGACCGCGTGTTTCCGCAAGCATTCAAAGCCTCGCCTTTGCTGCGTGCGTGGCTACGACGACTGGACTCGATGGGCGTGCAATTCGCCTTTCGCCATCGCTGGATCGGCTGGGATGAGAGCGGCCATTTGTCCTTTCAGACTCCAAACGGACAAACCTTCGTCGATGCGCGCGCGACCGTGCTCGCGCTCGGCGGCGCAAGCTGGCCGCGGCTCGGCTCCGATGGGGCATGGACAAAAATCCTCGCGGCGAAGGGCGTGACGATCTCGCCGCTCAAGCCGGCCAATAGCGGCTTCACCGTTGCCTGGTCCGACGTTTTCCGCGATCGTTTCGAGGGCCAGCCGCTCAAGGGCGTTGTGCTGTCGTTCGACGCCCGCACAGTACGCGGCGAAGCCGTCATCACGCGGACGGGCATCGAGGGCGGCGCGATTTATGCGCTGTCGGCCGATTTGCGCGAGGCCATCTTGAGATCGGGCGAGGTAACCCTGCGGGTTGCGTTGCGGCCGGATCTGGAGGCAAACGACCTGACCGCACGATTATCGGCGCCGCGCGGCAAGCAATCGGTTTCGAACTGGCTGCGCAAGACCGCGCAGCTTTCGCCTGTCGGCATCGGCCTGCTGCAGGAAGCGGCAATCGCTTCCGGCGCACCGTTGTCGTCGCTGCCGCCGGCAAAACTCGCCGGATTGATCAACGCCGTACCCATCCAACTGAACGGCACTGCCCCGACCGGGCGCGCGATCTCGACGGCGGGCGGAATATCCTTCGATGAACTCGATTCCTATTTCATGATCCGCGGCCTGCCTGGCCTGTTCGCCGCCGGCGAAATGCTCGACTGGGAAGCGCCGACCGGCGGTTACCTGCTGCAAGCGTCGTTTGCGACGGGCGCGGCGGCGGGGAAGGGGGCGTTGAAGTGGCTGGAGGCCTGGGTCTCGGGATCGTAAATCACGCTTGATTTAGCGATCAGTCTCGGCAACGCCATCCAATCCTTCCGAGGATGCAACAGTCTGCCGGGAGCAAGCTGCTGGCATGGGCTTGGTAGCCAGCACCGTGTTGTAGGGGTTGCCGAAGACAAACACCTTCGAAGTGCGCCAAATGATCCGTTCCAATTCCACGAATGTGCGCATCTTTAGCCGATACTTCCACAATACCAGGTGTTGAATGAAGTTCCACGTGAGGCCCCAGGCCCAGAAGGGCAGTCGCCGATAACGAATCGGGTTGAAGCCAAGTCGGCGCATCTTGTAGACGAGAAGATTGGCGCCGACAAAATTGTAGCGCCAGTTGTCGAAGAACGCGGTGACGCTCAGGTAATCCTCTTTGCGCCGACAATGATCCAACGACCCCGGTGAGCGGATTAACAGGCTTCCTCCCGGTTTGAGCATTCGCCAGCAGCGCTCCAGCCAGGCGTCCAGGTTTTTGGTGTAGCCGATCGATTCGAGCGCATAGATGGCGTCAAAACTTTCACTCGGGAGATCGAGGCTGTCGAAGTCGGTGACGATCACCTGTCCCCGCCCACCCAGCTTTGCAAATTTCCGCCGGCAGATGTCCGCTTGCACGGGTGAATTGGTGACGCACACAATTTCGATATCTCGCCGGCTGGCGAGGTAGCAGGCCGCCGCGCCGGATCCGCACCCGAGATCCAACAGCCGCATCCCGTTTTTCGGCTTCAGAAGAACGTATTCGGCTTCGTAGGGATGCGAAAATGCGACGCGGGGGAATACGCACGTGCTGTAGTTCGCTTGCTCGTCGCGATACGTGCCGAACACGTCATCATATGTACGGTTCTCGTCGTCGTGCTGGAGAAAGTCGCTCGGCTGCGGTGTCCACTCGATCAGCTGGCGCTGCTCGAATTGATTCAACGCGTGGCCGATCTTGCTCGCGTCCCTGGGTTGAGTCACCAGGAGAAAAAGGACGTAATGAAGAGCGTTGTATGCCACAAACAACGCGATGACGATCGCCACCAAGCAGGTCATGATTGATATCATTGGTGGGAATACCCGATGTCGCTGGCTGCCGTGAGATTCGCTGTTTAATCGAATGCCGCTCAAAGCGGAAGCAACTTCAGGGCACTAACGCAGCTTCCCCCGTGCCGCGACCTTCAGCGTGCCGATGATCTCCTCGCCGCGCACCATCACCACCTCGTCCATCATGTTGACGACGACGCAGACATGGTTCGGCACGATCCGCACGACGTCGCCGACATGGGGACGGGTGTTGCTGCGGGTGAGGTCGAGAAAGCCGTGCTCCTCGGCGAAGCGCGCGATCTTGGCCTCGGGATGCTCCAGGATCAGCCCGTGGCCGTCGAGCCCGCCACCGGTGTCCGACGTCAGCGTCTTCGATCCGGCATCCAGGATGCCGCGGTCGGGGCCGGCGCGGCTCACCACGGTCGAATAGATGTTCAAGGCGCAATCGTCCCAGCCGGCGACGCCGGCGGCGACCTGCATGCGGTCGTTGTAGATGTAGGTGCCGGGCCGGTGCTCGGTGGCGCCCTTGAGTTTTCCGACATTCTTCAGGTTCGGCGTGCCGCCGGTCGAAACCATCGCGGCATCCAGCCCGTGGGCGCGGACGCCGGCCAGCGCTTCGTCGTAGAATTTTTGCGCTTCCGCCCAGCCGGTCTCGGTCGGGTACAGCATGAAGCCGCCGAAAGTGAGTCCCTTGGAGGTTGCGATCTGGCGTGCGAGCGCAATCGCCTCCATCGGCGTCTCGACGCCGGCGCGCTTGCGGCCGGTATCGCACTCGACCACCACCGTGAGCGGCCGGCCGGAAGCCAGCGCGGCCTGCGGCAGGCCGGCGATGACAGTCGAATTATCGGCGGCAACCGTCATGTTGGCTTTTGTCTGCAGCGCGCCGAGCCGGGCCATTTTTTCTTCCCCGATCAGATTGTAGCTGATCAGGATGTCGTCGATCCCGGCCTCCGTCATTACTTCGGCCTCGCCGAGTTTTTGGCAGGTGATGCCCTTGGCGCCGGCCGCGATCTGCAATTTTGCCAGCATCGGGCTCTTGTGGGTCTTGATATGCGGGCGGTTGGCGACGCCGGCGGCATCGCAGGCGGCCTGGATGCGCGCGATGTTGCGCTCGACCCGGTCCATGTCGATGACGGCCACGGGCGTGCCGTAGTCGCGGGCGATTTTGGCGGCAAGGGGTGTGGTCATATTCAGGCCTGCTCTATCTCTTCGCGCAACACTTCGAGTTCCAACCATCTGTCCTCGGCCTCCTGCAACTGCTTTTGCGCCTTGGAAAGCGCATCAGAGGCTTGATCGAACTTCTTGCGATCCTTCTGGAACAAATTGGGATCGTCAAGATGCCGCTGCTGTTTTGCTATCTCGGCCTGCAGTTTGGCAATGGTTTTCGGCAGCGTTTCCAGTGCGTGCTTTTCGTTGAAATTGAGCCGGCGTTTTGGGGCGTCTGAAGGCGCGCTGGCCTTCGCTTCCCTCTTTTCCTCGGCGGCCGAAGCCTTCGCTGCGTCGCGCTTCAAATCGGCGCCGCGCTGCGCCAGCATATCGGTGTAGCCGCCGGCATATTCGATCCAGCGGCCGTCCCCTTCGGGGGCGATGACGGAAGTGACCACGCGATCGAGGAAGTCGCGGTCGTGGCTGATCAGGATCACGGTGCCCTCGTAATCGCCGAGCATTTCCTCGAGCACGTCGAGGGTTTCGAGATCGAGGTCGTTGGTCGGCTCGTCCAGCACCAGCAGGTTGGACGGCTTCGCCAGCGCGCGCGCCAGCATCAGCCGGCCGCGCTCGCCGCCGGAAAGCACTTCCAGCGGCGTGCGCATCTGCTCCTGCGCGAACAGGAAATCCTTCATGTAGCTGACGACGTGTTTCGGCTTGCCGCCGATCATCACATTGTCGCTGCCGCCACCCGTCAGCGCGTCGGCCAGCGTCGATTTGGGATCGAGGCTTTCGCGATGCTGGTCCAGCGTCGCCATCTCGATATTGGCGCCGAAGCGGATGGTGCCGCTATCGGGCGGACTGGCGCCGGTCAGCATGTCGATCAGCGTTGTCTTGCCGGCGCCGTTCGGACCGACGATTCCGATGCGGTCGCCGCGTTGGATGCGGATCGAGAAATTTTCCACGATCGTGCGGTCGCCATAGGTCCTGGAAATGTTTTTCGCCTCGATCACCAGCTTGCCCGATTTTTCAGCCTCGGCGGCGGCGAGGTTGGCGTTCCCAGCCGCGCCGCGATACTCGCGCCGCTGCTGGCGCAGCGCGTAGAGATTGCCGAGCCGCTTGACGTTGCGCTTGCGGCGGCCGGACACGCCGTAGCGCAACCAATGCTCCTCGTTGACGATCCTGCGGTCGAGCTTGTGCTGCTCGCGCTCCTCCTCGGCCAGCACCTCGTCGCGCCAGGCCTCGAAGGCGGAGAAGCCGCGGTCGATCTGCCGGATCTGGCCGCGATCGAGCCAGGCGGTCGAGCGCGACAGGTTGGAGAGGAAGCGGCGGTCATGGCTGATGATGACCAGCGCCGAGCGGCGGCTGTCGAGCTCGCCCTCCAGCCACTCGATGGTGGTGAGGTCGAGATGGTTGGTCGGCTCGTCCAGAAGCAGGATATCGGGCGAGGGCGCCAGCACCCGCGCCAGCGCCGCGCGGCGGCCTTCGCCGCCGGATAGCTGCGCGGGGTCTTCGTCGCCATGCAGCCCGAGCCGCTCCAGCACGTAGCTCGCCTGGTAATGGTCGTCGCCGGGGCCGAGACCGGCTTCGACATAGGCCAGCGTCGTGGCATGCCCACCAAAATCCGGCTCCTGCGGCAGATAGCGGATGGTGGCGCCAGGCTGCACGAAGCGGCTGCCGCTGTCGGCTTCGACCAGGCCGGCCGCGATCTTCAGCAGCGTCGATTTGCCGGAACCGTTGCGACCGATCAGGCAGACGCGCTCTTCCGCTGACACCGACAGTTCGACGCCCGACAATAGCGGCGTGCCGCCGAACGTAAGCTTGATGTCTTTCAACTGGATCAGCGGCGGCGCCATGGTCTCTCAATTCAATTCTGGTTTGGCACGGCTTGGTCGGCGCGCTGGCGCTGGATGCGGCGGATGGTCTGGTCGAGCGCCGACAGGAACGCCGAGCGGTCGCGCGGCGCGAACGATTTGGGACCGCCGGTGACTTCGCCCGACGAGCGCAGATCGGTCATCAGATTGCGCACCGCCAGCGTCATGCCGATCGAGGCTTCCGTGAACGGCTTGCCGTTCGGCGCGATCACCTCGGCGCCCGCCTTCACACAGCGGCTGGCGAGCGGGATGTCCGAGGTGATGACGATATCGCCCTTGCCCGCGCGCTCCGCGATCCAGTCGTCGGCGGCATCCATCCCGGAGCCGGCCGCGATACGCTCGATCAGCGGGTCCCGGGGTACCCGGATGAAGTTTCCCGCGACCACGCTGACGGGAACGCCAAAGCGGGCCGCGACGCGATAGATCTCGTCCTTGACCGGGCAGGCGTCGGCGTCGACATAGATGCGGGTGGGGTTCAAATCAGGCGTCATCGGTTGGGGATTTGTCAGTCTGTGCAAGCCGCGCGCTCACGGGGGCGTGGTACCCCATCGCAGGCGCAATTGCGAGCAAAACACCGAAGGAACCGGCTTGCCACGGCTTATTCTTTGCGTACGATTGTCGAGGTAAATCACGGCAAGATCGAAGGAAACGCGAGACATGACCAGCCGGCTCGAAACCTACCGCGTCCAGGCCTATAACACCGCGAAATTGTCCGAAAACAAGATGCATGACGACACGGTGGCGCAGCGCTTTGGCTTTTCCGGTGGGCTCGTCCCCGGCGTCGACGTCATGGCCTATATGATGCACCTGCCGGTCAAGAGATGGGGTCGCGCCTTTCTGGAGCACGGACTGATCGAGGCGCGGTTTGTGAAACCGGTCTATGACGGCGAGATCGCCAATGTGACGGCCGAGGAGAGCGACGGCGTGCTGACGATCGAGGTCGAAAGCCGCGGCCAGCTCTGCGCCACCGGCACGGCTTCGTTGCCGATGTCCGCGCCGTCGGTCGCGCTTGCCGATTTCAGCGCCACCGCGGCTGTGGCCGAACGCAGGCCGGTGAACGCGACTTCGTATGAACCCGGCAAATGGCTCGGCACCGTGCCCCGCGCCTGGGCCGGCGACGCCGCAACGGAATATCTGCACGATGTGCGCGAGCACGATCCGATCTACACCCGTGAAGGCCTCAGCCATCCCGGACTGTTGCAGCGGGTGATGAACAAGGTGCTGGTCGACAACGCCATTTTGGGACCGTGGATTCACGTCGGCAGCCGCATGCAGCTCCTGTCGGCTGTGAAGAGCGGCGACGAGTTGACGGCGCGGGCGAAGGTCACCGGCAATTACGAGAAGAAGGGCCATCGCTTCGTCGAACTCGACGCGCTTGTCGTCGCGGGCGGCACGACGCCGCTCGCCCGTTGCCAGCACATCGCGATCTACCAGCCGCGCGAGCAGGCCGCGGCGTAGGTCACAACTCGTCATTGCCGGGCTTGACCCGGCAATCGATCTACCTCGCAAGACTCTTTTGAAGTTTGATGGATACGCGGGTCACCCGTCTACGCCAAGGCTTCGCCGGGTCTTCGATATTAGTCCGCCGAAGCTTTAGCGAAGGCGGAAGCCCGCGTATGACGAGTGTGTTTGATGAGGTAGGCGCTTCACGCCGCCTTCGCCTTCGCATCCCTTATCGCGCGCCACACCCGCTCCGGGGTCAGCGGCATGTCGATATGGGTGATGCCGTAGTCGGAAAGCGCGTCGAGCACCGCGTTGACGATGGTCGAAAGGCTGCCGGCGCAGCCGGCTTCGCCGCAGCCTTTTGTGCCGAGCGGGTTGGATTTCGCCGGCACTGGATGATCGCCGACTTCCATCATCGGGATGTCCTCGGCGCGCGGCAGCGCGTAGTCCATGAACGAGCCGGTGATCGGCTGGCCATTTGCGTCATAGCTGACGCATTCCATCAGCGCCTGGCCGATGCCTTGCGCGACGCCGCCGTGCAGCTGGCCGGCGACCAGCATCGGATTGACGATGGTGCCGAAATCATTGACGCCGGTGTAGCGCACGATCTGCACGATGCCGGTTTCGGGGTCGATCTCGACCTCGGCCACGTGGCAGCCATTGGGGAAGGTCGATGGCACGGCCTCGGTGGTGTGGTCGACGTCGAGCGAGGATGGCACGTCGTCGGGCATTTTGCCTTCGCGCATCCGGCGTGCGAGCTCGATGATGTCGATGGAGCGGTCGGTGCCGGCGATGGTGAAACGGCCGCCCGCAAATTCGATGTCGCCCTCGGCGGCTTCCATCAGGTGGGCGGCGGCGCGCTTGCCCTTTTCGATCACGAGCTTCGAGGCTTCCACGATCGCCATGCCGCTGGCGGTGATCGAGCGCGAGCCGCCGGTGCCGTTGCCGGTATGAACGATGTCGCTGTCGCCCTGTTCAAGTTTTATGCTTTCAAAGGGCACGCCGAGTTGCGCGGAGAGCACCTGCGCGAACGGCGTCGCATGACCCTGGCCATAGTCGAGCGTTCCGGTGATAAGCCGCACCGAACCGTCGGCCTCGAACACGATCTTGCCGAGTTCGACGCCGGGAGGGGCGGTGACCTCGAGATAGGAGCCGACCGCGATGCCGCGCAGTCTGCCGCGCTTGCGGCTTTCCTTCTTGCGTTTCGCAAAGTTGGCGTGGTCGGAGACTTCCAGCGCCTTGTTGAACACACCTTGGAAATCGCCGCTGTCATAGGTGACGCCGGAGGAGGCCGTGAACGGCATCTGCGCCGGCTTGACGAAGTTGCGCTTGCGCAGGGTGAGCCGGTTGATGCCCATCTCGTCGGCGGCGCGGTCGATCAGGCGCTCCATGTAATAGTTCGCCTCGGGGCGTCCGGCGCCGCGATAGGCGCCCATCAGCGTGGTGTTGGTCAGCACCGTCTTGATGTCGACGGTCATCAGCGGCGTGCGGTAGACGCTGGCGAGGTTCTTGCCGACATTGAGCGAGAGCGGGCTTGGTGCGACGCCGGTGATGTAGGCGCCGAGATTGCCGTGGCCGGAAATCCTGACCGCGAGGAACTTGCCCTCGGCATCGAGCGCGAGCTCGCCATGGATCTGCCCCGCGCGGCCATGGCTGTCGGACAGGAAGCTGGTCGAGCGCTCGTCGGTCCATTTCACCGGACGGCCCAGCGCCTTCGCGGCATGCAGGATGCAGACATATTCGGGATAGTTGATGTTCTTCATGCCGAAGGAGCCGCCGACATTGGCGGTCAGCAGATGCACCTTTTCGTTCGGCACCCTCAGGATGTTCTTGGCGAGATTTTGCCGGTTGCCGGCCACGCCTTGCGTCGGCACCTGGATGGTATAGCGCTCGCTCGCCTTGTCGTAGGAGGCGAGCGCGGCGCGCGGCTCCATCGCCACGACGGCGATGCGGGTGTTGGTGATGTCGAGTTTTGTCACATGGGCGGCGCCGGCGAAGGCGGCTTCGACCTTGGCGGCGTCGCCATAGTGATAATCCAGCGCCACATTGTTGGGGATGTGATCATAGAGCTGCGGCGCGCCCGGTTTTGCCGCTTCCGATGGATCGGTGACGGCGGGTAGTG
>Ga0209422_1000251_pt1 | contig 13325 bp, 9 predicted proteins | sample BlaSpr_A8_OM2_M3_FD_187983 | JGI IMG/M metagenome (GOLD analysis project Ga0209422, IMG submission 187983) | Forest soil microbial communities from Thunder Bay, Ontario, Canada - Black Spruce, Ontario site 2_A8_OM2_M3 (SPAdes) (version 2) | ecosystem: Environmental > Terrestrial > Soil > Boreal... | reverse complement strand
GCTTCCGGAGAAACGGGTCAACGAGTACCCCCACCAGCTCTCGGGAGGGATGCGGCAGCGCGTGATGATCGCGATGTCGCTCTCGTGCGACCCCGACGTCCTCATCGCCGACGAGCCGACGACCGCGCTCGACGTTACGATTCAGGCCCAGATCCTCGATTTGATGAACGAGATGCAGCAGCGCCTCGGCTCGGCGATCATCTTAATCACGCACGACCTCGGCGTCGTCGCCGAGACGTGCCGCAACGTCCTGGTCATGTACGCCGGCAGCCAGGTCGAATACGGCACCGCGGAACAGATCTTCGGCCAGCCGCGCCACCCCTACACGATGGGATTGCTCTCGTCGCTGCCGCGTCTCGACGCGAAGGGCCAGAGCCGGCTGGTTCCGATCGAAGGCCAGCCGCCCAACATGCTGCGTCTTCCGCGTGGCTGTTCGTTCGCGCCGCGCTGTAAGTACCGCATGCCGATCTGCGACACACCTACCCCGCTCTACGATTTCGGCGACGGGCACGTGGCGCGCTGCTTCCTCTACGACGAGCGCACCGAAGGCGAGCGGACCCTCAAAGTCGAGTCGGTGCCGCAAGTTCCGAACTCGGCGCCGGCACCGCCGGCCCAAGCGGCGACCAGGTGAGCACCGCCGTCGCGAACGGACAATCGTCGGGCGATCTGCTCGTCGTTCGCGATCTCTACAAGTATTTTCCGATCAACGCCGGGATTCTGTCGCGTCACGTCGGCGACGTGAAAGCCGTCGACGGCGTCGACTTCACGATCCGGCGCGGCGAAACGCTGGGACTCGTCGGCGAGTCGGGCTCGGGGAAGACGACGGCCGGGCGCGTCGTGCTGCGCCTCTTGCCGGCGACCAAGGGCGAGGTCATCTTCGACGGGCGCAACGTCCACGAACTCAGCCGCGAAGAGGTCCGCAAGCTGCGCAAAGAGATGCAGATCATCTTCCAAGACCCGTACGCGTCGCTCAATCCGCGGATGACCGTCGGCGACATCATCGGCGAACCGCTCGCGATCCACAAAATCGCGAGGGGGCGCGAGGCCGAGACGCGGGTCCAGGAATTGCTGCGACTCGTCGGGCTGCAGCCGTATCACGCGAATCGGTATCCGCACGAGTTCTCGGGCGGTCAGCGGCAGCGCATCGGCATCGCGCGGGCGCTGGCGGTCTCGCCGAAGTTCATCGTCGCCGACGAGCCGGTCTCGGCGCTCGACGTCTCGATTCAGGCCCAGGTAGTCAATCTGCTGCAGGATCTCCAGGCGCAATTCGGGCTGACCTTTTTGCTGATCGCCCACGACCTTGCGGTCGTGCGGCACATCTCCAACCGCGTCGCGGTGATGTACGTCGGGAAGATCATGGAGATCGCCGACCGCGACGAACTCTACAACCATCCGCTTCATCCGTACACAATCGCACTACTCTCGGCGATTCCGATCCCCGACCCGACGGTCGAGCAGCGCCGTAAGCGGATCATCTTGACCGGCGACATCCCGTCGCCCGTGAACCCGCCCTCGGGCTGCCGGTTCCATACGCGTTGCCCGATCGCGTTCGAGCGCTGCAAGATCGAGGTCCCGCAGCTCAAGCCATACGGGCCGAATCACGAAGCGGCGTGCCACTGGGTCGACGAGCACGACGGCAAGGCTCCGGATCTTACGGCCGGCCCGGCGGTCGTCAAGGCTTAGCAGGCTCAATGCGAGCGGCTGCACGTTAGTGCAGCCGCTCGTTCAAACATCGGTTTAGCGGCGAGCGCTACTTCTTTCTGCGCCCAGCCTTCTTGCGACGTCGGCCCTTTTTGGCGCCGCCCTTCTTCGCTCTGCCCTTCTTACGACCGGCTTTCTTGCGACCGGCCTTCTTGCGTCCACCTTTCTTGCGCCCGCCTTTCTTGCGACCGGCCTTCTTCGCGCCGCCCTTTTTCGCAGCGGCCTTCTTGCGTCTGCGCTTCTTGCGAGCTTTCTTTGGGGCAGGAGCCATCTCGGGCATTCCGCCCATGATATCGCTGTTCAATCTTCCTCCTGGTGTTTTAGCAATGGCGTTTTGTTGCATGTTATACCGACGACTCGAATTATGCAAGTTCCGCACACACTCGCGCGCGGCTGCGCGCGCGAGTGAGAAGACGCTCGACGATTCGTCATCCTCCGGGTGATCGCGAATTCGCGCGTCGGCGGCGCGACATTGCCTCGGCCGGGACGGCGGACTCGTTCCATCCGTGGAACTCGTGCCGCCTCGTGAACTGCTTTGTCGCTCGCCCTCCAGGCTCGCTCGGCGCAGGCGCCCGCCTCGGCAACGTCGTGCCGCCTCGCGCTCGTCGCCAATCGCTCGGTCGGATGACGAACCGCCTCGCTGGGAAGGGGTCTTTTTGCGCTGGACTTGACGGGCCGATTATACTTAGGGCGTTTTGACCGATCCATTGGCCGGGGTCTCCCCGGCGCCGAAAGCCACAAAATCCCGGGACGGGAAGCACTTGAAGAAGCCGCTGATCATCGTCGAATCTCCGACGAAGGCGCGCACGATCAAAAAGTTCTTGCCTCCTCGCTTCGCCGTCAAGGCCTCCGTCGGGCACGTACGCGACCTGCCGAAGAGCACGCTTGGGGTCGACGTCGAGCACGGTTTCACCCCGCGTTATCTCACTATTAAAGGGAAGGGCGACGTCATCAAGGACCTCAAGGGCGCGGTGAAGTCGGCGACCGAGGTCTATCTCGCGACCGACCCCGATCGCGAGGGCGAGGCGATCGCCTGGCACCTCGCCGAGCTCTTGAAGCTCGAACACCCCAAGCGCATCGAACTGCACGAGATCACCAAGGCCGCGGCTTTGAAGGCGATCGCCCACCCGCACGAGATCGACATGGATCGCGTGAACGCCCAGCAGGCTCGCCGTATCCTCGACCGACTGGTCGGTTATAAGATTTCGCCGCTCCTGTGGGCCAAGGTTCGTGGTGGCCTTTCGGCCGGCCGGGTTCAGTCGGTCGCCGTCAGGTTGATCGTCGACCGCGAGCGTGAGATCGACGCTTTCGTCGCGCGCGAGTATTGGACGATCGTCGGCCAATTCACGCCAAGCGGCGAAGCGGCGCCGCTCTTCCCGGCCGAACTGAGCGAGATCGACGGCGAGAAAGCCGAGATCGATAACGGCGAACGCGCCGACCAGATCGTCGCCGATCTTCAGGATGCGCGCTTTCGGGTCGCCGCGGTCAAACAGCGCGAGATGCGCCGCAATCCGGCGGCGCCGTTCACCACGTCGACCTTGCAACAGGAGGCGTCGCGCAAGCTGCGTCTGCGGGTGCGCCGGACCATGCAACTGGCGCAGGCTCTGTACGAAGGCGTCGACCTCGGCGCCGAGGGAACCCAAGGTCTGATCACCTACATGCGCACCGACTCGACGCGCATCGCCGATTCCGCTCGCGACGCCGCGAAGGCGTACGTCGAGACCGCGTTTGGGCCCGAGTTCCACGGCGGAGGGCGCGCACACAAGTTACGCGAGGGTGCGCAGGACGCGCACGAGGCGATCCGCCCGACATCGGTCGATCGCACCCCGGATTCGCTGTCCGGTTTCCTCAAGCGTGACGAACTACGTCTGTACCAGCTGATCTGGGAGCGCTTCGTCGCTTCGCAGATGGCCCCGGCGGTTTACGACCAGACGACGGTCGACATCGAGGCGACGCCGGCGCGCGGCTCGACGAGGTATATGCTGCGGACGACGGGCAGCGTCATGAAGTTCGCGGGCTACACGGCCGTCTATGAGGAAGGCCGCGACGACGATGCCGATAAGACCGGAAAGAACGGACGCCCCGCGCGCCAGCTCTTGCCGGCGCTTACCGAGGGCGACGCTCTCGCCAAACAGTCGCTCGAAGCGAAGCAGCATTTCACCGAGCCGCCGCCGCGCTACACCGAGGCGACGCTCGTCAAGGCGCTCGAGGAAAACGGCATCGGCCGGCCGTCGACCTACTCGTCGATCGTCGAGACGATTCAGGCGCGGCAGTACGTCACCCAAAGCGAACGCCGCTTCTACCCGACCGAGATCGGGATCGCCGTGAACGATCTGCTGGTCGAGCATTTCAAAGAGATCATGGACCTGCAATACACGGCGAAGATGGAGGCCGAGCTCGACCAGGTCGAGGAGCATCAAGCCGACTGGGTCCAGCTGTTGGAGCGCTTCTACGTTCCGTTCAAACACGACCTCGAAGAGGCGGAGAAGAAGCTGCCCAAGTTGGAGATCAGGGACGAGCCGACCGACGAGATCTGCGAGAAGTGCGGACGTCCGATGGTCATCAAGACCGGCCGCTTCGGGCGCTTCATTTCGTGTACCGGCTATCCAGAGTGCAAGACTACCAAACCGATCCTCAAAGACACCGGCGCAATTTGTCCCAAGGACGGGGGGAAGATCGTCGAGCGCCGCTCGCGGCGCGGTCGCACGTTCTACGGCTGCGCGAACTATCCGGCGTGCGACTTTGTCTCCTGGGATCGCGTCGTCCCCGAGCCCTGCCCGATCTGCGGCGCGTACGTGACGGCGAAGTCGCGCCGCGGTGCGGTAACCTTTGAATGCAGTGCTGACAAAACGCACGACACGAGTGCGATCGGCGCCGTCGCAGAGCGCGAAGCGGAGGCGGCCGGCACGTGACGACGGTTCGCGTGATCGGCGGCGGACTCGCGGGCTGCGAAGCGGCCTGGCAGTTGGCGCGCCGCGGAGTCGCGGTCGAATTATACGAGATGCGGCCGCACAAACGCGGCCCCGCCCACGTGACCGATTCGCTCGCGGAGCTGGTGTGCAGCAACTCGCTGCGCGGCGCCTCGCTCGAGAACGCGGTCGGATTATTGAAGGAAGAGTTGGCGCGACTCGGCTCGTTGATCGTCGGCAGCGCTCGTCTCGCGGCCGTGCCGGCGGGCGGAGCGCTCGCGGTCGATCGCGAGCAATTCGCGACGCTCGTCGAATCGCGGCTCGCCGCCGAATCGCTCGTTCGCATCGTCCGCGATGAAGTAGCGTCGATCGATCCTGAGATTCCGACGATCGTCGCTTGCGGCCCCCTTCCATCGGAGCCGCTGTCGAACGCGATCGACGCGCTCCTGGCACGCGGGACCGCAGCGGTCGGCCTCACGTCCTCGCGGCTGCACTACTATGACGCGGCCTCGCCGATCGTCGCAACTGATTCGCTCGATCTCGCGCCGATGTATCGCAAGTCGCGTTACGACAAAGGCGACGGCGACGATTACCTCAACGTCCCGCTCTCCCGCGAGCAGTACGAGACGCTCGTCCGCGACCTGCGCGAACTTCCGAAACACCAGCCCAAGGATTTCGAACTCGATGCGGACGCCGGGCGAATTCCGTACTTCGAAGGTTGCCTGCCGGTCGAAGAGATGGCGCTGCGGGGCTCCGACGCGATGCGCTTCGGCCCGCTCAAGCCGGTGGGGTTACGCGACCCACGCACCGGAAAGTCGTCGTACGCGGTCGTCCAACTGCGGAAAGAGAACGCCGCCGGAACTGCCTACAATCTCGTCGGCTTCCAAACGCGCTTGACGTGGCCGGCGCAGAAAGAAGCGTTCGGGAAATTCCCGGGTTTTGCGAACGCCGAATGGCTGAGGCTGGGCGTCATGCACCGCAACTCGTTCATCGACGCGCCGCGCTATCTGCTACCGGATCTGCGTTTGCGTGGTTTCGAGCGCGTCTGGTTCGCCGGGCAGATCACCGGCGCCGAAGGGTACGTCGAAGCGGCGGCCTGCGGCGTGCTCGCGGCGATCTCCGCGGCGCACCTCTTGCGCGGCCTTCCACCGCCGATCGCGCCCCCCGATACGGCGCTCGGTGCCGTCGTCGCCCACCTGCAAAACACGGAATCCCCGGATTTTCAACCTTCGAACGTGAGTTGGGCCTATTTCTCGACCTTGCCGAACGCGCCGCGCGACAAACGCGAACGCCGCCGCTTGCTGGCCGAACGCGCGCTCGGGCTGCTCGGCGAGTGGCAGGCTTCGCTCGATCGCCAGGCTACGGCGCTCCCGGTGCCGGCGTGAAGGGGCGATTTCGCTCGACCACGATCCTCGCAGTGCGTCGCGACGGGAAGTTGGCGATCGCGGGCGACGGTCAGGTGACGCTCGACAAGACCATCGTCAAGCACGGCGCGCGCAAAGTGCGGCGCATCGCCGACGGAAAAGTCCTCGCCGGATTCGCCGGCTCGGCAGCCGACGGGATGACGTTGCTCGAAAAATTCGAGGCGAAGTTCAACGAGTACAAGGACATCGTCCGCGCCGCCGTCGAGCTGGCGAAGGACTGGCGCCAGGACCGAGTCCTGCGCCGGCTCGAGGCCTTGATGATCGTGGGCAACGGCGAGCACCTCTTCATTCTCAGCGGTACCGGCGAGGTGATCGAACCCGACGAAGGTGTCGCCGCGATCGGCAGCGGCGGTCCGTACGCGCAAGCCGCCGCGGCGGCGCTGCTGCGCCACACGACGCTCGACGCCGAGGCGATCGCGCGCGAAGCGCTCCGCGTCGCCGGGACGATCGACATCTACACCAACTCCGACGTCATCGTGGAGGTCATTTGACGCTCCGCCTCGGCGCTGGGCTCGCTCTGGCGTTCGCATCGTTCGCTTGGCCACCGGCGTTTGCCCAAGAACTGATCCCGCAGACGGTCACGCCGCAGCCGGCGCTCATCCATCATCCCGTCAGCACGCAGATTCCCGACGCGCAGCAGAAATTCGACGAAGGTTTGACGCTCGTCTACGCGTTCAATCGCGACGAGGCGGCGAAACGCTTCACGAATGCAGCGGAGCTTGATCCGAAGTTGGCCATAGCATGGTGGGGTGTGGCGCTCGCCAATGGGCCAAACCTCAATTTCGGGATGACGGCGGCCCGGGTTACCGCGGCCAACGACGCGCTCGCGAAAGCGAAGGCGCTCGAGACCGGAGCTTCCCCGGAGGAGCGGCGCTTCATCGAGGCGCTTGCGGCGCGCTATCCGGCGACGTACGCCGGGTCAGCCGCGGCGCGCGGCGGTTACCTCACCTACCGTGACGCGATGGCGAAGGTGCACGCCGATTATCCCGGCGACCTCGACGCGGCGACGCTGTACGCCGAGAGCATCTTGGACGTCGAGGATTGGGGTTGGCATGACGGTCAGCCCACCGGGTCCGCGGCGACCGTTGCGCCGTTACTCGAATCGGTGCTCAAGCGCAATCCTGACCACGTCGGTGCCAACCATTACTATGTCCACGTGATGGATTTTCCGGGCGCCGCCGAGCGCGCACTCCCGAGCGCGATGAAGTTGAGCGGGCTGCCCGCCGAGCCGGCCGCCTCCCATCTCGTCCACATGTCGGGTCACAATTATCTCGACAATGGACTCTTCGGCCCACTCGAACGCGACAACAAGATCGCCGTCGACGATGACCGCCGCTACGCGGCAAGCATCGGCAAGACTCCGGCGCAGCTCGATTACTTCTTTCACAACCTCGGCTTCTATCTGGGCGGGACGCTGATGCTCGACGATCGCGCAGAGACGGATCGAGCGATCGCCATTGCGCGCGCGACCAAAGGCGGTGGCATCGACTCACTGGCCTACGCCCGCGAGCGCCGTTGGGAAGAGGTCTTGGCGTTGCCGGTTCCTGAAAAGGCGAACTCCTTCGATGGTCTGCAGGGGCATTACGCCCGCGGCGTCGCGTTCGTCGGAAGCCACGACGTTCGTGGTGCGCACGCAGAATTGGCGACCCTCGATGCAACCCTCGTCGACGCGACCGGTTTCCTGAAGAACTTCGCGGAGGCGCTCGACAAACTGCTGGCGGCGCGGGTCGCGCATCTCGACGGCGACGATGCGACCGCGACGGCTCGGCTGCGCGAGGTGGTTGCGGTCGTCGCTCCCCTGCCGCCCGAGGTGTTCGCGCCCTGGTACTTCCCGACCGGCGAGTGGCTCGGCGGGATCCTACTGCACGACGGCGACTTCGCCGGCGCCGAAGCGGCCTTCCGCGCCGACCTCAAGCGCACGCCACACAACGCGCGGGCACTTTTCGGCCTGATGCAAACATTGTCGCGGCAGGGCCGGATCGATGAGGCGCGAGCGCTCTCGCTCGAGATCGCGCAGAACTGGCGCGGCCCGCTGTCCGACCTCCGGCTCGACGACTGAAAGATCGCGGAATTAAGCAGTGATCGAGAACCCTCAGGCACTCACGCCGCGTCAGATCGTCGCCGAATTGGATCGCTACATCGTCGGTCAAGCGAAGGCGAAGCGCGCCGTCGCGATTGCCATGCGCAACCGCTACCGGCGCGAGCGGCTCGGCGACGAGATGAAGCGCGAGATCATCCCCAAGAATATCCTGATGATCGGTCCGACCGGCGTCGGGAAGACCGAGATCGCGCGCCGCCTGGCGGCGCTCGCCGGCGCGCCGTTTGTGAAGGTCGAGGCGACGAAGTACACGGAGGTCGGCTACGTTGGGCGCGACGTCGACTCGATGGTCCGCGATCTGGTCGAGGCGGCGGTGCGCATGGTGCAGGAAGAACGCCGCGCCGATGTCGCCGAGTCGGCCGAAGCGGCCGCGGTCGAGCGCGTGATCGACCTATTGTTCCCCGAGACGCGCGCGCCGCAGCCCGCGCAGCCGGTCAATCCGATGGCGCAAGCGCTCGGTTCGATTTTCGGCCAGGGGTTTCAGCAGCAGATGACGCCGCAGCAGCAGGCTGCGACGGCCTCGGTGCCGGCCGATGCGAAGCACACGCGCGAACAGGCACGTGAGGACGTGCTGCGCGGCTTTTACGACGTGCGGCTCGTCGACATCGAGGTCGAAGAGGCGCAGAGCTTGCCCATCGGCGTCATCGGACAGGGTTTTGATTCGGGCGGCGGCGACATGGGCGAGATGCTGGGCGGGCTCTTACCCAAGAAGAAGGTCCAGAAGCGCGTCACGGTCGCCGAGGCGCGACGCATCTTCGCACAAGAAGAAGCCAACAAGTTGATCGATATGGACGCGGTCAAACGCGAGGCACTGCGCCGCGCCGGCGAAAACGGCATCATCTTCATCGACGAGATCGACAAGGTCGCCGGCGGGCGCGAGGGCGGCCGCGGCCCTGATGTCTCACGCGAGGGCGTGCAGCGCGATATTCTTCCGATCGTCGAAGGCAGCACGGTCAACACGAAGTACGGCCAGGTCAAGACCGATCACGTGCTGTTCATCGCGGCCGGCGCGTTTCACATGAGCAAGCCGTCGGACTTGATCCCGGAGTTGCAAGGCCGCTTTCCGATCCGCGTCGAGCTGGACACACTCACGGCCGAGGATTTTAAGAGGATCCTGACCCAACCGAAGAACGCGCTGACCGAGCAATATCGGCAGTTGCTCGGCGTGGAGGATGTGAAACTCGAATTCACACCCGACGGGATCGAACAGATCGCGCTGTTCGCGATGCAGGTCAACGACCAGACGGAAAATATCGGCGCGCGCCGCTTGCACACGGTTCTCGAACGGCTGCTCGAAGACGTCTCCTACGCCGCGCCCGAGGAACATGACTCGGTCGTCATCGACGCCCAATATGTCAAGACGAAATTAGCCGATATCGTCCGCAACGCGAACTTGAGTACCTATATTCTGTAACCCTACGCCCGTATGCACGCTTTTTAGCGCGGGCTCTTCGGTAATATGCTCGCTAAGAAGCGCTTGAACGTCGCGTACCTCGGTCGCTCTCGGAAACGCTTCGCTCGGACGAAGGAGCACGTACCCTTGCGCTCCGCCGATGCCGCGGCCCGTTCGCTCGCTTACGCGCCCCGCAGCATCGATAAAATCGAGCATCGCCGTGTCTTCGATACCTTCTGCGATAACGTAAGCTCCGGTCACGCGCGCGAAGGACACGATCGCCGCTACGACGCCGCGCGCGTTGCGATCGGACATCCCCTTGATGATAATCTCGCGATCGATCTTCACGAAGTCGAAGTGCACGCGACTCAAGATTTCGAGCCCCGCGTGCCTGGCGCCCGTATCGTCGAGCGCCAGGTGAAATCCGGCGCGCCGCAATTCGGTAGCACTTTCGATCACTGCGTCGATATGCGCGACCGAGCGTTCGGTTATTTCAATCACGATGCGCTCTGGGGACAGGCCGGCGGTGGTCACGGCGGCTCGCAGCGAAGCGACGTCCAAGTTCCGATCGAGCGTTTGGGGCGAGACGTTCAGGAACAGTAACGTATCGCTCGGGAGATCGGCGGCCCGGGACAGCGCGGCGGTGCGGCAAAGCAGGCCCAGCTCGTGAACGCGGCCGATGCGCTCGGCGAGGTCGAAGGCGTCCTGCGGTCCGGCAAAGCCAAAATGGGCGGGTGGACGCGCCAATGCTTCGTACCCGAGGATACGTTTGCTTTCGAGGTCCCAGATCGGCTGAAAGGCGGTATTCATTATCCCAGCGGAGAGCAAGGCACGCATGTTGTGAACGCGGTCGGGTGACAGTAGCCACGTGCCTTCGAAGGACGAATCGTACTCAGAGACGCCGTTACGACCACCGCGCTTGGAGATGTACAGTGCCGCGTCGGCCTGATTCTGCAACGTTTCCGCGTCCCTGTCGGGCCACCCGAGCGAGGCATGGCCGATGCTAATCGTACCGCCCTCGAGGGCGCGCGACGATGCAATGCGCAGGCGTTCGAGCAGGTAATGGGCCTCGGCCCCCGACGTTTGCGGCAAGATAAGCGCGAATTCATCGCCGCCGATGCGATAAGGGCGATCCCCGGCCCGTCCACTTCGCAGAAGGGTTGCGAGCGCGACGAGAACGGCGTCGCCCCGCTCGTGGCCGCTCTCATCGTTAATCAACTTGAATTCGTCGACGTCAAGCATGGCGAGCGTCAACGACCCGCCATGACGAGTGGCCAACGCGACCTCACGTTTGATATCGTCTTTGAACGAGCGATGGTTTCCAATTTTTGTGAGCGCGTCGATCGACACGGCCTCTTCCAGTGTACGAATCTCTGCACGATGCGTCTCGGTTGTTCGCTGACGGTACGCCGAAAGAGCAAACAGGAAACCACCGAGGCAGAGAACCCCGAGCAGGCTAAGATCAATCGCGTCACGCACGACGTCACGCTGCGTTCGATCGAGAGCGTCGAGCGCGCGCACTGCGGCCGTGTGTTGTTCGGCCGCGCGCGCCGAGACCACGTCCGCAATATGCGAGAACGCGGGATCGACGACCGCATGATCGAGCACGATAGCGCGTGCCGCGTCGTGCGCGTCGACCGCTGCAAACATTCTGCGTGTCGCTGCGAGATACGCCCCGTGTTCCTCGAGCAGCCGTCTGATCTCAGTCGCTCTCGCCGGCGAGGAAAGGGCTGCAACGGATTCGAGGTCGGTCACGAATAACGCCGCGGCCTGAGCGTAACTGTGCGCGACAAGCGGTCCCGGTTCCAACCGGTACTTACGCCGCAGCGACTCTTCGAGGCCGATGGCGTTTTGCGCCCTCTGAGAGGAATCGCTGAGCGCCTGTGCTGCGTGGGCAATGTCCGCGGCCCGCTGCGTCGCGCCTGCTGCATAGAACGCAAAGAGGGTCGAACAGACCAGCACGGCGGATAGGCTCAGGGTCGCCGCAGTCGTCAGAAGATCGATGCGGCGGATGCGCGCGGCGATAGTTCTCTCTCCTAACGAGCGTCGAACGTCGCGCCGCTCGATCTACTCTAGTCGATACTACTCTATCGGTAAAACGCCGGGCGTAGACGCGCGGATATTCCGATAGTTCGACCGAGTGTCGCAGGTCACTAGCGCCAGCTGCGCGCGGTGCGCGTCCTCGCCGGCGGTGTCGGCGCGGCGGGCGGGAGTTCGGGGGTCTTCGCGCGATCGATGCGCCTTCCGAGTCTGTGCTCGATCTGAGCGAATGAGCCTTCCTCGTCCTTGGAGACGAACGTGATCGCGTCGCCGACCGCCTGGGCGCGGGCCGTGCGGCCGACGCGGTGGATGTAGTCTTCCGGGACGAGCGGGACGTCGAAGTTCACCACGTGCCCTAGCTGCAGAATGTCGATGCCGCGCGCCGCGATGTCGGTGGCAACCAGCACTCGGCATTTGCCTCGCTTGAACTGGGCCAGCGCGTGGGTCCGCTGAGCTTGCGAGCGATTGCCGTGAATTCGTTCCACTGGGATATCGTGGCGAGCGAGCAGCGTGGCGAGCCGGTTGGCGCGGGCCTTCGTGCGCGTAAAGGCCAACGCACTGAAGATCTCGTTGCCCTTCAGCAACTCGAGTAGCAGATCGCCCTTACGGTTCTGGTCGATCGTATAGACCGTTTGCGTGACGCCGGCCGCCGGTTGTCCATGCACCGTGAGATCGATGCGTACGGGATCTTTGAGCAGCTCCTTTGCCAAGATGACGATCGGAGGCGGCATCGTCGCCGAAAACAGCATCGTCCGGCGCACCCGCGGAAGACGTTTCAGAATCCGCCGTACGTCGGGCAAGAAGCCCATGTCGAGCATGCGGTCCGCTTCGTCAAGCACGAGATGCTCGATGCCGCTCAAATTGAGCGTTCCCTGCGTGAGATGATCGAGCAGGCGGCCCGGCGTCGCCACGATCACGTCCGTCCCACGTTTTAAGGCTGACGCTTGCGGACCGAAACCGACGCCGCCGAAGATCGCGGTAATCCGGATGTTGGAATATTTGCCGAGCGCGGTTCCGTGGGCGGCGATCTGCGCCGCGAGCTCCCGCGTCGGCGCAACGATCAAGGCGCGCGCCGAGCCGGACTTTCCAGCAGCGAGCGCTTCGAGCAAGGGAAGCATGAAGGCGGCGGTTTTCCCGCTTCCGGTTGCCGCACTAGCGAGTATGTCGCGTCCGGCAAGTGCCGGTGGAATGGCGGCAGCTTGCACCGGGGTTGGTTTGGTGTGACCGAGCTCACGGACGGCGCGTAGCGACGCCGAACTCAGCTTGAGGTCGTCGAAGGTCATTATGTTGGGGGTTTCTTTCAAGAATGCGCGAGTCGGTCGCTCATTCGAAAGATCCGCGCGCGAGTGACGCCACAGTATGTCACGGTTCCGTGGTTATGTCAAATTCTTTGGTCGCGCGCGCTCGCTTAACGCGAATTCAAAGCAGTCGCCGCCTTCTGAAGATCGGCCGGTGCGACATAGATGATCGCGCCGAAGTGGCCGCGATCGTCAGAAATAGCCTGGGCAGCACTGACATTGACCTTGGCTCGAGCCAGCGCCTCGAACTTCTCTGCGATCGCTCCGGAACGATCGCCGCCGGAGACGTAGAACGCCGGCGTCGGCGCCCCGATTTCGAGGCCGGCCGCTTTGGCTGCGGCCACGAAGCCGGCGCCGTCTTTTGGCACCAGCTCCAGTTTGGCTTTGCCCGGGCCGGCCGGATATCCCCAAGCTGCAATGAGGTTAACGTCGTTGTCGCGCAAGGCCGCCAGCGCGCGCGCG
>Ga0209422_1000250_pt1 | contig 13365 bp, 18 predicted proteins | sample BlaSpr_A8_OM2_M3_FD_187983 | JGI IMG/M metagenome (GOLD analysis project Ga0209422, IMG submission 187983) | Forest soil microbial communities from Thunder Bay, Ontario, Canada - Black Spruce, Ontario site 2_A8_OM2_M3 (SPAdes) (version 2) | ecosystem: Environmental > Terrestrial > Soil > Boreal... | reverse complement strand
GAAGGACAGGCCGAGCGGATCGCCGATATTCTGGCGCGCTTCCAGCCCGAGGCGCAACGCGAACCCGGCGTAAAACTGTTCCTGATCGGACGAAGCAAGGAAAAGCCCGGACAGTTCCTGTTCTACGAACTGTTCCAGGACGAGGCGGCGTTCAAGGCGCATCAGGAGAGCGCCCACTTCAAGACCTATATCGCAGGCGAGGCGCTGCCGCTGCTCGCCAGGCGCGAACGCACGCAATGCGCGCTGCTGTGAACGTGCAGACGCCGGCGGGTTCGCGATGCGGGCCCGCAGGCCTTACCCATTACGGCTATCTCACTCGAAAGGCAGGCGGTTACGTGCACCCGTCGGCAAGCACCAGTTTACTCGTCGTCGTATTGTGGCGCAGCTTGAACAGGTCCTGAATTTCAGGGTCACCTAGAAATGCTTCTGCCTTTTCGCGTTCCGGAAATTCGATGATGACCAGGCGATCGGGTTTCCAATCACCCTCAATTATCGTTGGCTGAACCCCTTGAACCAGGTATTTGCCCGAATGTTTTGCGATGAATGCGGGGATTTCAGCGATGTATTTTCTGAAACCACCGAAGTCTTTCACCGACAAGTCGAGCACCAAATACGCTTTCATTCCTTGCCTCGCGAACCTTCATCAGAAGCCGGCTAGATGATGCGGCGCAGCGGCGACTTCCGCAAGACCAATGCCGACGCGGCGAAACTGCCGATCGCCGCGAGCACGGTCAGCAGCGCCGCCTTCGCCACCGGATGCAGCGCGAGCCCGTGCAGAAGCATGGCCAGGCCGATCAGGATCGGCGGGTGGATCAGATAAACGCCGAAGGCATTGTCCGACAGCCGCCGCGTCACTTCATTCCGGGAATCGAAGCTGCGCCGATAGACGGCGAGCATCGCAAGGCCCACGCCGACGCAGACGACCGCCTCCCACAGGCATTTTCCGGCGCTCACCGCATTGAGGCCGCCCGCATAGGGCGCCGTCTGCCCCTGCAAGGCGCCGCCAACAAAAGCAGGGCTGCGAACAGCGGCACCGCAAGCGCAAGCGTAGCCGACGCCCAGCGGAGGCAAAGGCGCTCGGGTAGTCCGGTGATCCAGCCGCCGCGATAGCCGAACGCGCCGGCGGCGAACATCAGCACATATTGCGGGAAGTCGCCGGGATGCATATTGAGCACGGAGGCATCCTCGGTGACGGCGATCCTAACCAGAAAGGTCGACGCCGCCATGGCCGCGATGAGGCCGGCGATCGCCAGGCTCGCCCGGCCGTTGCCGCCGGGCTCGATCCTCGGCTCCATCCATCCCGTCAGGCGGACCAGACCGTAGACGACCGAGAACATCAGAAGCGCCGCGCAAAACCACATCGGCCCGGTTTCCGACAGCCATTCGCCGTCCCGAAGATGCAGCAGCCATTGGTGAGCAAATCCGCCGGTTCCCCAGGTGCGGGACAGAAGTACTGCGTCAGCGGGCCGATCACGAGCATATAGAGCAGCGTCGGCAGCCCCAGCCGGAAAAACCGGTCGCGCACGAACGGCGCAAAGCCCTTGCGGTCATAGGCGGCCGCGGAAAAATAGCCCGCGACGAAGAACAGCACCGCCATGAAAAACGCCTGGAGAAAACTCTGGTAGACCCCGAAAAAAAGCTTGGTGGCAAGGCTCGTGACTTGCCGGTCGACAAAATACCAGTTGCCGAACGGGCTGTAGGTGTCGGTGGCGTGCATGCTGAGCACGAGGATGATCATGCTCCAGCGGATATTGTCGATGAACAGCAGCCGCGGCGCGCTTCGCGTCTCGGCCACCGCCCCTATCGTCGCGCCCATCGGGATGTCAGCCATGTCGCGCCGCCCGCATCGAGAGCCGCCAAGGCTCGTCCGAGACCCTAGAACCGAGGAAGCTCCGGAAACGCCAGCTTGCCGCCGTGCACATGCATGCGGCCGAGTTCGGCGCAGCGGTGCAGGGTCGGAAACACTTTCCCCGGATTCAGCAGGCCCTGCGCGTCGAACGCGCATTTCAGCCGCTGCTGCTGGTTGAGATCGATCTCGCTGAACATTTCGCCCATCAGGTCGCGCTTTTCGATGCCGACGCCGTGTTCGCCGGTCAGGACGCCGCCGAGTTCGACGCAAGCCCGCAGGATGTCGGCGCCGAACGCCTCGGCCCGCTCGATCTCGCCGGGCTTGTTGGCGTCATACAGGATCAGCGGGTGCAGATTGCCGTCGCCGGCGTGAAACACGTTGGCGACGCGGAGATCGTACTTTTTCGACAGCTCGCGGATGCGAGACAGCGCCTCCGGCAGCGCGCCGCGCGGAATGGTGCCGTCCATGCAGAGATAGTCCGGCGAAATCCGCCCCACCGCCGGAAACGCCGCCTTGCGGCCGGCCCAGAACAGATTGCGCTCCAATTCGGAGTTTGAAATCTGCAAAGTGGTCGAGCCGCAGGCTTTTGCGATCGCCTCGACCCGGCCGATCAATTCGTCGACCTCGACGCCGGGACCATCGAGTTCGATGATCAGCAGCGCCTCGACGTCGAGCGGATAGCCGGCACGGACAAAAGCTTCGGCGGCGTGGATCGCGGGCTTGTCCATCATCTCCATGCCGCCGGGAATGATGCCGGCGCCGATGATCCGCGCGACGCATTCGCCGGCCGCCTCGACTTGCGCGAACCCCACCATCAGCGCCCGCGCGGTTTCCGGCTTCTGCAGGATCCGCACCGTGACCTCGGTGATGACGCCGAGCAGGCCTTCGGAGCCGGTGATGATGCCCATCAAATCGTAACCGCTCGTCTCGGCGGACTTGCCGCCGATCCTGAGAATCTCTCCCGTGATCAGCACGATCTCGCAGCCGAGCACGTTGTTGGTGGTCATGCCGTATTTCAGGCAATGCACGCCGCCGGAATTTTCCGCGACATTGCCGCCGATCGAGCAGGCGATCTGCGACGACGGGTCGGGCGCGTAATAATAGCCGGCATGGGCAACCGCCTGGCTGATCGCGAGGTTGGTCACCCCCGGCTCGGTCACCACCACGCGGTTGTCGAAATCGATCTCGCGGATGCGCTTGAACTTGCCGAGGCCCAGCAGCACGGCATCGGCCAGCGGCAGCGCGCCGCCGGACAGCGAGGTGCCGGAGCCGCGCGGCACCACCTTGATGCCCTGCTCGAAGCAATATTTCAGGACCTTTGAGACCTGTTCTGACGTGTCCGGCAGCACCACCACCATCGGCGGCTGCCGATAGGCCATCAGGCCATCGGATTCGTACGGCAGCATCTCGGCGGGGCTGTCGATCACGCCCTCCCCGGGCACGATCGCACGCAACGCCGCCACGATGGTCTCGCGCCGATCCAGAACCGCCTGATCGGAAGCCGGCATCATGATCGCCATATGTCCTCCTCCCGTGGCCGCCTCGGCGCCACCCGCGCTTTCGTGCTTGCCGATTTCTCATGGCGAATCAAGCACGTCTGGACGGCTTTGGGTAGCTCACCAAAGAGTGAGCTACGGCAATGCCAACAATCCCCATTACATAGGGAACGACCGACGAAACACAGGTAGCAATCGAAGAAATTCCGGAATCCATTTCGCGGCTTGTCCACCGCGGGCGCCCTATGCCACAACGGCGGCGGCACCATCGTCCCTCCCCCGGAAAACCTCAAAGAGCACATCATGAAAAGACTGACCCTGAGCGTCCTGGTCCTCGTTGCATCGTCGGCCGCCGCAACCAGCGCGCTGGCGCAGGACGTCGCCGCCGGCAAGACCTCGTTCAACAAATGCATGGCCTGCCACAGGATCGGCGATGGGGCCAAAAACCTGGTCGGCCCGGAACTCAACGGACTCGACGGCCGCAAGGCGGGCACGGTCGAGGGTTATTCCTATTCCGACGCCAACAAGAATTCCGGCATCACCTGGAACGAGGCCCAATTCAAGGAATACATCAAGGACCCGAAGGCCAAGATTCCTGGCACCAAGATGGCATTCGCCGGCATCAAGAACGACAAGGAGGTCAACGATCTCTGGGCGTTCATTTCGCAATTCGACAAGGACGGCAAGATCAAGTAACGGCCCGCGGTGACGCGGTTATCTTGGGGTGCTGAACTCCGCTTTGACGATGTTATTCTCCGACAGCAGACCAAGGACGCGCTCGGCGACGAGCTTGTGGCCCTCTGGAGTCCAGTGCGCGCCGACCGACGCGCCCGGATAGAATTCAGCGCCGTCAAACCTGACAAAGGGAATGCGGTTCTCCTGAAGATGGGAAATCAGTCCGGGATCGGTGTATTGCAGCCCGACGAGAAACTTGGCTCCGTTACCCTCCACGAAATCGCGAATCTTGCTGACCAGCCGCTCGGTCGGATCCGGGACATACTTTATCGGATACCGGATCTTGAGATAGACGTCGGCGCCGAGCCGGGCGAGCCACAAATTCCGCGCCAGCCAGCCTTCCTTGATGTGTTGCAGACGAGATTTCGGAACCGGCTGCCCCTGCAATACCAGCGAGCCGTCCGGCGCCGTCGCGAAGTAGGGCTTGTAATAACCCTCGTAACGGATGTTGGTGCTGTTATCCAGCCGGTCGTTCTGTGTGCAGAAGATCAGGACGACGACCGCGGGTCGGACCTTCGCCCACAACCGCTGCAACAGCAAATATTCCTGGTCCGTACCGTAGCCGGAAACACCCGCGGCCAAAACGTCGTGGCCGGAGAGGCGCCCTCTCAGCAGATCGGTGAAGCGCTCGTGGGCTTCCACGTCCAATCCCCAGACAAACGAGTCTCCCAGGAACATGATTGTCGGCCCGGCGCCGGGCCTGAACTCGACGTCGCGCAGGCCGAGGCTGTTGTGCTGGACATGGATTGTGCGGGCGTTTTTGACGATCGAACGCGAATTCGGGGCCGGCGCCCATCCGAGTTCCGCATCGTGGCGATAACTGAGCGATCGCTCGCTTACGCCATCGCGAAACTCCCGGAAATCGGCGACGCGGAGAAAGATTTCCAGCGCGGCCAGGGTCAACATCGCCATGCCCAGCGACAGCCCCGCCGTCCGCAAACCTTCCCGGAACCGTCCGGATTTCGCAAGACAAGTCAGCATCAATCGGCCTCCAGCGTCGCGCTGTAATCGCTTTTGAGCGCGGGATCCTGCGCGTCTTTCCGCAGCACGCATCGGCCGGCAACGAGCAGGTCGAGCTCGTTGCCCATGAAGCAGCGGAACGCATCCTCCGGCGTGCACACGATCGGCTCGCCGCGCACGTTGAAAGAGGTGTTGACCAGCACCGGGCAGCCGGTCCGCGCCTTGAAGGCGCTGAGCAATTTGTGAAACAGCGGATTGGTCTGCTGGTGCACGGTCTGGATCCGGGCCGAATAGTCGACATGGGTGACGGCCGGGATTTCCGAGCGCGCCACATTGAGCTTGTCGATGCCGAACAACGCCTGTTCTTCCGCGCTCACGCGGCGGCGCCTGTCTTGCCTGACGTCGGCGACGATCAGCATATAGGGGCTGTCGCAACCCAGATCGAACCACTCGGAAACATCCTCGCGCAGCACCGCCGGCGCGAACGGGCGAAAACTCTCGCGATATTTGACCTTCAGGTTGAGGTTCTTCTGCATGGCGGGCGAGCGCGGATCACCCAGGATCGAGCGCGCGCCGAGCGAGCGCGGGCCGAATTCCATGCGGCCCTGGAACCAGCCGACGGCCTGTTCGCCGGCCAGCGCCTCGGCGGTTGCCGCGATCATCGCGTCCTCGCTCAGGACAGCGAACTTCGCCCCCGCCGCGGTCAATCTCCGTTCGATCTCGGCTTGCGAGAAGCCGGGCCCGAGGAACGAACCGGACATGGCATCGCCGCCGTTGGTCTTTCGCGGCTGGTTGTTGAAGAGATGACAGGCCGCCAGCGCCGATCCCACCGCGCCGCCGGCGTCGCCCGCGGCCGGCTGAATCCAGATGTTGTCGAAGCAGCCGTCGCGCAAAACCTTGCCATTGGCGACGCAATTGAGCGCGACGCCGCCGGCGAGGCAAAGATTGCGCGAACCGGTCTGTCTGGCGAGGCTGCGCGTCAGGCGCAGCACGGCCTCATCCAGCACCGCCTGGATCGAGGCCGCGACATCCATGTGAAACGGCGTCAGCAACTGGTCCGGGCTTCGCACCGGTTGGCCGAACAACGCCGCAAACCGACCGTTGGTCATGGTGAAGCCGGTGCAATAGTCGAAATACGACATGTCGAGCCGGAACGAACCATCCGGCTTCAGGTCGATCAAATGGTCGAGGATGAGTTGTGCGTATTTCGGCTCGCCGTAAGGGGCGAGCCCCATCACCTTGTATTCGCCGGAGTTGACCTTGAAGCCGGTGTAATAGGTCGCGGCCGAATAGAGTAACCCAAGCGAATGCGGGAAATGAATCTCCTGGAAGATCTCGAGGCGATTGCCGCTGCCGGTGGCCGCTGACGTCGTCGCCCATTCGCCGACCCCGTCCATGGTGAGCACGGCGGCCTCCTCGTACGGCGAGGGATAGAAGGCGGACGCCGCGTGGCTCAAATGATGCTCGCAGAACAACAGTTTGCTCTTGTCGAAATCCCCGGCGAATTTCGCAAGCTCGCCGCGCAGCAGATCCTTCTGAAACAGTTTTTCCCGCAGCCATAGCGGGATCGCCATCTTGAACGAAGGAAACCCGCGCGGCGCCAGCGCGATATAGGTTTCGAGCAGCCGCTCGAATTTGAGAAACGGCTTGTCGTAGAACACGACATGGTCGAGCTGATCGGCCGCGACGCCTGCCTCGGCAAGGCACCAGGCGATGGCGTTGTGCGGGAATGAAGCGTCATGCTTGCGGCGGGTGAAGCGTTCCTCCTGCACTGCTGCGACGATGTGGCCGTCGTCGATCAGCGCGGCGGCGCTGTCGTGATAGAACGCGGAAATGCCGAGGATCCGCATCGCGCGGCTAGAACAGCGTGTAGATGAACGGCGCGATCACGGAGCCCTTGGTGAGCACCACGAGGCCGCCGAACACCACCATCATGATCAGCACCGGCAGCAGCCAGAATTTCTTCCGGACGCGCATGAACCGCCAAAGCTCGGCAACAAAATCCATCTGTATTCCTTTAGAACTGATCTCGCATCGTCTCGGGCGAGGGACCCGGCGGTTGCCGCACGATCCAGTAGCTGTCCGCGTCCGGCTGCCGCTTCAGCCGCAACAGATCCTTCCCCATCAGGCGCATGACAAGCCCGGTCGGCAACACCGTGCCGTAGAACAGCAGCGCCATCACCACGGGGTTGACTACGCGGTGCAGCAGCAGTCCAAACCTCAGCCATACCAGATTGAGCGGATGGAGAACCGCTGGGCGGAGAAGCGCCGCGGCGACAAACAGCGCGGCCAGCCCGCCGGTCCACGGCCACAGTTTCCCCGAATGCCATGCATTCAACGCCGTCACCGCCGCCAATGCGAGCGCCATCACCAGCCCGAACGAACGATCGGAGCCGGTCACGATCTTTTCGTCGCGGACAAAAACTTCGTGGCTCGACTGTGTCATGATCGATCCGGATAACGTTCCAACGCTCGTGCTCATTAGCGGGATCGGAGATCGCACGCAATCATCCGGACCGGGTCTGGCGCTCATTCGCCACAGACGCCGTGCGTTGCCGTGTCGACGCGAATCATGCCGGTTGGCCTCTAGTTGGCCGCCCCCGCGCGTTACGCGAGCTTGTCGATCATGGCGTCGATCTCGGACACCACCAGCTCGGGCGCTGCGTTCTGGATCATGTGGCCGGTATTCGGCAACACGATCAGCTTGGCGTCCTTCACGGCGTGGGCGAACGGCCGCGAATGGATGCTGGTCGACACGGTCTTGTCGACGTCGCCCGAGATCACCACCGTCGGCACCCTGATTTCGCCGTAGCGCGGCGCCTGTGCGATGACGGCGGCCTTCAGCGTCACCAGGTCGCGCGCATTGGCGAGGAACTCGCGCGGCCGCAGCAATAACGGCGTCGCGGTGCGGCCGATATAATTCTCCGGCATGATCTGCGGCAGGAATACCTTGCGCGCGCCGGGCCCGGCCAGCAACAGCCCGAGCGGCAGCGTGATGGTATAGGCGAGCAGCGGTCCGATCACCGGCGTGGTGACGACGTCGTTGTACCATCCGACGCCGCCGGGCCACGGATAGGCCACCGGCGCCAGCATCACGAGGCCCGCGACGCGGCCGGGATAATCCAGCGCCATGCGCGCGCCGAGCGCGCCGCTCCAGGAATGCACCACCAGGATCACCGGCCCGGCGCCGAGTTTTTGCAGCGCCTCGTCGATCATCCGGCCCTGGATCGCCGGCGTCGAATCCGCCTCGCGCGCGCGTGGGCTCCAGCCATGGCCGGGACGGTCGATCAGGATCACCCGATGATGTTGCGCAAGCCGATCGCCGAGCGGCTGGCGCATCGCTTCCAGATTGGAACTCGCGCCATGGATCATCACGATCGGCGGCCCGGCGGCATCGCGCGGGCCGAGTTCGAGGGCGTGGAGGGTTGCGCCGGCGACCTCGATCATGCTGCCCCGCGCGGGATAGAGACGCTCGAGCACAAGCACGCCGGCCTGCGTGATCAGCGCCAGGATCGCCAACGCCGCGACCGCAGCTATTGAAATCATTTGTGATGCCCGGATGACGTGGCGCACCAGCCAGCTACGGTATTACCGCACTGCGGTTTCAGCGCCAAACGGGGGTTTTCCCGCGCCATCGCGCGGGTCGTCACACAAGCATCATCGGGAGCTTTATATAACGACATAACCTCAACGCACTTTTGCCATCTGGCGAGGGCACGCCATTCAAGTCGGTCGGCTATCCACTAAATCCACAGGAACGCGTGGCGGGCCCACGATTTATCCAAAAGCAAAAATCGGAGAGCTATCGATGAATTCCACACCGAGCGAAGCTGCCATCAACCGGATCGTGGCCAGCTGCGGCGGCGACATTCGCGGCGCGCTGAAGGCGCTGCTGATGGTCAACGAGCATCTGGAGGCGGAACTTCAACAGCTTTACGCCGCCATGGTCCTTGGCGGGCCGTTCGAACGCGGCGACAGCGTGCTGCACTAAATCGTGATCCGACCAGCTTGAATTCAATCGGCGAAGGGATCCTTCTCCGGGCAGACGCCAATGGTCGAGCGGGCGAGCTTGGCATCGGCGACGGACCGATAGGGGCCGTCCTCGAACCAGAAATTTCCGCCGCCATCGGCGTAGATCACCGGATTCTGGCTGACGATGTCGCATTTGCCGGTGGCGCGGTTGCCGACCACCCAATAGAGCGCGTCGGCGAAACTCGCGGTTCCCATCGCGACCGTCAGCGCGGCGGCCAATAGCAGGGATTTCATCTGTTCGCTCCCAATACGCGGGTACAGGCAGTTAGACTCGCCTGAGCGAACAACGTTCAGATTCACGCCACAATAGATGTGATCGTGGTTAATTCGCGCCATTGACGGTATCAGATATCGCGGCCTTCGACCTTCTCGGTCAGGGTCTTGACCAGTTCCGGCACCTTTTCCAGATGCGGGTTGATCGCGAGCGCCTGACGGAACGCGTCAAGCGCGCGCTTTTCGTCGCCGAGATCCTGCATGATCATGCCGAGCCCGGCCAGCGCCCCGAAATGGCGGGGTTCGCGCACCAGCACCTGCTCGATATCTTCCAGCGAATGGGCGTAGTCGTTCTTCAGGTAATACAGCGTCGCGCGCCGGTTCCAGGCCTCGACATAATCCGGACGCAGCTTGATCACGGCATCTAGCAGTTTCATCGCGACATCGGTCTGCTGGGCATCCATCGCGGCCTTGGCGCGCATCATCAGCAGTGCGGCGGTGTCGCTCGGGGTCTGCAGCCACAAAGCCCAGATCCGGGCCTCGACATGCTTGGCGCTGGCCTCATCGGGCGCGGCCTTCAACGCGCCGAACAGGAAGTCGAGCCCCCGTGTCTTGTCGGCGCCGACTTTCGGCAGCTTGCCCGGCGGCTCCGGCAGTTTCTTCTGTTGTTTCGGCGCGGCGTGCGGATCCTGCGCCAGCGCGACCGCCGGCGCCCCCGCGACGACGACGGTCAGAAGCAAGGCGGTCAGGCCGTTGCGCACGGCAGGGAATCTCATGGCCATGAGTAAAGTCTAGACGCGGAAAAACGCGCTGCAAAGCAGCAAGCGCGTCAAAGACCCGTGAGGGCCTCGATTCCTGGGGGCAGCAATTCCTGGGGGCAGCCGGGTACCGGAACTAGCTTGAATCAACCCTGGCGCGCCTTGAAGCGGCGCTGGACCTTGTTGATCACATAGACCCGGCCCTTGCGGCGGACCAGACGGTTGTTGCGATGGCGGCCGCGCAGCGATTTCAGCGAGTTACGGACTTTCATGGGACAATCCTGATGCGTCGAAAGGCCGTGCTGGACAGGCCGAGATGTTGCCAAAATGGGATTAATCCCGAAAGCGGCCTACCGCCCGGGACGCGCGGTTTCTAGGCCATGGGCCGGGCGAATGTCAACCGAAACCGGCCGTTTTGGACCGATTTTGGCGCGGGCGGGGTCTGCCGGTCTCAGGGTGCAATCATTACGCAGGCATCCGCGCGATCATCGCGGTTCGCCGGCAAACGCCTGCCGCAGCGCCGACAGCCGGTCGAGGGCGGCTTGCGGGAGCGGGCCTTTTTGGACCGCGGCGAGCGCGTCCCCGAACTGCTGCGGCGTCGCCAAACCGACCAGGATCGTGCCCATCGCCGGGTGCGACAGCGCAAACCGCGTGGCGGCTTCGGTCAGGCTTTCGGCGAACCCTTCCCGGACCAGCGGCAGCAGGCGACGGGCGCGATCGACATCGGCCTCGTAGCTCATCGCCGAACCGATCGGCTCGGGCGCCGGACCTGCAATCGGATGACGCTCGGTTGAGCCCGACAAGGCGCCGCCGGCCAGCACGCGGATGCCCACCACGCCAACGCCCGCCGCCTGGGTGTGATCGAACATCCGTCCGTAATCCTGTGCCGGATAGTTCGCCGGCAACGGCGCGGCGGCGGATGGATTGAGCATGTTGTAGACGACCTGGGCGCTGTCGAAGGTGCGGGCGTCGATCACCTGATTGAGCGCCGCGGTGTCGCCGACCGCCGTCATCCCGAGGAAGCGGATCTTGCCTTGCTGACGCAGCCGTTCGAACGCCGGCACCACCTCGTCGAGCACCTGCCGGACGCTCAGCGCCGGTCCGCCGCCGGTCTCGGTGATCGAATTGTGCAGATGAAAGATGTCGACCCGGTCCAGACCCAGTCGCGCCAGGCTGCCTTCGAGCGAGATCGTGATGGCGTCGGCAATCCGGCCGTAATCGCTCTCCGGCAACCGCACCTTGGTGCCGACGAACACGTTGGCCGGTTTCAGTCTCTGCAAAACCCGGCCAAGGTTCTTTTCCGATTCGCCATTGCCGTACTGCACCGCGGTGTCGAAGTAGTTGACGCCGGCGGCGAGCGCGCGTGCGACGGTGCGCTCCTGCTCGGCCGGATCGCCGCGCACCATGAATCCACCCACCGCGCCGCAGCCGAAGCCCAGCACCGAGAGCTGCACCCCAGTCCGCCCGAACACCCGCAATTGCATCGTCACTCGACCTTGATATTCGCCGCGGTGATGATCGGCACCCACTTGTCCAGCTCGGCCTTCTGAAATGCGGCCAGCGCTTCCGGCGTTTGCCGTTCAGGTGGATAGATTTCCTGTCCGAGATCCGCAAGTTTCTTGCGCACGGATGGATCGGCCATGGTGCGGACGATCGCCGCATTCAGCTTCATCACGATGTCACCCGGCGTGCCCTTCGGCGCCCAAACCGCGTTCCATTGCAGGAGATGGAGATCGGGAGCGCCCGCCTCGTCCACGGTCGGAACATCGGGCACCGCCGCCAATCGCGTCCTGGACATGATGCCAAAGCCCTTGATGGCGCCGCCGAGGATCTGCGGTATCGACGTGGTCGGCGTGTCGATCACGAAGTCGACCTGGCCGCCCAGCAACCCCTGCATCATCGGCGCGGCGCCGCGATAGGGGACAAACTGATATTTCGTGTCCGTCACCTTTTGAAAGAAGACCCCGCCGATGTGGCCAAACCCGCCGACGCCGGGCGTGCCCTGGATGGCCTTTGCAGGATTGGCCTTCAGCCACGCAATCAGTTCCTTCAAATTATTTGCCGGCAGGTCCTTGCGGCCGACGATCAGCCCCGGATTGCTCGACAACAGCGCGATCGGCTGAAAGTCGGTGAGCGTATCGTAGGGCAGCTTGTAGATGGCCGCATTGGCGACATGCGTGCTCCATTGGCCGACGCTGAGCGTATAGCCGTCAGGTGCGGCACGGGCGACCCGGCCCACGCCGATGCTGCCGGCAGCGCCCGCGATGTCCTCGACAATGAAGGGTTGGCCCAACAGGCCTTGCAAGTGCTCGCCCAGAATTCGAGCCATCGTGTCGACCGGCCCGCCGGCCGGGAATGGCGCGATCAATGTGACCGGCCGCGCCGGATAGGACTGCGCGCGCGCGAGCCGCGAGAGCGCCGGCAGCGCGGCAGCGCCCGCCGCCAGATGCAGGTATTTACGGCGGGAAATTTTCAACTCAATTCCTCCAGGACTCGAGGCGCAGGCGCCGGAATTCCGGCTTGCCCGCATGATACTCAATCAATTGGTCGCAGAAAGAATAAAATCATGGCCCATCGGATAATCGGACCTTAACGGAAGGCGATTATCTTCGCCTGTCAACCAACGCGTTACGCGCCAGGAGGCGCCTAACTATCGTGTCAGCTCAGCTCGATTGGGATTTCGCGGGCGATGACGACGCCAGGGCGGAGATCGGCGCGGCGGTGCGGTATCTGCTCAAGGATGCAACCGACAGCGCGCGCGGCGATATCGTCCGGGAAATCATCGAGAGCGTTCGTGATGTCGCGAACGAACGGCTTCCGCCCCGGCATCCGAATCCGTTGGACGCTCGCGCCCCGAAGCAACTTCCCATGAGCGGCATCACCTATAAGGCCTATGTGATCGACGCCTTCCAGCGCGACACCGATAACTGGCGCGCCACCATCCGCCGACTGGACGGCAAGAAGATCCGGGTTTCCGCCCCGCCCGCGGTGCTCGACGAAGCCACCACCTCGGCCGATGCGCTCACCGCCGAGAAGGCGGTCGAGCTTGCGAAAAAAGCCATCGACGGCGGCGTCCTGACTTAATCGAACCGGAAAAGTCCGCGCACTGATTTGCCCGACGGGTCAAATCATTGCGGCTCGCATTTTTGCCTTGTCTAGCCCCCTTTTGAAAAATATTTCTGTTTTACAGAATTAAAATCGCGCCTATATTCACCCCATCTCGTCCCACAGAGGGGCGTTGCGCAACGTCACGAAACGCGGGGCGGGATGCGGTGGACGCTGGTAGCGCCGGTGACGAACGGCGCGAGAGCGGACGGCGAAG
>Ga0209422_1000249_pt1 | contig 13370 bp, 10 predicted proteins | sample BlaSpr_A8_OM2_M3_FD_187983 | JGI IMG/M metagenome (GOLD analysis project Ga0209422, IMG submission 187983) | Forest soil microbial communities from Thunder Bay, Ontario, Canada - Black Spruce, Ontario site 2_A8_OM2_M3 (SPAdes) (version 2) | ecosystem: Environmental > Terrestrial > Soil > Boreal... | reverse complement strand
GGAGCCGCATTGGGCGACCCGTGCTCCGCCACCGCGCCGGCAACCTTGAATACGGTTGCGGTCACATCTTTGCCGGACGGCAGCCGCGCTTATGTCGGGTCTTACTACGAAGATTTGTCGAATAATATCTGTCCCCAGGTAACGGTGATCGATGCGGCTAGCAACACGATCAAGAGCAAGATCGCAATCCCTGGTTTTCCTGCCTTCGACGCGTTCTGTGGCACAACTACAACTCGCTTCCGCCTTATGATGGCGGCGGCTGGCGACAGTTCCCGGGCCTACCTGTCTAGTTGCGATGGAGGGAACGTCAACATCATCGATACTTCGACCAACACTTACATTGGGAATTTGCCGGCTCCGGTCGGTTCGCGGTTGCAAAACCCGCCGCAGAATCCAGTATTCCTGATTGCGGGGCCATGAGGCTTGCTGGTTTCATAAACAATGAGTTGTCGTCCTGAGCGAAGCAAAGGACCTATGCATTTGTTGCCTCTTGCACGATCCTTTGCTGCTCTCACGATGACAACTCACGCCTGGGTCGGCGTTACGTAGGATTTATTGGAATTGCCGAATTGCCGAGTACGCAACCAGCATCCGGCCGCGAGGACACTTAGTTCGTCTATCCCGCTACCGCAGCCCGTTCCGCCGCGCGGCGCCGATGATAGTGCAACGCGACATTCATAAAGACTTTCCCGCTCGATGTGCTGAAGCACATCACTAAAGCTTCCGTGTCTTCAGTGCCTTTGCCTCCCTGTTCGGAGGTAAGCAGGGTTGGCGGTAGAACATGAAAGTGAAAGCCCTGATCGTTGAGCGTGGTGACGGCATTGCCAATAATTTGATTGGCCAATTCGCACACCGCTTCGCGCACCAGCGCATCATCGGTCTCGGAGACGGCAACGCCGGCCAACCGGCTGGCGAGTTGGACCGCGGTTCCGAGATCCACGTCGAATATGATGCGTCCTTCAATCTCGCCCGTCAGAGCCACCTCGGCGGCGATTCCATTCCGCCGGTATGCCTCTTCTTCCATGCTCAAGTCCTCGATGGAGAGGGGAGACTCAAGCGCCTGCGCTAACACGGCGTCGGCGGAATTAATGAAGGGCTGAATCAGATCCATCCGCATTGACTAGACTCCAGCTCCAGCGCCACGTGCCGCGGTTGCGTCGTCCCGCATTACGTACTTGATGACTTCGTAGAGAACTTCCGGCTTCACCGGTTTCTGGACGAAATGGCGAGCGCCGCGCTGCAGCGCTGCGACAATGTTTTCCTGGTAGCCGACGGATGACACCATGACGATGCGCGCGCCAGGATGGTCGCGCACAATCTTCTCCGCCGCTTCAATACCTTCCATCTGCGGCATGGTGATATCCATTAGAACGATGTCGGGCGAGAGCCGTTCGTACTCGCTGATCGCCGTAACTCCGTCGCCAGCTTCGCCGATTACCTGTCCGCCGAAGCTTTCGATCATGCGAGCCAGGTTCTTGCGGGCGAACACGGAATCATCGACGATGAGATAGCGCACCGGCTGTCCGTCTTCGCTCCGTTTAACGGGCGCAAACTTTTCCATGACACTCCTCCACCATTAACACTTTGTCACTATCTACGTACTTTCGGTAGATGACTCTAGTTACTTCCGGCACTAATCGCTCGCTTGACTTCGCTGCCGTCGGCACGAACGGTCTCACCCCGGCTTCGCTCTGGCGCGCATTGCGCCTGCAAAATATGGGGTAACTCCTGCAAGTCGGCGATGCGCATTACGTAACCGCGTTCAATGGCGGCCTTAGGCATGCCGTACACCACGCAGGTCTGTTGGCTTTGGGCCACCGTGTATCCTCCCGCAGCGCGAATTTCCCCGATGCCAACGGCGCCGTCTTCTCCCATGCCGGTCATCAATACCGCCATGGCTTGCGGACCGAATTCCTCGGCCACGCTGCGAAAAAGCACGTCCACCGAGGGACGGTGCCCATTGACTGGGGCATCTTCAGACAAGATTGCGACATTGCCCAGGGGCAGCTTCTTTATTTTCATATGCCGGTTGCCGGGACAAATCAGGGCGCGTCCTGCGACCAGCAAGTCGCCTGACTGGGCCTCTTTCACCCGGATGGGGCAGCAATCGTCAAGTCTTTTAGCGAAGAGCTCGGTAAAGCCGTCCGGCATATGCTGCACCACCAGAATGCTTCCCGAAAATTCCGCTGGGAGCTGGGAAAAAACATATTGCAAGGCGTTAGGACCGCCAGTGGAAACGCCTATGGCGATGATATGAGTCGGTGCTACGGGCCGCAGCTTGCCTTGCGGCCCTACCGGTGTTTCGACCGGCAGAAACTGCGTCTGCACCCCGGCACTCTGCGCCGCGGCGCGGATCTTTTTGATCAATTCGTTGCTAATTTCGGGCATGCGCGCGGATACATCCTGCGGCTTGGCGACAAAATCAAACGCGCCGAGCGCTAATGCCTTTAGAGTGATGTTCGCACCGGCGGTGCTGTGCGAACTGACTACGATAACCGGCACTCGCCAGCGCCGCATAATGGCTTTCAGGGTATCGATTCCGTTCATGCCCGGCATTTCCAGGTCGAGCGTCACCACATCCGGCGACATTTCCTCGATCTTCTTCAAGGCAAAATGCCCGTCGATGGCTGTTCCCACCACCTCGATTGATTGGTCCCGTTCGAGGATTCCTGGAATCAGCTTCCTCATCAGCGCTGAGTCGTCCACTACCAAGACCCGCACCGGCTTTTTCATACCTGGCCCCCTACCGTTCCCCTTGATTGTTGATCCATCTCTATCCGACCACCAGCGGTTGCCAGCGGTATGACATTGGACAGCAGACCTGCCATTCGCGGGCCGGTAATGTCTGCCCGCCCGCGAGTAAAGCGGTCCATAAGCGCAATCATGTTCAGGATCAAAACCACTCGCCCGTCACCCAGAATCGAAGCTCCACTGACTAAGTCGGTTGTAATCGACTGATCGTCGAGGGCCTTGATCACTAACTCGTCTTCGCCCTCGAGCGCATCGACGATCACACCAAATTTGCGCTCGCCGCTGTGGATCACGAGCACGAAGACTTTGCGCCGAGAGGTTTCCGGCCCACTCGCAGGCTTCGAGCCGAGACGCAGCAAGGGCAGGACATCGTTGCGCAGTTGCAGCACGTCATAGTGCTCTACCTGGTGGATCTCGGCTTCGACCGTGCGCGCAATTTCAGCCACAGCATTCAATGGCAGGGCGTAAAGCCGTTCCTCTACGCGAAACATCAGGGCGCGAATAATGGCGAGCGTCAACGGAAGCCGCAGGCGGAAAGTTGTGCCGCGATCCGGGACACTTTCGATTTCGACGGTTCCCTTCAACCGCGCGATAACGCTTTGCACTATATCGAGCCCCACGCCGCGGCCGGAGAGTTCCGTAATTTCGTCGGCGGTCGAGAATCCGGGTTGCAGAATCAGTTCCAGAGTTTCCGACTCGGTCAGTCGCCCCGCTTGAGCGGGTGTAAGCAAACCCTGGGACACGGCGCGCTGCCGAACCTTTTCCACCTGAATCCCGCGGCCGTCGTCGGATATTTCGATGACCACCTGATTTCCCTGGTGGTAAGCGGCGAGGCGCAATGTGCCTTGCGGAAGTTTGCCGGCGCGAGTTCGCTCCTCGGCAGTCTCGAGACCATGGCCAATCGCATTTCGTACCAGATGGGTGAGCGGCTCGGCGATCGCGTCGAGAATACTTTTGTCAAGATCGGTTTGACCTCCCCTGACCGCGAGCGCGACTTCTTTCCCGCACTGGATCGCGACATCGCGCACGATACGTGGAAAGCGCCGAAATAACTGGTCGACCGGGACCATCCGAATCTTCATGACCGAATGCTGCAGGTCGTTTAAAACCCGGCCCTGGAATGCCATCGCATCGGCAAACTTCCCGCGCAAGACTTCTTTCGGAAACCGCTGTCCAAATTCAAGCAGAGCCTGTTGCAGCATCGATTTCGCGAGGATGAGTTCGCCGACCAGATTCAGTACGCTGTCAATTCGCTCGGCATCGACTCGTAACAGGTTGTCCGGGCCGCCGGGTTGGGCGGGCAACGGCGCGGACTCAATCGCCGGCATCGCTTCAACACCGGCTATGTCGACAGCGGCCGCGATATTTTCCGCGGGGTGAAAAGGAATGCCGGCAAGGGCCTCAGCCTCGGCCTGCGCCAGTGCATCCGCAGACACTGCTGGCGCCTGCTGGCACGAAGGGCCGGCAATACGGAGTGATTTGACTTTTACATCCGACACGATCGTTGGAATGCTGCACTTCAACGAGATTTGTTCCGCCGATTTTTCCGACGCCAGCGCCGCTTCAACTTCGGTGGCGGGTTCATGACTGCCTTCGGGTGGATGGATAGCCAGCAGCTCTCCCAGTTGAGTGAGAGCCAACTGAATCATTTGCCGGCCCGCGATGGGCATGGCGCATTGCGGATCAAGTTTAACGAGTACGTGCTGGAGCCGTTTTCCCTCGGCTGCAGCGCGGGAGATGGCCAGTTGCTCATATTCCGACCAGCGCGTCTTCCTGGCAGGGGCTTTGCTTGCCTTTTTCTTTCCTGTTGATTTAGCCCGTCCGCTCAGCGAGGGGTGCGCCAGTCTAGCAATATCCGCTCGCAAGGACTGAATAGCGGGCAGTTTTGTTCCCTTGCGATAAGCTTCGAGCAAGCTTGTAAACACATCGGCCGCGCGCAAGGCAATCTGTGGGACCAAAGGCGCCGAGGCGGTGTTCTCGAGGGTCAGCACATCCTCAAATTGGTGAGCCAGTTCGCTGAGTTCGCGGAAGCCGCAGGCGGCCGAATCTCCTTTGAGCGTGTGCACCGTGCGTCGCAGGCTGCGAGCGGTCTCGGCGTCGCCGGGCGATTTTTCCAACCGCATGGCTTCGTCGTTCAGTTTTTGGACCAGCTCTCCCGCGCTTTCAAAAAACAGCTGGCGGAGTTCTGTCATCCTGTCTTCGGGGGGACCGCTCACGGCTTCACCTCTAGCCGCTGATAGGCGGTGCCGCTATTGCGATGCACCATCTGGAATTTCTCGGTCAGGCCGAGCAGGCTTTCGGCATGGCCGACAAGAAGGTATCCCTGCGGATTGAGGCAGCGATAGAACTTTTCCACCAGCCTCTTTTGTTCGGCTTCGTCGAAATACATCATTACGTTGCGGCAGAAGATTACGTCGTTGCGCTGGGGCAGATATTCAGTTTTGAGATTGTGAAAGTCGAAATGCACCAGTTCCTTGACATTTTTCTTCACCGCATAGCGGTCGCCCATCTTGTCGAAGTAACGCAAGCGATAGCCGTAGTCGACTCCGGCCATCTGGTGCTCTCCGTAGGACGCTTCCTGCGCTGTGCGCAACACCGAATAGTTGATGTCACTGGCTAAGATCTCAACGCGCCATGGCGGAGGGACGAGGGGCTTCGGAAGAGGCGACTCAAAGGGCAGCGGGTTGCGCAAGTAATGATAGGACAGTGCATCCGCTACCAGCATTGCCGCGGTATAAGGCTCCTGGCCGGTAGAGCAGCCGGCGCTCCAAATTCTCACACTGTAGTCGCGCCGCTCTTGTTTGCGGCGCAAGAGGTCATCCATGATGTCGTGCTGGAACAGGTCGAGCTGCGCCTTGTTTCGAAAAAAACTGGTCTCATTGACAGTGAGATTTTCGAGCAGCCGCGACAATTCTTCTTTACCTTTTTGGCTGATCAGCAAACGATAGTAGCTGTAGAAGGAATCGAGGTGGCACTCCTTCAACCTGCGCAGCAGCCGATCCTGCAGGAAGGGCGTGCGCCGATCGTCGAAATGCATACCGCATTCCTGATAGACCAATGCCTGCAGGAGTTTCAATTCCGCTTCGGTAAGTGAAGGTGTTTCGCTGATGTTCATGGGTTTTTCTATTTCCCGGCCGACACGCTCTTTTTTCCGGTTGGTTCCACACTGCTTGCCTTTGGACTGATTCCCGCCTTCGTCCCAGTGTTGTTACCCACGGACTCATCGCTCCCGGAATCGGGTACCGCCAGAACCCGGTTGACATCGAGCAGAATAATCAGCCGCCCATGATATTTGCCGAGGCCGGTCACGCAATCCAAACCGCCTTCCTGCATCATGGCGGGCGCGGCCTCGATTTCGCTTTCGGGGATTTTCAGTACTTCCGACGCCGAGTCGACGATCATTCCGACGAGACGGCCTTTGTGTTCTACGACCAGAATGCGGCTGCGACGGTTAAGCGTGGGGGCGGCCTGCCCGAAGCGCTTCCTGAGGTCTACCACCGACACAATCTTCCCGCGAAGATTGATCACCCCTTCGAGATAATGGGGCGCGTCCGGCACGGCTGTGATCTCCGGCACACGGACGATCTCACGCAGCGCTATGATGGGCACGCCATAGGTCTCGCGTCCCACCCGGAAGCCAACAATGTGCGTTTCGCGGCTCATGAAATAGTTTGCCTCACCGCGATCCCGCCGCTGCCGTTCGGGATTCCTGCCCGAAGCCCGGCATGGCATCGTTCGATTTATCGTTTGAGCGCAACGCGAAACGGTCCATCGAATCGAGCAGTCCGCGCGACATCTTGGACATCTGATCGGAGGACGCAGCCAGCTCGGTCGAGCCGGACGTATTCGATTGCACCAGTTCCCGCATGCGCTCCATGGCCTGCACCACGGCCTGCGCACCGGAAGCCTGCTCCTCTACCGCGGAGTTGATCTCATGGGTGATTTCATTGAGCCGGGTAGTGGCGCGCGCGATCTGCGATGAACCGTGCGATTGCTCATTGGTAGCCGCACCGATTTCCTGCGCGAACTTGTAGACCTCGGTGACCACGTTCGAGATCTTTCGTAGGGCGGCATTCAGCTCCTGACCAAGGTTCAGCCCCTCGTTTACGATGGTCGTGCTCTTTTCCATGTTCTCGACCGCTTTGCGAGCCTCTTTCTGAATGCTTTCGATCAGTTCGGAAATCTCTTTTGTCGATTGCGCCGATTTTTCCGCCAGCTTACGGACTTCATCCGCTACCACGGCGAATCCCAAACCATGCTCGCCAGCGCGTGCCGCTTCGATGGCGGCATTCAAGGCCAGCAGGTTCGTCTGCTCGGCGAGATCGTCGATCACTTCGACAATCTTGCCAATGTCGTCGGCCCGGCCACCGAGGGAGTCGATAATCTCGCCGGAGGAGCGGATTGTGGTGTTGATCCGGTTGAGGCCGTCGGTCGCCTTTTCCATGGTGCCGATACCGCTGTGGACTTCTTCGCGCGAACGGTTTGAGATGTCGAGCAAAACTTTCGCGGTGTCCGCGACGCGCTGAATCGAAGTCACCATCTGATCGATGGAAGCGGAAGTTTCGCTGACGCTCGAGGCCTGCGTCTGCGTGCTCTTGACCATGTTTTGCACGTTGACGCTCATCTCGTGCATTGTGCTGGTTACCTCGTCAATAGCTGACGAAGTCTGCAGGCTATTGCGCGCCGATTCGTCGGAAGCGCTGGCCACCTGGCTTGAAGCGCTGGCCACCTGTGTAGCCGCATCGCGCACGCTCCTTACCATCCCGCGCAGTCCTTCCACCATGCGCGTAAATGCATTGGCGAGCGTGTCATTGCCGGACCGCGGGCGTACTTCGACCGACAGGTTTCCTCCAGCAATCGCCTCGGAAACCGCTGCCATTTCTTTCAAGTACTTCACCATCGAGTCGAAAGTTCTGGCCAGTTGCCCGATCTCATCCTTACCGTGCACATCGATATTGTGTTCCAGGTCGCCAGTCTGCCCGATCTGCTCGGCCACCTGAATCAAACGGGCCAGTGGCTTGGTAATGCCGGCCGCGGTCCGATAGGCAATGAATATGCCCACGGCCAGGGCAATCAATGAACTGACGACTGAAGCAAGAATCGTCCAGGTAGCTGCCGCTTCGTCGGAATGCCGCCGCTGTTCCAGCAACTGGCGATTCTCATGGTCGACGTCATCGAGCACGTCGCTTGAACGCGCGACCCATGCGTTCGGATCTTTTTGCAGGTAGAAAATCTGCAGTTCAGCTACCGTCGCATTGCCACTATCCACACCCCGCCGTTTTTCGATCAGCGGATTGGCGAAATCGGTGCCCCATGATTGTTCGAGGCCCTGCACTTTTTCGAGACTGGTACGTTGCTGCGGCGAATTCGCCAGCTCTTGCGTATGGTGTAGCGCGTCACTCAACTGGTGCTGGCCGTCGTTCATCTTCTCGACGTCGCGAGTATCACCGCTGAGCAGGTAATTCTGCAGGTGGAGGCGATTCTGCATCATCTGGAAGCGGACGGAAGAGGTCGCCTCGGTCATGTCGATTGAACGCTGTGCCGCCGCCTTGGTCTCGTGCTCGCGCTGCACGGCGACCAGGTTGATCGCGAGCAGCACTAAGACCGTCCCTAAAATGACGCCGAAACTCCAATACAACTTTTTCCCAATATTCATATTCCCTTCCTCAGTCGACGGCTTCGGAGTTCATCAACATCATTGACCGGGATCAAAGCGGAACTGTACAACCCCGGTCGACTCTTGCGGCCCCACCTCGAAACGCCATTTCTTGACTGCATCCAACGCGGCGCTCGCCAACACTGGATGTCCGCCAACCAGTTTCATGTTCTTGACCGCGCCGTTGGGGGCAACAGTGATCTGGACTCTCACCACTCCGGTGATGTTCATTCGTCGCGCCAGTTCCGGATAAACCGGCGCTACTTTAGTCTTGACGGTTCGGTTGATTTCTTCCTGTCCCCATGCTGGCGAACCACCGATCGCGACCCATCCGGCAAGCGACAACAAACCGATCGCGATGAAACGATTGAAGGTCTGATTGGACACTGCTCCTCCCGTGCTTGTACTTACCGTATATTCGTGCACAGAACCCGCCGGCGGATACCAAAAGTTCATTCTGCGTATTACTTTGGTGATATTCGCAACCCGATGAGGCTTCGATCTTTAGGTTCCCGGCTCTTCGCGGTGCGGTACGGTTTCCCTTATTTAATGGATGTGGCGTCCCGCAGCCCTCTTGCGTGATCGCAAACTGAGACGGGGTATCACTTTGGCGCCGTTTCTTAACTAGGCACCTCAAACCGTATTCACTTGACTCAATTTGAGAATCCAGCGTAGCTTTAACTGTAATTAACTTGTTTTCAATCGCTTAGCGAAGCGCAGGGTGCTGACTGACAAGCCACACCGGAAATCCGGTCTCCAACGACGCGTCTCACTCTGACGAGGCTTTCCAAAAGCTTTTGCTGGAGCTTTCTCGAGCCGCTTTTCAGAGTACCGATCCGAGCCATCTCATTCGATCTTTTTGCGCCCTCACCAGAAAGTTCTTTCAGGCGACGGGTGCTTATTTTTGGAGTCAGTCTGCGGACGGCGAACTCATTGGCGCCGAGGCCGATGCCGAAGGGGCAGAATCATTTCGCGGGATTCGCCGGCGGGCTGGCGACGCATCCATCGCGATGGATGCGGTTCAGAAGCGTAGGGCCTTTTTCGTCAATCATCTTGACGCGGAGCGTTATCCCTGGCTTGCTTCCATCCACGCGCGTGCCGCATTGGCCGCGCCGCTCATGATTGCGGGAGAGCCGGTTGGGGCCGTCACATTTCTGAAGAGCGCGGTAGGTTCTGGCTTTGACGATGATGCGGTCGCCAAAGTCACAATCCTGGCGGCGCAGCTTGGCACCGCTCTTGAAGCTCTGCGCCTAAACCAACTTTCTCGCGAGGAGCATCGCCGTGCCAGCGTCCTGGTCGAAGTTGCTACCGCTCTGCACGGATTGCCCGATACCGCCGCCGTGATGGAGAGCATCGCCGATCGTTTGCGGGTGCTCTTGCATTCTCCGGTTGTGCTCGTTTTCATCCACCAGGACAAGCAGCTTCAGTTGCAGGCCGTATCAACTGACAATCCGACGCTTTCGCGTGCGATCCGCTCGCGATTCCAAGAGAACAACCTTCGTTCCTCGCTGGAGATAGCCACGCGAGCGGTCGCAGCGGGTGAGCGTATAACGGTCAGCATCGATGGAGCCTCCCATTTCGGGGAGGATTCGCCACCCGGAATTCTTATTGCGTCGCCTTTTCGCACTTCACGATCGCACGGCGCCATTCTTGTTTATCCTCGTCTGGCGAGCCCTTTTTCTCAGGAAGACAAGAGCCTGATCTCTGCCCTGGCTGGTTTCGGCGCCGTGGCGATTGCGAATGCCGAGCTCTACGGCATGGCGCGCGCCCAAGCCCATGAGTTGCACGAAATCCTTGAAATCTCTTTCGAACTAGGCTCCGCGGGAAAGCTGGACGAGTTCATGCAAACTTCTGTCGTCCGCGCCGCCAGCTTTCTCGGCTTCCAGCGCTGCTTCATTGGTCTGCTCGAAGAGGAGGCCTTTCACGTTCGATGGGGGGTAGAGAAAGGCAAAGCGCGTCCGGTTGACATACCGCTCCACGATGGCGTGGCGACCCAGGCATTGAAGAAAAAAAATGTCTTCTTCAGCGACGATGCCAGCGCAACTCCGGGGGCGAATTTGGATTTCATCGCCGCCTTCCAAATTCGCCAACTTCTGGCCGTGCCACTGCTCGGTTCCAATGGCGATGTGCTCGGGATGTTTGGAGTGCTCGATCGTATTGAAGCGGGACCCATTAATGACGAAGATGTTCGTCGCGCCCGGGCCCTGGCCGCGCAGATTGCTATCGCCCTCGAACTCACCCGCAACCTGCATCAGGCCGAAGAGCATCGGCGACGTGCCGAAGCGCTGGTCACAATCGCGCTCGAACTTAACACCGTCCTGCATCTGCCGGAGTTCATGCGTAACTTCGCTTTGCGCACTGCTGGACTACTCGGTGGACGGTCGGTAGCGCTGAGCCTTTTTCAGAGCTCGGAGCTTGATACCGTGATTATGTCCGGCGATGCCGAGGTGGGCGATAAGCCGCTGCTGCCCCGTTTCAAGCGCGCCCTGAGCGCGGCCCTCCCGAAATATCCCGCCGATGTATCTTTCGCATTGGCCGAAGATATTTTAGGCACGGATCTTGCATCCAGTCTCGGATGGACGGATTGCACCCTGGTGAGGCTCGTGGGCTCCTCGGGAGAGTTGGTTGGGGTTCTTTGTTTAGCCGATCGAGGCGCGCCGCCTAGCGTCGAAGATCACCAATTGCTGCGCGCTATCGCCGGCCACGCCAGTATTGCGATTGAAAACGCTTGCTTGTTCACGCGCATGGAGCAAGCTAATCGCCATTGGCTGGAAGTCTTTGATGCGATCAGCGACTTCATCGTCGTCCACGACGAGCAGCATAACGTTCTACGCGTTAACCGCTCGCTCGCCGACTTTGTCGGCATCGATCCGGATGAGCTAATCGGAGTGAACATGCGCGCGCTCGAAGCTCTTTCCGCCGGCGCGTCGCCGCACTCCTGCCCCTTCTGCCGCAGCGGCGAAGGTCTCGACGAATATGTCCACCCTGTCCTGGAACGCACCTATCTCATCTCGACATCCCGCATCCATGCCGCCAGCAGTGCGCAATTGCAGATTGTTCACGTGCTTAAGGACATTACCGACCGACGCGAAGCCGAGCGCCGTTACCGGGAATTATTCGACAACATTCAGGAGGGAATCTTCTTCTCCACACCGCAAGGCCGATTCGTCGAGGTAAACGACGCCCTGGTTCGTATCCTCGGCTACAGCAGCCGTGAAGAAGTTGTGCAACTCGATATTCCCACGGAAGTTTATTTCACCCCGCGCAGGCGGGAAGAGCTCGCGGAACTTTTCGAACGTGAAGGCGGGCTGCGGAATCAGGAAGAAATTCTGCGGCGCAAGGATGGCTCCCCGGTCAACGTGTTCATTAATTGTTTTGCGGTGCGCGATGCTTCGGGCAGGGTGTTGCAATATCGCGGCCTGATGCTGGACATCACGGGGCTGCGGCAGTCTCAAACCGAATTGCAGAAAGAGAGAGACTTCTCCAGCAAGATTCTCAGCCACACGCAAAGCCTGATTCTGGTCACCGACACCGAAGGCGTCATCAGCTACGCCAACCGGCGATGGAGCGGTCTCGGATTTCAGCAAAACCAGATACTGGGGCAACCGCTGCCCGACCTGTGTGTTCCGTCACGGCGGGCCGCGCTCCGCGAGGCACTGGCGGCCGTAGCGCGCGGTGAACAGGTCGATAATTTCGATATGCCGCTGGTTCGCGGCGATGGCGTCAGTGGGCAATTCTCCATTAATCTCAGCCCGATCAGCGGTGAAGATGGCCGGGTCAGCAGTATTGTTGCAGTCATGACGGACGTTACCGATTCGGCCATGCTTCGTTCCAAACTGGTGCATGCCGAGAAAATGGCTGCTGTCGGGCAACTCGTCTCCGGAGTCGCCCATGAAGTCAATAATCCTCTTACCGCTATTCTGGGATTCACCGATCTATTGATGGAAAATCCGGAGCTTCCGGAAAGTGCGCGCCGCGATCTGCGGGTGATTCTGCAGGAGGCGCAGCGCACCAAGCAGATCGTGCAGAACCTGCTGAGTTTTGCCCGGCAGATGCCGCCGCAGCGTAAACCGGTTCAGCTGAATTCCATCCTGCAGCGTACCGTGCACTTGCGCTCTTATGATTTCATCAGCCACGGCATTCAAGTGATTGAGCGTCTCGACGAATTGCTGCCGGCGGTCATTGGCGATTCGCACCAGTTGCAGCAGGTATTCCTCAATATCCTTAACAATGCCTACGACGCCGTTCGCGAAAGTTCGCGGCCCTCGCGAATTGAGGTTATGAGCGCAAGCGCCAATTCCTATGTCGAGATTTCGTTTCGCGATAACGGTATCGGGATCGTCGATCCCGATAAAATATTTGATCCCTTCTTCACGACGAAAGACATCGGTAAGGGTACGGGTCTAGGTCTGAGTATTTGCTACGGCATCGTTCGGGAACACGGCGGCGAAATCATTTGTCAAAACAATCCCGATTCGGAAGGAGCGACCTTTACTGTTCGCCTGCCGGTCGCGAGCGAAACAGCAACCTTTGGAGCGGTAGCAGGAGTCCATCCACAATGACGCAAATAGGAACAAAGTCCGCATGCGCACCCGTGCTTCTGATTGAAGACGAACCCGCCGTAATGGCTCTAGTCCGCGCTGTTCTCGAGGGATACGGATACGCTGTGGTTGCAACCGAATCCGGCGCCGAAGCCTTGCGCTTGCTGCAGAGTGGCAATTTTCACGGCGTGGTGTCCGATATGCGCACTCCAGGCGGCGTCGACGGTGCACAGGTCTATGCCTGGATCTCAACTCATCGGCCTGAACTCGCGCGCCGCCTGGTTTTTATTACCGGCGATATCGCCAATGAGGAAACCGCCGCCACCTTGCGGCGTACGGGTGCGCCTTGCGTCGAAAAACCGTTTCGTGTTCATGACTTTATTTCGGTGATCGAACAAACTTTAGGCAGGCCAGCGTCATGA
>Ga0209422_1000248_pt1 | contig 13373 bp, 12 predicted proteins | sample BlaSpr_A8_OM2_M3_FD_187983 | JGI IMG/M metagenome (GOLD analysis project Ga0209422, IMG submission 187983) | Forest soil microbial communities from Thunder Bay, Ontario, Canada - Black Spruce, Ontario site 2_A8_OM2_M3 (SPAdes) (version 2) | ecosystem: Environmental > Terrestrial > Soil > Boreal... | reverse complement strand
ATCGTCGACCAGGATGCCGACGGCGAGTGCCAGTCCGCCGAGCGTCATGACATTGATCGTCTCGCCGAGCAGGGAGAGCACCGTCAGCGAAGCCAGGATGGCAAGCGGAATCGAGATGCTGATGATCAGCGTCGAGCGCCAGTTGCCCAGGAACAGCAGGATCATCAGCCCGGTCAGCGCGGCGGCAATGACGGCTTCGCGCACCACGCTCGAGACGGCGCTGGTCACGAACACCGACTGATCGCCGACCGCCGTCAGATTCAGTCCCGCCGGCAGGGTCTTGCTGACGCTGGGAAGCAAGTTTTTGATGCCGGAGATGATCGACAAGGTCGAGACCGAACCCGCCTTGATCACCGCTAGAAGCACGGCGTTCTTTCCGTCGACGTGGACGACGTTGGTCTGCGGCGGACTTCCGTCATGCACGTCGGCGACGTCCCGCATGTAGATGACGGTGCCGTTGACGGTCTTGATCGGCAGATCGTTGAAGGCGGCGATGTCAGGGGGCGATGCATTCAGATTGACGGTGTACTCGAAGGTGCCGATCTTCTGGGTGCCCACCGGGGTGATGAGGTTCTGGATCGACAGGGCGTTGACGACGTCGTTCGCAGAAATCCCGTAGGTGTGGAGCGCCTGCTGGTTGAGGTCGGCTTGAACCTGGCGGACTTTGCCGCCATAGGGCAGGGGAATCGCGGCGCCGGCGACCGAGGCCAGTTGCGGACGGATGAAGCTGGTCGCCTGGTCGAACAGGATCGTCTCGGAGAGCTGCTGGCTCGAGAGGGCGAGCTGCAGGATCGGCACGCTGGAGGCGTTGAAGCTCAGGATTGTCGGCGGCGTGATGCCGGCCGGCATCTGCTTCAGCACCGTCTGCGACATCGCGGAGACCTCGGCAAGCGCCGCATTGATGTTCACGGTGGGCTGGAAGAAGATCTTGATGATGCCGTAATCGGGGATCGACTGCGATTCGATGTGCTCGATGTCGTTCACGCTGGTGGTGAGCGCGCGTTCGTAAAAGGTGACGATGCGCCCCGCCATGTCGTCGGGCGGCAGGCCGGTGTAGCTGAAGACGACGCTGACCACCGGAATGTCTATGTTAGGGAAGATGTCGGTCGGCGTGCGGAAAGCGGACCCCACCCCGAAGATCATGATCAGCAGCGCCATGACGATGAAGGTATAAGGACGCCGGAGCGCGAGTCTGACGATGCCTACCACAATTGCCCCCACGTTGGAGAGTCGGGTTGGAACAAGATGAGACGTCAAAACGGCTGGACAGACCCAATAGTTGCGGTGAGCACAGCAGGACGTCAGGGTGCGATAGACCCGACTTAATAGCATCTCCGGAAACGTGGTGGTACGTCCATTTCCGTGCCACGCGTCGAAATGCAACGCTGTCCGGAGCCGTTTGGTTGCGCGCGGGACTTACACTTCCCGCCGGCTGAGAAACGCCAGCCGTTCGAACAGGTGCACGTCCTGTTCGTTCTTCAGGAGCGCGCCGTGCAGCGGCGGGATCAGCTTGCGCGGATCGCGCTCGCGGAGCATTTCCGGGGTGATGTCCTCGTTGAGCAGCAGTTTCAGCCAGTCCAGAAGTTCCGACGTCGACGGCTTCTTCTTCAGGCCCGGCACCTCCCGCACCTCGAAGAAGATCCGCAAAGCTTCCTCCACCAGGCGCTTCTTGATGTCCGGAAAATGCACGTCGACGATCCGGCTCATGGTCTCATGGTCGGGAAACTTGATGTAATGGAAGAAACATCGGCGCAGGAAGGCGTCGGGCAATTCCTTCTCGTTGTTGGAAGTGATCATCACGATCGGGCGCAGCTTTGCCTTGATGTTCTCGCCGGTCTCGTAGACGAAGAATTCCATGCGATCGAGTTCGAGCAACAGGTCGTTGGGGAATTCGATGTCGGCCTTGTCGATTTCGTCGATCAGAAGCATCGGGCGCTTGTCGTGGGTGAAGGCGTCCCACAACTTGCCGCGCTTGATGTAATTGGAGATATCCGAAACCCTGGCATCGCCGAGCTGGCTGTCGCGCAACCGCGACACCGCGTCGTATTCGTAGAGGCCCTGCTGCGCCTTGGTGGTGGACTTGATGTGCCAGGTCAAGAGCGGCGCGCCGATCGCCTTGGCGACTTCCTCGGCCAGCACGGTCTTGCCGGTGCCGGGCTCGCCCTTGATCAGGAGCGGGCGCTCGAGCACGATCGAGGCGTTGACCGCGATCTTGAGGTCGTCGGTGGCGACGTAGTCCTTGGTACCGGTAAATTTCATCGAGCAGGTGCCTTGTTGTTCGTTCTTGAGCGCGAGGGTGCGCCACGACGTGACAGGAAACGACCGCCGGCCCGGCGGTCGTTATCGGAATGAAGGGGGGTGAAGCGATTGGTCAAACGCGTTTGATCAACGAGAGGATGACGAGAATGATAATGCCGCCGATGGTGGCGTTGATGATGTCGCGAAACGCGCTGCCGCCGAGGCTGACGCCCAGCTGCGGCAACAGCCAGCTTGCGACGCGCCGATGATGCCGATCACGATGTTGCCGATCAGCCCGAAGCCGGCGCCGCGCACGATCAGCCCGGCCAGCCAGCCGGCGGTCGCGCCAATCACGAGTGCCTCTATGATACCCATATAATACCCATCGATGATGCCCCGTTACAAAGCCCCGATCGCCCAATTCTAGTTGAAAAACCCGGCAGGTCTAGGCTGCGGCGCCAGTCTTTTGCCGGCAAGGCTGCCCAGCGTTGCGGCACAAGCCCTTGACGTCCACGGTGCAGCGGGCAATCTGTGACGTATGTTCTTGCGGTTCTTCACATCGCTCCGCGACGCGCAGGTGCCGGTCACCTTGCGCGAGTACCTGACCCTGATGGAAGCGCTCAACGCCGACCTCGCCGAGCAGACGGTGGAGAATTTCTACTATCTGTCGCGCGCCTCGCTGGTCAAGGACGAGCGTAACCTCGACAAGTTCGATCGCGTGTTCGGCACCGTGTTCAAGGGGCTGGAAAGCCTGCTCGACGCCATGGAGAAGGCGGATATTCCGGCCGAATGGCTGAAGAAGCTCGCCGAGAAATACCTCACCGAGGAAGAGAAAAAGCAGATCGAGGCGATGGGCTGGGACAAGCTCATGGAGACCCTGCGCCAGCGCCTGAAGGAGCAGAAGGGCCGGCATCAGGGCGGCAACAAGTGGATCGGCACGGCGGGGACCTCGCCGTTCGGCGCGCATGGCTACAATCCCGAGGGCGTCCGCATCGGCCAGGAGAAAAACCGCAACAATCGCGCGGTCAAGGTATGGGACCGCCGCGAGTTCAAGGATCTCGACGGCAATGTCGAACTCGGCATCCGCAACATCAAGATCGCGCTGCGGCGGCTGCGCAAATTCGCCCGCACCGGCGCGCCCGACGAACTCGACCTCGACACCACGATCAGGGAGACCGCCAATCACGGCTATCTCGACGTCGTGATGCGCCCCGAGCGGCGCAACGCGGTCAAGGTATTGGTGTTTTTCGACATCGGCGGCTCGATGGATTCGCATATCGAGCAGGTCGAGGAACTGTTCTCGGCGGCGAAGACCGAATTCAAGCACATGGAATATTTCTACTTCCACAACTGCCTTTATGAGGGCGTGTGGAAGCAGAACCGCCGCCGCTTCACCGACCGCACGCCGACCTGGGACGTGCTGCACAAATATCCGCACGACTACAAGGTGGTGTTCGTCGGCGACGCCTCGATGAGCCCTTACGAGATCATGGTCCCCGGCGGCTCGGTCGAGCATGTCAACGAGGAGGCGGGCTCGGTCTGGCTCGATCGCATCACGCGCACCTATTCGCATGCGGTGTGGCTGAATCCGGTGGCGCAACGGCACTGGGATTATTCGGAATCGACCACCATCATCCGCCGGCTGTTTTCGGAGCGCATGTACCCGATCACCATCGAGGGTCTCGAAAGCGCGATGAAGGAACTGGTACGGTAGACACCATTTGTCGTCATTCCGGACAGCCGCGAAGCGGCTGATCCGGAATCTCGATGTAACAGGATTGAACCGAGCGAGATTCCGGGTTCGCCCGCTTTGCGGGCGCCCCGGAATGACGGAGGAAACCTCGTGCCCCAGACCATTCACCGCGGGATCAAATCCCTGATCGACGAGGCCAATGCCGAGATCGAGACCGTCAGCGCCACCGACGCCATCAAGATCATGCATAACGACGATGTCGTGATCGTCGATATCCGCGATCCCCGCGAGATCGAGCGCGACGGCAAGATCCCGGGCGCGTTCTCCTGCACCCGCGGCATGCTGGAATTCTGGATCGATCCGGCGAGCCCCTACGCCAAGCCGATCTTCCAGCAGGACAAGAAATTCATCTTCCATTGCGCCGGCGGCATGCGTTCGGCGCTGGCTGCAAAAACCGCGCAGGACATGGGCCTGAAGCCGGTCGCCCATATGGGCGGCGGGTTCGCGGCCTGGCGCGACGCCGGCGGTCCGGTCGAGAAGGTCGAGCCGAAGAAGAAGAGTTAAGACTCGTCACACGCGGGCTTGACCCGCGTGTCCATCCTTTCAAGAAGGATGGATTGCCGGGTCACCCGTCTACGCTAAAGCTTCGCCGGGTCTTCCGTGTTGGTCCGCCGAAGCCCTAGCGAAGGCGGAAGCCCGGCAATGACGACTTGGGGAAATGCCGGAGATCGCATCCATGACATCCACCGACGACCCACTCGTCTCCACCGACTGGCTCGCCGCCCGTATCGACGACCCCAGGGTCAAGATCATCGACGCGTCCTACAAGATGCCCGGCGTGCTGCCGCTGCCCGCGGACGATTATCTTGGCGGGCACATTCCGGGTGCGGTGTTTTTCAACGTCAACACCATCGCCGATCCCGACGACCCGCGGCCGCATATGTATCCGAGCGCCGCGCAGTTCGCGCGCGACGTCGCCGCACTCGGCATTTCCTCTGAAGATACGGTGGTGGCCTACGACTCCGGCGGCTGGGTCGCCGCGCCCCGGGCATGGTGGATGTTCCTGTCGTTCGGTCATGGCGACGTGAAGGTGCTCGACGGCGGCTTGAAGAAATGGCTGCGCGAGGGGCGCCCGACGCATTCCGGCACGGTCGCGCCAAAACCCGGAAAATTCCAGGCCAGGTTCGATCCCGCCTTCGTCCGCAGCAAGCAGCAATTGCTGGGCAATCTGCAAACCCACGCCGAGCAACTGGTCGATGCGCGCCCGCGTGCGCGCTTCGAGGGCACGGTGGCCGAGCCCTGGCCGGGCCGCCGCTCCGGTCACATTCCCGGCAGCCGCAACGTGCCCTATCCCGAATTGTTCGACGCATCGACCGGCGCGATGAAACCGCTCGACGATTTGCGCAAGGCGTTCACGGGCGCCGGCGTCGACATGGCTAAGCCGATCGTGACCAGCTGCGGCTCGGGTGTCTCCGCGCTGGTGCTGACGCTGGCGCTCTATCGCCTGGGCGTGCGCGGCACCGCGCTGTATGACGGCTCCTGGGCCGAATGGGGCCTGCCCGACGGACCGCCGCTCGCGACCGGTCCCGCCTGATCGGAAGCAAACCCGATTCAGGGATTGCGTGCCGGCGTCGGCGCCAAAGCCAGAGCCGGAGCCGGAGCCGGAGCAAACGGATTAGCCGCTTGCAGTAGCAACGCCTGTCGCGCCGCCAAACGCGCGCGCGCGGCCATCTTTCGCCGCTGTGCCGCCCGCCGTGCCTGCTGGCGCTTCCGGATCGCGCTCCGGTCGGGCTTTTCGCTGACGACCTTGGCCGGCGGCGACCGCGTCTCGATGGTGACGGTCGCGCCGCCGAGCGTGGCGATTTTCGTTGAGGTGGCATCAGGGTCCGGCGCCGCCGGCGCGTTTGCTTGCTCCGAGGCCGCCGGTCCGGATGCCGCCGGGGTCGCATTATTCGCCGGTGACAAGATCGGCAGCGGCGGCGAGGCCTGCTCGGTTGAGGCGACCGTCGCTGCTTCGGCGGCGGAAGGCGTCGCCATCTTGGTCGTGTCGGCGGCCGGAGACGCATCGGCCTGCGCGGGGGCTGCCTCGTTTGTTGCCGGAATTTGCGGGACCGCCGTTTCAGGCCTGGCGGTCTCCGGCGTCGATGTTGGCTCCGGGTTCAGCGCCGCCATCTGTTCGGGCGGAGGCGGCGCTGGCACGGTTGCTGCCGGCTCAGCCGGCGGAGCGATCGCTGCGGGCTCCTGGGGCACGGCCGCGGCGGCGTTATCGGGTGCCGGCTGTGCCTTCGGCGGCGGTTCGATCCGCAGCGTCGCCAGCACGGGCCTTGTGGCTTCGGACTGCTGCGCAAACATCGCCTCGGGCGCGGCGTGCCATGACGGGTTGTTGGCAAATTGCTCGTGGGCGGCTCGCAGCAAGGCCGCCGCGCCCAGCCCGAAGACCAGGATCGACATCGACAACACGATCGCGGCGAACAAAAAACGAAAGCCGGGGAGCATGGAGAGGCTAGTTCCGCCGTCGCGAGGTTTTGCGAAGGCCCTTGAGCATCTGGGAACGCGGTGACCACAGGCTTGGCCGTCTTCGCAGCGCATCGGACACCACAAGCGCGCCGCGAATCAGGCTGGTTCAAGAATACCGCAACGGATTCCGGGCGCTTGTTAAATATCGACGGTCAGGAGACCCGCGCGGATACGGGAAAGCGTTTTCTCGACGGGTGCGGCCGGGTTGCAACGGCGCGCTGGGTCGGTCACAAATAACTGAATCTGGCCGAGTTTCGCGAATTTGTCTTGAATGCGCCGCTATCTTCGGCCATCTGCCGTTAACGGTCCGGTGTCGGCTTGGGGACTATACAGTAGCGATGACGAGCAAACGTATTCTGACGATTTGTGCTGCCTTGACAGCCGCTTCGGCGGCGGGCGCGGCGGGAACCTCGCCTGCGCAGGCGCAGCAGGGCTATCCGGTCCCTCCCGGTGCAATCTATCAGGCCGCCCCGCCCCCTTACGTGCCCGGTGGTTATCCGGCCGATTATCGCCGTGGATCGGGCGCGCCGGATTTCGATGCCCTGGAAGATGACGATGCGCCGAACGCCCAGAGTTCAACCGCGCTGCCGCCGCCGGGACCGGTGCTTTCTCCGGACGATCCGCGTTACGGCCGCCCCTATGGCGCCCCGCCGGTCTATTCCAATCGCGGTGGCGCGCCGACTGGCCCGATTCTCTCGCCCGACGATCCGCGCTACGGCCGCCCCGATGGCGCCTCCCCGGTCTATTCCAATCGCAGCGGGGCGCCGACCGGCCCGATCCTGTCGCCCGACGATCCGCGTTATGGCCGCCCCGACGGACCACCGCCGGTGATCTATTCGGACCGTCCCGCCGGTCCGCCGGAGCAGACCTATTCGGACCGCGGCAGCGCCGGTCCCAACCAAGACGACCGCGGCCTGCGTCCGCCGGAAGCGGTCGGGGCCCCCGGTACCGTGACGGGATCGGTGCCGCCTCCGGTCGGGGCCGACGGCAGGCCAATGGTGCTGTCCGCGCTGCCGCCGGAAGAGCAGCCGGAGGCCGCTCCCGTGCAACTCCCGCCCAACCTGCGCCGGCAGGAGGTCACGTTCCCCACCAAGGAGCCGGCCGGGACGCTGATCGTCGATACCCCGAACACCTATCTGTATTACGTGCTGGGCGGCGGGCGCGCGATCCGCTACGGCGTCCGCGTCGGCCGCGACGGCTTCACCTGGACCGGCGTGCAGAAGATCTCGCGCAAGGCCGAGTGGCCGGATTGGCATCCGCCGACGGAGATGATCGAGCGCCAGCCCTATCTGCCGCGCTTCATGGCCGGCGGTCCCGGCAACCCGCTGGGCGCGCGGGCGATGTATCTCGGCAATACGGTCTATCGCATCCACGGCACCAACCAGCCCTCGACGATCGGCAAGTTCGTCTCCTCGGGCTGCATCGGCATGCTGAACGAGGACGTCTCGGACCTGTTCGATCGCGTCAAGGTCGGCACCCGCGTCGTCGTGCTCCCGGGCGGCCCGCCGCCGGGATCGACCACCACCGCCTCGGCCGCGCCAGTGCCCGGACCGAACGCCGGACCGCCGCTGCCGCCTGCAAATGTGAGCGCGGGAACCCAACCCTCCGCGGTGCCGCCGCTGCCCCCGCCGGTGACGGTGCGCTAGACCGGCGATCGGCAACCATCCTTGTGAAAGACGCGCAATGCGCGCCTTTTTATTGCGTTCCTCACAAAACGGTGACGCGCAGCTACGCCAACCGCCGCAGCGTCTCGCCCTTGAACCAGGCGTCGATGCCCTCGACCATCTGGGCGTAATGCGCGCGGAATCCCTCCTCGGTGAAGTAGCCGAGATGCGGCGTCAGGACCATATTGTCGAGCTTGCGGAACGGATGATCCGTCGGCAGCGGCTCGACCGAGAACACGTCGACCGCGGCGCCGGCGATTTTTCGGGCCTGCAGGGTTTGCAATAGCGCCGCCTCGTCGACGATCGGCCCGCGCGCGGTGTTGACGAGGTAGCTGGTTGGCTTCATGCGCGCGAGGTCGGCGGCTCCTACCAGGCCGCGCGAGCGCTCGCTCAGCACCACGTGAATGGTGACGATGTCGGCGGTTGAAAACAGCTGCTCCTTGGTGGCGTAGCCGACGCCGACTTCCTTGCATCGTTCCGCCGTCAGGTTCGGGCTCCACGCAATCACGTTCATGCCGAACGCCTTGGCCAGCCCCGAAACCTTGGCGCCCAGTTTGCCGAGCCCGACCACCCCCAGGGTCCGGCCCTCGATCTCGACGCCGATATATTTCTGCAAGGGTTCGCCGGCGTGCATGCGGGCGCTCTCGCGGCCGATATTGCGGGTCAGTTCCAGGATCAGCCCCATGGTCAGGGGTGCGGTGGGGTCGCGGCCGAATTGGGTTCCGCACAGCGCCACCTTGTGGTCCTTGGCGGCCTCCATGTCGATGGCGGCGTTGCGCATGCCCGAGGTGATCATGAGCTTCAGTTTGGGCAGGGCGGCAAACAGCGCGCGCGGAAACGGCGTGCGCTCGCGCATCGCGCAGATGATCTCGAAATCCGCCAGCGCCTTGGCCGCGGCTTCGGCGGAAACAAACGGCGCGTTGAATACCGTCAGATCGACGCGATCGCCGATCTTCGCCCAATCCGCCATCCGCAGCGTCACTTGGGTATAGTCATCGAGAATTGCACAGCGCAGCCGCGTCATGGGGAGGTCCGTTCATGGCGATGATGGCGGTCGCGGAAATGCGCCGCCCGGGAGGACGCCATGGTCGCGCGCAATTGTTGAGCGTGCAAGCGCCCGCGGCTAAAAAGCGCCCGCGGCCTAAAATGCGTCCGCGGCCTAAAATGCGTCCGCGGCTCAAATAGCGCCGGTTGTTAGGAACGGGGAGGCGGCCTGAGCGCCCTTGCAGCCCGGATTTCGACGACCATCGAGCGGACCGCAGGCGATACCGCCATGTGCTTGGCGCGCCAGGCCGGCCCCGGGCCGCGCATGTAGTGTAATTCCGGCCGGTAGGGGTTGAAGGCCCGGGCGAAGAACTGGCGCCAGAACGCCCGGATTTCCGCGAAAGGATTGGACCCGTCGTGGCTGCCTTCCGGGGGAGAAAGGGAGTCTGAGGTGATCGTTGTCATAACGCGGCCCGCTGTTTTCACTCGCGGCTTGTGCCGCGTAGAGGCCCCTTCTGAGGCGCTGAAAACGAGTTTTGGCCTGATTTATTAAAAGAAGGTTTCAATTATCGTGATTTGCCGCACACATGGTGTCGAACCCGTATTCATCCGTGGTGAACGGATCGAAAACACTGGCCTGCGGTTGCCCTTTGGGGGCCGCGCCGCTACATCAGCGGCAGCAAATTTCCCAAAATCCTCTGGTTTTCAGGAATCTCGATGGCGCGCCAGTTCGTCTATTTCATGCAGGGCCTGTCCAAGACCTATCCGGGCAACCGCAAGGTGCTCGATAACGTCCATCTGTCGTTCTACCCCGACGCCAAGATCGGCGTGCTTGGCGTCAACGGCTCCGGCAAGTCCACTTTGCTTCGAATCATGGCCGGCCTGGACAAGGAATTTAACGGCGAGGCCTGGGTCGCCGAGGGGGCCCGGGTCGGCTACCTCGAGCAGGAACCGCAGCTCGACGCCGCCAAGAGCGTGCGCGAAAACGTCATGTTGGGGGTAGCCAAGCAGAAGGCGATCCTCGACCGCTACAATGAGCTGGCGGTCAATTATTCCGACGAGACCGCCGACGAGATGACCAAACTGCAGGACGAGATCGAGGCCGCTGGGCTCTGGGATCTCGACAGCAAGGTCGATCAGGCGATGGACGCGCTGCGCTGCCCGCCCGACGATGCCGACGTGACAAAACTCTCCGGCGGCGAGCGCCGCCGCGTCGCGCTGTGCCGGCTCTTGCTCGACCAGCCCGATCTGTTGCTGCTGGACGAGCCGACCAACCATCTCGACGCCGAATCGGTGTCATGGCTGGAAGGCCATCTGCGCAACTATCCCGGCGCCATCCTGATCGTCACCCACGACCGCTATTTCCTCGACAATGTCACGGGCTGGATCCTCGAGCTCGACCGCGGCAAGGGCATTCCCTACGAGGGCAATTATTCGTCCTGGCTGGTGCAGAAACAAAAGCGCCTCGAGCAGGAGGGCCGCGAGGAAGCCGCGCATCAGCGGACCTTGGCGCGCGAACAGGAATGGATCGCGGCTTCGCCCAAGGCCCGCCAGGCCAAGTCCAAGGCGCGCTACCAGCGCTATGAAGAGCTGTTGAAGCTTGCAAACGAGAAACAGACCCAGACCGCGCAGATCACCATTCCGGTGGCCGAGCGGCTCGGCCAGAACGTGATCGATTTCGAAGGCCTGACCAAGGGATATGGCGACAATCTGCTGATCGACAACCTCACCTTCAAGCTGCCGCCGGGCGGCATCGTCGGCGTGATCGGTCCCAACGGCGCCGGCAAGACCACGCTGTTCCGGATGATCACCGGGCAGGACGAGCCGGACAAGGGCAGCATCACGAAAGGCGAGAGCGTGCATCTCGGCTATGTCGACCAGTCGCGCGACAGTCTCGACGGCAAGAAGACCGTGTGGGAGGAAATTTCCGCCGGCAACGAGCTCATTCTTCTGGGCAAGCGCGAGGTCAATTCGCGCGGCTACTGCTCGTCGTTCAATTTCAAGGGCGCCGACCAGCAGAAGAAGGTCGGCTCGCTGTCGGGCGGCGAGCGCAACCGCGTGCATCTGGCCAAGATGCTGAAATCCGGCGCCAACCTGCTGCTGCTCGACGAACCCACCAACGATCTCGACGTCGATACCCTGCGCGCGCTGGAAGAGGCGCTGGAGGATTTCGCCGGCTGCGCCGTGATCATCAGCCATGACCGCTGGTTCCTCGACCGCATCGCCACCCACATGCTGGCCTTCGAGGGCGACAGCCACGTCGAATGGTTCGAAGGCAATTTCCAGGATTACGAAAAGGACAAGATGCGAAGGCTGGGCCAGGATTCGATCATCCCGCATCGGGTGAAGTACAAGAAGCTGACGCGGTGATCCGGCGCCCGATATCGGCGAATTTGTCGAGAAAGCTTCGGGCGCGGGGCAGCGCATCATAGAGGAATTGATTTGGTTCTCGCAACCAAAGCCCTTCGATCTGCCGCGAACGCCGTTCTGAAACGAGAACGTCGGTCGGCAAATCCACCAGCGTTGCATCCCAGCCGGGAAAGAACCGCCGTCCGCGCTTGAAGCCGAACGCGAGCAGGCGCTGCTCCGTCGTGAGGCCGTGATAGTCGAACGCGTTGACCCCATCCGTAACGTAGATGTGGTTGCCGGTGTAGCCCGCCGCGGGTTTGATCCATCGGGCATGGAAGCCCATGTCCGGGTAACGTTCGAGGAAAGCAAAGGCCAGCACCTGACAGGCGCCGTTGGCGAAGAAGTGTCGATCGGGCCGGTGCCATCGCCGGACCGGGTCATTCTTCACGTCGATCTTTGGGAAGAACATCGCGCTGGCGATCCTGACCGTTGAAATCGATCGAGCCGACCGACTTAAGCACTGGCGGTGGCGCAGCGTTACTACCCCACCTTCTCCGCCAGCCACATCTTGATCAGCGACTGATACGGCACGTCGCGCTTGTTGGCGGCGATTTTGATTTGCTCCAGCAAGCCGAGCGGCAGTCGAATGGAGATCGCCGTGGTCGAGGGCTTCAGATTTGGAAAGCGCACACGCTCAGCGTTGCTCCAGTCGACATAATCGGTGGAGTCATGTGTTTCCCAGAATTTCCGCTCCTCGGCCTCGGTCTTGAAGGCAGGAACTGATTTAAGCTTGCTCATAAGCCTTCCTCTCCCTTCGGTGCATGTCTCGCGCCGATATCACCCTGATCATGGTTCGATTCTGTCGCAGGGTGAAAGTGATATGCAGCAGGCGGTTTTGCCCCGTCTTTCCTAACGCGTTAAAGCGCCGCTCCGTTTCGCTATGCCTCGCATCCTCGACGACGATCAGTGGGTCGTTGAAGAAGACACTTTCCGCTTCGGACGCGCTGCGTGCGCTCGCTGCTGCCCACTGGCGTTCGTGATCTTTCGTTCCCATCGCGCCGCCTCGCGAACCGCTCAGCGGTCTGTAACCGGAAGTGGGGCAGGCGTCTGCTCCGCACTGCAGGATCACCGACACGAGGTTGATCAGGCAGATCGCGATCACGTAGAGGCAGAGTAGTCCGGCGAGCCGGCCAACGGCTGTTGTCAGTCGAACAAACTCGAAACCGATTCTTCCGCCGCGGTCCGGGCGATGGCTTCGGCGATCAGCGGGGCGATCGACAGGGTGCGGATGTTTTTGGCGTTGCGGACGGCTTCGGTCGGCAGGATCGAGTCGGTGATGACGAGCTCCTTCAGCCGGGACGAGGTGATACGCGTCACGGCGCCGCCGGAGAGCACGCCATGGCTGATATAGGCGTAGACATCCTTGGCGCCGTTGGCGAGCAGCGCGTCGGCCGCGTTCACCAGGGTGCCGCCGGAGTCGACGATGTCGTCGATCAGGATGCAGGTATAGCCTTCAGCCTCGCCGATCACGTTCATGACTTCGGATTCGCCGGCGCGCTCGCGGCGCTTGTCGATGATGGCGAGCGGCGTGTTGATGCGCTTGGCGAGGCCGCGCGCCCGCACCACGCCGCCGACGTCGGGCGACACCACTATGACATTGGCGAGGTCGAAACGCTCCCTGATGTCGCGCACCATCACCGGCGAGGCGAAGAGATTATCGGTCGGGATGTCGAAAAAACCCTGGATTTGCAGGGCATGCAGGTCGAGCGTCATGACGCGATCGACACCGGCCTGGGTGATCAGGTTGGCCACCAGCTTGGCCGAGATCGGCGTGCGCGAGCCGGATTTGCGATCCTGCCGCGCGTAGCCGAAATAGGGCACCACCGCGGTGATTCGGCGCGCCGAGGAGCGGCGCAGCGCGTCGGTGA